>Ga0207683_10003197_pt1 | contig 14286 bp, 11 predicted proteins | sample KBSM73metaG_FD_184333 | JGI IMG/M metagenome (GOLD analysis project Ga0207683, IMG submission 184333) | Miscanthus rhizosphere microbial communities from Kellogg Biological Station, Michigan, USA - KBS M7-3 metaG (SPAdes) (version 2) | ecosystem: Host-associated > Plants > Roots > Rhizosphere >...
ATCAGACGGCGGTATTACAGCAACGTTGGAAACAGTCGCTGGCGGGCTTGTCCCTGCCATCCACGTCTTTATGTTGCGAAAGCAGCCGAGAGCCGGCGCGACAGCCCAAAGGGTACCAGTCATGGCAACAGCCCAGGCACAAGCAAAAATCGCCATTCCCAACGATCTTGAACCCTATTGGATGCCGTTTACCGCCAACCGCGCCTTCAAGAAGCGGCCAAAGATGATCGTTGGCGCCAAAGACATGCATTACATCTCCAGCGACGGACGCAGGCTGATGGATGGCGCAGCCGGCCTCTGGTGCACGAACGCGGGCCACAATCGCGCGCCGATCGTTGAAGCGATTCAGCGTGAGGCGGCTACGCTGGACTACGCGCCGGCATTCCAGTTCAGCCACCCCAAGGCATTCGAGCTCGCGAGCCGGGTTGCCGCGCTCGCCCCGGCTGACCTCGATCACGTATTTTTCTGCAACTCCGGATCGGAGGCTGTCGACACAGCGCTCAAGATCGCGCTCGCCTATCACAACGTGCGCGGCAATGCCTCGCGCGTGCGTCTGATCGGTCGTGTGCGCGGCTATCACGGTGTCGGTTTTGGTGGAATTGCCGTTGGCGGCATCGTCAACAATCGCAAACAATTCGGTGCGCTGTTCGCCGGCGTCGACCACCTGATAACGACTTACGATCGCGAGAAGCAGGCCTTCAGCATCGGCGAGCCGGAATGGGGGGCGCATCTTGCCGACGACCTCGATCGTCTCGTCGGATTGCATGACGCATCAACCATCGCCGCCGTGATTGTCGAGCCGGTTGCCGCATCGACAGGCGTGTTGCCGCCGCCGAAGGGATACCTCGAACGGCTGCGCGCGATCTGCGACAAGCACGGAATTCTGCTGATCTTCGACGAAGTCATCACCGGCTTTGGTCGGCTTGGCTACCCATTCGCGGCCGAACGCTATGGTGTTGTTCCTGACATGATCACGTTCGCCAAAGGGGTCACATCGGGCGCGGTGCCGATGGGCGGCGTGATCGTGCGCAAAGGCATCTACGACGCCTTCATGAAGGGGCCGGAGCACGTCGTCGAATTGTTTCATGGCTATACTTATTCCGCGCATCCGTTGGCTTGCGCCGCCGGCCTTGCGGCGCTCGATGTTTATCGGGAAGAGCGCCTATTCGAGCGCTCACGCAAACTGGAAGGCGCGTGGGCGGAGGCGGCCATGCGACTCAAAGGTTTGCCGAACGTCCTCGACATCCGGACGGTGGGCCTGACCGTCGGCATTGACCTCGCCAGCAAGCCCGATGCCGTCGGCAAGCGCGGCTTGGAAGCGCTTGAAGCGGGCTTCTTTGAACATGATTTCATGTTCCGAGCTGTCGGCGATACGCTGGCGCTCAGTCCGCCGCTGATCGTGAGCGAAATCCAGATTGACGAAATGTTCGACAAGCTCGCGCGTATCATCAAGGCGGTGGCGTAGGCGCGCCGAGCGCACCAAGAGCATATGACGGCTTCGGGTAGAGGATCGCCCAGCCGACATTGAGGTTCGAATCTCCGCGCAAATAGGGCAGCAAGAATGGCGGCTGCACCGCGGCATCCGCCGCGATTGACCGCAGGCCCGGTGGCATTGCGTTCAAGTCACCCGCAGTCCACACCACAACCGCGCCCTTGTTCCTGAGATCGGCAAGGTCGATCCATGGCGCACGGTCCGGCTTGCCGTCGATCAGCACCCGCGGCTGCTCAGGTGCGTAGTGCGCGACATTGCCGCCATCCCACATGCTGCCGATCACATAACTGATCGGCCGTCCTGTCGCCGCACGGTAGCGTTGCGATAGTTCGCGCCCCAGGTCGCTGCCGGGAAAAAATACGGCCCGATAACGATGATCATAATTCGGCAGGATTCCGTAGTTGAGGACAAATGCGAACGCCAATCCGCCAAACACGAAAGCCCAGATCAGAAGCACGCGCGCAAGGCGGGACTCATCAAGTGCGCGCCGCGCATACATCACGATCCAAAGTCCAAGGAAGAGCCAGAGCGGATAGCCCCACATCGCAACCGTGCCGCGGCCGCTGATCGCTGACAAGGCTACAACCGTTGCGAATGGCCCGAATGCGAGCCAGTCGACAATGCGCCGGTCGAAAGCGTCGGCGCCGAGCGCGAGCTCGCTGGGGCGCCGGCGCGGAAAGAACAGCGGCAGCGCAATCAGCGCGGAGGGAATCAGGAAGAACGCCTGACCAATCCCGAACTGCAGGGGATGCCAGATGTGGTCGATGAGTCCACGGGAGGGCAGCGCGCGATGTTCGGCGTAGGTGAACGGCAGAAAGTCGTTCTGCACCAGCCAGACAATATGCGGCGCCATCGTTACGAGTGCGACCGCGACCGCGATGTAGAGACCTGGAGTCGCCAGGACTTTGCGTGCCGCGCGATCGTAAAGGATGAACAGTGCGAGGGGTGCGGCGAGCACCACCACGAAGTATTTCGACCACAGTGACATTCCGATTGCGAGACCGAGCAACAGCCAGTGGCCGATCCAGCCGCCGCGCAGGGCGCGATGAAAGGCAAATCCGGCCAGCGCCCAGAACGGCAACTGAACAACATCATGATTGAATTTGGCCGACGTGAAGTTGAGATAGTGCAGACCATCGACGATCAGCACCGACACCAGCGCTCCGACCGGGCCGACCAGAGGCCGTGCCGTCAGCCAGATCAGCCAAAGCGCGGCTACGATCGCTATTTGCGCCAGCAGGTAATAAGCAAAGTCGTGGCCGATCACGCGGTGGATGATTTCCACCAGCCACCATGGCAACGGCGGCAGTTTGTCGTAGCCGAGTTGCCATTCCCGCCCGTACGTCAGGGCCTCGATGAGATCGAGAGGCAGATTCGCATAGAGCAGGGTCGGCAGGGCCGTCCACACTACGGCGTGGAGGCACAGGATGGCCGCCAACGCCCGCTCCGGGGCTTCAAGGATCCGGGCCAGCACGGAATGATGAAGGGACGCCGGCGTCGGCTTAGCGGTCCACAATGGCTTCAACTTTCTGCGAATAAGGCGGCGGTTTCGCGCTACCATAACAGACTTCGAGTTGCACGAAGCCGCGCGCTCATGGACATTGGAATTCGGCTAAGCGAATCACTCGCCCTTGGTGGCATTGCATTGGCCCAGCCAGTCGGCCCAGGATAAGCCCCGCATGCGACGTATCAGCGCCATCTTCATCGCAGCCTGTGTGGTGCTTATTGCCGCCTCGGCGGGGGCGGTGCTTTATCTCGGCTTCGGCGTCGATGCCAGCACGTCCGCCATAGTGGCGTTGGCGGCACTGACTGGAATGGCGTTGTTCAATTCTGTCAGCAATCGTTTGCGTGACCGCTCCGATCTTGGCGACCAGATCGCCGATCTGTCGCGCGGTACGGCCGATCTCGCCCGTCAGGTGGCGGAAATTTCCCGCCGTCTTAATGGTGTCGAAGCCAAGATCGCGTCGCCCACTCAGCGGGCGAGGGCTGCCAACGATCCTTTGGCGACGGAAATCGGCGAGCTCGGCGCACTGGTCAAGCAGATTGCCCAGACTGTTGCCTCGCATGCAGCGACGTTGCAGAAGCAGGGAGCCTTGGCGGTCCGACCCATAGTGACGCAAGCGAAGCCCGAGCCCGCGCGCCCCGCCGAAAGCTCCCTCACCGTTAGTGAAAACAATGCGCTTCCCGGTGGCGAACGGTTTCGCGGACTCTCGCGCGACAGCATTGCAGACGTGATTTCGAAGGCCGTCGATGCAAACCGGATCGACCTTTATCTGCAACCGATCGTCACTCTGCCGCAGCGTAAAGTTCGCTACTACGAAGCGGTGTCGCGGCTGCGTACCGAAGATGGAGACATCATTCCCGCCGGCGATTTCATCGATATCGCTGAAAGCGTCGGGCTGATGCCGAAGATCGACAATCTGGCAATTTTCCGTTGCGTGCAGGTCACTCGCCGTCTGCTTCTAAAGAGTCGTGACGTGGGACTTTTCTGCAACGTCAGTTCTGCGTCGCTGACGGACGCGCTGATGTTTCGCCAGTTCCTCGATTTCATGGACGCAAATCGGGCGCTTGCTTCGTCACTGATGTTCGAATTCACGCAGGAGGCCTATCGCAATTTCGGTCCCATCGAGCACGAGAGTCTGGCCGCGCTCGCCGAGCGGGGCTTCCGCTTTTCCATGGATCACGTCACCGATCTGCATATGGAGCCCAACGAGCTTGCCAACCGCTCGTTTCGTTACCTGAAGGTTCCTGCAAAGCTGCTGCTCAACAAGGCTGGCTCCAATCAGAGCGACATCGATCCCGAGGACCTCTCGGATCTGCTGGCGCGTTCGGGCATCGACCTGATCGCCGAGCGGGTAGAAACTGAGACGACGGTTGTTGATTTGCTCGACTACGATGTCCGTTTTGGACAAGGATTCCTGTTCTCGCCGCCACGTCCGGTGCGCGCGGAGGCACTTCAGGGTAACGGCGAGGCTCTGAAACCGGGCGCTAGCGAAAGTCCGGGCGCCTTGCTGGCGGCGAGCTGACGTTTTTCTTTGTTGAAGAGTTTTATGAGTTCTTTGCCCCCCTTGATCACCGAATTTTCAACGATCGCGTCCGGCTATGACGTCGTGCTCTCGGATGTGTGGGGCGTGATACACAACGGTATCACATCTTATCCGCACGCCTGCGATGCGCTGATGCGCTTCCGCGCGGGTGGGCGTGTCGTTGTGCTGATCACCAACGCGCCGCGGCCAAGCGAAAGTGTGGCGCGTCAGCTCGATCGCCTGGATGTCCCGCGCGAGACTTACGATGCCATCGTTTCATCAGGCGATGTCACCCGCAGCGTGATCAAGAAGCGCGACGGTCAGTCACTTTTTCATCTCGGCCCCGAACGAGACCGCTCGATATTCTCCGGGCTCGATGTACATTTCGCTCCGCCGGAAACCGCCGACTATGTCGTCTGCTCGGGTCTGAGAGACGATGAGAGCGAAACACCGGACGATTACCGCCCGCTGCTTGAATCCTTGCTTGCTCGCAAACTGTTCATGGTTTGCGGCAATCCGGACGTCGTCGTCGAGCGCGGCTCGACCCTTGTCTATTGCGCCGGCGCGATCGCAGACCTCTATGCGAGCATGGGGGGAGAGGTGCTCTACGCCGGAAAGCCTTATCCGCCGATCTATGAAATGGCGCTGGCAAAGGCAGAAACCGCCGCGCGCCACAAGATCGCGTCCGGCCGTGTGCTCGCCGTCGGCGACTCCGTGCGCACGGACCTCAAGGGCGCGGGTGCGATGGGCCTCGACTTCCTGTTTGTTACCTCGGGAATCCACGCCGAGGAACTCGGCAGCCGCGAGGAACCCGATCACGCCGCGCTGACCGCGACGTTCGCGGCTGCTGGCGGCATGCCGAAGGCTGTTATCCGCGAATTGACGTGGTAGTGCTCAGGCCGCGGGTACGGGGATCTGTTCTTCGCCGAACACCGCGTCAATCTTCGTCTTCAGCGTCTGCGCGTTGAATGGTTTGACGATGTAATTCGACACGCCGGCTCGCTTGGCGGCGACCACGTTCTCGGTTTTCGATTCCGCCGTGACCATGATGAAGGGAATTTCAGCGAGCGAAGGATCGGAGCGCATTTCCTTCAGCAGTGCGAAGCCCGTCATCGGCTCCATGTTCCAGTCGGAAATGACCAGGCCGTAGTCGCGCCTGCGCAGTTTGGCGAGCGCGGCGGAGCCATCGCTGGCATCGTCGACCTGTTCGAAGCCAAGCTGCTTGAGCAGGTTGTGCATGATGCGAATCATAGTGTTGTAGTCGTCTACAACGAGAACTGGCTTGGTCAGATCGACAGCCATTTGCGCATCCGCCCGACAGGGCTCTCCCCCGTAAAGGTGGCGATTGATAGCAATGGGCCTTGAATAAGGGGTTAATTTGAAGGTTTGTTAACGGCGCGCTAACCGTAGCGACGCTTTGAAAGCGCCAAATGGCGGCAAGTACGCATTTCTGATTACGAGATAGTCACTCGGACGAGCGATGAGCGGGCCCCTTTCCACGAAACAGTTCCACGTCGCGCGCGGCGGCGCGCAAGGCGTCGACAGCGGCCCACTGGCCGGTGCGGTGGTAGCCATCGGCAATTTCGATGGCGTTCACCGCGGTCACCGCGCCGTCATTGGCGCGGCTCTAACGCGTGCGCGCGCGCTTGGCCGGAAGGCGGCCGCACTGACCTTTACGCCGCATCCGCGGCTTTTCCTGCGGCCCCAGGACACGCTGTTTGAACTCAGTGATGAGCACAACAAGTTGCGCCTGCTGAAGGCGACCGGGCTCGATGGTGCTGTCGTGATGCGGTTCGACGCGGCGTTGGCCGCTACATCCGCCGAGGATTTTGTCGTCAAGATCCTCGCGGGCGCGCTCGGGATCGGCGGTGCGGCGATCGGCTTCGATTTTCATTTCGGCAAGAACCGCATGGGCTCGCCAAGCTTTCTGGCGGAGCAGGGCGCGCGACTGGGCTTTGCTGTCGATGTCGTGCCGCCGCTGGAAGACGAAGGTCGGCCGGTATCATCCGGTTCGGTGCGTTCGGCGCTTGCGGCGGGAAGGGTCGTCGAGGCGGCCGAGTTGCTGGGCGCGCCCTGGTTCGTTTCCGGCGAGGTCATCCATGGCGACAAGCGCGGTCGCGAGCTGGGTTTTCCGACAGCCAATCTGAAGCTCAGCCCCTCCTGCGGTCTCAAGCATGGCATATACGCGGTGCGCGTTGAGGTCGCGGGGGAACGTCATGACGGGGTTGCGAGCTTCGGCCGCCGGCCGATGTTCGATGACGGAGCACCTTTGCTCGAGGTATTTCTGTTCGACTTTGACGGCGATCTCTACGGTCAGACGATCGACGTCGCTTTCATCGGGTGGATTCGCCACGAGCAGAAGTTCGACTCGATCGAAGCCCTCAAGCGCCATATGACCAGCGACGCGGCGCAGGCGCGCGATGCGCTCCAGCGTGCCGGAAATGCGTTCCCGCTTCTGGGTGACATTTAGCCGGCCGCCCTGTACATAGCCCGCCATGCCGAAGCCCGAGCGCGACTATTCCGAAACGCTGTTCCTGCCGCAGACGGAATTCCCCATGCGCGCGGGCCTGCCGCAGCGCGAGCCGGAAATTCTAGCGCGCTGGGAAAAGGGCGATCTCTACGGGCAACTGCGCGTGGCCGCGAAGGGCCGTGACAAATTCGTCCTGCATGACGGCCCGCCTTACGCCAATGGCAATATCCATATCGGGCACGCCCTCAATAAGATCCTGAAGGATGTGGTCACACGCAGCCAGCAGATGCTCGGCTACGATTCGAACTATGTCCCGGGGTGGGATTGCCACGGCCTCCCGATCGAATGGAAGATCGAAGAGGAGAATTACCGGTCGAAGAACAAGAGCAAGCCCAATCTTTCCGATCCGGCGGCGATGGTTGCTTTCCGGCAGGAATGCCGGGCCTACGCCGAACACTGGCTCAACGTGCAGCGCGAGGAATTCAAGCGGCTCGGCGTCGAGGGTGACTGGGCGCATCCTTACACAACGATGGATTTCTTCGCCGAGGCGCAGATCACGCGCGAGCTGATGAAGTTCGCCGCCAACGGCACGCTGTACCGCGGTTCGAAACCGGTGATGTGGAGCGTGGTCGAGAAGACCGCGCTGGCCGAAGCCGAGGTCGAGTACGAGGACTACACCAGCGATCAGGTTTGGGTGAAGTTTCCGGTCGCCGATGTCTCACTGGAGGGCGACGACAAAAGCGATGTCGCGGTGGCCTTCGAACTTGTCGGCAACGCATCCGTCGCGATCTGGACCACGACGCCGTGGACACTGCCCGGCAACCGCGCGATCAGTTTCTCGCCGAAGATTTCCTACGGTCTTTACAAAGTCGTTGACGCACCGGCTGATAACTGGGTGAAGGCCGGCGATCTTCTCATTCTTGCCGACAAGCTGGCAGAGGCCGTTTTCAAGCAGGCGCGCGTCAACACGTTTGAAAAAGTAAGAGCCGTCGATGCCCGCGTGCTCGCCGGCATGACGTGCGATCATCCGTTGAAGGGCAAGGGCTATGACTTCCCCGTGCCGTTGCTTGCCGGAGATCATGTGACCGACGAGGACGGAACCGGCTTCGTGCATACCGCGCCCGGGCACGGCCGCGACGACTTCGAAATCTGGACTGCAAACAGGACCGAATTGCAAAATCGGGGGATCAATCCGGCCATTCCCTACACGGTCGACGAGAACGGCGCCTTTACCGAAGCGGCGCCGGGCTTCACCGGCAAACGCGTCATCAATGACAAAGGTGAAAAGGGGGATGGCAACGAAGCGGTCATCAAGGCGTTGATCGATGCGGGCATGCTGATCGCGCGTGGCCGGCTCAAGCATCAGTATCCGCACAGCTGGCGCTCAAAGAAGCCGATCATCTTCCGCAACACGCCGCAGTGGTTCATCGCGATGGACAAGGACATCGCGGGGAAGGGCGACACGTTGCGTCACCGTGCATTGTCGGCGATCAAAGTGACGCGATGGGTGCCGGAGCAGGGCGAAAATCGCATCACCGGCATGATCGAGTCGCGACCCGACTGGGTCATCTCGCGCCAGCGTGCGTGGGGTGTGCCGATTGCGGTGTTCGTCAAGGAGAAGCCGGACGGCTCGGTCGAAATCCTGCAGGACCCCGAGGTCGAGCTGCGCATAGTCGAGGCTTTCGAGAAAGAGGGCGCCGACGCCTGGTACAAGGCAGGCGCGCGCGAACGCTTCCTCGGCAAGCTCGCCAACGATTCCTGGAAGAAGATCGACGATATTCTCGACGTCTGGTTCGACTCAGGCTCCACGCATGCCTTCGTGCTGGAGGACCCCAAGCATCTCCCGACGCTTGCCGGCATCAAACGCAAGATCGATGGCGGCGAGGATACGGTGATGTATCTCGAAGGCAGCGATCAGCATCGCGGCTGGTTCCACTCGTCGCTCCTCGAATCCTGCGGCACGCGCGGCCGCGCGCCATTCGATGTGGTGTTGACGCACGGTTTCGTGCTCGACGAGCAGGGTCGCAAGATGTCGAAGTCGCTCGGCAACGTGACCGCGCCGCAGGACGTGATTCGACAGTCGGGCGCCGACATCCTGCGCATGTGGGTGTGTGCGTCGGATTATGCCGACGACCTGCGCATCGGTCCGGAAATTCTCAAGACCACGGTCGAAACATATCGAAAGCTGCGCAATACCGTTCGTTGGATGCTCGGCAGTCTGGCGCACTTCCATGAAGAAGATCGCGTGAAGGCTGACAAGATGCCGGAGCTCGAACGCCTGATGCTGCAACGGCTGTTCGAGCTCGATGCTCTGGTACGCAAGGCCTACGCCGATTTCGACTACAAGCGGATCTTCGCTGCGCTATCGAGCTTCATGACATCGGATCTGTCGGCGTTCTATTTCGACATTCGTAAGGATACGCTTTATTGCGACCCGGATTCATCGGTGAAGCGCAAGGCCTGTCTCACGGTCCTCGACCATTTGTTCCGCTGCACGGTCACGTGGCTCGCGCCAATGCTCTGCTTTACCGCGGAAGAGGCGTGGCTTTCACGCTACGGCGATACGGCGAAATCCGTGCATCTTGAAAACTTTCCCGAGATTCCGGCGTCATGGCGCGACGACAAGCTCGCGGACAAGTGGCGGAAAATCCGCACGGTGCGCCGCGTCGTGACCGGTGCATTGGAAATCGAACGCGCGCAAAAGCGGATCGGGTCGTCACTCGAGGCGCACCCGATCGTGCATGTTTCGAATCCCGAGCTGTATGAGGCCGTGGTCGATTGCGATCTTGCGGAGGTGTGCATCACCTCGGCAGCGACTCTCGTCCAGGATGAAGGGCCCGGTAACGCGTTCCGTCTGCCGGATGTCGCAGGCGTGGCAGTCGTACCGAATCTTGCGGAAGGGAAAAAATGCGCGCGCTCGTGGAAAATCCTCACTACGATTGGCGCCGATCCCGATTATCCTGATGTGTCGCCGCGTGACGCCAAGGCGCTGCGCGAATGGGAAGCAGCGCGCAGAGCGGCGGAGTAGATATTGATCTCCCGTTCCTATTTTACCGGCCCACTGACGCGTTTCGGATTGACCGTCGCCGCCATCGTCTGCGCGCTCGACCAGGCTGCCAAGATTTACCTGCTGTTTGTTTTCGATCTCGCCGCCAACGGACCAGTCAGACTGGGCTCTTTTTTCGACCTCGTGCTCGCACGCAATACGGGCATCAGCTACGGACTTTTCCAGACCCAGGGAGCGCTCGGCCAGTGGATACTGCTGGGCTTCAAAACAGTTGCCGTCCTGTTGCTCGTGGTCTGGCTTGCGCGCGCGCAAGACAGGCTAACAGCGCTTTCCCTTGGCCTGATCATCGGTGGGGCTATCGGCAATGCCATCGACCGTCTGGCCTATGGGTGGGTTGCCGATTTCGTCTTTTTCCACATTTCCACGGCGAATTGGCGCTTCGACTGGTACGTTTTTAACCTCGCCGATGTGGCCATCGTTGCCGGGGTTATCGGCCTGTTGTATGACTCTCTTGTAATGGACCGCGCCGCAAAAGCGCCCTGATCCGCCGCAAGAGTCGCGACAATTCGAGGGGTTCCATGGTCCGGATTCGGATGAGCACGATGAGCATGACGCGCGTCTTTGGCGCCAGCGCCGCTTTTGGCCTGGTCCTCGGCGCAACTGCGCTCATTTGTCCCGCCCCCGCCCTCGCGCAATCGGCTGATGATTCCCTCCCGGCCGATCAGAAATTCTTGCGCAACATCATGGAAGGGCTCGGCTTCCGCCGCGACGGCGAGGAGAACATCAATTACCAGGAGCGTGCGCCGCTCGTCCTTCCGTCCGGCCGTGCGCTGCCGCCGCCTGAGCAGCGCGGTGCAGCCATTGCCAACAATCCAGCCTGGCCGAAAGACCCCGACGTCGAGCGACGCAAGGCGCAAGCCGCCGCGGAGAAGGGCCGCAACATCAGCGACGAACGAGAGCGCGAACAGAATCCGCTGCGTCCTGATCAGCTGACGCCCGGTGGAAAGCCGAAGAAAAAACAGGCGAGTACCGACAACGGTTACGAGCCGCCGGCCACCGGCTTCGGCAGCCAAATCATGCCGTCGGAGCTCGGCTTCAAGAACAGCATGTGGGGCAGCATGTTCAACGGCAAGAAAGACGAGGCAGCGAAGTTCACTGGCGAACCGCCACGCAATTCGCTGACCGATCCGCCGCCCGGGTACCAGACGCCTTCGCCAGATCAGCCGTATGGCATTGGCAAGAATGCGACGCCGAAGGCAACAGACTACTACACGACGCATTCCGAGCCGGTGAAGTAGTGTTGCCAGCTGTAGATGAAGTTTTGCTTTGTGGTGGGCGACGCCATCCGATTTCGTGCTGACGCACGATCGCAACATATTCAGGCCCAAAAACGTGCTCTTTAAAACAAACTTGACGCTGATTGCGCTCGTCACCGCGATCGCAACGCCCTCGCTCGCCGCCGGACCCGAGGTGGCCAGTTCCACTCTCGCCAACGGACTTGAGCTCGTGGTCATTCCAGACCACCGCGCGCCCGTGGTGACGCACATGATCTGGTACAAGGTCGGCGCCGCCGACGAGACGCCGGGCAAATCAGGATTGGCGCATTTTCTTGAACACCTGATGTTCAAGGGTACGGCGAAAAATCCCACGGGAAAATTCTCGCAAGTTGTCGCGCGTATCGGCGGGCAGGAGAACGCCTTCACCTCGCAGGACTACACGGGCTACTACCAGCGCGTTCCGAGCGATCAACTCAAGACGGTCATGGAATTCGAGGCCGACCGGATGACCGGGCTTCAGCTTACGGACGACGTCGTTTTGCCCGAGCGTAACGTCATTCTCGAGGAGCAGAACCAGCGCATCGGAAATAATCCTCGCGCTCGTCTCGGCGAGCAGATCGATGCCGCGCTTTATCTGAACAATCCGTATGGGAAGCCGGTGATCGGCTGGCGTCACGAGATGGAAGAGCTCTCTCGCGATGACGCTATCGGATTCTATCGCCGATTTTATGCGCCAAACAACGCCGTCGTCGTGATTGCCGGCGATGTCGATCCTGCAAAGGCGCGGGCGCTTGCCGAAGAAACCTACGGAAAGATTCCTCGTCACGGAAATATTGCGCCGCGCGTGCGTGCACAGGAGCCGCCTCCGGTGGCCGCGCGGACACTGACGCTTGCGGATCCCCGTGCGGAAATACCGACCTTGCAGCGCGAATATCTCGTGCCGTCTTTCGTGACCGGAAAGCGCGGGGAATCGACGGCGCTCGAGGTGCTCGCCCATATTTTGGGCAGCGGTTCAAACAGCCGCCTCTATCTCGGCCTCGTCGTCGACAAGCAAGTCGCTGTCGCGGCCAATGCCTGGTACGACGCGAGCACGCTGGACCTGTCGAAATTCACCGTCGGTGGCTCGCCTCGTCCAGGCGTTACGCTGCCGCAACTTGAAGCGGAAACCGATGCGATCATCGCACAGGTGATCGAGAAAGGCGTGACTGCAGAAGAGCTGGAGCGCGCCAAGACCAGACTGATCGCGGACGCGGTCTATGCGCAGGACAATCAGGCCAGCATGGCCCGTTGGTATGGAACCGCGCTGACCACGGGTGGATCTGTCAACGACGTCAAGAATTGGCCGGACCGCATTCGGGCTGTCACGGCGGAGCAGGTGCAGGATGCCGCGCGTCAATGGTTGGACAAACGGCGCTCCGTTACAGGCTATTTGGTCAAAGATGTAAGCCCGCAAGCGGAGAAGCGCTCATGATCCGGCTAGTTGCGTCGATTTTCTTTGCTGCCGCTGCCGCGATTGCGAGTACGAATGCCGCTTCGGCGATGACGATCGAAAAGATTGTCAGCCCCGGCGGTATTGAGGCCTGGCTGGTACGCGAAAAATCCCTCCCGCTGGTCACGCTCAATTACGCGTTCCACGGCGGCGCCTCACAGGACGATGCCGACAAGGCGGGCACCGCCAATCTCACTGCGGATCTGCTCGACGAAGGCGCCGGTGAACTCGACGGCAAGACCTTTCATGAACGCCTGGAAAATCGTGCCATTGAAATGAGTTTCCAGGTTGGGCGCGACTACATCTACGGCTCCCTGCGGACGCTGAACGACAACAGGGACGAAGCGTTCGACCTGTTACGCCTTGCGCTGACGAACCCGCGCTTTGATGCGGATGCGATCGACCGGATCCGCGGGCAGACCATGGCCACGCTTCAGCGTGATACGACCAATCCCAATGACCTCGCCAGCCGCCGCTGGTGGCAGACCGCTTTCCCCGATCATCCCTACGGCCGCGAAAGCAAAGGCACTCTTGAATCGGTACCACGTATCACTGCGGCCGATCTGCGCGAATACGTGCGCCGCGTGTTCGCGCGCAACGAATTGAAGGTGTCTATCGTCGGCGATGTCGATGCCAAAACAGCTGGCATGCTGATCGACCGCGCTTTCGGTGCTTTGCCCGCCAAGAACGATCTCAAGCCGATAGCGAATGCCACGCCGACCGGTCTCGGCAAGCGCATCGTGATCAATGTCGATGTTCCGCAGGCCGTCGTCACTTTCGGCGGGCAGGGCATTGCCCGCCAAGACCCGGAATTCATGGCGGCTTACATCGTCAATCATATTCTGGGTGGCGGCAGCTTTTCGTCACGCCTCTACAGGGAGGTGCGCGAAAAGCGCGGACTTGCCTATGGCGTTTCCGACAGTCTGGTCTGGTTCCGACGGGCCGCGGTCATGCTCGGCGGCACCGCAACGCGGGCCGACCGCACCGCAGATGCGTTGGCGGTGATCGAACAGGAAGTCAAACGGATGGCTGAGGAAGGCCCGACGCCGGAAGAGCTCGCCGCCGCCAAATCGTTTCTCAAGGGGTCCTATGCCCTGTCACTCGACACCTCAGGCAAGATCGCGGCCCAGTTGACCCAGATCCAGATCGACGATCTCGGCATCGACTACGTTCATCGGCGTAGCGCGCTGATCGACGCAGTGACGATCGAGGACGCCAAGCGGGTCGCCAAGCGCCTGTATGGCGGGGGACTATTGGTGACGGTTGCCGGCAAGCCAAAGGGGCTTACGTCAAGCGGAACCACGGAATAGCGTTCGCGTTGGTTTCGGCCGTTGCGCGTTTCGCGCGACTCTAGGCTAATACCGGCATGAACATCGTCCAATCGATCGAGAATGCGCGCGAAGAAAAGGTTGGGTCGCACGGCATTGGTGCCGACGTCCTGAAAACCGCTTTGACGCGCGCCGAGAGTGCCCTTGAGTGGATTCGGGCCCGCCACGCCGATCGCACGTTGCCTCTGCTGCGCTTA
>Ga0207683_10003198_pt1 | contig 14286 bp, 9 predicted proteins | sample KBSM73metaG_FD_184333 | JGI IMG/M metagenome (GOLD analysis project Ga0207683, IMG submission 184333) | Miscanthus rhizosphere microbial communities from Kellogg Biological Station, Michigan, USA - KBS M7-3 metaG (SPAdes) (version 2) | ecosystem: Host-associated > Plants > Roots > Rhizosphere >...
TCTTACGGCGCCGCGCGCCACCACGCGCTGTGACCCGCCGGGCATTCGTTCCGTTCTGTCTGTGGGCGGTGTCCGCGCTGCTGCCGCTCACGGCACAGGCCGACCCGCAGGTGTTGCTCGAACAGGAAATTAGTCCGACCGTCTATCAGGGCGGCGTCGCCGTGTTGACATTCACGCTCACGAACCTGGGACCGGGAACGCCGACCGGGCTTGCCTGGTCGGACGATCTCGCGCCCATCGGCTTGCAAGTAGTCGCATGTCCGGGCGCCCACGGCGCCTCCTGCGCGGGAGCCACGAGCGGCACGACGACGGGGCTGGAGCCCGGCTCGACACTGATTGGCCAGCAGGATTACAGCTTGCAGGGTACTTGCAACTTCACCGTCTGCGTTGCCGCTTCGAAAATCGGGACTCAGGTCAACACGACCAGCGCGGTGACCTCGACCAGCGGCACCGGCGGCGCAGCGGCAAGCGCGTCGATCGACGTGCTGCCGGATCAGCCTCCGACGCTGAGCCAGCATTTCAGCACGGACACGGTTGCACAATTCGACACGGCATTCCTGACGCTGACGATCGCGGACCCGAATTTCGGCGCGCCGCTCTACGGAATTGCATTCACCGATACGCTGCCTGCCGGCTTGAAGGTCGGCCAGAACAGCGGCGTGAACTGCAGTCAGGGGGCGGGTGACATCACGCCAACGGGTACTTTCACGGCGACGCCGGGATCGAGCAGCATCAGCGTTTCCGGCCTGCAGCTGTCGGCCCCGTGTTCGTTCATCGTCGAGATCACTGGCGTCGAACTCGGCCTGCAGACCAACGCGTCGAGCGCCATCACGTCCACAAACGGCGGCACAGGCGAAACCAGCTCGGCGTCGATCACAGTGATCGACCAGGTGTTCGGAGACGGATTCGAGTAGCAGGAGGCAATCAATGCGCACCAGCTGGTGGCCTACTTGATTGAACCGCGCGCAAGAAGCAAGACGACAGGGAGCTAAATCCGCTGGCGTTTTCGCCCTTGTTCCCGGCCGGCGCCCATCGTAGGCTCGCCCGACTTGATACAGAAGGGGAACGACCATGCGCGTGGAGGCTTTTCTGCTCGCGGCTTGTGTGTCTGGAACGACCGCGGCGTCCACCGCTACGACCGGGTTGCCCCTCCAGGAGGAGCAGATTGCAGCCCTCGCTCGCGAGCTGAATGGCGAGACCGCCAAACTCAATCTCGAGGGCGTCGTGCAGTTCCATCGCCAGCGCGGCTCCCGCGGGTTCCATTCCGCGGCAGAGTTGGTGGCCGAGCGGGCCACGGCTTATGGACTGACCGACGTCGAGATTCTGCGCTTTCCCGCCGACGGAAAAATTTTCTATGGCACGCAGCGCTCGCGAATGGGGTGGGACGCTGACAAGGGCGAGTTGACCGAGGTTGGCGACGGCAAGGAAACGCTGGTCGCCAGTTTCGCGGCGATGCCCGTGGCACTCGCCGAGGACAGCGAATCGGCGGAACTGACGACGCAACTGGTGGACGTCGGCAACGGCGACAGCGCGGCCGATTACGCCGGAAAGAAAGTGAAGGGCAAGATCGTGCTGGTTGCTCATCAGGCTGATGCCGCGCAGGCGCTGGCGATCGGACGTTTCGGCGCGGTGGGAATGGTCAGCTACGCGCCCAACCAGACCACGGCATGGTCCGGGGAGAACCAGGAGCAGGTGCGCTGGGGTCATCTGGAAAGTTTTTCGCCGCACAAGACATTCGCATTCATGGTCTCGCAGGGCGCGGGCAAGGTGTACAAGGAGCGCCTGGCCGCAGGCGAGATCATTCGTCTGCATGCGTCGGTAGTGGCCGGCCAGCATCCGAGCGACTACGAGATCGTCACCGCCGTCATTCCCGGTGCCGATCCCGAACTGAAGGACGAAGAGATTGCCTTCAGCTGCCACCTCGATCATCAGAAGCCCGGCGCCAACGACAACGCCAGCGGCTGCGCAACCATTCTGGAAATCGCGCGCACGCTGCAGACGTTGATCGGCGACGGCAAGCTCGCTCGGCCGGCACGCGCCATGCGCTTCATCTGGCCGCCCGAGGTCGAAGGGACGACGACGCTGCTCAACGCGCGGCCCGAGTTCGCGCGACGGATCAAGGGCGTCATCCACATGGACATGGTCGGCGGCGGCCCGCAGACCGAGGCGGTCTTTCATGTGACGCGCGGCCCGTCCAGCCTGCCTTCGCCGGTGCACGACCTCGCGTGGTCGTTCGCCAGTTGGGTGAACGCGCAGACGTATCGCTATGCCGCCACCGGCAAGTCCGACTTCCCGATGGTGGCGGCTTCCGGCGGAAAGCAGCCGTTGCGCGCCGAGGATTCGCCGTTCGAAATGGGCAGCGATCATGACGTCTACCAGGACGCCAGCTTCGGCATCCCGGCTATCTACTTCAACGACTGGCCCGACCGCTACATACACACCAATCTGGATCGGCCCGAAAACATCGATTCAACCAAACTGCAGCGCGCGGCTTTCATCGGCGCCGCCAGCGGTTATGTGCTTGCTCGCGATGGCGTGCCGCGCGCTGCGCCGCCGGCTGCCGCGCCCGGCCCGGCGGGCGAGGGCGACGGCTTGCTGATGTTTCGTAGAGTCGCCAACCCGCGCGGCCCGTTGAGCGTATTCGGCTACGACTATTTCGAGGACCACGCCAAACAGGCCGGCTTGACCCGCCCCAAACTGCTGGACTTCGATGGCCCGCGCGTCGGCGGCGGCTACTATGCCTATGAAGCCCGCAATTTTGCCGACGGCCAGCGCAACGCCCAGCAGATCGCCAACGAACTCTCCGCGGAATTCGGCGCGGTACCTGTGGCGATGGTGATCGAATATCTGAAGGCTCTGGAAACGATCGGTGTGGTCGAGCGGGTGCGCTAGCAGGCGCCACGAAAGCGAGGGAGGTGATCAAGCCAAACAAAAGTTCCTTTATCCACGTTTTCACTCTTAAGGAATCGACCTCGTTGGGGCACGCTGAGCTTGCTCTCGCTTTGCGCCACGGTATGCAGGAGTCGGCCGTTTTCGCCCTGGAAGAGCGCATTCGGACTCCTGTTTCGACCAGCGCCGTTTTCGTGTTCTAATGACCCGCGCACAGTGACGCGCGAAGGGGATGGGGGAGGGGACTTGCGTACACGTTCTGTGGCCGTATCGTCATTGCCGTTGTTGTCGCCGCTGACTGCCGCGCTGCGAGTCGGGTTGGTGTCGCCATGCCTGCTTTTGGGCGCCTCCGTCCACGCAACGATTGTCGTTACCGACACCGGCGCTCCGTCGGCGTCGACGTGCACGTTGGCCCAAGCGATCCTTACCGCGAACGCATCCAACGGCGTATTTCCCGCATCGACCGGATCGTCGACACCTCTCGGCAACTGCGGCGGCGCCACTCCACCGGTCAACTTCATCACGTTCAGTGGCTGGCCCGTGATCACGCTGACCGGAGTCGACAACTATTGGTACGGACCGAACGCGCTGCCGCCGATCGCCAGCATCATGTCGATTGGAAATTATCCGGGAACGGGAGCGACGCTCGTCGCTTCGCACGTTGGTGACCCCACGCCAACGGCGGCGCATGCGTTTCGGCTTTTTTATGTTTCCGGCGGACTGGCGGGTGAATTGCCAGCCGGTAATTTGCTGCTGTTCGGGATGACCCTGCAGGGCGGTTACGCCAAGGGCGGCGATGCGGGTGTGGGTGGCGGCGGCGCCGGGATGGGCGGCGCTATCTTCAATCAAGGCGTGGCGGGCCTGCACGACGTGACGCTGATCGACAACGTCGCGCAGGGCGGAAACGCGGACCAGGGCAGTACGCTCGGCGGCGGAGGCATGGGCGAAGACGCGACGAATTCCGGCGGTGGATTCGGCGGTTCGCTGGGCGGTAACTTCGGCGGCGCCGGCGGATGGCAACGCGAGGGTCGCGGCGGCGGCGGCGGCGGCTTCACGAGCAGCAGCAACGGGGGTGCTGGCGCCTATGGGTCCCGGTACTACGGCGGATACGGCGGCGGCGTGGGCCGGCTCGGTGGACGCGACTCGTATACAGCTCGTTTTGCCTACCAGGTCGACGGCGACGGCGGCGATGGAGGCGGTTACAGTGGCGACTGCTACCTTTACTGCTCGTCTTCGAACAACTCCGGTGATGGCGGGCGCTTCGGCTTCGGCGGCGGCGTCGGTGGCAAGCATCTGTCGACTGACTACGGTGAGTACTACATAGGATCCGGCGGTGGCGGCGGTGTCGGCGGCGGCGGTGGCGGCGGTTTGTTCAACGCGGGCGGCGGCGGAGGATTCGGCGGCGGAGGGAGCAACAACGGTACCGGAGGCTTTGGCGGCGGAGGCGGCAGTTTCGGGGAGGCCGGTTTCGGCGGCGGCAGGGGCGGCGCCGGCATGGGCGGCGCGATTTTCAATCACCGCGGCCTTACGCGTCTGCTGAATGTCACGGCGACCGGCAACGCTGCGCGCGGCGGCTTGAATACCGGCAACACGAAGAACGGCAGCGGACTCGGTGCCGTCCTGTTCAATCTCAATGGCACCGCGACCGTCGAGTTTTCCACATTGGCCGGAAACACGTTGAGCGGCAGCAATGGGCTGATCGAAAGCAGCGGGCAATCGAACGGCTCGATCTATTCGCTGGCGTCTGGCAACAAGATCGAAGACGGCACTGCAAGCACCGCGTTGTTGAACCTCAGCAAGAGCATCGTGATCGCTACCCAGGGCGCAACCGGCGGCCGCAACGATGACGTCGTGGTCAACCTCGTCGACGGCGCACAGGCCAACGCGTCGAATCTGGCTTACCTCGCTCCAAATCTCGTCACGCATGTGCGTGCGGCAGCCGGTGTCGTTCAGTCCGGCAGCACGCCGAGCAACGCCGACCCTATGCTTGGCGCGCCGAGTGTCTTTTACAGCGCGCCGTATCCTTTCACCGTGTTGCCGATCGGTACGACTTCACCGGCGGTCAACGCCGTCAGTTGCACGGAATCCGACGCCACGACGAACAACTTCGACGGACGCGGCATCGCACGCCCGCAAGGCGGAAATTGCGACATTGGCGCGTTCGAGTTCGATGGCGACTACGTCTTCGGCACCGATTTCGACAAGTCCCTCAAGGTTCCTCATCAGGATTATCTTGCGGCGCACTGTGCTGCCGTTGCCAATACGCTCGATGTCTACTGGCAAGAGGTGGACGGCGCCGTGCCGGCATGTGGCGGTATCGAGCACACCGACGGCAGCCTCGCGGACGCAGCCGACGGCGTTTTCTCGATGAACGGCGTGTCGGTCACGAATGCCTGTCTGGCTACGGCCAAATATTCATTTACGCTGTCGCCGGACAAGCACACCCTCAGTGGCAGCGACACTGTCGACAACATACCGATGCGGCTGACGCTGAGCAGCGATGGCGCCTGCTTTGTCGGGCACTGGACTTCCGGCGCGGACGACTTCGTTGCCACGATCTGGAATTTCGCGGCGCAGTGAAGCGAAAGACAATGGCCTGCGTACGCGGGCGAAAGCAGGCATCGAAGTATACTTTTCCATTCAGTACCGGCGACTGAGAGTTCGCCGGTCTTCGAACTTCTTCGGCCGACGCGGCGATTGGCTGGGCTAGTTGACTCAGTCCCCGCCGGATTGGCGCAAGGCTGAGGACTGAGTTTGCAATAGCGTCGATGCGAAACCGAAGCGTCGCCTGGCACTGTTGTGCCACCTACTCCCGGTGAGAGAAGAATCGCGAATGCGGGCGAGCATCATCGATGTCGGAAGCGTTGGTTTCCGATTCTTTCGCCGACGCTGTGGTAACCTGCACCCTCGCATGGATTGAGTCTCATCGGGGGGAGTCTCATGATTGCACACCTTGCACTGTACCCGGTGCACAAGAATCCATGCGCGCGTCGCGGCGCACCACTCACACGCATCGCGCATGCGCCACTCGGGTCGGCCATTGCGGCATGGCTTGCCTTGTCTTCGATGCCAGCCGGCGCAAACACCGTTTACGTAACAAACTGCAACGACTCCGGCGGCGGCAGCCTGCGCCAGTCGGTGTCGCTCGCCGCGGCCAACAGCGGCGACACGATCGATCTCACCGGCCTCGCGGGGTGTTCCAGCGTCATCAGCCTTACGACCGGCGAAATCACGATCGCGCAGGACAATCTCACGCTGCACGGGCCGCCTGACGGCGTCCAGGTGAAGTACGACGGAGCGGGGCACGCACGCGTGTTCAAGCACACGGGCACCGGCACGCTCCGGCTCGAGAACCTGATTGTCACGGACGGCGAAGTTTATGCTTCCGAGAACGGCACGGCGCGCGGAGGCTGTATCTATTCGGCGGGCGATGTATACCTTTCGAACAGCAGGGTCACCTTGTGCAAGGCGAAGGCTCCGGGGCAAATCAGTTCGGCGAGTGGAGGAGGCGTATTTGCTGCCGGAAAGCTCGAGATGCACAACTCTACTATCAACTACAATATAACTGACGGTTTCGTTGGCGGCGGTGGTGGCGCCAACGCTCACGATATGGTCATCGTCAATAGCACGATCAGCGGAAACAACTCGAAACACGACGAATTCGGTGGTGGCCTATCCAGCCGTGGCGGCAGTATCGTGCTCGAATATTCGACCGTGTCCGGCAACGAGGCCGGAGGGGCCGGTGGTGGCATTGCGATTTTCAATGGCGGCTTGCTGAAGCTCGCCAACAGCACGGTCTCCAGCAATCACGCCGTCATCGCTGGAGCCGGCGGCATCTATGTGTCCGACGTCGACGCCGTCACGGTGCAGAACAGCACGATCGCGTTCAACACCGCCGACACCGGCAAGAATGGGGATGCATACATAGCTGCGGGCCTGGCGGTGCAAAACTTGAACAAGGTTGTGACCGTCACGCTGCAGAGCGCGATCCTGTCGAACAACACCTATGGCGGGATCGAAAACGACTTCAGCACGAATCCCCTCGACGTGAAGCCCATCAATACCATTGGCGCCAACAATCTTGTCCGCGTCGCATTCACCGCGTTGCCGACGACCGGACTGATCACGGGCACGTGCCCGCTTCTTGGGCTACTACGCGATAACGGCGGGGCGACCCAAACCCACGCGTTGCTCAGCCGCAGCGTCGCCATCGATGCCGGCAACAACGACGCCAACTTGCCGTCGACAGGACAGCATGCGGCACACGATCAGCGCAAATCCCCTTACGTGCGGATTTTCGGAGCCCCGGGCGCGCCGATTCCGAAGCCGGACATCGGTGCTTACGAAGTGCAGCACGGCGAAATCGTCTTCAACACCAATTTCGAAGGCTGCCCGTAGCGGCTCGACACGCGACGACGCGTTACTTGGTGTCCGTCGCCACGCGCGTGGCTTGCCAGGTAATCGCTTGCCACTTGCCGTTGCGCAGCAGGAATGTGCCGCTGTTGCGGAAGTAGCTGATCTTGCCGTCGGGATCGTGTTCGACCAGGCGAAACGTCAGCGCCGCCATGTCGCCGTGCGACCGCACGAGCACGTCCTCGGCCGTGAATACCGGGCCGGGTTTGTCTTTGTCTTTCTCTTGCTTGCCGGCTTCGGCCTTGGGCTCTTCCGCGAACGACTTCAGGATGTCGGCCTTGCTCATGACCTTGCCGGTCGAACTGGTGTAGACCAGGTCGTCGGCCCAGAAGCGCTCGTGTCCCGCGGCGGTGTTATTGACGGCCGGAGTCAGGAACGTGTTCAACATGGCGGAGATTTCCGTGCGTGTGCGCTCCGCATCTGGCGATTTTGCATCGCCGGCTTGCGCAGAGATTGTTGCGGCCAGACCCGGGAGCGCGAATAGCAACAGAAAGCGTCGAGCGTGTCGCAGAGTGGACAAGGCGATTTCTCCTGGACGGTAACAGGTGTCAGAGTACACTTTTCTCAAGAAATGGTCAGGCTGACCCGTCGCCTACAATCATTCGAAGCGGTCCGCGAAGATCGGATCGGCAACGCCGGCTACGTAGACGGTCTGCCAAGGGTAGATCCAATAGTTGTATACGCCATCGATGGCCTGGATCGGCGCAATGAATTCCATGCTGATCTGCAACCCGTCCAGCGGTCGGTCCGACATTACCGGAATCCAGAATTCGTACGCTCCGCCTCCGGGGAGAAACCAGGCGGGGAGGGGATCACCCGCCTGGCGTCGATCGATGCGGTATCCAGTGCCGGCGCTATTCGCTGCAATGCCGAAAGGCGGCTGCGCGCAGCCATTGGCCGCGCCGATTTCGGAGAATTCAGTGCTACCCGGGGCCTGATAGAAGCAGCGCACCGGATAGTCGTCCACGCTCGACACGGTCACTCCGGCCGGTGGCACGAACTGCACGTCCAGGTAGTTGTGGGCGCAGGGGTGCCCAAGTCCCGCAACATGAATGCGCATGTAGAAGCGCTCGCCGACGTAAGGTTCCGCGTAGCTCGTGTCGTAGAGCTGTCCGACGAACGCTCCAATGCCGTACTCGGGTGTCTGGTAAAGGCAGTTGAGCGTGTAAGACTCGATGATCAATCCGTCGCGCCACGCGACGGTGGCCTGCGCGCGAGGTGTTTGCGCCAGGATGCCGACGGCGGCCAGAACCAGAGCGAGTGCGAAGCGCAATGCACGTCCAAGGAAGGGACAACGGAAAATTTCTCGTGCGTCGGTTGCTGCGGACATGGCGGAGATTTTCCGTCGGCCCGACATGGGCCTTCTGCTGCTATGTACGCAGAGGAGTGCTCCGGGCCGTCATCGTGTGTCGTGCGCTGGCGATCATCTGATGCGGCGCCGCGTTGCCGTCGTCGAGCATCGAGTCGGGTTGCATTGGACACTGGCGACGATCAAACTCTTGGAAACCACGGGGGACAGGCGATGAAGCGTCTGCTGCGCTGGATCGGCGTGATCCTGGCAACTCTGGCGGGCATCGCTTGCATCGCCTACGGCATCGTCTACGTGCTCTCCGAGCGCGTGATGCGGCGCGTGTACGAAGTTCCGCGAGTCGCGCTGTCGATACCAACCGATGCAGCGTCGATCTCGGAGGGCCGGCGATTGGCCGTGGTCCGCGGCTGTTTCGGTGGATGCCACGGCAAGGAGGGCGAGGGAGCGGTCTTGTTCGATGAGCCACTGATCGCGCGTCTGGTTGCGCCGAACCTGACCGCGGCAGTTCGCAAGTACGGTGACGCCGAACTCGCCGCGATCATCCGCAGCGGCATCAGGCCGGACGGGCACAGCGTGTTCGTGATGCCGTCCCGTGCATTCACTGGACTGACGGACGAAGACCTTAGCCGCATCGTTGCATTTCTGAAGAGCCTGCCCGAGCGTCCAGGACCCGGCCCGGCGATTTCGCTCGGCCCGCTCGGGCGCATTGGCGTCGCCACCGGCAAGTTCAAGACGGAGGCGAAACTCATTGCCGAAACGGTTCCCCCTCCGGAAGTCGCCGGCGAAGCGCCCGAGTTCGGGCGCTATCTGGCGCGGACGATATGCGCCCACTGCCACGGGACGGACCTTCTTGGCGACTCCAATCCGAGTTTCACCAGTCCGACGTTGCGTGTCGTTGCCGCCTACCCGGCTGAAGCGTTTACCCAGCTCCTGAGAACAGGCGTTGCGCTGGGCGGGCGACAGGTCAAGACCATGGGCGCGGTGGCGCGCGAGGAGCTATCGCAACTCACCGATGCGGAGATTGCCGCACTCTACAGTTACCTGCATGCAATGCCCGATGCTCCGCCGGGCCGCGACCATGAAAAGGGATAGCGTGGATCTCACTGCAGAGTCAGCCTGACCCTTTTCGAGAGATACTGTCCGGCCTCGAACCATCTGTTAGACACCAGGACCCTTTCATGGACAGACGCCGCTTCTTCACCACCGCCGGTTCCACCGTCGCCCTGACTGCGCTCGGCGCCGGCCCAGCCTTCGCCGAAGAGCACTCCGCTGCCGCGAGCGTCCATTTCGACGCCGCCACGATCAAGGCGATGCGCGACCGCATCCGGCCGATCGGCGCGAGCGAATTGCTGGCGCGCCAGGAACAAGCGCGCCGGCTCATGAAGGACAACGCGATCGACGCGATCTTCGTCGAAGGCGGGACGACACTCGCGTACTACACCGGGCTGTCGTGGTGGCTGAGTGAGCGCCTGTTCGCCATGGTGCTGCCACAGCGCGGCGAGCCATTTTTCATCTGCCCCAAGTTCGAGGAAGGGCGCGCCCGGGAGAAACTTGGCGACGTCAAGATTTACACCTGGGAGGAACACGAAAAACCGATCGATCGGATTCGGCAGGGCATGCAGGAGCGGAGCTTGCTCGGCGCAACACTCGGGCTCGAGGAAACGACCCGCTATTACGCCGTTGAGCAGCTTCAACAGAGCCTCCCGACAGTGAACCTGCGTAGCGGCAGACCGGTCACGGCCGGATGTCGCAGCGTCAAGTCGGCGCACGAAATTGAATTGATGCAGGTGGCCAATGACATTACCGCGCAGGTCTACCGACAGACGCAAAAACAGTTGCGTGAAGGAATGAGCGAAAAGGAACTCGGCACGATCATCTCCAAGCTATACGGGGAATTCGGCGTCAGCGGCGACGCGCTGGTGTTGTTCGGCGAGGCCTCGGCCTACCCGCATGGATTGACCAGGGAGGTCCTGCTCAAGTCGGGCGACAACGTGCTGATCGACGGCGGATGCGAAGTCGAAGGCTACGGTTCCGACATCACGCGCACGATGGCATTCGGCGAACCCAGCGCCAAGATGAAGAGCGTGTGGGAGATCGTACGCGGCGCGCAGGACGTGGCCTTGAAGACGGCCAAGCCGGGCGTACCAGCGGAAAAGGTCGACGCCGCTGCCCGCGCCTACATCGCCGATCATGGCTATGGCCCCGGCTACAAGTACTTCACCCATCGGCTCGGCCATGGCATCGGCATGGACGGTCACGAGTGGTATTACCTGGTCGGCGGCAATACGCGCCCGCTGGCGCCCGGCAACATGTTCAGCAATGAACCCGGCATCTACATCGTTGGCGAATTCGGCATCCGCACCGAAGACGAAATGCTGATCACCGACGACGGCGCCCGCCTGCTGCTGCCGCAGGCGAAGAGCCTGCAGGAGATTTTCTAGCCTGGGGGTAATCAAGTTGCGCGTGACTTACCCCGTGTCGCTGCGCTTCTGGCCACGTCACTCGATCCGGCGTGCTTCGCTTTCGACGAATCTATGCACGAACTGGGTGCTGCCGCCTGACTGGCGGCCGACGACCTTGTTCGGGTTGGCGGACTTGACCTTGTTTTGACGTCTCCTCCGGAAACCGACGGAGATGCGTCATGAATGACTACAGCAAGCCAGTCGCGACACCCGAATATTCCCGCCTGCAAACCAAGGCTCTCCAGGCACTGCTGGCGAGCGCCGCCTTGCTTGCGGGGCCCGCGGCTCATGCGACCGTGCTCTGTGTCGCGACAGTCAACGGCGGGCTCGACGGCAACGACGTGGGCCTGATGGCCGCGCTTTCCCAGGCGAACCTCGGCAACGAGGGCACGACCTGGGATATCCGCCTGCGCCCCGGCACATACCAGATCGCCGCCGACAAGTTCTGGTTCTATCCCGACGGCAGCCACGACAACAAGCAGTTCTACTTCAGCGGCGGCTGGAATGCGAGCTGCGACACCCAGACCGGCCTGGCCCATGGCACGGTCGTGCGCGGGAAAGCGCCCGGCAACGTCACGTCGTTCGGATTCTATGGTGACAATGCCCGCTACGATATCCAGAACCTGCGCTTCGAGGCGTTCCAGGACTTCTACGTCGACGACAACTACTGCGGCACCCTGAACATCTGTCCGGACACCGACGCGATCGTCGTCGAACACAACGAATTCAGCGGCGGCGGGGCGGTCGGCGTCTCCGCGCTCGACGCCAAGAAAGTGATTTTCCGCGGCAACCTCGCGGTCAACCTGTCGTCATCGGTCCGCGTGGCGATCTACCACGACGAAGACACGCCGCAAGTCTCATTCAACACGATCGCGGGAGTCAGTTGCGGCCCCTTCGATGACGGAGCACTCGACCTGTTCTCGACTACTTCCGACATCTCGATTCACCACAACATCGTGCAGGCCGCGAACTGCGACACCGACATCGCGATCGACACCGGCACCCATCCGGTCGAATTCGTCGGCCAGTTCCCGGGCCAGTCGCTGAGCCTTTACTACAACCTGTTCGGAACGATCAGCGATGGCGTCAGCGGCGACATCCTCGCCAACGACAACGTCGTCTCGACGAACCCGAAGTTCAAGGATGCGGCCAACGGCGACTTCCGGCTGCAGGACGCTTCGCCTGCCGTCAATACTGGCGCAACGTTCATCGACGCGTTGCTGTCGGGCCTGAGCCCGTCCGTGCTCGATCTCGACGACAAGCCCCGGCCGTTCGGCGATCACTTCGACATCGGCGCCTACGAGTCGAACGTCTACGACAACGCGCCGGCAGTAATCACGGTCAATTCGGCGAATGACAACGACGATGGTACCTGCAACGCCGCACACTGTTCGCTGCGCGAGGCGATCAATCTCGCCAATGCGCAGGCCGGCGTACCGCAGCGGATCGACTTTGCGATCACCGGCAGTTGCCCGCGCGTGATACTGCTGGCCAGTTCGCTGCCGAACGTCACCGACACGCTGTCGATCAACGGATATTCGCAGCCGGGCTCGAACGCCAACGGCTTGGACTTCGGCAGCGATGCCAACATCTGCGTGGCGATCTCGCCGGGCGCGACCAGCATCAACTACGCGCTGCAGGTGCCGACCGGACAGCCCGACGCCACGCGCCTTACCGTGCGCGGTCTTGCATTCGGCAGCGGATTCTTCGCGTTCGGCAGCACCGGTGCGGCGATTGTCCTGCGCGCCGGTAGCGGTCATCGCATCGTCGGCAACGCGCTCGGCGGCTACCTGCCACCGTCGCACAACACCGATTCGATCGGCAGTCTGCCGCGCTCCGTGCTCGTGCGCGGCACCGCGAAGAACGTTCACATCGGCGGCCCCGATCCGGCGGACCGGAACACGATCGGCAACAACGGCGAAAACGCGATTGTGCTGAACGACGCGACGAGCACTGGCAACTACATCGGCCTGCAGCCGGATGGACTGAGCGCACAGCCGAACTCCGGCGATGGCATCAGCGCGAGCGGCGGCGCGAACGTCACCATCGACGACAACACGATCGTTGCCAGCGCGTACGGCATCGGCCTTATCGGCGCGAACACGACCAACTTCAAGGTCACCAACAACCGCATCGGGGTCAACGCGCTGTACATCGCCAACGCGACACTGTCGAACGACGTCGGCATCGCCATCGGTATCAGCGCCAACGGACACGTGATCGGCAGCAGCGCGGCCGCGTCAGTCGGCGCCGGAACGTTTTCCAACTACATCGACAACAACAACGGCGACGGCGTGCTGATCGCCGACAATGCCGGCAGCGCCAACACGGTCCGCGGCAACCTGATCCGCGACAACGGCCGCAGCGGCACCGGCCTTGCGATCGACCTCGGTGGTTCGCAGGCCCAGCTCGCGAATGACGATGGCGACGCCGACACCGGGCCGAACGCGCTGCAGAACCATCCGCTCATCTATGCGTCGGCTCCGACCGATGCGACGCATCGAACCGTGAGGGCGGCGCTCAATACCGCGGCGAACCAGACGCTGCGCGTCGACTTCTACCACGCCATCGCGTGCAGCACGACACGCGGCGCCGATGCGAACTATCTCGTCGGCAGCATCGACGCGAATAGCGGTAGCACCGACAGGACACTCGCCGCGCTGGGAGAGAGTTGGCAAAAAGTTGGTAATGACGAAATCTTCTACGCTCGCGATCACTGGACCTGGCGAGATCTCATGACGATCCGGCGGCGCGTGTACATGAAGAATCCGAACGCGCCGACGACCGCTCCTGCCGCTGCGCCGGCGACAAATCCCACCACCGCGCCCATCCCAGCGAAGTGAGGCGGATTTGTTCCTCGCCTGCATCCGATCTATGATTCGGTTGACATGGATACGCAGGCCTTACCCGACAATGTCCTCACGACGCAGTTGAAGAAAGTCGTCAACTGGTCGCGCCGCAGCTCGCTCTGGCCGATGCCGTTCGCCACGGCGTGCTGCGGGATCGAGCTGATGGCGACCGCCTCGTCGCGATATGACTTGGCCCGCTTCGGCGCTGAAGCAATGCGCTTCTCGCCGCGACAATCCGATCTGATGATCGTCGCCGGCCGCGTGACGATCAAAATGATGCCGGTGCTCCAGCACATTTATCAGCAGATGACCGAGCCCAAGTGGGTCATCAGCATGGGCGCGTGCGCCTCGACCGGCGGCGTGT
>Ga0207683_10003200_pt1 | contig 14284 bp, 8 predicted proteins | sample KBSM73metaG_FD_184333 | JGI IMG/M metagenome (GOLD analysis project Ga0207683, IMG submission 184333) | Miscanthus rhizosphere microbial communities from Kellogg Biological Station, Michigan, USA - KBS M7-3 metaG (SPAdes) (version 2) | ecosystem: Host-associated > Plants > Roots > Rhizosphere >...
CAGGGCGTCGTGAACCGTGAGCCGGGCCAGTCGTTCCACCAGAACGCGACCATGGCAACGGCGGGCAGCGCGAACGTCGAGATCGGGCCGAGGATCAGCAGCGATGTCCGCGTGCTGCCGGTGCCCAGGGCGAGGGCGAAGAAGACGGCCGCGCCGAGCAGCAGCCCGCCCACGCCGAGCCAGGGCTGGCCGGCGAGGCGCTGACGCTGCAGGTCGGCGGACGCCTGGTCCTGCAGGTGCGGCGGGGTGGTCAGCAGCGGTCGGCCGGGCAGCGGCTCCGTGCCGCCGCGGCTGAGCAGGCCGGCTGGCCGGGGGCGGCTTGGTGCCCGGCCGGTCATTGCGGTACCGGCCCTGTTGCCGCCGCAGCCGCAGGGCTAACTGTCAGGTGTGCTAGCAGGTGCTCGATGGCGATGGGCAGTTCGCGGACGCGGTAGCCGGTGGCGTGCCAGACGGCGTTGGCGATCGCCGCGGCTGAGCCGACCTGCCCGATCTCGCCGACGCCCTTGACGCCGAGCGGCCCGGTGACGTGGTCGTCCACCTCGATGAGGTCGACGTCGACGTCGGGCGCGTCGGCGTTGACCGGGACGAGGTACTCGCCGAGGCTGGTGGCGGCCCAGCCGGCCCGGGCGGTGTCCATGCGGTTGCCTTCGAGCAGCGCCTGGCTCATTCCCCACAGCATGCCGCCCATGAGCTGGCTGCGGGCGGTCCTGGGATTGAGGATCCGGCCGGGAGCGAACGCGCCGGCCAGGTGCCGGACCCGGATGATGCCGAGGTCGGCGTCGACGGCGACCTTCGCGAACTGGGCGCCGAAGGTCAGCAGCCCGTACGGGGTGTCCACCGGCGGCGGGTCCCAGTTGCCGATGGCCTCTGCGTCGGTCATCCGGTGCCGGCCCATCAGGGCGGCGTAGGTCTCGCCGGTGCCGGGATCGGCGGCGAGCATCAGCCGGCCGCCGGCCGCGGTGATGCCGGCGGGGTCGGCGCCGTGCAGCGGGGAGGCCGGGTCGGTGACGGCGAGCGCGATCAGCTGGTCGCGGACCGCGACCCCGGCGTTGTACACGGCGGCGCTGATCATCATCGCGCCGTTGGAGCCGACCGGCGACCCGGAGGCGGGCAGGCTGGTGTCGCCGAACTCGACTCGGACGTCGCGCAGCTCGACGCCGAGCGCGTCGGCGGCGACCTGGGTCAGCACGGTGGGCATGCCGGTGCCGAATTCCTGGGTGGAGGTCGCCACGATGGCGGTGCCGTCGGCGTACAGGTGGGCGCGGGCGCGCTGGGTGCGCATGAAGAACGCGACCGGGTAGGCGGCGGCGGCCATGCCGGTGCCGATGAGCCAGTTGCCGTCCCGTTCGGACCGCGGCCGCGGGTTCCTGCTGGCCCAGCCGATCCGTTCCGCGCCGCGCTGCAGGCATTCGGGCAGCCCGTAGCTGGACCACGGGTGGCCGCTGCCGGGCTGGGTCCCGGCCAGGTTGCGCAGCCGCAGTTCGACCGGGTCGGCGCCGAGGTCGGCGGCGAGTTCGTCCATCCCGCATTCGAGAGTGAACACGCCGAGCGCCTCGCCCGGTCCGCGGGTGAACGTGGGGGTCATGGTGTTGCCCCGGACCAGCCGGTGCACCCCCTCGTAAGCAGGGCAGGCATACAGCTGGGACGCGGCGCCGAAGGCGGGCTCGGCCCAGTCATCGAACGGCGAGGTGACCGAGATCTTGCGGTGCCGGATGGCGGTCAGCGTCCCGTCCCGGGTCGCCCCGAGCCAGACGTGCTGTTCTTGTTCCTCGCGGTGCCCGCAGGAGGAGAACATCTGCCCGCGGGTGACCGTGAGCCGGACCGGCCGCCGCACGTGCCGGGCGGCCAGCGCGGCCAGGGTCACGTGCGGCCACACCATCGCCTTGGCACCGAACGCACCGCCGATGAAACGGGCCAGGACCCGGACCTTAGACGGGGAGATCCCCAGCAGCGCGGCCACGGTCAGCTGCACCGCCTTGATGCCCTGGCACGAGTCATACAGCGTCAGCTCCTCGCCGTCCCACACCGCCGTGGTGGTCAGCATCTCGAGCGGGTTGTGATGGTTGGCGGCGAACCGGAACGCCGCGTCCACGCGGACCTCGGCCGCCGCGAGCCCGGCATCGACGTCCCCGCGCGCGGTCCGCCCCGGCAGCAGGCCGCCGAAGATCCTGTCCGCGTCGTACGCGTCAGCGCGGCCCTGGCCGATCGTGGTAACCGACGGGGTTCCGGCGTAGCTGACCCGGACCAAGGTGGCGGCGTACTGCGCCTGCTCCCAGGTGGCGGCCACGACGACCGCGACCGGCTGCCCGGCGTAGTGGATCACATCGTCCTGCATCGGGAAGAACGTCTCGCCCGGTGCCGGGCCGCCCAGCAGCGAGGGGACCAGCGGCACCCGGTTCACCTTCGGGGTGTTGTGGTGGGTGAGGATCCCGGCCACCCCGCCAGCGCGCTCGGCCTCTGTGACATCGATCGAGGTGACCCGGCCGCTGGCTACCTGGGCGCCGATGATCTGGGCGTAGGCCAGGTCCGGCGGCGTGACCTCGCCGCTGTATCGCGCTGCGCCGGTGACCTTAGCCGGGCCCTCGACCCGGGGCACATCCTGGCCGACGAATCCGCCCATCACGCCTCTCCGTCCGTGAGTGTGCTCAGTGCCCGGACCATGGCCCGCTGCGTCAGCTCGACCTTGAACGCGTTCATCGGCCGCGGCATGGCAGCGGCTAGTTCCTGGCGTGCTGCCAGTGCGAAGCTGGCCGCACTGGCCGGCCTGCCGAGCAGCGCGGTCTCGGCGCGGCGGGCGCGCCAGGGCTTGGTGGCCACCCCGCCGAGCGCCAGCCGCACCTCGGCGACGGTGCCGTCCTGGATCCGGACGGCCGCCGCGACCGATACAAGCGCGAACTCATACGATTCGCGGTCGCGGAACTTCAGGTAGACCGACCGGCGCGCGACCGGCGCACCCGGCACCTCGATCGCGGTGATCAGCTCGGCGTGCTCCAGCGGATGCTCGCGCTCCGGCGTGTCACCGGGGAGCAGGAAGAAGTCGTCGATACCGATGGCCATCTCGCCACCCGGCCCGCGCGTATGCACCACCGCGTCCAGGGCGACTAGCGCGACCGCCACGTCCGACGGATGCGTCGCGATGCACTTATCGCTGGTGCCGAGGATGGCATGCCCGCGGTTGAAACCACCCAGGGCCGCGCAGCCGCTGCCGGGATCGCGCTTATTGCACGGCGACGCCGCATCGCGGAAGTAGCTGCACCGCACCCGCTGGCACAAGTTGCCGCCCATCGAGGCCATGTTCCGCAGCTGCGCCGACGCGCCCAGCAACAGCGCCTGCGAGATCACCGGGAATCGCGCCACCACCCCGGGTACCCGGGCGACGTCGCTCATCCGCGCCAGCGCGCCGATGCGCAGGCCTCCACCGGGTAGGTCCTCCACGCGGTTCAAGGGCAGATCGTTGATGTCGACCAGCAGCCCAGGCCGCAGCACGTTCTGGCGCACCAGGTCGACCTCGGTCGTGCCACCAGCGAGAAACGCGCCATCATCGCGCCGAGCGACCGCCGCGATCGCGCCGTCGACGTCGGTCGCCCGTGCGTAACTGAGTGGCCGCATCCTCACTCACCGCCCGCCGCGTCACGGACTTCGCGGATCGCGGCGCGGATGTTCGGGTATGCCGCGCACCGGCAGATGTTGCCGCTCATCCACTCCGCGATCTGCCCGTCGTCCGTGACGCCCTCATCCAGCAGTGCCACCGCCGACATGATCTGGCCGGGAGTGCAATAGCCGCACTGGAATGCGTCATGGGTGATAAACGCTGCCTGCATCGGATGCAGCTCCCCGCCGGCTGACAGCCCCTCGATCGTGGTGACCTCACGGCCCTCGCAGGTGACCGCCAGCGTCAGGCAGGCCAGCACTCGCCTGCCATCCACCCACACTGTGCACGCACCACACGTGCCCTGGTCACAGCCCTTCTTCGAACCCGGGAGACCGAGGTGCTCGCGCAACGCGTCGAGCAGGCTCACACGAGGCTCAATCCGCAGCTCGCGCGCCTGGCCGTTGACGATCAGCGCGACCGTCCCGGTCTCGGGTCCGCGTTCGACGGGCGGTGAGATAATTTCCGTATTCATCAGAATCTCCTGGTCGTTCAGGCGGCGTCATTGTCGTTTGTCGGCGGCCACGGCCAGGGCGATCAGCGGTGCCGCCGTCGCGCCGGCCAGCATGGTGAGGGTCTGCTGCGATTCATGGCTTTCCTTCCGTTGGTGGTACGAAAAGGGTGGGCCGCCAACCCGGGTGTTCGCACCGGGACAACCCCCCCATAGACCCCCCTGACTTCTCCATTGGCGATCTGCGCACGACGTGCCCAATATCGGAGGGGGTCCGGCCCGATCACCGGGGGAAGGTGGGGAAAGGCGCAGGTCTAGTACTCGACCAGAGGGGGCGAGTACACCGCCAGCAGCTTCTTAATTGCCGGCACACGCCGATGCCGGACCGCACCGAAAGTGCCCGGCGCCAGCCCGGCGATCCGGGCAGGCGCCGACGTAGGGTGGGCTGGTGATCTCGGCCAAGGGCGAGCGCCATGGTTTGTTGCTCGAGCGGGACCGCGAGCTGGAGCGGATTGGGCGGTGCCTGCAGCGGGCACACCAGGGCCACGGCGGGGCGCTGGTGGTGGAGGGGCCGCCAGGGATCGGCAAGACCGCGCTGCTGGCGGCGGCCCGTGATGCGGCAGGGGAAAAGGGTTTCCGGATGCTGCGAGCGCGCGGCGCCGAGCTGGAACGGGAGTTCGCCTTCGGAGTGGTACGGCAGCTGGTCGAGCCGGCGGTGGCAGGGGCGTCGCAGCAGGAGCGGGCCTGGCTGTTGGACGGGCCGCCCGGGGTGGCGGCACGTCTGCTGGGCCTGCCGGGGCTGGGCGTCGGCCTACCGGGGGAGACCTCGCTCGCTCCGGACCCGTCGTTCGCGGTCTTGCACGGACTGTACTGGCTGTGCGCCAACCTGGCCGCGGAGCGACCCTTGGCCCTCGTGGTCGATGACGCCCACTGGGCTGACGGTGCGTCGCTTCGCTTTCTGGCCTTCCTGCTGCCCCGTCTGGAGGAACTGCCCGCCGCGGTGCTGCTGGCAAGTCGGCCAGCCGAGGCGGGACAGAGTCAGGAGCTGCTGGCCGCCCTAACCATGGACCCGGCGACCGAGGTGGTCACCGTGGCCCCGCTCACCACCAGGGGGGTGGCCACGCTCGTGGCGGCCGGCTTGGGTGTCGAGCCGGAACCCCAGTTCGCGGCGGCCTGCTGGGAGGCGACTGGGGGCACGCCGTTTCTGGTCCACACACTGGTCGAAGCGCTGCAAGAGGAGGGCGTCGCCCCGGTCACGTCCTCGGCAGCCAAAGTGCAGAACATCGCCACAGCAACCTTGGGCCGCTGGGCGATGCTGCGCCTGGCACGACTGGGTTCCGACGCCGCCGACCTGGCTCAGGCGGTGGCCATTCTGGAGCGGGCCGAGCTGGACCAGGCGGCCCGGCTGGCCGGGCTCGTACCCCTCAACGGGGCCAGGGCCGTCCAGCTGCTGGTGCGGGCAGGCGTGCTCGACGCGGCACCGCTTTGTTTTGCCCACCCAATCCTGCGCGCCGCCGTCTACCGGGAGATGGCGGTCACCGAGCGCGTCGAAGCACACGGGCGTGCCGCCCGACTACTGGCCGAAGCCCACGCCAGCCCGGCCCGGGTCGCCGAGCACCTGCTGGCCACCGCCCCGGCCGGCGACGCCTGGGTGGTCGAGCAACTGCGAGCCGCAGCCCGGGAGGCGACCGCGAGGGGTGCGCCCGAGTCGGGGGGCGCCTACCTGCGCCGGGCCCTAACCGAGCCGCCACCGCTCGAGGTGCGAGCCGATCTGCTGCTCGAGCTCGGCGTGGCCGAGTTCAACGCCGGCCAGCCAGGCTGGCGCCACCACCTAGAAGAGGCGGTGGAAGCGGCCGCCGACGACACGACCCGAACCGCGGCCGCCCTGGTGTTCGCGAATGCGCTGCGTTCCCATCACAGGCTGGCCGAGGCGGTCGAGGTGTGCGATGGCGTTGCCGCCCACCTCGACAGCCGCGACGCCGAGGCCCATCTGACATTGGAGGCGATGGCCGTTTTGTGTGGACTGCTCGATGATTCCACGGCGTCGTCGGTGGCCGACCGAGCCCGGGCCTTGCTCTTCGAGGCCACAGAGCGCGCAGTCCCGCGCCAAGCCCTGGCAGTGGCAGCCTTTGCGGCCGCGCTGGCCAACCAGCCAGCCGATCAGGTGGCCGACTTGGCCCGCCGGGCCATCGCCGCCGGCTCGCGTCCGCTGCCTGAGCCAGGTGACCCGCCCTGGTTCCAGAGCGCGGTGATAGCGCTGAACTGCGCCGAGCGCTACGGCGAAGCCCAGGTGCTTCTCGACGCTGCCGTGATCGAGGCACAGGCCGCCGCCAACGGGATGATCATTCCGGCGGTGCTGGCGCATCGGGCCTGGCTCGCCCTCCGGCGTGGCGATCTCACCGCCGCCGAGGCCGATGCACAGGCCTTGCGGGACGCCCCCGGTCGGTCGCCTCCGCTGCTGTACGCCCTGATGGCCGCGAGCGTACTGGTCGAGGTGCTGGTGGAACGCGACGACCTTGACGGGGCCGTGCGGACGCTCGGACCCCTGGCGGCTGACCTTTCGGGCGTGTCCCTTACGGCCAGCGTATTGCGGCACGCCAGCGGCCGACTTCTGTTCGCTCAGCACCGCTTCGGTGAGGCACTCGGCGTCTTTCGGGCGGCCGGCGAGATTGCCACCGGCGGCCTCGCGATCAGCCCGTGCTGGCTGCCGTGGCGTTCCGAGGCTGCCCTGGCCGCGCTGGCCATCGGCGAACCCGACACGGCGCGAGGCCTCAGTGACGAAGAGCTCGAGTTGGCCCGGGCCTTCGGTGCCCCTCGCGCCCTGGGCGTGGCGCTGCGGGGCGCCGGGCTCGTAGCGGGCGGAGCACGTGGCGAGGCCCTGCTGCGCGAAGCGATCGAGGTGTTCGCCGGCCCCGACACCCGCCTCGAACAGGCACGCGCGCTCGCTGACCTGGGTGCCCTCCTGCGTCGCCGCAACCAGCGCGGCGAGGCCCGCCACCTGCTCCGCCAAGCAGTCGATGCCGCCTACCGCCTCGGCGCCGCCGCGCTTGCCCGGCGGGCCGAGACCGAGCTACGCGCCACCGGAGCCAAGCCGCGCCGGGTGCTGCTCAGCGGGCTCGAAGCACTCACCGCCAGCGAGCGCCGCATAGCGGAGCTGGCCGCCGAAGGTCTCACCAACCGCGAGATCGCCCAAACCTTGTTCATCACCGCCCGGACCGTCGAGGGCCACCTCACCAACGTGTTCACCAAGCTCGACGTCAAGGCCCGCACCGCCCTACCGGCCGCCCTGGCCGCTCCCACCCGAGCAGTCCGCGCCTAACCACCTCCGACCGGGCCATCGCTCAAAAGTCCGGTGGTTCACGACAGTGTGAAGACGAATGCCGCCAATAGATCATGACGTGTCGGTCTATCAGCAGGCCGGGGTTGTCCCTATCCCAGTGCGTATTCTCTGGCCCGTCTGCTTCCGATCGATGCGCCCCAGGCCTGAGCCTGTTCGTATGCCGCGTCGCCTGTGCGGGTGCGCAGCGCGGCCAGGACGGGATCGTCGTGCGGGGCGCGTGGCACGTAGGCGTGCAGCCAGCCGCTGCCGCTGGCTTCCAGTTGCGAGCGCGCGGCGGCGAGCAGGCGCACGGCGCGCTGCGGGTCGTCCTGCTGGCCGGCGACGGCCGCCAGGGCCTCGAGGTAATAGGCGCAGCTTGTTTCGTCTCCGACCTCGGCCGCCATGGCCAGTCCCTCCTTCAGGTGCCCTGCCGCGCCGGCCAGGTCGTCCTGCGCCTGCCTGGCCAGCCCCAGGTCATACAGCGAGATGAGGACAGGGATCCCGTCATGCGCCCGGCGGGCCACGGCCAGGCCATGTGTGAACAGCCGCGCTGCGGCGTCGTTGTCGCCCTGGCTGAGCCGGACCTGGCCGAGGAAGTTATCCAGCAAGGCGACGGTCAGCAGCTGCTGAAGGCGGACGTATCCGGTGAGGTCCTCGTCGCGGAACTGCTGCACCACGGCCTGGCCCTCGTCGAGCAGTTCGCTCGCGCCGGCGTAATCGCGGCGGATTGCCGCCAGGTGGCCCAGGACGGCCAGGACCGTCGCGTTGAGCACCACTGCCAGCTGTTCGCTCGCCTGCTGGTACAGCGGCAGGCTCTGCCCGAAGACGGTCTGGGCCCGGGGCAGGTCTCCGTTGGCGATGAGGATAAAGCCGGCTCCGGTCAGTGCCAGCGCCCCCTGGTAGGGCGGCAGGTCCTCGCGGCCGGCCTCCATTTCGTCACCCGGGCGGGCGAGCTCCGCGAGGTGGCCGTGCAGCCACCAGAACCTCCAGGTCATCAAGAACAGGTGGGTTGCCTGATCGAGGTGACCCTGGTCCGCCAGCCAGGACATCGCGGCCAGCAGGTTGTCGTGCTCGGTCTCCAGCCGGGCCAGCCACGTGAGCTGCTCCGGGCCGGCGAGCTCGGCCCCGGACGGCTCGGCCAGGGCCCCGAAATACGCGGCGTGCCGGTCATGCGCCGGCACCCAGTCGCCGCCCGCGAGGCGTTCCAGCGCATAGTCCCGGATGGTCTCCAGCAGCGAGAACCGCGGCTCGTCGGCGCGGGTTTCCGCACCGACCAGGCTGCTCTCCACCAGCGAGCCCAGCATTTCCATCACCTGCCCCGGCCCGCCGCCCTGGCTCTCACCGGGGGAGCAGACGGCTTCTGCCGCTGGCAGGCTGAACGGCCCGGCGAATACGCCCAGCCGGGTGAACAGCGCCTGCTCGCCGGCTGACAGCAGGCCGTAGCTCCAGTCCAGGGTGTTGCGCAGGGTGCGCTGCCGCTCGGGCAGATCGCGGGCTCCGCCAGTTAGCAGGCTGAACCTCTGGTCCAGCCGCGAGGCCAGCGCCTGCGGGGGCAGCAGCCTGATCCGGGCCGCGGCCAGCTCGATGGCCAGCGGCAGCCCGTCCAGCCGGCGGCAGATCTCGGCCACCGCCCCGGCGTTGGCGCTGGTCAGCTCGAAGCCCGGGGCAACGGCGTGTGCCCGCTCTGCGAATAGGCTCACCGAGGCGTACCGCTGCAGGTCCGCGGGGTCGTGGCCAGGCCCGGCGGGCGGAACCGGCAGCGGGGGCACGGGGAACTCGTGCTCGCCGCTGAGCCGCAGCACCGTCCGGCTGGTGGCCAGCACCACCAGACCGGGAGCGGCACCCAGCAGCTCGGCCAGCAGCGGAGCGGCGCCCGTGACCTGCTCGAAGTTGTCCAGCGCCAGCAGCAGCCGCCTGGGCCGCAGGTACGACTCCAGGTCGGCGATCAGCGGGCCAGCCGAGGTGTTCAGGCCCAGCCCCGCGGCGATCGCGGCCGCCACCAGGCCGGCCTCGGAAACCGAGGCCAGCGCCACGAACCGCGCGCCGTCCGCGAATCCCGGGCCGAGCCGCCGCGCCGCCTCCACCATGAGCCGAGTCTTCCCCACCCCGCCCGGGCCGGTCAGGGTCACCAGCCGCACACTCTCCCCGACCACCAGCTCTTCGACGGCGGCGGTCTCCTGCTCGCGGCCCACCAGCGGCGTGGCCGGCACCGGAAAAGCCCCGGCCAGCGGCGCCTCGTCCGCAGCGCCCTGGCCGGGCCGGGTCATCTCGAACCGCTCGCTCAGCAGCACCGCCAGGTCGTTCTCCACCTGCTGCTGCAGCTCGGCGGGGTCAGAGAAGTGCTGGTAGGAGACTTCAGCGTCGTCCCTGATCCCGGCCAGCATCTGCGCCAGCCGCGGATCGCGCTCCGGCGCCGGCGACTTGACGTAGATGAGCCGGGGCAGCCCGGCCGACAGCCGGTACTCGTCCTCCAGCCCAGAGACCTGCTCGCCGGGCCCGACCCAGCCGTAGCTCTGCCAGTAGATCCCCACGAAGACCTGGCTCTGCGCCAGGTAGGCCCGGTATACCGACCGCGGCGGGTCCGGACGGGCGCCCAGTTCGAACATCACCGGCACCAGCCGCAGGCTGGTCACCGCATCCCGCACCGCCCGGCGCTCAGCGGCCAGCTCCTGCAGCGCAGAACTCACGAAGACCCGCACCCGCTGATCGGGCGTGCGGATCACATCCGTCTCGGCCACGCCAATAGCCTAGGCCGGACGGGGCAGCGGCAGCTGGCGGGAACAGCCCCAGCGTGCAGCGGGCGCTTCGCCGCCGCCGGTTGGCCAGGCCGGGCGTCCCGTCATGGGCGGGGCCACTCGTGGCTGGTCTTGTCTGGCCGTCCGACGTTCACGACCTGGACGGTTAGGTCGCCAGCCGCGCGGTGTAGCTGGTCGGCCACCGTGGACTCGGAGAGCAGGCGCGTCCAGCGCGACCGGCGATGCGACCCGATCACGAGCTGGCCTGCGCCGGTCTGGCGTGCCGCCTGGATTAGTCCGGAAGCAACGTCACCGGCCCGGACCTCGAGGAAGGTTCCGCCCAGGTCGCCGAGCAGCTTGCGGTCCTTCTCGAGCCGCGCCGCCGGTACCCGGTCGAGGTTGTCGAGCGACCGGATGTGCACTCCCTTGAGCCGTGCGTCGGACAGCTCGGCGAGGTGGGCGGCGTAGCGGATGAGCCATTCGTCGGCGGGCGAGCCCTCCAGCCCGGCCATCACGACCGAGGCCTGAACCGGCTCGCTGATGCCGTGGGCGGCGGCGAACGCCGCGACCGGGTCGGGAACGGAGTCATCGAGCCAGAGCCGTGCGAGCTCTCTGAGGGCGGCGAGATTCGCGAAGCGGAAGTAGTTCGACAATGCCGCATCCACGTGCTCCTCGGGGACAACCAGGCCCTGGGCGAGCCGGCGCCGCAGCGCCGCGGGCGCAAGGTCGACCAGCTTGATCGTGCCGGCTCGCACGAACGCATCTGGTACCGGCTCGGCCTGGCGCACGCCGGTGATGCGGGAGACTGTCGGGCCCAGGGATTCGATATTGGCGACATTGAGCGTGGTATAGACGTCGATGCCGCTGGCCAGTAGCTCCCCGACGTCCTGCCAGCGTTTCGCGTGGCGCTCACCGGGAAGATTCGCGTGCGCGAGTTCATCTGCCACAGCCAGCTCCGGACGCCGATCTAGCACCGCCTCGACATCCAGCTCGGCGAAGCTGGCGCCCCGGTAGACGACCGTACGTGCCGGAATCACTTCGAGATCGCCGAGCTGGGCCACGGTCGCTGGCCGCCCGTGCCGCTCCCAGTACGCCACGACGGTGTCGGTGCCGGCGCGCTGCCGGGCGCGTGCATCCCGGAGCATCGCGTAGGTCTTCCCGACTCCGGGGGCAATCCCGAGGTAGGTGCGCAGCGTGCCCCGGACGGCCAGCGAGTCCGCCTGACGGGAACCAGCCCGGGCGATCGGGTCCGGGCGGTCCTCGCGGCCGGACCGTGCGCAGCTGGTCATCGTTGGATCCATTCAGGCGGGTGGTCAGGACGAGGCCCCCAGACCATCGGGGCATCCGCCGGGGCCGCGACGACCTGAACCAGGTCGTTCCCTGTTCAGGCAGGGCGGCCTGGCAACGGTGCCAATCCAGACGCTATCGATCAGAAACGCCACACGCCAGCCGTCCCCGGCGAACCCGACAGGAACTGCCAGAATAGACAGCAGCCGGCTGGTGATCAGGCACCGGTTACCTATCGAGCCGGCCGGCCCTGACCAGGCCGATCCGAGTGGAGGAAGGCTGCCGAGATCACCGAGCAGACCAGGGGCACCGGCTCCCAGGAGACCGGCGGAGGCGTGAGCGGCGCCGCGGAGGCGGACACAGATGCCGCCCGCGAGGTCGAGCCGGCCGGTCATTTCCGCATCTACCTGGGCGCGGCCCCGGGCGTCGGCAAGACCTACGCCATGTTGTCCGAGGGCCAGCGCCGGCGCAGCCGGGGCGCCGACGTCGTCGCCGGGGTCGTCGAGACCTACGGGCGGCCACTTACCGAGGCTCTGCTCAGCGGCCTCGAGATCATCCCCCGCCAGGCAGTCGATTACCGGGGAACCCGCCTGGAAGAGATGGACCTGGATGCGGTGCTGCGAAGAAGGCCCGAGGTCGCCCTGATCGACGAGCTGGCCCACACCAACGTGCCGGGTTCCGGCCGGCACGGCAAACGCTGGCAGGATGTGCTCGACCTCCTCGGCGCGGGAATCAACGTCATCACGACCGTGAACATCCAGCACCTGGAGAGCCTCGCCGATGAGGTCGAGCAGATGACCGGGGTACCGGTGCGTGAACGGGTACCGGACCGGGTGGTGCGCAAGGCCAGCCAGATCGAGCTGATCGACTCCTCACCGCAGCAGCTGCGCCGCCGGATGCTCCACGGCAACATCTACCCCCCGAACAAGGTCCCCCAGGCCCTCACCCACTTCTTCCGCACCGACAACCTGATCGCCTTGAGGGAGCTGGCACTGCGGTTCGTGGCTGACGAGTCAGATGAACAACTCCTCGGGTACCTCGGGCAGCAGCCTCAGGTCCTGCGGGAGACCACCGAGCGCATCATGGCCGCCATCACCACAGCGCCAGGTACTGACGCAGTGCTGCGGCGCGCGGCGCGCATCGCACTCAGGTACAAGGCCGAGCTCGAGGTGGTCCACGTCATTGTCGACGACACCGGCCTGTCCGGGGAGAGCCAGCCCATCGACGGGCTGCGAGCACTGGCAGCCGATCTCGGCGCCCGCTGGCACGAGATACAACAAGACGATCCCGCCCGGGCCATCGTCGGCTTCGCGCAGCAGCACGAGATCACCCAGATCCTGATCGGCCCCATCCACCGCAGCTGGCCGCACATCGCCGTGGGCGGGCGGATCGTACGGCGGGTTTTCGAGGAGGCCGGTGCCTCCGGCATCGACGTCCTCATCATCGCCCGCCGCGAGCTGCCAGCCGCCGAGGCCCTCGGCTCGGGTGCCGTCAACCGGTCCTGACCCGCACAAGCCACCTCGCCCGCGGCGCCGGGCACCGCACGCGACGCCGACAACGGCTTGTCGCGTGCGGGACAGCCGGTCTCACAGAATGACCATTCGGCGCGGTCCTACGACCCTCCCGAACGAACTGCGCCAGCCTCGGTCGTACGGTTTCTGCTGTGCCGGTCCGTAGCTGGGGTAAGCCAGGCGTCGAGGTCGTCGAGGACCGCTTCGATGGCTGGCCGCAGCTCGTCGGCGATCTGGTTCTGGCTTTGGCCCTCGCGGGTGCGGCGTCCGGCCTCGGTAATGATGATCTGAAAGACGCCAGCTAGCGCGATTCCCCGCAGTCGTGCGATCTCGGGCATCACTGTGCCGGTCTCGGCGAGGACGGCGGCGAGGGCAGCGGCCTGGCGGTCCGACATCTCCAGGGCGAGCCGGTGGACGGTGGGGCTGATGGCGGCCAGGAAGCCGAGCTCGCCATGCCACTGTTCGGCGGGAATGCGGCGGATCCCCTCGACGGTGTCCAGCACGAATTCGCGGATGGCTGCGGCCGGCGTGGTCCCGGGGGCCCGGGTGCGGATCAGCCGGGACAGCTCATCTTGGACCAGCTGATCGCGGTCGGTGACCAGCTGTTCCTTGGTCTGGAAGTAGTTGTAGACGGTCTGTTCGGAGACCTCGGCCTCGCGCGCCACGTCGCTGACCGCGACCTGCTCGTACCCGCGCTGGGCGAACAGCCGCGCGGCCGCGTCGGCGATGGCCTGGCGCGTGCGGGCCTTCTTGCGCTCGCGCAGGCCAAAGTCGGTCATGGTCTTAGCTTAGCAAGTATTGACTCAACTCAAAACTTAGAGTTGACTCCAATATATAACACGCGGCCGCGGCGACAGGTCTGAGCGGCCCCGCCGGCCGCCAGTAAGAAAGGGAGCTCTCATGCCCACCACCACCGACACCAACAGCCGGACCGCACGCCTGCTCGCGCTCATGAAGAAGGGCGATGACGCGTTCAACGCCCGCGACTTCGCCGCGGTGGACGAGGTCCACCACCCGGACATGATCGCGTACATCACCGGGCTCGCCGAGCCGGTCTACGGAAAGGAAGCGCATGCCGCGGCGATGCAGCAGATGCTGCGCATCTTCCCCGACATGCACGTGTACAGCGACCCGTACCCGATCCAGTTCGGCAGCGGCGACTGGATCACCGTCGTCACCAACTCCACCGGGACCTTCACCGGGGAGATGACCCTGCCCGACGGTACCGTGATTCCCCCGACCGGAAAGGCGTTCGACGTCGAGTTCGGCCAGACCACCAAGTGGGACGGCGACCAGCTCATCGTGATCTCCGCCTTTTGGGACGCCGCCCTG
>Ga0207683_10003201_pt1 | contig 14282 bp, 13 predicted proteins | sample KBSM73metaG_FD_184333 | JGI IMG/M metagenome (GOLD analysis project Ga0207683, IMG submission 184333) | Miscanthus rhizosphere microbial communities from Kellogg Biological Station, Michigan, USA - KBS M7-3 metaG (SPAdes) (version 2) | ecosystem: Host-associated > Plants > Roots > Rhizosphere >...
GGCGGTTACATCGCGCTCGAGATCATCCGGCAAGCCGCCGACCGCGTCGCAAAGCTCGCTCTGCTCGATACCGGTTCGCGCGCGGACACCCCGGAGGCGACCGCGAAGCGCCACACCAACATCGCGCTCGCCGAAGCGGGGCGCTTTATCGATGTCATCGACCCGCAATTTCCGTTGTACGTGCATCCGGGCCGCGCCAATGACGCGGCGCTGAAGGCCGACTACCTGGCAATGTGCCACGATGTCGGCCCGCAGGCTTATGTGCGCCAGCAGAAGGCGATCATGACCCGCGTGGACTCGCGCCCGCTATTGCCGGCGATCCGCTGCCCGACCCTCGTGCTGGTCGGCGCGCAGGACGAGGCGACACCGCCGGCGCTGTCGGACGAGATGGCGGCGGCAATTCCCGGCGCGCGGCTGGTGAAGGTTCCGGAGTGCGGCCATCTGTCCGCGATGGAACGGCCGGAGGCGGTGACCAGGGAGATGGTTACCTGGATGAACGCGTGAGTGGCACGCGCTACACGGCGCGCGTGATCGCGCCGCCGCCGCTGATCGCGGTCGGCGTCGTGCTGCTCGGGTTTGCGCTCGATAAGCTCTCACCCGTCGGTCTTGCCAATGCGGTGTTTCCGCGCTCGGTGCGCTTCGCCGTCGCGACAGTGCTGATCGCATTCGCCGCATGGCCGATGACGCGCGCGCTGTTGCGCTTTCGTTTCGCCGGCACGCCCGTCGAGCCGTGGAAGCCGACATCCGCGCTGGTCGTCCGCGGCATCTACAAGCGCACGCGCAACCCGATGTATCAGGCGTTCGGGCTGTTCGCGCTGGGCTTGGCGTTCGCCTTAGCCTCGGACTGGACCTTCCTGCTGCTGCCGGTCGGCGCGTTCGTCATCCATTTTGGCGTCGTGCGGCGCGAGGAGCGCTATCTCGCGGCCAAATTCGGCGACGACTACCGTCGGTACTGCGCGAAGGTGCCGCGCTATGGCTGGCCGATCTAGGCATGATCCCGAAAAGCATGTCCTCGACCCCGATCGGGATGAGCACCGGTTTTCGGAAAAGATCATGCTCGACCAGGTCGATTTTCTCAGCGCGATCCCGCTTCGCCGCGCTAGACTTGGGCCAAGGGCAAGAACCCAGATTGTCTCGGGAGGATTTCGATGACCGCACGCCGCAACGTGCTGATCGCCGCTCTGTTCGGATTGAGCGCGCTGGCAGCAGCGCCGGCCTCGGCGCAGGGCGACTACCCCAACAAGGCGATCCGCATCGTGGTCGGCTTTGCGGCCGGCGGCGGTAACGATATTTTCGCGCGGCTAGTGGGCGCCAAGCTGCAGGAGCTGATCGGCCAGCCGGTCATCATCGAGAACAAGCCGGGCGCAGGCGCCCGGCTCGCCAACGAATACGCCGCGAACCAGCCGGCCGACGGCTACACGCTGCTGGTCGCGGCGAGCGGCGGGATGTCGATCGCCGCGGCGATCTACCCGAAGCTCGGCTATCACCCGACCAAGAGCTTCGTGCCGCTGACCATGATCGCGAATTTCCCGCTGATCCTGGCGATCCCGCAGGAGCACCCGGCCAAGACCGTGCCGGAGCTGGTCGCCTGGATGAAGGCCAATCCGGACAAATCGAACTACGCGACGTCCTCGCCCGCATTCACGATCGCGACCGAGCTGTTCAAGCTCAAGACCGGCGCGCCGAGCCAGGCCATTCCCTACAAGAGCAGCGGCGAGTCGCTCGTCGCCGTGATGGGCGGGCAGACGCTGCTCACCATCGCGGACGGTCCGCCGACCGTGCCGCTGGTGAAGGGCGGCAAGGTGCGCGCGCTCGCGGTGACCGGGTCGGAGCGCTCGGCCGAGCTTCCCGACGTGCCGAGCATGAAGGAGGTCGGCTTTGCCGACGTGAACACCGGGCTGTGGAGCGGATTGTTCGTGCCTGCCGCGACGCCGGCGCCGGTCGTGAAGAAGCTCGAAGAGACGCTGCGCCGCGTGATCGCCGACCCGGACGTGAACGGCAAGCTCAAGGCGATGGCGGTGACGCCGGGAGGCGGTCCGTCGGAGGAATTCCGCGCCATGATCGACGCCGACATCAAGACCGTCGCCGACGTGGTGAAGGCCGCGAATCTGGAGTTCAAGGATTAGTTGGGACCCGGACTCATTAACGCGCAGCCATAGGCGTCAACGGCGATTTGGTCGCGATGCGCTCGAAAACAGGTGCATTATGCTCACTTTGAGTTCTTCGGCTCGTGACCCGAGGCAACTCTCGGCTCGCAGGGATTCGCCTGATGGAATGTCGTAACAGTACGATCTATCAGACCCCACAGGTCAGATACGTTCTATTTTCACGGCATCAATTACTGCGGACCACTTGGCGATTTCGTCGGTGATACGAGTCTTCAGCCCGTCCGGAGTCGAATAGCGGGGCTCGTTGCCGAACGCACGGATACGATCAATCACGCCTGGTTCAGCGAGCATCCCTGTGAGTTCGGAATTGAGCCGATCCACAATCGATTGAGGCAAGCCCGCCGGGGCCACGAGTCCCATCCAGCCGTTGACGTCAAATCCTGCGAATCCCGCTTCCGCAATGGTCGGAATGTTGGGCAATTCGCCGGACCGCGTCGCGGTGGTCACCGCCAGAATGCGCACTTGGCCACTTTTGACGTGCTCCAGCAGAATGATCGCCGGATCGACCATGAAGTCGATGCGTCTGCCGAGTAGCTCTGTGAGAGCCTGCGCACCACCACGATGAGGCACGTGTTGAAATTGGACCTTTGCCTGTTGCGCCAGATGTTCAACCAGCAAATGCTGAATCGATCCCAGCCCAGGTGTGCCGTAAAGCACTGGTGTCTGCGTGACCCGTGCCGCGTTGATCAAGTCCAGGATGTCTCGTGCCGGATGATCGGCGTGCGTGGCCAGGACGAAGGGGTACTCGATGATCTGGCCGATCATCGAGAAATCGTCGACCGGCCGGAATGGCAGCTTTTTATACCTCGCCGCCGCAGCCCCATAGGTGCTGGAGAACATGCCGATCGTATAGCCGTCGGGCGCCGCGCGTGCGAGCTGAGCCGAGGCAATCGTCGTCGATGCACCTGGTTTGGACTCCACGATAAATGGTTGGCCCAGCCGCCGCGATAAACCCTCGGCAACAATACGCGCGGTCGTATCCACGCCTCCGCCGGGTGCAAAACCGTGCACAAGGGAGACCGGCCGCGTTGGATAGGATTGCGCCCTAGCGCTACGCAACACAGCCGGCAACGCGGCTGCACCCGCGAGTAAATGCAGGAATTCTCGGCGAGGAAGCTTCATGGTGCTCCTCCTCAGCGAATAGATTGGCAGGCTCGCCCAAACACTGTGCCTCCCGCCAACATGTGTCCAATACATTAATTCTATACGGCGTTATGCTGGCATGGCATAAGGCCCGCTTATGGACTTGAAGCATCTGCGGACCTTCAGCACCGTCGCCGAGCTCGGTTCGGTCTCTAAAGCCGCACTCAGACTGCGCGTGGCGCAGCCGGCACTGTCTCGGCAGATCATGGATCTGGAAAAAGAGCTTGGTTTGAAGCTGTTCGACCGTATCGGCCGTCGACTGTTGTTGACCAGAGCAGGCGAAGGGTTGGTCGAACATTGTCGAGGGGTGTTGGGTCAGGTGCGTGGCATTACAGAGCAGGCGCGCATGTTGCAGGGCGGACAGGCAGGCTCACTCAAAATTGGCGCGTCGCCGCAGGTGATGGAAAGTGTGATCCCCGCGACCATGTCCTCATATGTGAAGACCTTTCCATTGGTCGAGGTGAAGTTGGTGGAGGTCGTCGGGCGCGATCAGTTGATCATGGTGCAGCGAGGTGACATTGATATTGGAATTGGGCTCTTGGGACAGGTAGCGGCAGAGGAACGCTTTGCAACCCATCCATTGGGAACGGCAGAGATCTTGGCCGCCTGCCATCCCTCCCATGAGCTTGCGAAAGGAAAGACTGTCGAGATTGCTACGCTTGGCCGGTATCCATTGCTACTTCTCGATTCGAGTTATGCATTCAGAAGGCTGTTCGACGCCTCTTTTCGTCTCGCCGGGCTCGAACCAAATGTCATCGTCGAGAGCCGCGCGCCACACACCTTGGTCGCGCTCGCCGAGGCGGGACACGGCGTTGCAATCATTCAGACGATCACCCCGACCAGTCGCTACAAAGTGCGGGTTCTTCGCGTTGCCCAGAAACGGAAGCCCCTGCGATTGCCCATGGTCGCGATCTGGGATCGCCGCCGCCCCTTGCCCCGCTACGCTGAAGAATTTTGCAAGTTGCTGTCGGAGCAGCTGCGAAAAATCATCGCGCGGTCGAAGTAAGCGCGGTTCTGCGAAGCTATGGGGCGAGCAGGATGATCTGCGCGGCGTGAGTCTGCTTGTGGCCCTTCTGCGACCTCGGGCCATGTCCGCTTCTCCGCCACTGTCGGGCGTTGATCGGACATCAGTAGACCAGCCGTTTAATAGGTACCCGGCCGTAGGCGGGGCCAAGCGGACCCACGCGCATTATCGTTTGACTTTTGAATCCCGTGCTTTGCAAATCCAGCTCGCCACGCCTGTCGGCGAAAGCTGACAGGATTTGGCGTCTCGACTGTGCACGACGGGAATTGGCATCCATGCAAGCGAGCCTTGTTATTTTTTCTGTTATTTACAGGAACGTTCACGGCCGTGGATGTCGGGAACTTTGCGTGATTGCAAAATTCCGGCTGTTGATCACGGCGGGCGCGGCGCGCCCAACGTGCCGCGCTGTTGCCAGGTGACGGCGTCTTCCAGCCGATCGTCGCCCCAGAACACCTCGCCGCGCGCGACAAATGTCGGCGCGCCGAAAATGCCGAGCCGGCGCGCCTGCTCGGTCGCGCCGTCGTATTCGCGGGCGATTTCCTCGGACTGCGCGAGTGGAATGACCCGGCGCGGATCCTCGCCGATCTCGCGCAAACTGTCGGACAGGTTCGGCTCCATGCCGCACTCCCGATGCTCGACGAACCAGCGCCGGTAGGTCGCGCGCACATAGTCCGCGCACCAGCCTTCGCGCGCGCCGACGACCGCGACGCGATTGGCGAGATCGAAATTCTTCAACGGGTAGGGCGCCTCGCCCTCGAACGCGAAGCCGTACATCTCGGCGCGGCGGTGCAAGTCGCGCCACAGATAAGTGAGCTTGGCCGGGATCGCGCCCGGCCGGTTGTCCATCTCGATCATGATCGCCCGCACCGAGAACGGCCGCCACACGAAGCGGATGTCGGTCATGTCCTCCACGCGGTCGATCCGCATCACGGTGAGGAACGTGAACATGCTGCCGATGGAGAACCAGAAATCGATCGGCTCGGATTTGGGCATGACTATTCCAGCGGCTCCAGCTTGATGATGGAGGCGCCGTGATTGTTGCCGACCCAGAACGAGACGGGGGTCGTCGTGTTGTCGACGAACACGCGGCGGATGTTGGTCGATCGCGGCAACAGATACTCGACGAATTCGCCGCTCTCGGGATTGAGCCGTAATATGCGGTCGGTCGACATCGATCCGGTCCACACCTCGCCGTTCTTGTCGATGGTTGCATCGTAGGGCGCGGACCATGGCGTCGGCGCAATCCATTCCTTGAAGGTCTCGGCCTTGGTGTCGAACATGCCGATGCGATTGCCGCGGAATTCGCCGAACCAGAGCCGATCTTGGTCGTCCATCATGCCGCGTCGCGGGGCGGACGCCGGGGTCGGTATCGTGAAGAGCTTGACCTCTCCGGACCTGGCGTCGATGCGTCCGATGTGCCGCTGGCGGAAGTCCGTGAAAAACGCGTTGTTCTTCGAGTCCGGGATCACATCGTAGATGTTGTGCGGCTCTCCTTTCGGCGCGACTTTGAACGGCTCGAAGGTCTCGATCTTGCCGGAAGCGAGATCGAGCCGGTGCACGCCGGCAAAACCGTTGTTCTGGGTCCAGAGCTTTCCATCGACGTGCGACGAGCGTGGGCTCACCATGTTGATTTGCGCCGCGTCGATATTGGCTTCGCTCGGCAGCGCGTAATACTTGAACGTCTCGCTCTTGCGGTCGAATTTGACGATCCGGGCTTGATACATGTTGCCGAGCCACAAATTGCCGTCACGGTCGTCGCGCAGCCCGAGTGTGCCGGTCGGGAAGCCAGGCTTGTTCAGTGCGATCGGAAATTCGATGACTTTGCCGCTGCGCGGATCGAGTTTGCCCAGATACTGCTCGCCGAAACTCGAATACCAGGCGATTCCGTCGGCATCGACGATGACATCATGCGGCTGGATGGTCTCGCGCGGAAGATCATATTCCGTGATGATGACGCGCGTGGCTTTGCCCTTGGGCCTTGCGAGCGGCTTTAACGGATAGCTCCACGGCGAGCCGTTGCCGAGATTGATCGTGCTGAGATAGCCGGCAAGCCCGCGATAGACCTGCACGCGCTGGTCGCCGCGCTCCTCCATCAGACGTTCCGCACGCCGCAACTGCGGCGCGGCCGGGATGCTCTGATTGACGTAGCCCTGCATGCGGGGAAGCACCTGCATGAAATCGTCGGTGCTGTGTCGAGACTTCATCACGCGTTCGAGGGTGTGGCACCCGATGCAGTTCAGCAGCGAGCTTTTCTGCTGGTCGGTGCCCGGCACGCTCGCGATCCACTCGCCGTTCGAGAGCTGGGAAGCGAGGTCTTCGGTCTTGCGGAGTTTCAGATCGGCGACGCTTGCCTTCTGCACATGGACTTCGACGGCCGCGGGGCTGTCGAGATCGTATCCGACGGCACGGATGCGCAGCGTGTACTGGCCCGGCTCCAGCTTGGAGGCGGGGAAGCTGTAACGGCCCTGCGCGTCGCTGGCGGTCGTGATCGTGATGGTGGAGCCCGCGCGCGTTGCGCTGACCAGCACCCCTTCCATCGGTCCTTCCTCGGCCGACGTGATCTGGCCTGCCAGTGCGGCGCCTTGAACCGGGGCGGTTTGACCAACGGCCGGTGCATCGGCCTGAAACAGTACCAACGTCAGGCTCGCGAGCGCGGTCGCAATCAAGATGCGCATCAGTGCCTCCCCCGAAACATCGCGTTATCGTGCGCGGAAACAGCCAGCCGCGCTGCACTCATTCCACTCCGGATGGTGGGCGGTTTCAATGGCCTTCGATGACGGCATGACCCGGTGTCACCACGGCAATTCACTGCCGTCGTAGTTCACGTAGCGGTGGCCGGCCTTCTTTCCGTGCTTCTCGATCGCGTTCGCCACGTTGCGGCAACTGGTCTCGACGTCGAACGTCGCCGACGGGCCGCCCATGTCGGTGCGCACCCAGCCCGGCGCGATCGAGAGCACGGCATGGTGGCTGTGACGGTGGAAGAAGCTGCGCGCGCCCATGTTCAGCGCCGCCTTGCTCATCCGGTAGGTTTCCCATGTTCCGTAATCGTTGTCCGCGATGCTGCCGAGCATTGAGGACATGAACGCGACCGTGGCCTTGGGCTTGAGCAGGTCGGCGAACGCTTCGGCCGCCGTGATCGGGAAGTAGGCGTTGGTCAGAAACACGCGCGCGGCCTCGTCGGGCGAGACCTCATGCAGCGGCTTCGGCACCGAGCCGGAGACGCCTGCAACGAGAAACAGGAGATCGAGCTTCTCGTCACTGAGTGTTTCGCGCAACTCCGCAACGCCGTCGGTGTCGGCGATATCGACCTCCTCGATGCGAAGATTGCCCTTCGCACTTGTCTTCAAGGCTTCGAGCTTCGATGCATCGCTGCGCGCGGTCGCGACCACGCGCCAGCCGCGCGCGAGATATTCGCGCGCGAGGCCGAGACCCAGCCCGCGCGATGCGCCGAGGAGGAGGGCGGTGTATTGTGAGGGCACGCGGTCAGGTAACTTTCAACAGGCTCGCAACAGAAATATCCTCATCGACATCCGGCCAACGAATGCCTTGGCCGCGTCCGATCAAGCGCCAATTCTTGCGTTGATCGGCAGTCGCCTCGGCAAGACGCGGCGACCACGCAAGAGGCGCGGCCAACTCGCGGCCGTCTGCGAGCACGACAAGAATCTGGTCGTCCGTTACCGTGACGTCCACAGCGGTCGCGTCGAGTCTAACGGCCGAAATAGCCATTCCATGCCTCCCGGAATCTCTCTCGGTTCTCGATGACCATCGCGCGCAACCTGTTTAATTCGTGTGAGCGAAAGCCGTGGGACTCTGCAACGCTCACAGGCTCCAGCCAGAACTTCGCGGCCTTATCGCCGTGCTCGACGTGCATGTGCGGAGGTTCTGAGCCCTCCAGACTATAGAAGAAGAAACGAAAACCGGAAACCCGGAGGACGGTCGGCATCGGCACGCTCCGGGCCGAGCGTATGTCGATGACCTATTGTCTTCAATACAGGTCCAGCCTCTCACACATCCAGCAATTCGTCGCTCGCGAACTCCGCTCGCTCCTGGATGAACGCAAAGCGCGACTCCGCCTTGTTGCCCATCAGCCGCTCGACCGACGAGTCCGTATCGGCGCGGTCATCGGCCAGCAGCACCACCTTGAGCAGGGTGCGCTTCTTCGGGTCCATGGTGGTTTCCTTCAACTGGTGCGCCATCATCTCGCCGAGTCCCTTGAAGCGGCCGACCTCGACATTGGCGTTGGCGCGAAACTCCTTTTGCAGCAACTCGTCCTTGTGCGCGTCGTTGCGCGCGTAAAACGTCTTGCCGCCGTGGCTCAGGCGATAGAGCGGCGGGACCGCCAGATAGAGATGCCCATGCTCGATCAGCTGCGGCATCTGGCGGTAGAAGAACGTGATCAGCAGCGAGGCGATGTGCGCGCCGTCGACGTCGGCGTCGGTCATCACGATCACCTTGTCGTAGCGCAAATCGTCGTCGCGGTAGTGCACGGTGGTGCCGCAGCCGAGCGCCTGCACCAGGTCGGCCAGCTGCTGGTTGCCGGCGAGCTTGTCCTTGCCGGCCGAGGCGACGTTGAGGATCTTGCCGCGGAGCGGCAGCACCGCCTGGCTGGCGCGGTCGCGCGCCTGCTTGGCCGAGCCGCCTGCCGAGTCGCCTTCCACGATGAACAGTTCGGAGCCTTGCGCCGCGGTGTTGGTGCAGTCGGCGAGCTTGCCGGGCAGGCGCAGTTTGCGCGTCGCGCTCTTGCGTTGGGTTTCCTTTTCCGCCCGGCGGCGCAGCCGCTCGTCGGCGCGCTCCACCACCCAGTCGAGCAGCCTGTTCGCCTGTGCCGGATTGCCGGCGAGCCAGTGATCGACATTGTCCTTGATCGCAGCTTCCGTGATGCGCTGCGCCTCGACGGTGGCGAGACGATCCTTGGTCTGTCCCTGGAATTCCGGCTCGCGGATGAACACCGACAGCATCGCGCCGGCGCCGATCATCACGTCGTCCTGCGTGACGTTGGCGGCGCGCTTGCCCTGGCCGGCGCGATCGGCGTGATCGCGAATGCCGCGCGTCAGTGCAGCGCGCAGGCCGGCTTCGTGCGTGCCGCCGTCATGCGTCGGGATCGTGTTGCAGTAGGACGACACGAACCCGTCCGCGTCCGCCACCCACGCGACCGCCCATTCGACCGCGCCGTGCGCGCCGGTCTTGCCGACCTTGCCGCCGAAAATGTCGGGGTGGATGAGCGTCGTGCCGTGCAGCGCGGCGGTGAGGAAGTCGGTCAAGCCGCGCTCGAAGTGAAACGTCTCCTGCTCCGGCACATCGTCGAGGCCCGCGAGCAGCGCCTTGTCGCACGACCAGCGGATCTCGACGCCGCCGAACAGATAGGCCTTGGAGCGCGACATCTTGAACAGGCGCGCGGGCTTGAACGCGGCCTTGGCGCCGAAGATCTTCGCATCCGGCTTGAAGCGCACCGAGGTGCCGCGCCGGTTCGGCGTGCGGCCCATTTCCTTCAGCTTGCCCTGCGGGATGCCCTGCTCGAACGCCATCGCGTACAGCTTGCCGCCGCGCGCGACTTCGACCTCCATGCGCTCGGACAGCGCGTTCGCCACCGATACGCCGACGCCGTGCAGGCCGCCCGACGTCTCGTAGACCTTGGAGTCGAACTTGCCGCCCGCGTGCAGCGTGCACATGATAACTTCGAGCGCGGATTTTTTCGGAAACTTCGGATGCGGATCGACCGGGATGCCGCGCCCGTTGTCGGTCACGGTCACGAAGCCGTCGCCAGTGAGCTTCACGTCGATCCAGTCGGCATGGCCGGCGAGCGCCTCGTCCATGGCGTTGTCGATCACTTCGGCGAACAGATGATGCAGCGCCTTCTCGTCCGTGCCGCCGATATACATGCCGGGGCGGCGTCGCACCGGCTCGAGCCCTTCGAGCACCTCGATGTCGCGCGCCGTGTAGGCGGCATCTCCCGGCGCGGGGGCGGTCTTGCGGGTTTCCTTCGGCGTGAGCCGGCGCGCCGGGGAGGCGGCAAACAGGTCAGGCGAATTGGCGGTCTTTTTGGCGGTTTTTGCCATTGCTCGCTTCGGGTGTTGGGAACGAATCAGCTGCCTTCGACTATGCCACGCTCAGGGGCGGGATGGTGACATCTGGTCGCTGGCGTCCGCTTCTTCAAGGCGGTAAAGCTCAAAGCGGATCAAGGACTTCTCCCCAATGTTCGAAGAATATGCCAGGCCGGTCGTCGATTTCGTGCGCGAGCACCAGGCCTGGGCCGCGCCGATCGTGTTCGCGCTCGCCTTTGCGGAGTCGCTTGCCTTCATTTCGCTGCTGGTTCCGGCCTGGGGTGCCCTGGTCCTGATCGGCGGGATGATCCAGGCGGGTGGATTGAATTTCTGGCCGATCTGGATTGCCGGATCGATCGGCGCCGCGCTGGGCGATTGGCTTTCGTACTGGATCGGGCAGAAGCTGGAACACCGGGTTCAGCACATCTGGCCCCTGTCCAGGCATCCGGAGCTGATCCCGAAAGGCGAGGCGTTCATCAAGAAGTGGGGCGTGCTCGGCATTTTCATCGCCCGCTTTTCCGGGCCGCTGCGCGCCGCGGTGCCGCTGGTCGCAGGCATTTTCGAGATGCCGTATTGGCGTTTCCAGTTCGCCAACTTCGTCTCCGCGTTCGTCTGGGCCGCGACGCTGCTGCAGCTCGGCGATGTGGTGTCGCAGGCGTTGCAGGCGATCTGGAAATAATACGGCCGCGGCATGCGGAATGGCGGCGCGGCTGCGGTGTTGATCCGGACGGGGCCAAACCCCATTCCGCAGCAGCCCACAACGGGCTAAAATGTCGCCATCATCTGCCCCGCAGAGGGCGATTTCAGTATTCGGGAGGACGTCACATGATCCAGCTCACGCGCCGCGACCTGCTCGTCGGCACTGCCGCGACCACCGCCGCGCTGTCGATGGGGCTGACGCCGTCGGAATTGCGCGCCGCGACGCCGCTCGCCGGCAAGCAGGCGCCCGGCTTCTACCGCTACAAGGTCGGCGACTTCGAGGTGACGCAGATCGCGGACGGCGCGCGCACCTTCCCGATGCCCGATACGTTCGTGATCAACCAGAAGAAAGACGATGCGCTGGCCGCAGCGGAAGCCGCCTATATGCCGAAGGGCCAGGTCACGATCCCGTTCAACCCGATGGTGATCAACACAGGTTCGAAGCTGGTGGTGATCGACACCGGCAACGGCCTCGGCGCCTTCGAGCAGAGCAAGGGCGTGGTCGGGCAGATGAACGCCAACATGACCGCCGCCGGCATCGATCCGAAGGCAGTCGACATCGTGCTCATCTCGCACTTCCACGGCGACCACATGAACGGACTGAAGCGCGCCGACGGCTCGCTCGTTTATCCGAACGCCGAAATCAAGGTGCCGGCCGTCGAATGGGCGTTCTGGGCGGATGAAGCGAATGCCAGCAAGGCGAACGGCTTCAACAAGCCGAACTTCCCGAACGTGAAGAAGGCGTTCGACGGCCTCGCCGACAAGGTGACCAAGTTCGAGTGGGACAAGGAAGTCGCGCCCGGCATCACGGCGATCGGCGCACCCGGTCACACGCCGGGCCACACCGCGTTCGCCGTCCAGTCGGGCTCGGGCAAACTGCTGGTGCAATCCGACGTGACCAACATCCCCGCGCTGTTCGTGCGCAATCCCGACTGGCACGTCGCGTTCGACAACGATCCCGTCGTAGCGCAGGCGACACGCCACAAGTTCTACGACATGGCGGCGGCCGAGAAGGCGCCGGTTGCCGGCTATCACTTCTCGTTCCCGTCGGTCGGTCATGTCGAGAAGGACGGCAAGGGCTATCGGCTCGTCCCGGTCGCGTGGCAGCCGTCGATCTGATCTGTGCAAACAAGATAAGGGGAAACGCAATGATGAATCTGACCCGCCGCGCCGCGCTGTTCGGTGCGACCGCCACCGCCGTCATCCCGGCTCTGGCGACGACATCGGTGCGCGCCGCAGCCCCGGCTGCCGGCAAGCAGGCGCCCGGCTTCTATCGTTACAAGATCGGCGACATCGAAGTGACAGTGGTGACGGATGGTGTCGCGCGGGGCAAGCTAATGCAGAATTTCGTCACCAACGTGAAGGAAGAAGAGGTCAAGGACGCTCTTGCGGCGGCCCACAAGGATCGGGAAATCTTCGACAACACCTTCACGCCGGTTGTGCTCAACACGGGCGGTAAACTTATTCTCATCGACACCGGAACCGGCGAGGCGAACTTCGCCGCCTCGAAGGGCACGGCGGGACAGTTCACCAACAACCTCACCGCCGCGGGGCTGAGCGCCGCCGCGATCGACACCGTCATCATCTCGCACTATCACGGCGATCACATGAACGGCCTGCTAAAGGCCGATAACTCGCTCGCGTTCCCGAATGCGGAAATTCTCGTTCCGGCCAAGGAACACAATTACTGGATGGATGACGGCGAGATGAGCCGCGCCCCCAAAGGCCGGATCGAAGGACTGTTCAAGAACAGTCGCCGCGTTTTCTCAGGCGATGTGCTCAAGCGCCTGCGGACTTACGAATGGGACAAGGAAGTGGTTCCGGGCGTGACCGCGTTCGGGACGCCGGGTCATTCGCCCGGTCACACCTCGCTCCTCGTTTCGTCGGGCGCATCGAAAGTGTACGTGCAGGGCGACGTGACCCATGTGCCGTATCTGTTTGCCCGCAATCCGGGCTGGCACGCCTTCTACGATCAGGACGCCGCAATGGCGGAAGCCACACGCCGCAAGGTTTACGACATGCTGGTGGCGGACAAGATGATGGTGCAGGGCTTCCATTATCCGTTCCCGGCGCACGCCTATATCGAAAAGGCGGGCAATGGCTATCGCGAGGTCATGGTGCCGTGGAATGCGGCCATCTGATTTCGCGAACTGTTCGCAATTAAAAGGCCGCCTCCGGGCGGCCTTTTTTGCGCCTTGCGTCGTCCTTTCGTCACGAACTTCAACGGAACGTGATCGCGGCGGATAACCGGCCGCAGCCCGCGACAGCGTCCGATCGCCTACGATCCGCGCGACGGCCCGAAGAGGCCGGGTCATTTTTCATCAGGGAGCGACCCATGAACGTGCTGACACGCCGCGCCATGCTTGGCGGCGCCGCGGCGATCGCCGCTGCGAATACTTTTCCCACAACCGAGGCCCGCGCCGCAGCGCCCATGCTCGGCAAGCAAGGCCCGAGCTTCTATCGCTACAAGATCGGCGACTTCGAAGTCACCGCGCTGAGCGAGGGCTCGGTGCGCAACGCCAATGTGAAGAACATGGCGGTGAACAAGGAGCTTCCGGACATCGAGAAGGCGCTCGGCGCCGCGTACCTGCCGACCGACGCGGTGACGAACCAGTTCACCATCCTGGTGGTGAACACCGGCAAGAACCTCGTGCTGATCGACTCCGGCTTCGGCGACAATGGCGCGCCGACCGTCGGCAATCTTGCCACCAATCTGACCGCCGCCGGCATCGATCCGAAGACCGTCGACACGATCCTCGTCAGCCATTTCCACGGCGACCACATTTCCGGCATCCGCGCCAAGGCGGGCGCGGCGAATTTCCCCAACGCCGAGATCATGGTGCCGGCGGTTGAATGGAAGCACTGGAACGACTCCGGCGAGGAGTCGAAGGCGCCGCAGGTCTGGAAGGGCGGGTTCGCCAACGTCAAGCGCGTGTTCGATCCGATCGCCAAGGACGTGAAACAGTTCGAGCACGGCAAGGAACTGGTGCCTGGCATCAGCTCCGTGGACGCGCGCGGCCACAGCCCCGGCCACACGGCGTTCGTCGTCGCATCGGGCAACGGCAAGCTGCTGGTGACCTCCGACACGGTCAATCACCAGATCCTGGTGCGCAATCCGGACTGGGCGCTGTGGGCCGACATGGATCCCGCGATGGCGGCGGCGGCGCGCAAGCGCCTGCTCGACATGGCGGCGGCCGACCGCATGCA
>Ga0207683_10003205_pt1 | contig 14276 bp, 11 predicted proteins | sample KBSM73metaG_FD_184333 | JGI IMG/M metagenome (GOLD analysis project Ga0207683, IMG submission 184333) | Miscanthus rhizosphere microbial communities from Kellogg Biological Station, Michigan, USA - KBS M7-3 metaG (SPAdes) (version 2) | ecosystem: Host-associated > Plants > Roots > Rhizosphere >...
CACCTTCTGGACCATGGACAACTCCACCGTGATGAAGATGGGCCCGGCCGCCGACGGCTTCCTCGGCGTCATGCCCTACCGCTACTACTACGACACCGAGGGCAAGTCGCCGATGCTCGAGAAGATCCGCAAGATGCGGCCGGAGTACCAAAGCACCGGCTACATGCAGGGATTCCTGGCGGCGATGCTGCTCACCGAGGCGGCGCGCCGCGCGCTCGAGGCGGGCAACGAGCTGAACGGCAAGAACCTGAAGATCGCGCTCAGCTCGATCCGCAACTTCGACACCGGCGGGATCATCGGCGTGCCGCTCTCGATCAAGGGCAACTCGATCCCGATCGGCCGCATCTACAAGGCCGACTTCAAGCAGCAGAAGATGGTGCCGGCGTCCGACTGGATCGACCTCACCCGTCGCTAGCCGCGAGCGAGACACCGAGACCCTGCCCATGACCGTTGCACAAGCCGCTGTCGTGGCCGGCGAGCGCAGTGCCGGCGAGCTGCTGCTCGAGGTCAGCAACATCGAGGTCGTCTACAACAAGTCGGTCCAGGTGCTGCGCGGCCTCTCGCTCGCGGTTCCGCGCGGGCAGATCGTTGCCCTGCTCGGCAGCAACGGCGCGGGCAAGAGCACGACGCTGAAGGCGATCTCGAACCTGCTCGAGCTGCAGAACGGCGAGATGACCGGCGGGCAGGTGTCCTTCGCAGGCGCATCGACGCACGGCACGGCGCCGCACCGCCTGGTGCGCGACGGCCTCTTCCATGTGATGGAGGGGCGGCACGTGTTCGAGGACCTGACCGTCGAGGAGAACCTGGTCGCCTCGACCTATGCCCTCGCCGGGCGGCACGCGGCCCGGGCCGACTTCGACAGCGTCTACGAGTACTTTCCGCGCCTGTTCGAACGGCGCCGCGGCCTCGCGGGCTATCTCTCGGGCGGCGAGCAGCAGATGCTGGCGATCGGCCGGGCCCTGGTCGCCGCCCCGCGCCTGATGCTGCTCGACGAACCCTCGCTCGGGCTCTCGCCGGTGCTGGTGGAGACGATCTTCGAGATCATCGCCCGCATCAATGCCGAGCGTGGCGTCTCGATGCTGCTGGTCGAGCAGAACGCCTCGATGGCGCTGGCGGTGGCCGACTACGGCTACATCATGGAAACCGGCAAGGTGGTGATCGACAACACCGCCGAGCGCCTGGCCGCCGACGCCGACGTGCGCGAGTTCTACCTCGGCCTCGGCCAGGAGGGCGGGCAGAAGAGCTACCGCGAGCTGAAGCACTACAAGCGCCGCAAGCGCTGGCTCTCGTGAGGCGACGATGAGCGACCTCGCCACGATCGATCTACCCACCGAGCTCACGCTGCCGCAGGCGCTGGCGCGCCAGGCGCGCGCGAACCCCTCGCGGATCGCCCTGCGGCAGAAGGAGCACGGCATCTGGAAGCCGCTGACATGGGCCGACTACTACCGGCGCGCCGCGCACGTCGGTCTCGGCTTGCGCGCGGCGGGGCTGAGCGAAGGCGGCCACGTCGGCGTGCTCTCCGAGAACCGGGCCGAGTGGGTGCTGTCGCAGCTCGGCGCCGGGCTGGTCGGCGCGGTCACGGTCGGCGTCTACCCGACCAGCCCGACGGTCGAGGTGGCCTACGTGCTCGAGCACGGCGACGCCGAGATCGTCGTCTGCGAAGACCAGGAGCAGAGCGACAAGGTGATCGAGGCCAGGGACCGCCTGCCGCGGCTGCGCAAGATCGTGGTGATGGAGAAGAAGGGCTTGGCCGACACGCGCTCGCGCGCGCCCGAGCTGGTGATCGGCTTCGACGAGCTCGAGGCGCTGGGCGCGGCAGCCGAAGCGGAGGGCGCGGCGCGGATCGAGGCAGTGCTGCAGCGACAGACGCACGCCGATACCGCGCTCATCATCTACACCTCGGGCTCCACCGGCAAGCCCAAGGGGGCGATGATCAGCTACGGCAACGTCGCCGCCATGGCCGCGGGCGTGGTCGACCGGCTCGGGCTGCTGCCCTCCACCAGCCACCTCTCCTACCTGCCGCTCTGCCACGTCGCCGAGCAGATGCTCACCGTGTTCGTGCCGCTCTACCTCGGCTCGCGGGTGGACTTCGGCGAATCGATCCGCACCGTGCAGGAAGATTTGCGCGAGGTCGCGCCGACGATGTTCCTCGGCGTGCCCCGCATCTGGGAAAAGCTCCACGCCGCGATCTCGATCCGCATCCAGGAAAGCGGCCGCTGGCGCCGGGCGCTCTACGCGCGGGCGGTCGCCGCCTGCGCCCCCTTCGCCTACCGGACCGCCGGCGAGCGCAGCCTGCGCGAGCGGCTGGTCTTCGGACTCGCGTATCTCCTGGTGTTCAGGGCCTTGCAGAACTACATCGGCCTGCGTCGTGCCCGGGTCGCGCTGACCGGTGCGGCACCCATCTCGCCGGCGGTGGTGCATTACTTCCGCACCCTCGGCGTGCCGCTGCTCGAGGTCTACGGCATGACCGAGACCAGCGGCATGGTCCTCGGCCAGCGGCCGACTCGCCTGCAGGCGGCCACCGTCGGCGTGCCGACGCTCGGCGTCGAGCACCGGCTCTCCCCTGAAGGCGAGCTGCAGGTGCGCGGGCCGGTCGTGTTCCAGGGCTACTACAAGAATCCGGAGGCGACCGCGGCGGCGCTGGTCGACGGCTGGCTGCATACCGGCGACGTCGTCGCGGAGACGGACGGCGAGCTGCGCATCGTCGATCGCCTGAAGGACATCATGATCACGGCCGGCGGCAAGAACCTGACGCCGTCGGAGGTCGAGAACACGATGAAGGCCAGCCCCTTCATCAAGGAGTGCGTGATCGTCGCCGACGCGCGTCGCTTCGTCGCCGCGCTGGTGCAGATCGACTTCGAGACCGCCGCGCAATGGGCCCAGTCGCACGGCGTCGTCTTCACGCACTTCCGCTCGCTGGTCGAGCATCCCGAGCTGCGCGCCCTGGTGCAGGCCGAGATCGACGCCGGCAATCGCCGCCTCGCACCGGTGGCGCAAGTGCGCCGCTTTCACCTCCTGACCAAGGAGCTCGACCACGACGACGGCGAGGTCACGGCGACGATGAAAGTGCGCCGCGCCAGCGTCTACAAGGCGTACGCGAACGAGATCGAGGCCCTCTATGCCTGAGCCGCGTCGCGCCGCGCGCGTCGACGCCGCGGCCTCGCCTTTCGCGCCGGCGCGCGACCGCGCCGGCCAGCGTGCCTTGAAGCGCGAAGCGGTGCTGCGCACCGCGGCGCAGCTCTTCAACGAGAAGGGATACGCCGCGAGCACGCTCGACGAGGTCGCCGAGCGGCTGGGCGTGAGCAAGCCGACCGTCTACTACTACGTCGACAGCAAGGACCAGATCCTGTTCGAGTGCGTGCGCACCGGTCTCGAGCTGCTGCAGCAGGCAATCCGCGAAGTCGACGCGGCCGGCGGAAGTGCGATCGACAAGCTGGTCGCAGGCATGCGCCAGTACGTCGAGATCGTCACCATGGACTTCGGCATGTGCGTCATCCGCGTCGGCGAGGATCCGCTGCCGCCGGAGAGCCGGCAGAAGCTGCGTCGCATGAAAGCGGCGCTCGACCGCGAGTTCCGCGAGCTGATCCGCCAGGGGATCGCCGAAGGCTCGATCGTCGACTGCGACCCGAAGCTCGCAGCGTTCACCTTCGCCGGCGCGCTGAGCTGGATCGGCCGCTGGTACCGACCCGGCGGCGGCCTGGAGCCCGCCGAGATCGCCGAGCAATGCATCCGTGTCCTGATCGACGGACTGCGCGCCCCGGCACGCGTCGGCGCGGGATCGCGCTCTCGAGCCGGAGCGTAGTCGAGGCGTAGCACTGTTCGAGGCCGGCCAGTCACGACTGGCGAATGGTGCTCGCCACCTCCTGCAATTGAGTGAATGCACGGAAACGCGCATCGTGCAATTCGGCATTGGCGCCGGAGCTTGGCCCGTAGGTCTTGCTGATGCTCGACATGGCCGGCATGGCCATCTGCACGCTGTCGTAGAGGCCGCCGGCAACGGCGCCCAGCATCGCGCTGCCCAGCAAGACGGGCTCCTCGGCCTGCGCGGAGAGCACCGGCTTGCCCGTTGCATCGGCGAGCAGTTGGCGAACCAGGTCGCTTCTGCCTGCGCCGCCGCTGATCACGACCCTGTCGATCGGCGCGCCCGCTTCCGACTGGGCATCGATGATCTGGCGCAGTCCGTAGCCGAGCCCGCAGATGCCGGCGACGTAGAGTGCGACTAGGCTCTCCAGGCCGCTCTCCATGTCCAGTCCGGCGATCACTGCTCGGGCTTCCGGGTCGGCCAGCGGCGCGCGGTTGCCGAGGAATTCCGGGACGACATGCAACCCCTTTGCAAGGTGGATGGCTGACGACGGCGAGCCGGCGACCTGCGTCGCCAGGTCGGCAAGCATCGAAGGCAAGGACTGGCCCGCCTCCGCCGCGCGACGCTGAGCGTGCGGGGTTTCCGGATGCATCGACAGCAGACGCTCGATCGCCGCGCCGGCGACGGATTGCCCGCCCTCGTTGAGCCATGCCTCGGGAACCATGGCCGAAAAGTAAGGACCCCACACGCCAGGCACGAAGACAGGACGACGGGTCGTGGTCATCGTGCAGGACGACGTGCCGAAGACATAGGCGAGGCAGGACTCCGGGGTCCCTTCGGCACCGACGGTGCCGATTCCGCCGGCGTGGGCATCGATCACTCCCGCAGCAACCGGCGTTCCGGCCAGCAAGCCGAGCTCGGCAGCGGCACGCGCCGTGAGCCCACCCGCCAGCGGCGTGCCCGGATCGACGACCACCGAACCGATGCGTGCGAAAGCTTCATCCGCCAGCACGCCGAGACCCACCGTCCGAAAGTAGCTGTCGTCCCACCGACGTTCGTGCGCCAGATAGGTCCATTTGCACGTGACCGTGCAGGTCGAGCGCGAGAGATCGTCCGTGGCGCGCCAGGTCAGGAAATCAGTCAGATCGAAGAACTGCCATGCCGCGGCAAAGGTGGCTGGCCGGTTCTCGAGCAGCCACAGCAGCTTGGGCGTTTCCATCTCGGGAGAGATCCTGCCGCCGACATAACGCAGTACCGGGTGGCCGCTGGCGTTGATGCGTTGCGCTTGCGCGACCGCGCGATGATCCATCCAGACGATGATGTTTCGATCGCTCTCTTCGGAAGGTCCGACCGGCAACGGCTCGCCTCCCGCGCCGAGGACGACGAGCGAGCATGTCGCATCGAAGCCGATGCCGACGATCTGCTCCGGCGACAGCCGGGACTGCGCCAGGGCATCGCGCACGACCTTGCAGACCGCGGCCCAGATCTCGCGGCTCGATTGCTCCACGATCGAGCCGCTCGCGCGATGGACGGCAATGTCGTGCTTGGCCGAACTCACCATGCGGCCGGCCCGGTCGAAGATGCCGGCGCGCGCGCTGGCGGTCCCGACGTCGACGCCGATGACATGGCGGGGGTCTTGATGCGTCGTGGCGGTTTGCAGCGGCAGCATCGGTCGCCTGTTCAGAGATCGACGCTGTTGGGCAGGATGACGAGATCGCGGACGGTCACGTGGCGCGGTCGCGTCAACATGAAGAGCACCGCAGCAGCAACCTCCTCCGGCTGCATCAGGCTCCCGGAGGCCAGCGCCTCGTCCATCTTCGCCTTCGGCCAGTCGTCGAGCAACGCGGTCACGACCGGACCGGGCGCCACTGCACCGACACGGACGCCGTGCCTGGCGAGCTGGCGCCGCGTCGTGTGGACGAAGGCCTGCACCGCGAACTTGGAGGCGGTGTAGATCGGCTCCCAGACGACCGGGACGATTCCTGCGATGGAGCTCGTGAAGATGATGTCGCCCGATTTCTGCGCGACCAGGTGGGGCAGGACGGCGTGGACCGAGCGGAACGCGGCGTTGACGTTCAGGTTCAGCACCCTGTCCCACTCGTCCGGATCTCCTGCCAGCACGTCGCCTCCGACATAGGCGCCCGCATTGGCGTGGAAGATGTCCAGCCCCCCGGCCAGGTCGAGGATTCGGGGCAGCAGGCCGGACGCCTCGGCGGGCTGCAGCAGATCCACCGTCAGAGGCATGGCGTCGGGCCCAAGCTCGGCGGTCAGTCGCGAGAGCCGGTCTTCGGCGCGGTCGATCAGGACGACCTTCGCACCCGCTGCAAGCAGGGCCCGGGTGCACGCCAGGCCGATTCCCGATGCCGCGCCCGTGATGGCTGCGACTTTGCCCTTCAACGATTCGTCCATGGATGGGCCGTCCGCTCTACTTGCGCAGCTTCTTCGCCGCTTCCAGGATCGGCAGTCCCGCCTTCATCGCACTGCTCAGATCGGGAACCTTGTCGTACGCCCCGCCCGCGACGAACACCTGCGCGGTCTCGGTCAGCGCCTTCTCGCTCGCCCCCGAGCGCATGTCGGCGAGCGCCTGGTCGAGCGTCTGATAGTCCCGGTACCCGAGGGTGTAACGCGCCTTGGCCTCGTTGCCGTCGATGCCGACGTCCTTGTAGAACTCGAGCAGCCAGGCCACCGCCTTTTCGCGGTCCTTCATGATCGCCTCGTTGGCGCGGAAGCCTGCCTCGACGAACCGCGCTGCGGCGGCCGGGTTCTCGGTCGCGAACTTCTTCGTCACGATCCAGGGATCGATCACCGACGTACCGGCGATCGCGCCGTCACAGACGACCTCGTAGTTCGCCTTGTCGTTGACGAGGTCCATGTCGGGCGACGAGTCCGTCGTTCCCGATGCCACTTCGCCGGAGCGCAGCGACTGCCGCGTGACCGGAGGATCGAGCGGCACCACCTTCATCTTGCCCGGGTCGACTTTGAAGTGCTTGGCGCAGGCGAAGAGCACCTGGCTCCAGGTGCTGTTGGGCACCGATCCGATCGGCTTGGAGGTCAGGACCGCGGCGGGGGAGCTGCCCTTGAGGGCGTCCTTCCTCATGATGAGCTTGATGTTGCGGTCTTCCTTCATCATCGTCCCGACCGGCGTCAGGCCGAACTTGGCCCAGCCCGTGATCGCCGGAGGCGAGCCGATCCAGCCGCCCTGCCAGTCGCCGGCCGCGCCGGAAGCGAGTGCCGCGCCTCCGTTCGGAAAGTACTTGATCGTGGCATCGATGCCGTTCTCGCTGAAGTAGCCGAGCTTCTTGGCCAGCCAGAGCGGAAAGCCAGCCTCGTTCGACTGGCTGATCAACGTCATCGGCACCGGCGCTGGCGCCGCCTGTGCCCACACCGGGCTGGGCTGAAGGGCGGCGGTGAGCCCGATCGTGACCAAGGCTGCGGCCAGCACTCTTCGTTCGATCTTCATGACGTGTCTCCTGGAGTGGTCGGGGGAAAGCTAATGACGAACGATCTCGGCGCGTATCAGCTCCCAGATCTCGCGCTTGAGTTGCATGAATGAGGCATGGTTGCCGGCCTCCTCGATCTCGAGGCCGCGCCATGGGGCATCACGGGGGACCGCGATCTCGCACTTGATGCGGCCCGGGCCCTTCGACATCACCACCACACGGTCGCTGAGGTAGACGGCCTCCTCGACGCTGTGCGTGATGAAGAGGACGGTGTAGTGCAGCTCGCGCTGCAGCCGGGACACCTCTTCCTGGAGCACGGTACGCGTCTGTGCGTCGAGGGCGCCGAACGGCTCGTCCATGAGGAGAATCTCGGGCCGAACCGCCAGCGCACGAGCGATGGCGACTCGCTGTTGCATTCCGCCCGACAGCTCGTGCGGGTAGGCTCCCCGAAAGCGTGTCAGCCCCATCAGGTCGAGCTGCTCGGCGACGCGGCGTTCGGTCTCGGCCCGCTCGAGTCCTGCCACGCGCAGGCCGAACGCGATGTTGTCGGCGACGGTTTCGGAGGGGAACAGAGCAAAGCGCTGGAACACGACGGTGCGGCGCGGGCCGGCGGGTCCGGCCGGCTTGCCGTCGACCAGGATCTCGCCGCTGCTCGGCGCCTCGAGCCCGGCGGCAATCATCATCAACGTCGACTTGCCACAGCCCGATGGACCGACGACGGTGACGAATTCGCCGTTGCCGATCGCGAGGTCGCAGGGCTGGAGCGCAGCGACCTCCCCGCCTCGCGCGTGGAAGGTCTTCGAGACGGCGCGGATCTCCATCTTCGGCGTCATTCGAATCGCCTCGCGGCGGCCGGTCGCCACGGCAGCGCCAGACGCTGCGCGCGTTGCAACACGGCGTCGATCAACGTCCCGAGCACGCCGATGGTGGTCATGCCAACCAGGATCGTCGACGCCGAGTCGTTGATCTGCCCCTGGGAAATCAGGAAGCCCAGTCCTTGCTTGCCGACGACGAGCTCTGCGCCCACCAGCGCCATCCAGCCGTTGCTGAAGGCGATGCGCAGACCCGTGAAGATGGTCGGGGCCGCCACCGGCAGGACCACCTTCGCCAGCGTCCTCGCCGAGCCGGCGCCGAGCGTCCGCGCCGCACGCGCGAGGATCGGGTCCACCTGGGCGACGGCCAGCTGGGTATTGATGATGCAAGCCGGAAAGGCCGCGATGAAGACGATGGCCGCCTGCGTCGTGGTGGTCGCACCGAACCACAGCACGGCGATCGGCACCCACGCGAAAGGCGGGATGTAGCGCAGCAGCTCGAACCCCGGCGTGACCACGGCACGCAACGGCGGCAGCCAGGCCAGCGCGATGCCGAGCGGGAGGCCGAGCGCGATGGCTGCGAGAACGCCGATGCCCCAGCGCTCCAGCGACACGACCGCGTGGCCCAGCAGCGTCGCGCCGCTGAACGGCTCTGCGATGAGCGCGACAAAGCGCAGCACCACATCGATCGGAGACGGCAGCACTCGCGGCGGAACCAAGTCGGGGATGGCCGTTGCCAGCCACCAGAGCAGCAGAAGCAGCCCGACCGCCGCTGCGCCCCACGCGACGGGTTCCCGGGCCGACCTCACGGCCGATCGCCCGCTCACGTCGCGACCCCGCTTCTGGCCCAAGGCGCCACCCAGCGCGTGACGAGGTGCATGCCGATCGAGAACAGCGCGCCGAGCACGCCGATGATCGCCATCGCCACCAGCAGGATGCCCATCTCCAGAGTGCGGGAGGCGTTGAGGGCGATGTAGCCGAGCCCGGCCGTGGCCGCCAGCAGCTCGGCAGCCACCAGCGTCGTCCAGGCGTTGCCCAGCGCGATCCGCGCGCCGGCGACGAGGGTCGGCAGCGCTGTCCGACAGACGACGCGGCTGAGGATCTGCCGATCGCTGGCGCCGAGCGTCAGCGCCGCCCGCACCAGAATGCCGTCGATCGAATCCACCGCCTGCATCGAGTTCATCACCCACGGAACGACCGCGGCGATGAAGACGACGAAGATGCGCGCTGAATCGCCGATGCCGAGCCAGAGGATGGCCAGCGGGATCCAGGCGAGCGGCGGCACCGGGCGCAGGATCTGGAAGATGGGAAAGGAGATCCAGCGCACCCGCTTCCACCAGCCCATGGCGATGCCCAGCGGCAGCCCCACGAGGCCGGCGAGCAGCCAGCCGCCGATCACGATCCGCAGACTGGCGACGATGTGCTGGCCGAGCGTGCTGCCCAGATAGGGCCGCGAGAGCAAGCGCACGAAAGCCTCCCACACCTCCACCGGCGGCGGCAGGAAGAGTGGCGAGATGAGTCCGTCGGGCCGGGTGGCGCTCCACCAGATCGCACCAGCGGCCGCCAGCGAAGCGGCCGCGATCGCCAGCCACTGCGCTCGTCCTGGCTCGCGTCGCCAGAACGACAGCGTCAGATCGGCCCCCGGCGCCGGACCGGCCCAGCGCGGCGATGATCCGGGCATCCCCTGGGCCATGTCGTCAGTCGACCGGCTGATGGTCGACCGGACGCTGCTGCGGCTCGAGCTCGAATTCGACCCGCTGCAAGGCGCCCGGCGTGAAGGCGAACGCGTCGGCGTAGGCATCGCTGACGCGCGAGAGCGAGTCGCGGCCGACGTCGAGTGCCGACCAGGAGATGAACCAGCGTGCGGTACGCGGAATGCGCGCCTGGCCGACCACGATGTCGTCGACGATGAGGCGACCGGTTCCAGCGTAGTCGGCGGCTCGCTCGAAGGCGAACTCGAGCGTGCGCGCCGCGGCGGTCACGGCGCCGGCACGGCTTTCGACGCGGTAGGGCGTGCCCTCGTGGTTGTATTCGAAGACCGCTTGTCCGCCCTTCACGTAGAACGTGAAGCCGCCGCTCAGGTCGCCGAGCGAGACGACGACGCCCTCGGGTGCCACACCGGTGTCGGTGAGCCGCGCGACGATCCGGTAGGAGCGGTCGATCATGAGCGGCGCGGCGCCGCTCGGAATGCGCGCCATGCCCGGGTGCAGCACCAGGCGGCTGCGCAGGCGCGGCGAGCCATGGCTCTGGTACCTGACCGCGCGCTCCGGGAACCCGCGGTCGTCGAGCGGCAGCACTCCGAACCGGCCGGCCTCGGCCCACCAGAGGCCGATCATTCTCTGCAGGCGCTCGGGGTGCTGCGCCGCCACGTCGCGGCACTCCGAGAAGTCCTCGTCGAGGTTGTAGAGCTCCCAGACATCCTGGTCGTAGGTGTTGCCGCGGCGATGAAAGGACACCGCCTTCCAGCCCTCGTGCCAGAGCGCCCGGTGCGTGAACATCTCGAAGTACTGCGTCGCCCGCCGCGTCGGCGCCGCGGCGTCGGCGAAGGAGTAGCGCAGGCTCACGCCGTGGATCGGCAGCTGCGGCACGCCCTGGTGAACTTGCGGCGCCGCCACCCCGACCAGGTCGAGCACCGTCGGCACGATGTCGATGACATGATGGAATTGCTCGCGAACCTCGCCGCGCGCCGGCAAGCCGGCCGGCCAGGAGACGATGAGCGGGGCGCGCACTCCGCCCGCGTGCGTGTTCTGCTTGTAGCGCCGCAGCGGCGTGTTGCCGACCTGAGCCCAGCCGTGCGGGTAGTTGGTCTGGCTGCGTGGCCCGCCGATCTGCTCGAGCCGCGCCAGGTTGAACGCGAGGTCGGGCTGGTTGCCGTTCTCGTAGGCGACGATGTTGGTGCTGCCGCCGGGGCCGCCCTCCTGGCTCGCGCCGTTGTCGGCCATCACGATGAACACGGTGTTGTCGTAGCGGCCGATGTCCTTGAGGTAGTCGACAAAGCGGCCGAGCTCGTGGTCGGTGTGGTCGACCATCGCCGCAAAGGCCTCCTGCAGCCGGGCCGAGACCGCCTTCTCGTCGGCAGAGAGGCTTTGCCACGGTACGACCGTCTCGTTGCGCGGCGCCAGCGTCGTGTCCGCAGGGATGATGCCCAGCTCGAGCTGCCGCCGGTAGCGACGCTCGCGGATCACGTCCCAGCCTTCGTCGTAGGCGCCGCGGTACTTCTCGAGGAAGGCCGGCGGCGCCTGGTGCGGACAGTGCGCCGCGCCGAACGCGATGTAGGTGAAGAAAGGCTTGTCGGCCGACGCCGAGACCTGGTCGCGGACGAAGCCGATGGCGTGGTCGATCAGGTCCTCGGTGAGGTGGTAACCCTGTTCCGGCGTCTTCGGCGGGTCCACGCGATGGTTGTCATGGACCAGGTCCGGGTAGAAATGATCGGTGAGCGCATCGAGGAACCCGTAGAAGCGCTCGAAGCCGCGGCCGAGCGGCCATTGGTCATAGGGTCCCGCTGCGCTCGTCTGGTCGATCGGCGCGAGGTGCCACTTGCCGAGGCACATCGTGTTGTAGCCGGCAGCGCGCAGGATCTCGGCGAGCGTGGCGGCCTGCTTGCTGACGTGGCCTCGCTGCCCCGGAAAGCCGCTGTCGGCGTTGGCCAGGAAGGACATGCCGACGCTGTGGTGGTTGCGGCCGGTCAGCAGGGAGGCACGCGTGGGTGAGCACAGCGGCGTGACGTGGAAGTTGTTGTAGCGAACCCCCTGGTCGGCAAGCGCGTCCATCACCGGGGTGGCGATCTCCGATCCGTAGGAGCCGAAGCTGCCGAAGCCGACGTCGTCGTAGAGCACGACGACGACGTTGGGTGCGCCGGGCGGCGGGGCGATTGCGGCCGGCCACCAGGGTGTCGACTCCTCCCATGTGGTGCCGATCGTTCCCTCGAACTGAAGATCGGGAATGAGAGGTGTCTTTGGATCGGCCATGGCTCGACAGAGAAGTCCCTGATGGTTTGCACAATCGATTGCGCTACATTCTAGAAAGTCGTGCCGCGACACGGCATGAGACTTACCCTGAGGGGCGGCGCCATCAGCACCCGCAAGTCGACGATCTACGACCTCGCCCGGATGGCCGACGTATCGGCATCGACCGTGAGCGCGGTGCTGAGCGGCCGATGGCAGGCGCGGCGCATCGCCGACGACACGGCGCGGCGCATCCTCGAGCTCGCATCCACCCATGCCTTCACGGTGAACCGCCAGGCGAGCGGACTGCGGACGAACCGCTCCGGACTCATCGGCATGATCATTCCTTTGCACGACAACCGCTTCTTCAGCGGCATGGCGCAGGTGTTCGAAAAGCTGGCGCGACAACGACACCTGTACCCGATCGTCGTGAGCACCCTGCGCGACCCCGAGCTCGAGCTCGAAACCGCGCGCACGCTCATCTCGTACCGCGTCGAGTGCCTGCTCATCGCCGGGGCCACCGATCCCGACGCCATCAGCGATGTCTGCCGTCGTCACGGGGTCGCGCACGTCAATGTCGACCTTCCCGGCAAGAAGGCGATGTCCGTCGTCAGCGACAACTTCTGGGGGGCCCAGCAGTTGACCGCCGCGCTCATCGCGCGTTCGACACCGGTACGCTCGCGGCGCCGCAACCGCCCCTATTTCCTCGGCGGCCTCGCCAGCGACGATGCCACCCGCCGCCGCATCGAAGGCTTCAGCGACGTGATCCGGCGCGAGCTCGGCGCGCTCGATCCGACCCAGATCGACGCATGCGGATACGAGGCCGATCTTGCCGAGGCCGCCGTTGCCGCGCTGTACCGGCGTCTCGGCGGCCTGCCCCGTGCCCTGTTCGTGAACTCGACGATCGCCCTGGAAGGGGTGGTTCGCTTCCTGAAGACCTTGCCGCCCGAGGAGCTCGGCACCTGCACCTTCGGCTGCTACGACTGGGATCCGTTCGCCGCCATGCTCAGCTTTCCGCTGCTGATGGTGCGCCAGGACATCGAAGGTCTGCTCGGCCGCGCCTTCGAGGTTCTGGATGCGAACGAGCACGCCACGCCGGCAGTGATCGAGATCCGGCCACAGCTCGTCTTCGCCTGATCGGACTGCAACGCGCTAGGTACTTGTCCCACCGACGACGGGAGCGGGTATTGCCACGCCGCTTGCCCATGTGCGTTTAGGCTTCGCATGTGCAGAATGCCGAAGGCAATCCAATGCCTTCGCTTGGCGGTGTGCAGGTATCGCAACAACATCAATGAGGAGACTGACGTGCGCTCGAACATGACTCGGTGGGTTCGTTCCCTGCGGGTGGCGATTCCTGCCGCCCTGGCCATCACGGCGGCGTTTTCCAGCGCTGCCCCCAAGCAGCTGGATGGCGCCGCACCCCTCGTGCTCGCCCACCGCGGCGCAAGCGGCTATATGCCGGAACACACCCTCGCGGGCTACGAGCTGGCGGTCAAGCTGGGGGCTGACTACATCGAGCCCGATCTGCAGATGAGCAAGGACGGCGTCCTTGTCGCCATGCATGACGATACGTTGACGCGCACCACCGACGCGCAAACGCTCTTCCCGGGGCGCGCCAGCTACGCGGTCTCTGAATTCACGCTCGCGGAGCTCAAGACGATGACGGTCAAGCCGGTGGGAACGGCAGGGACCACCTACCCGGGTTTCACGCCGACGTCGCCGGAGCCGTTTCGCATTCCCACGTTTCAGCAGGTGATCGATCTGGCGCGGTCGCTGAGCATCAGCTCCGGGCGAGAAGTCGGCATCTATCCGGAAGCCAAGCAGGCTGATCCGGTGATGGAAAACAAGATCCTGGAGACGCTGATCGCCAATGGCTACACCGGCGCCGACAAAGTGTTCATCCAGTCGTTCTCCATCGACACGATCAAGAGCATCCACGACAAGCAAGCCCTGCTCGGCGCCGACTTCGACTTGATCGTGCTGAGTTCGTCGTCGACGGCCCTCGTGAACTACGGTCTCGCCAACCTCAAGAGCTTCGCCGACGGCCTCGGCGTGTCGATCACCGGCGCGGGCATGACCGAGAGCTTCGTCGACCTGGCGCATGGTGCCGGCCTGCTCGTGCACGGCTACACCTTCAGCAAGACAGGAGTCGCGGCCGACGTCGAATACCAGAAGTTCTTCGGCTGGGGTCTCGACGGTGTCTTCTCGAACTACACCGACCTCGCCGTGGCCTCGCGCGAGACCTTCCTCGCGGCAGTGCCGGAGCCGGAAACGTGGG
>Ga0207683_10003206_pt1 | contig 14275 bp, 11 predicted proteins | sample KBSM73metaG_FD_184333 | JGI IMG/M metagenome (GOLD analysis project Ga0207683, IMG submission 184333) | Miscanthus rhizosphere microbial communities from Kellogg Biological Station, Michigan, USA - KBS M7-3 metaG (SPAdes) (version 2) | ecosystem: Host-associated > Plants > Roots > Rhizosphere >...
CCGGTCGCGGGCGCGTTGCCGCCGACCGTCTCGAGCCGCTGGATCGACGTGATGTCGCTCATCCGGCCGTCGTTCGGGCCGTGGCTCACGGCCGTCAGCAGCAGCCACGGGATCGCGGTCGCGTCGACCGTCGCGCCCGCCTTCTTCGCACCCACCACCGTCGAGCCGTCTTCGTACCACTCCCACGTCGGACCGGCGTAGTGATGGCCGAGCGCCTCGTCCTGCTCGCACGAGTGCAGCGGGTAGAGCTGCGCGTCGGGCGCGACGAACACCCACGCGGTCCCGTTGCACGTGTACTCCTGCACGCCCGAGGCGGCGACCGCGAACGCGAGGTCCTGATCGGCGGCCGGCGCGATCGCGGCCGGGACGTCGGCCGGGCACGCGCGCGACGACAGGTCGGCGGTTGAGGTGGAGACCGACGGCGACGAGGTCGTGCAGCCGACGATCGCGAGCGAGAGCCAGAGCGGGTTCTTCATCATGCGGTCGCACACAGCACGACCTGGACCACATCGTGCGCGGGCAAACCGGGCAGCTCTTGCTCACGTCGCGGCACTCGGCGACGGCAAGAGTTGCCGGCCCGGCAAGACTTGCCTACTGGGGTCGATACACGGAGTACGGGCTGCCGTCGATCCGCGTGTGCTCGACGTCGATGCGCTGGAGCTGGAGGTGGAGCTGCTTCGGAGTGACCGTCTGGCCGTCGGTCACCGTGATCCGCTCCGACATCACTTCCGTGCTGCTCGGCGCCCAGGCGACGACCTGGTAGCTGCCGGGCGCAACGTTGCCGAAGGAGTAGCTGCCGTCCTTCACCGGAGCGATGTACGTCGAGTCGACGACCTTCACCTTCGCCCACATCTTCTGGTGGATGTCGCAGTAGATGTCGAACGCGAGATCGTCGTCGAACTTCTGGTTGAGGTTGCGCGACTCGGTGCCGTTGGCGCGCCCGAGATCGAAGTGCGGCTCGGTCGGCGAGAACACGTTGTGGCTCGTGTTGCCATCGTCGTTCGGGAACGCGACGACGGCGCCGCGCGGCACGACCAGCACGTTCGGCACGAACGCCTCGCCCTTCTGATGGATCTCGAACTTCATGCCTTCGCCGGGCGCCTTCACCGGCGGCTTCACCGGCCGGAGATACACATACACGTACGGGCTCGTGACACGCGCGCCGTTCTGGACCGCGAGCACGCTTCCGGTGATCGTGCCGGCGGGCGGCGCGGGCGCGGCGCCGACGAGCAGGAGCAGGAGCGGGGCGAATTTGCGCATGGTCAATCCGTGGCCACGACGATGGAGGTCGTGAGGACGTCGTCGGCGAACTGCGGGATGCCGCCGAGCTCGTGGTTGAACGTGTACTCGATCTTCGCGAGGATCGTGCTGGTCATCTCGAAGTGGGCTCCGATGGTCGCGCGCGCGACGTGTGACTCGTAGACGAAGTCGGCGCCGTGTTGATGCACCGCGCTGCGCCAGTCGACGCGCACGTACGGCGTGAGCCACTCGGCGACCCGGTGATCGACGAGCACATATGCGCCCTTGTACGTCAGGCACGGCGCGAGATCGCACGGCGTCTCCATCGTCTGGCCCTGCTGCAGGCCCTGCACGTACTCGCCGACGACATCCCAGCCGTGCAGATCGCGGAGCTGCGCATCCATGCCGATGTGCCACTGCGCGACCGAGGTCGAGGGCTGGTTCTCCTGTGGACCGGCGGCGCCCGACACGCCGACCTCGAGGCCCTGGCCGAGCGGCAGCATCCACTGTACGTGGCCGGCCACCGTCGGCAGGTTGCTCGCGTGCAGCTCGAGCTTCGGCTCGAACAGCTGCTGGAACTGGTCGCCGTTGAATACGCCGCCCGAGACGCTCAGCCTGCCCTCGGTGAGCCGCGCCTCGGCGCCGAGCGGGCGCCCGCACGTGTAACGGCAGATCAGCGACGGCGTGATGCCGAGCCGGCGGGGCGCGTCCTGCGAGCGGTACTCGACGCCGAGCACCGAGTCGACCTTGCCCGCGGAGATCACGAGGTCGACGGTCTGCAGCGGCCGGTAATCGACGTGCGCGAGCTCGGTGTCGAGGATGTCGTGGCCGGGACGCGGCAGCAGCTCGGCGAGCACCGACACCGAGACGCCGTGTCCGATGTACTTGCCAACGGCGAGCCCGATCGAGTTGACGATCAGCGACGGGTGGCCATGGCTGTTGACCGTGTCGGTCTGGAGCTCGCGCGAGTCCGAGGTATCGGCGGGCTCGCCGAGCGAGTTGATCGTCGTCGAGAGCGGATCGCCCATGAACACCCATTGGCCCGCGATCCGCCCGGCGTACTTCGGGTAGTAGACATGGCCGAGATCGCTGCGGATGCCCGAGCCATCGCCGCCGACCGCGAACCCGCCGACGTCGACGAACACGGTCAGGAACCGCGACAGCCAGCGCATCCTGCCGACGTCCTTGCGAAACGAGTCCGTGACGCGCGCATCGGCCTCGAGCTTGCGCACGCGGCGGTCTTGCTCCTCGAGACGCGCGGCCAGCTCCTCCGGAGACGGCGCCGCCGGTGCAACTTCTGCGGATCCGGAGCCGGCGTCGCTGCCGGCGTCGCTGCCCACTGGGTCGTCGGCATGGGCGACGCGCACGAACACGAGCACGAGGCAGAGCGCGAGCGACCTCACGGACAGGCTCCCACGCACGGACGGCTGCGCAGCGACACGTCCACCGGCGTATCGGTGAGCGTGTGCAGGAAGTCCTCGAGGTCCTGCGCGTCGGCGTCGGTGATGTCGAGCGGCTGCATCCGCGGATCCTTCGTGGGGTAGGGCGATGGCCCGCCGCCCTGGCGATAGAACGCGATCACCTCGTGCAGCGATTTGAGCGAGCCGTCGTGCATGTACGGCCCGGTCTTCGCGACGTTGCGCAGCGACGCGGTGACGAATGTTCCGTCGTCGCGTGGATCGCCGCTCGCGCTCCCGCGGCCGAGGTCATCGGGGCCGGCCACGCCGGTGTTGTGCAGCTCGAAGTCGGAGAGCGCGGCGCCGGAGTGGCACTCGATGCAGCCGCCGCGGCCCACGAACACGCCGAACCCGCGCTTCGCCGAGTCGGAGATCGCGGAGTCATCGCCGCCGATGTACGCGTCGAACGGGCTCGTGCTGTTCAACCTGCGCATGTAGGCATCGAGCGCGGTGACGGCGCCCGCAAACTCTGCGTCGACCGTGCCGAGCGGTCCGAACGCCGCCTCGTACTGCTGTGCGTACCGCGGCTCGTGCTCGATCACGTCCGCGACGGTCGTCTGCCACGTGCTCATCGCCTTGTGAATCGCGAGGTCGAGCACGGCTCCCGGCGACGCGTACATGCCGGACCACACGAACACCGTCTTCGACGGGGCGAGGTCGTATTTGAGGCCGACGTCGAGCACCGTCGGCGAGTTGCGCTTGGTCCAGGTGGTCTCGCCGAACGAGAGTGCGTTGTCGTGCCGCGTGTCGATGAAGTAGCCGTTCGGATCGTGGCACGTCGAGCACGACACCGTGCCGGTGCCCTCGATCGGGACCTTCTGATCGTCGACCTGATTGGAGAGCCGCACGTCGAAGAACAGCTCCTGGCCGAGCAACGCCGCGGTATCGCAGCTGTCTGCGTGCTCGCCGGCCGGCAGCGTGCACTCGGCGTACGCAGCGGGACGCCGCATCTGTTCGCGAACGTGCGCGAGCTGATCAGCGGTGAGCTCGCCGTCGACCAGCGCGTCGTCGGTCCAGCACCCGGCCATGACAACCAGTGCACACACCACTCGCCACATCACCCAGGGGCGCCACCCTATCATGCTTGATGCTGTTGCAGCGTGTGTGCCATCGTGGCCGGCGGCATGGGAGGTGCAGAGGCTGACGGGCAGGTGCCGGCGCCGGATCTCGACGCGACGATCGACGGTGCGGAGTCGCGTGGCACCGAATCGTCATCGCCTCGTCCGCTTCCCGGACCGATCGTCGGCGCGATGCGCGACTACCCCGAGCTGCTCGAGGTCGATCGCGGCCGCTATGCGATCGCGCGCGAGCTGGCAAAGGGCGGAATGGGCCGCGTGTACGAAGCGCGAGATTTGCGCCTCGGCCGGCAGGTCGCGATCAAGGAGCTGTTGCCGAAGAACCGCGACATCGCGCGGCGGTTCGAGCGCGAGGCGCGGATCACCGCGCGCCTGCAGCATCCGTCGATCATTCACGTCTACGAGGCGGGCGTGTGGCCGGGCGGCGAACCGTTCTACGCGATGCCGGTGGTCGCGGGCCGCTCGCTCGACAAGGTCGTTGCCGAGAAAGCGACGCTCGCCGATCGGCTGTCGCTGTTGCCGCGCGTGATCGCCGTCGCCGACGCGCTCGCGTACGCGCACAACGCGAACGTGATCCATCGCGACCTCAAGCCCGCGAACGTGCTCGTTGGCGAGTTCGGCGAGACCGTCGTGATCGACTGGGGCCTCGCGAAGGATCTCGGCGTGCAGACCGATCCGAAGGAGTCGATGCGGCTGCCCGCGCGCGCGATGGCGGAGGACACCGCGTCGGGCAGCGTCGTCGGGACGCCGGCGTACATGCCGCCCGAGCAGGCGCGCGGCGATGCCGTCGATCAGCGCGCCGATGTCTACGCGCTCGGAGCGCTGCTCTACAAGGTGCTCTCCGGTACGGCGCCGTATCAGGGCGAGTCGGCGAGCGACGTGCTCGCGCAGGTCAAGGCGGCCGCACCGGTGCCGGTCGGTGAGCGCGTACCCGATGCTCCACCGGAGCTGGTCGCGATCGTGACCAAGGCGATGGCGCGCGAGCCGCGCGATCGCTACGTCAGCGCTGCCGAGCTGGCGCAGGACCTCAAGCGGTTCGAGACCGGTCAGCTCGTGGGCGCGCATCGCTACACGGCGGGGCAGCTGGTGGCACGCTGGCTGCGCCGGTATCGCGTCGTCGTGGGGACATCGGCGGTCGCGCTCGCGGTGCTCGCGGTGGTCGGTGTGATCAGCGTGCAGAACGTCGTCGAGGCGCGCGATCGTGCAGAGGCGCGACGCGTGGCGCTGCTCGAGGAGCGCGGGCGCACCGAGCTGCTCGCCGATCACGCCGGCCCGGCGCTCACGTATCTGGTCGGCGCCGCTCGCGACGGCCACGCGACGGGCGCACGACAGTTCCTGATCGCCGAGGCACTGCGTCCGTTCGAGGCGCAGACCGCGGAGCTCACGTACGCGCGCGGCGAGGCCGTGGTCGTTGCGAGTCCCGATGGCTCGCATGTCGTCACCGCGGCCGGCGGCACCGCCGAGCTGTGGTCCGGCTCCGGCGCTCGCGAACGCGTGCTCGGCCAGGTCGCGACCACGAACGTGATCGCATTCGATCCCGGCGGGACCCGCGTCGCAGCCGGCGGTGACGACGGCGTGGTGCGGGTGTGGAAGCTCGACGGCGCCGAGCTCGTTCACGTTCATGCGCACGCCGGTGCGGTGCGCGACCTCGCGTTCTCGCGCGATGGGAGGCTCGCGACGGTGGGCAACGATGGCATCGCCCGCGTGTGGGACCTCGCGCGCGGCACGCACGTCGACTCGCAGTGCGCACCGCTCGAGGCGACGGCGCTGCGGTCGCCGCTGACGACCGTGCGGTTCGATGGACTCGGGCTGCTCGCCGCGACCGGCGCGGAGGATGGAACCGGGTGCGTGTGGCAGACGTTCGACGGCACGGTGGTCACGCCGCTGCGCGGCCACACCGGCGCGATCACGGCGATCCGCTGGAGCGCCGACCTCTCGTGGGTCGCCACCGCGAGCGCGGACGGCACCGCGCGCGTGTGGAGCCCGTACTTCGGCAAGATCGTCGTCGAGCCGTTGCGCCATCGCCGCGCGGTCACGGCGCTCGAGGTCACCGGCACCGACTCGCTGATCTCCGGCGACGCCGGGGGCGTGCTGCATCTGTGGCGGTTGCCGGCGCACCGGCCGTGGGGCGACGACGGCAACAAGATCGTGCCGATCGCGGGCGACACATTGATGGCGGGCCACGGTGGGCCGGTCGTCGCGCTCGCGCTGTCGGCCGACGGTGCGCTGGTGGCGAGCGGCGGCGCGGACCGGCTGACGAAGCTCTGGCAGGCGAGCACCGGCCAGCCGATCGCGACGTTCGAGCAGGCGGAGGCGATCACCTCCGTCGCGTTTGCCGGCAGCACGCTCGCGACCGGCAGCCGCGACGGCAGCTCGCGCCTCTGGGACACGACCGCGGTGAAGCCGCGCGAGCAGGTGCTCGACTCGCCGGTGCACGCGCTCGCCGTGTCGCGCGCCGGCGTCGTGGCGGCCGGCCGCGATGACAGCGTGATCTCGCTCGTAGGCACCGACGCGACGCTCGACGGTCACCTCGGCCGCGTGCTCGCGGTCGCGTTCACGCGCGATGGCAAGCAGCTCGTCAGCGCCGGTGAGGATCCGGCGCCGATCGTATGGGACGTCGCGACGCGCACCGCGCGCGAGCCGATGCCCGTCGTCGACCGGCCGGGTCCGCTGCGATCGATCGCGACCGCCCCCGATGGCGAGCGCTTCGCGACCGCCGGCGCCGACGTGCGCGTGTGGTCGCTGCGAACGCGCAGCGCGCGCGTCCTCGACAGTGCCGGCGCGGCGATCGATGTCGTCGCGTATGCACCGACCGGCGATCTGCTCGTTGGCGGCGGTGGCGGCGGTGGCGGCGGTGCGCTGCGCGTGTGGAACGGCGGCGTGCTCGCGGCGCAGGTCCAGATGCATCACGCCGTGACCGCGCTCGCGTTCGCACCCGACGGCACGCGTCTCGCGATCGCGGGCCCCGCGGCCGTGGAGATCCGCGCGATCGAGCACGGACGGATCGCGCCGACCGCGCTGACCACGATCGATGGATCGCCCAGTGACGTCGGTGCGCTCGTGTTCGCGTGCGGCGGCGCGTGCCTCGTCACCGGCAGCGATGCGGGGATCGCAGAGGTCTGGGATGCCACGAGTGGCAAGCAGCTCGGCACGCGCGATCCGCACGCCGGCGCGATCTCGGGCCTCGCGGTCGATGCGAGCGGCACGACGCTGTGGATCGCGACCGAGGGCAACACGGTCGGTGCGTGGCAATTGCGGCTCGAGACGCGCGACGTCGCTGCGCTCGCATGCTTCGTGGCCGCCCGCGTACCGTGGCGACTGGGCGCAGATGACGTCGTCAGCAGGAGCGAAGGAGGGCCGCATGCCGAGCGTGGATCAGACTGCAAGTAGGCTTGTCAGCTTCGAGCGCGACGGTGTCGGGCCGGGCACGGCCTACCTGCTCGTCGTCGACAACGACACGTCGTCGATCTTTCACCTGCCGCGCGCCGGCGCCGTGGTGATCGGCCGGGCACCCGAGGTCGAGCTGCGCGTCCAGCACGCGAGCGTGTCGCGCCGGCACGCGACGATCCGCGTCGACGAGGGCGTCGTCCGGATCGCGGACCTCGGCAGTCACAATGGCACGCGGGTCAACGGCGAGCCGGTCGCGGAGGCGCGCGTGCTGGCCTCGGGTGATGTCGCCACCGTGGGCGATGTCGTGCTCGTGCTGCACTTCTCCACGCCGACCACGCCGGCGCGAGCGTCGCTCGGTGAGGCCGGCTGGCGGCGGCGCCTCGTCGAGGAGCTCGAGCGCGCGATGACGTTCAAGCGCACGCTCGGCGTGGTCGCGGTGCTCGGCGCATCGCCGGTGCAGCTCGCGGATGTGCTGCGCCTCATCGACGTGATCGCGACCGGCGACGACGGCCACGCGCTGATCCTGCTGCCGGAGGTCGATCGCGAGGCCGCTCGCGAGATCGCCGAGCGCGCCGTCGCGGCGGTCGAGGGCGCCCGGGCCGGTCTCGCACTGTGCCCCGACGACGCCGTCGATGCCGATACGATCCTCATGGAGGCCCGCGCGGCGGCCCGGCGCGCCGGTCCCGGCAAGCTCGCGGAGCCGGCCGATGCCGCGACGACGATCGATCTCGGCTCGCGCCAGGTGCTCGTGGCCGATCCCGCGATGCTGCGCGTGTTCGCGCTGCTCGAGCGGCTCGCCGCCTCCACGCTGCCGGTCCTGATCAACGGCGAGAACGGTTCGGGCAAGGACAACGCGGCCTACGCGGTCCACCACGGCTCGAAGCGCGCGGGGCCGTTCGTGCCCGTCAACTGCGCCGCGCTCGGGCCGGAGTCGCTGATCGACAGCGAGCTGTTCGGCCACGAGAAGGGCGCGTTCACCGGCGCGGTCGCGACGAAGGCGGGCCTGTTCGAATCCGCGAGCGGAGGCACGGTCTTCCTCGACGAGGTCGCCGAGCTGCCCCTCGCGGTGCAGGCCAAGCTGCTGCGCGCGCTCGAGGCCAAGATGATCACGCGCGTCGGCGACAGTCGCGAGCGGCCGATCGACGTGCGCGTGGTCGCCGCGACGCACAAGAACCTCGACGACGAGGTCGCGGCGGGGCGGTTCCGCCAGGATCTGCTGTACCGGCTCGCGGGCGCGCGGGTGGTGCTGCCGCCGCTGCGCGACCGCAAGTGCGAGATCCCGCTGCTCGCGCGCACGTTCCTCGACGCGGCATGCACGCAGGCCGGCAAGCCGGCGAAGGCGATCACGGCGGCGGCGATGCAGGTGCTGCTCACACACACATGGCCGGGCAACGTGCGCGAGCTGCGCTACACGATGGAGTACGCGGCGGTGGCGGCACCCGACGATAGCGTCGAGCCGAGCGACCTGCCGGCGAGTCTCGGCGGCAACCACGAGGTCGCGGCGCCACCCGCGACGGAGCGCCACGCCGACGTCAAACGAACCTTCCGCCCGATCTCCGACGAGCTGGAAGAGCTCGAGAAGCGCCGGATGGTCGAGGCGCTCGAGGCATGTGGTGGCGTGAAGACGCGCGCCGCACAGCTGATCCAGATGCCGATCCGGACGTTCACGCTCAAGGCAAAACAGTACGGTCTGTAGCCGGCAAGAGTTGCCTGACCGGGCAAGGCTTGCCCGTCGCAGGCGCCGAAACCGGCCAGATCTGCTGGCGCGCTTCGTGCTGATGCGTCGGGCATGCGCAACATGCTCCTCCTCGTTCTCGTCGGTGTGTCGGCCTGCGCGGCGCGCACTCCTCACTCGACGTTCAGCGCGCAATACAGCTGTGGGGACACGGCGGTCGTGCGCGAAGGAGCGACGGTGCGATCGAGCGCTGCGATCGCCAGCGACTGGCGACTGTCGTGGACCGATGACGCGGGCGATCACTACGTGAGCTGGCCGCTGTCGGCGACCGACCGCTCGGCGACCGAGCTCGTCATCCCGCCGGACCCGAAGGCCGATGCGGTGCAGCGCCAGTACGACACCTCGCGCGGGCCGTCGACCGCGGACTGGCGCCTCGTCACCAAGCAGGTCTGCACGGTCCACGGCGGCTATCACGACGCGCTCGTGCGGTGGATGGCGGGCGAGACGTTCGAAGGCATCGCGAGCGAGCTCTCGATCGGTCCCGACGAGGCGAAGAATGCCGTGCGCCACGCCCTGACGTCGGCGCAGACGCGCTACTGGCGCGAGCGCTGATCAGGGCGGCGCGAGGCACAGCGTGATCGTGCTGCGCATGAACGTGACGCCGACGTTGCCGAGCGCGCGATCGGTGAACACCGGGATGCTCGAGGTCAGCGCCCCACCCGGGCAGTGACAGTCGCCCATCGGGAAGCTCGTGCGGCACGTGTTGTCGGGATCGAGCTCGTAGACGCCGAGCACCGAAGCGGCTGCGACGTTCGGGTTCAGGCACAACGTCAGCGACGCGCCGAGCCAGCCGTTGTTGCACGTGGTGCCGTTCACCACGCCCTGGATGAAGATGCGAAGCGGCACCGGCGTCGTCGGCGCGGGACACGAGCACGTGGTGGTGATGTGGTTCGCCGACACGCAGCCGTCGGGGGTCGCGGGCGTGCACGCGGGGATGTCGGCCTGGATGAAGTAGTCGCCCCAGTCCGCGCTCGGCGTGAACGCGTTCGCCACGCACATCGACAGCTTCGTCAGCGAGTGCATCGGGTTGTTGAGATCGGTGCCGCACCCGCCGTCGATGCTGTTCGGCTCCTCGGTGAAGCCGGTAGGACAGGTGCACTGACCCGTATAAGGATCGGCATTACATTCGGTGGTGCCGCACGCGTTGAGCGTCTGTACCCCGAACGCGCCGGCGTTGACGACGCACCGGCTGGACGAGCCACTGTGGAGGCACACCGAGGACGTGCATTCGGTTCCGGTCGTGCAGCACGGCGTACCGACAACCCCGCACGCGCCCTCGGGAGCGTCCGGGCGAGGGGGGGCGTCGATCGTCGGTGCATCGGGCGCCTGGGTGGGCACCGTGTCGAGACTGAACAGCTTGTCACAGCCCATCAGCGCGACCACCAGGACCAGAACCCGCATCCAGATCACAGTAACCCCGCGACTCGTACCAATTGCAAGTGAGCGCCCGAACTCACTGTCCTTCCCGCGCACGCTCCGGGCGGCGGCACGCCGGCTGCTCATCCTCCATCGCATGCGCTGGTACGTGCTCGTCCTCCTCGCCGCCTGCCACATGAGCGGCGGTCCGCTTGCCGTGTCCTCGATCGAGCCCGCCGAAGGCTCCGTCGCGGGCGGAACGCGCGTCACGATCCACGGCGGCGGATTCTCCGACGGTGACGCGGTCACGATCGGCGGCGTCCCGTGCACGGCGGTCCAGGCTGCGGACGATCACCTGACCTGCACGACCGGCGATCGCCACTTCCAGGAAGGGCCGAGCGATGTGGTCGTGACCGATGGCGTGAGTAGCGCATCGCTTAGCGGCGCCTACACCTACGCTTGCACGTGGACGACGAGCACCGGTCGCAAGAGCTGCGGTGCGGTGCCGCCGCGCAAGCCGCCCATGCAGGTCGCCGGCGCCTGGATGACGCAGAACGAGCCCGGCAACGCGTTCGTCGCGAACCCCGGCGTCTCGAATGTCGCCGACACGAGCGATGTCGTCGTCGGTACGCAGGCTGCCGTCGTCGAGACCGATGGCGTTGGCACCACGCGATCGCTCGCGCGCATCGCGATGCCGGCGTTCGACTTCACCGGCCAGACCGCGCAGCTGTGGATCAAGGTCGAGGGCGTCGATCACCTCGCGGAGCTCGAGATCCAGCTCGGTGATGCGAACCTGACCAATGCTTTCGTGTTCGACCTGCGCAGCGGCCAGAGCCGGCAGTGGGTCACCGAGGGCGATTGGGTCTCGGTCGCGATCCCCTGGACCCCGACGCAGACCGCCGGCTCGCCGAACCGCGCGCGGATCACCGACGCGATGGTGCGGGTCGCCGACGACCGCGCGGGCAAGGTCAAGCTGCACCTCAACGGCATCGCACTGGTCCCCGAGGCCGCGCCGCACTATCCGGGCGGCGTCGTGTCGTTCACGTTCGATGACGGCTTCGCGACGCAGCCGCAGATCGCCGCACCGATCCTCGCGGCGCACCAGTTCCCGGCGACCGCCTACGTCATCGTCGATCAGATCGACAAGGACGGCCGCGCGTCGCTCGCCGACCTCAAGGCGCTCGACGCCGCAGGCTGGGACATCGCGGCGCACGCCTACACGCAGGTCGACCACGCGCTCAACTTCACCGAGCTCTCGCCGGCCGAGGTCGAGGACGACATGGTCAACACGCGCGCGTGGCTGATCGCGCACGGCTTCACCGGCTACGACCACTGCGCGTACCCCAGCGGCGAGTTCGACCACGACATCCTCGAGCTCGCCGGCATGTACTTCACCAGCTGCCGGACGATCTACGCAGGCCAGCAGGAGCTGTTCCCGCCATCGGATTCGCGTCGCCTCCGCGTTGGCTACATCACGAGCTCGGTGCCGCTCTCGGTCGCCGAGGAATACGTCGAGGAGGCGCGCGAGAACCACGAGTGGCTGATCCTCGTGTTCCACAAGCTCGTGCCGGGTACGCCGTCCGCGTCCACCGAGTGGCGCACCAGCGACTTCCAGGCGCTCGTCGATCAGGTCGCGGCGTCGGGCTTGCCGGTGGCGACGATCGACGACGTCTACGCTACGGGGTCCGAATAGTCAGCACCGGCTTGGTGCTGGTGCGCACGACGCGCTCGGCGACGCTGCCGACGAGCAGGTGGTGCAGCCCGGTCCGGCCGTGCGTGCCCATGACGATCAGGTCGACCTTCTCCTCGTCGACGAACTTGTTGATCTCGTCGACGGGGTTGCCGAGCCGGACGAACGGCGTGGCGGTCACGCCGTCCTTGCCGAGCCGCGCGACGATGTCGGCGAGGTGCGTCTCGGCGGAGTTGACCGCGTATTCCTTGACGCTGATCGGCGCGCCCGTCGACTCGGGCACCACGACCGCCGCCGGCTCGAACGCCGAGGGCAGATCGATCACGTGCAGCAGCAGGATCTTCGCGCCGTGCAGCTTGGCCTCGTCGCGCGCGATCGCGGCGGCGTGATTCGCCGAGGACGAGAAGTCGTGCGGAACGAGGATCGTCTTCCAGATCATGGGGGAAGCCTACTGCGTGGGCAGGCCCCATTCAGCCTGTAACGCCTGATATTCGGCCCGAGGCAGCTGGACGAAGACCGTGTGGTCATCGAGGCCTGCTAGCAGCTCCTCGAGACGGTCTTTCGGCATCGCCGTGCAGCCGACCGTCGTCGAGTCCGGGCCGTCCCAGACGTGCAGGAAGATGCAGCTGCCGGCGCCGGGAGTGCGAGCCGGATTGTGATCGATGACCGCGCCGAGCTCGTACTGCGTGACGGTGCGCATGTGCTCGCTCGACGTCCAGTCGGCGGAGCCCGTGTGCTCGGCGATCGTGTTGTAGGCGGCAGATTTCGGATCGTCGACGCACTCGGTCTGATCGTCGAGCTGAATGAAGCGCCGGTAGTAGAACCGTCTTCCCTGGGTGCTCGCAAAGCCAAATGTGCTCTTGATCGCGAACGCGCCAGCGGGGGCTCTGGCATCGCCTTCCTGCTTGATCGGCCCATCGTGTCGGTCGGGTGCGCCGACGCCGTGCAACCCCGAGCCCCACGCGAGTCCGCCACGTCCGATGACCGCCTCGAATGGCTCTCCATCGCGCTGCCACTCGCGCTCACCCGTCTCCACCTTGACCTGTCGGTCAAGCATCAGATGCCGGTCGGTCCAGACGGAGATCGTCACCTTCGTGGAGCTCCAGTCGTCTGCAACCGCCGTGATCAGCCGCGTGGCCGGAAGCATGAACCCGTGCAACGGCGAACTGGGTAGCGGTTCCGACGGTGGCGGCGGCCCGGCGGGCGCGCCATGCGAGCAGGCCGCAAGCGCGACCACGACGGCGGCCAGCTTCACGCGCTCATCTCGAGCATGCGCTGGATCGGCCTCAGCGCGCGCACGCGCACCGGCTCCGGCACATCGACCTGCGGCTGCAGATCGCGCAGCGCCAGGTACAGCTTCTCGAGCGTGTTCTTCTTCATGAACGGGCACACGTTGCACGAGCAGCTCTCGTCCTCGGGCGGCGCCGCGATCAGCGTCTTGCCCGGGGCGGCCTGCGCCATCTTGTGCATGATGCCCGCCTCGGTCGCGACGATGAACGCCTGCTTCGGCGACTTCTTCGCGTAGTCGATGAGCCCGCTCGTCGAGGCGACGAAGTGCGCGTGGCGCAGGATGCCCTCGTGGCATTCGGGGTGCGCGATGACCTCGGCGTCGGGGTTCTGGGCCATCAGCTCGAGCAGGCGGCGCTCGCTGAACGTCTCGTGGACGATACAGGTCCCGTTCCACGGCACGAGGTCGGGCCGGTTCGCCTGCTTGGCGACGAACGCGGCGAGGTGACGGTCCGGCGCGAACACGATCTTCTGATCGCCCAGCGCCTTGACGATCTTGACTGCATTCGACGACGTACAGATGACGTCGGAGAGCGCCTTCACCTCGGCCGAGCAGTTGATGTAGCTGACGACCGTGTGGCCCGGGTACTGCTCGAGCCACTTCTGGAACACGGGAGCGGGGCAGCCGTCCGCGAGCGAGCATCCCGCCGTCAGATCGGGGACCACGACGATCTTGTTCGGGTTCAGGATCTTGGCCGTCTCGGCCATGAAGTGAACGCCGCAGAAGGCGATGACGTCGGCCTGCGTCTTGGCCGCGGCCTGCGACAGCTGGAGGGAATCTCCGACATGGTCGGCGAGATCCTGAAGGTCGGACTCCTGGTAGTAGTGCGCGAGGATCACCGCGTTGCGCTCGCGCTTGAGGCGCTTGATCTCGGCCTCGAGCTCATCGTCCGAAAGTCCCGTCGGTTCGGGGCTGGTTCCGAGCACGGGCAGGTGCCTGTCCATGCTTCTTTCCTAGCATGGCCGCTGCTGGCACACTCGCCGTCTACTTCTCTCGCGTCGATATGTCCTCGACCAGCATCAACCCCTCGGGCGCCCCGGTCCT
>Ga0207683_10003208_pt1 | contig 14272 bp, 11 predicted proteins | sample KBSM73metaG_FD_184333 | JGI IMG/M metagenome (GOLD analysis project Ga0207683, IMG submission 184333) | Miscanthus rhizosphere microbial communities from Kellogg Biological Station, Michigan, USA - KBS M7-3 metaG (SPAdes) (version 2) | ecosystem: Host-associated > Plants > Roots > Rhizosphere >...
GCAGGCCATCGGCGTGGCCGTGATAGCAACCTTCAAACTTGATGATGATCTTGCGGCCGGTGGCGGCACGGGCGAGACGGATGGCCGACATGGTGGCTTCTGTTCCCGAACTCACGAAGCGCAACTTTTCGATTGCGGGATAGCAGGCGATGATCTTCTCGGCCAGATCGGACTCGGCGGCGGTAGAGGCTCCAAAGCTGGCAGAATTGCGCGCAGCGCGCTCAATTGCCTCGACCACGGGAGGGAAAGCGTGACCGAGGATCATCGGCCCCCAGGAGCCGAAGTAGTCAATGTAGCGATTGCCGTCAGCGTCGGTGAGCCAGGCGCCCTGGGCCTTCTCCACAAATGGGGGCGCACCGCCTACGGCCCGAAAAGCACGGACCGGGGAGTTGACGCCACCGGGAAAGAAGCGCTCGGCGCGCTGCTGAAGAGCTTGGGAGCGAGTGGAGGCGAGGATCTTGGCGGTCGGACTCATTGTGGCTTCAGTATAAGAGGCGATGGTGAGTTGTGATTGAATCGTCAGCGTGCCGGCTCGCATCCGGTTGAGTGTGAGTGATTTGAATGACATAGGCGGTCGGGTGTTGGTGATCTTCGACGGGCACTGCGGACTGTGCAATGGATCCGTTCGATGGTTTCTGGTTCGCGATCGGAAAGACCGGCTGCGGTTTGTGCCGTCGGAGTCGCCAAAGGTTGCTGAGATTTTGCGACGGCACGGGGTGAATATCTCTGCGGAGCCAGCGGGACCGGACACGATTCTTGTGGTGCGCGATCCGGGTGGGCCAACGGAACGTTTGCTGGAGCGTTCGGACGGGGTGATGGCGATGTTGGAGGAGTTGCCGCGACCGTGGCCGGCGGTGGCCGCAGTGTTGCGGTGGATTCCGCGCGGACTCAGGGATTTTGTTTACCGGCTAATTGCGCGATGGCGCTATCGGATCTGGGGAAGGCTGGAAAGCTGTCCGCTGCTGACAGCCGAAGAGCGCGGAAGATTTCTTTAGCTCTCTAATTTGCATGTACGGGAATAAGGTCGTACCCGAGGCTACCTCGCGAGGGTCAACTGTATTATTTCTCACGTTTTGAACAACAAATCGGTTTTGCACTGCACAGCCAACCACGGTGCTTCCTGCTAGAATCGACCTTTCCGGTGAGCAGCACGCACCAAACTCCACCCGCAGAAAGCCTGTAACGTGCCTGACGAATCGAAGTCCAAATCCGTAACCTACGCCGACGCGGGTGTTGACATCACTGGAGGCGACCGCGCCAAGGATCGCATCAAATATCTCGCGCAAAAGACCTTTAACCGCAACGTCATTGGCGGTATCGGGGGATTTGGCGCACTCTTCCGGCTCGACCTGCAACGCTGGAAGAATCCGATTCTGGTGAGTTCGGCCGATGGGGTGGGCACAAAACTCAAGGTGGCGTTCGAGTTGGGCCAGCACAGGACGGTCGGAGCAGACCTCGTAAACCACTGCGTCAATGACGTCGCAGTGCAGGGAGCAACCCCACTTTTCTTTCTGGATTACCTGGCGAGTGGAAAGCTGGACCCTGAGGTGACCGAAAGTGTGGTCACGGGTTTGGCGGATGCCTGCAAGGCCAACGGATGCGCACTCATCGGCGGCGAGACGGCACAGATGCCCGGGTTCTATGCAGAAGGCGAGTACGACCTGGCGGGGTTCATCGTAGGTGCGGTGGATCGCGACAAGATGGTGACGGGAGCCGAGATCAAGGCGGGAGACGTCCTGATTGGGATTCCGTCTACCGGACTGCACACCAACGGCTATTCGCTGGCGCGGAAATTGCTGTTTGAGGTCGCCGGGTACAAGCCTACGCAATATGTGACCGCGATCAAAGAGAAGGCGGGCGCGGCGCTGATGAAGACACATCGCAGCTACCTGCACGTGATTCAGAAGCTCGTCGGTGCCGGCATGACTACGGGGATGGCTCACATCACGGGTGGCGGCATTACCGAGAATCTTCCTCGCATTCTGCCTAAAGGCACAGCAGCGCAAATTGAGCTTGGCTCATGGCCGGTGCTGCCGATCTTCGAACACCTGCGGACGCTTGGGCAGGTGTCGCAGGAAGAAATGATGCGGACCTTCAATATGGGTGTTGGGCTGATCGCGGCTGTTCCGGCAGCCAAATTTACGCGTGCCAAGAGCTTGCTCGATCGGGCGGAAGAGAAGTTCTATGTGATCGGGCGCGTGGTCAAGGGCGAGCGCCGGGTGCAGTACACATGAGTCCATGGCCGCCGAAAGCAGGGGGCGGTCCGCTGCGACTGGGAATTCTGCTCTCGGGGCGCGGTTCGAATTTCAAGGCGATTGCGAATTCCATACACGAAGGCCGGCTCAAGGGCGTCGAGATTGCTGTTGTAATTTCGAATGTTGCCGAGGCGGCCGGACTGGCTTTTGCGCGCGAATCGGGATTCAAAACGGCGCTGTTTGCTTCGAAGGGTCGCAGGCGGGAGGAGCACGATGCCGATGTCGCCGACTGCCTCAGAGCGCATCAAGTGGAGCTGGTGTGTCTGGCGGGCTATATGCGTTTGCTTTCGCCGGAGTTCATCGCCGCGTTTCCCAATCGCATCCTGAACATCCATCCATCGCTGCTACCGGCGTTTCCTGGTCTGGATGCGCAGCAGCAGGCGTTTGATTACGGGGTGAAAGTGGCCGGATGCACGGTGCATTTCGTGGATGAACAACTCGATCATGGCGCGATCGTCTTGCAGCGGGTGATCCAGGTGCTGGAGCGCGATGATGCGCATTCACTGGCTGACCGCATTCTGGCGGAGGAGCACATTGCGTACTCCGAGGCGATTGCGCGTGTTGCGAGTGGCGAGTATGAGGTTCGCGGGCGAAGGTATCTGCGACGGTCGCGGACTTAAATAGATCAGATTTTTCATCACCATGAGTGCCGGTTTGAATGCAGGCCGCGGGCGGTGTCAATGGGTGATTGCTAATATCTCTTACAAGTGATTGATTTTTAAATACTTAAATCAGAGCATCTTTGCCGGATATATTCCTCTATTTGCGTAGCCTTAAGGGTAGCCAAACCAGCGATAGAGATACCGCGCCGGGCGAATGCGTACGCCTTCTCAAAGCAGAGGGTGCCGGGGTGCGGGGCTGTCTTCAGTTTGAGCGACGCGGCTCTTTGGGGGATCTTGCCGAAACCACGACATTTCCGAAGTGAAGAGCTGCCATAACCCGAGTCTGCGGCCGGCACCGAACAGAGCCGGCTGCGGTCTAGAAAAGGATCAATCGCGATGGCCCACATTCTTGTAAACATCGAAAAGGGTATTGAAATTGCAGCCGAGGATGCCTTGAAATGGCTCAGTGGCGCAAACAAGGCACTTCACGCGGCACCGCAAGTGGTCGCGGCGCTCGCAACGCTCATTGGAGCGTGCGAGAAGCCGCTTGCCGAACTTGCCGGCGCTGCAGCAAATCCGCTGAACATAGCGCTCGACATCCAGACAGCAAATGACCTGAAGGCCGTATGGCCCGAGGTGCGGGTTTTCCTGCGTACGCTCGGAGTGAAATTTTAGAAGCAAGAGATGGGGCCGCTCCATTGTGGGCGGCCCCGATTTTTGTAATGATGCCTTTTCTACGTGGTCATTCCCTTTGCTTCTCCGAGGGTCAGCTTCACGGTCATTTGCCGACGAGCCCGCATAACGGTGATCGCGATCGTATCGCCAGCCTGGTGCTTGTCCATGATGGCGCTGATGTCCTGCGGCTCGGTAACCTGCTGACCGTCAATCGCAATGATCAAATCGCCTCCCAGCATGATGGGTGTGTTGCCCACATAAGCCTGTTCGCTCCCTCCATGGAGGCCAGCCCGCTCGGCCGCGCCACCGGGAATGACTTTTTGAATTAGCACGCCGTAGTCGGCGGCGAGACCCATTTGCTCGGCGAGGTCGGGACCGATTGCATAGGACACGATGCCCAGCGAGGGGCGCTTTACACGTCCATAACGGGTGAGATCGGCGAGCACGGCTTTTGCTGTATTGATTGGAATCGCAAATCCGATGCCGGAGCTTTGTTCCGCGCCGTTGGAAGCGATCATGGTGTTGATGCCGATGACTTCGCCGCGCGAGTTGAGCAGCGGGCCACCGGAGTTTCCGGGATTGATGGCCGCATCAGTCTGAATAGCGTCTTCGATAGGTGCGCCGTCTGCGGTGCGAATCGAGCGGATGGAGCTGATGATGCCACGTGTCATGGTGCCGCTGAGGCCAAACGGATTGCCGATTGCGTAGACCTTTTCACCCACTGCGAGTTCGCTGGAGTTGGATAGGATGACCGGCTGCAAGTTGGGCGCGTCGATTTGCAGCAGCGCGAGATCATGCACTTTGTCGGTGCCGACGACATTGGCCTTGTAGGTGCGCTTGTTGCTGAGCTTGACCTCGATGCCGCGATTGGCGCCTTCGACGACATGGAAATTGGTGAGCACGTGGCCGGCTTTATCGAGGATGAAGCCGGAGCCTTGACCCTCCTGCGGTACATTTCCGTAAAAGAAGTTGTACATCACGGCGCGCGACGTGATGTTGACAACCGATGGCAGGACTCGCCGATAGACGGCGATGTTGTTTTGCTCTTCAGCGTCAAACGCGGGCGCAGCCTGGGCCTCGGTCAATTCGAGAGGCGAGTTTGCGCCGCTTGCGGAACTGAGCGAAAGCTGTTTGAGGCCCGAAGGAAAATGGGTGGTCAGGTACCAGAATCCACCGACAAGCAGAACAACGAGAAATAAACGACGCAGTTTCATGGTGCGTAAACCTAAGACCTTTCCATACGGTTACGGCGCCGGCGGGATACGGTTCCACAGGGAGAAGGGCGGCTGCCGCTACCTTATTTTGCCTGTTCTTATTTTAAAGACTCGGACGTAGTTAATTTGTTGCTTTCCGCTTTGAGGCGAGTCCAGATGTCTTGAACCTTGCTGCGAAGCGAGGCGAGATCTCCGGTGTTTTCAACCACGTAGTCGGCGCGGGCAGCCTTTGTTGCATCAGGAATTTGATGCGCCAGGCGGGAACGCGCATCGGCCTTAATCGCTTCAGCGGCGACTCCATCTGGAGAAAGTCTCGCCGCATACCGGGCAATTTTCGTCTCGTCGGGAGCGGTGACGACAACGACGCGATCGATGCGTCGACGCCAATCGGCCATAACGCTGTCTTTGACGCCACTTGCCAGCGCATCCCGCTCAACTTCAAAGATAAGCGCCGAGACCACAACTGCGACGGCGGTGCGATCGCGCGCGAAGACGTTCTCCATCCAGCGTTGCTGAGCTTCAATCACGGCGGGATGGACGATGGAGTTAAGGGTTTGAAGACGCCCGCCTCCAAAGGCGAGTTCCGCCAGCTTTGCACGATTCAATCTACCGTCGGGACCAGCGACTTCAGGGCCGAAGACTCGCAAGATCTCCGCGTAAACCGGTCGTCCGGGCTCCATCAGGGCGCGGCCGAGTTCGTCGGATTCAATAACCTCAGCGCCAAACTCGCGCAGGTAGCTCGCTACTGTGCTTTTGCCGCTTCCCAAACCGCCTGTAAGGCCGACGCGAAGCATTGCTTACAAGCCTCGCCGCATTTTCGCGGCGCGAACGGTGTTGGCCATCAGCATGGCGATTGTCAGTGGGCCTACTCCGCCGGGGACAGGCGTATACGCGCCGGCCTTTTGGAAAGCTTTGGGATCGACGTCACCGACGATTGTTGATCCGCGTTTTGCAAATGCGGCCTCGCGTTTTGCATCCCCAGAAAAGAAGCGATCGAACTCCTCGCGAGTAGTGATGCGGTTGATGCCGACGTCGATGATGGTGGCTCCGGACTTAACCATCTCGGGTGTGATGAATCCGGGGCGTCCGATGGCGGCGATAAGGATGTCGGCTTCACGAGTGACGGCGCCGAGATCGCGGGTTTTCGAATGGCAGATGGTGATAGTGGCGTTCTCATGGAGCAGGAGCATGGCTACTGGCTTGCCAACGATGTCGCTGCGGCCTACGACGACGGCATGTTGACCGCTGATGGGAAGGCTGCTTCGCTTCAGGATTTCGATTACGCCTGCCGGGGTGCACGGCGCGAGTGCCGGGCGGCCGGACTGGAGGCGACCGGCGTTCACGGGATGAAAACCATCTACATCCTTTTCGGGCAAGACTGCGTCAAGCAACGCCTTGGTGTCGACCTGTTTCGGCAAGGGCAACTGGATAAGGATTCCGTCAATGTCGTCCCGGTCATTGAGCGCATGAACGAGGTCGAGCATCTCTTCGGTGGTTACGGAGTCGGGCGGCGTAATGAGTTCACTGAACAATCCCAGGTCAGCGCACGTTTGCACCTTGCTGCGGACGTAGATCTCGGAGGCGGCTACATTGCCTACCAATACTGCTGCCAGACCGGGCCGAATTCCCTTCGCTGCGAGGAGGCGAACCTCTTCGGCTACCTCCTGTTTTATCGATGCGGCTATTGCGGCTCCATCGAGCATCTTTGGCATGTCGTTCTCCAAGATAATCGTATCGCTTCAGCGCGACAGGGACGTTTCCAAAGTCGATGCAAGGCGAAGATTCCGCTTTACTTTCAAGGTCCTCAGCAGCGTATGCTTGCGGCATGCTTTCCCGCTTACCGGTTTTCCTGCGTTTGTTCTCATTCGCGTGCCTGGCGTTTGCTTCGGTTACATTGCTGGCTGCGGAGACGCTGAAACCGACGGCTCAATCTGCACCCAAGCTTGTGCTGACCGGGATTGGACAGGGATTGGCCGATCTGGGTGGGCCGTGGCAATTCCACCTGGGCGACGATCAGGGTTGGGCCGCGCCGGGATTTGATGATTCAACCTGGACGCAGATCACCGCAGACAAGCCGTGGGGAGCACAGGGGTTTGGAAGCACGGTTGGATACGGCTGGTACCGGCGCCACATCACCCTTGACCCCGCGTCGGACAGGTCGCCGGAGTTGGCGCTTCTGATTCCCCTGATCGATGATGCGTATGAGATTTACTGGAACGGCATGCTGGTGGGGAGAAACGGGACATTTCCGCCAAATGCATTTTGGTATCTTTCGCAGCCACCGCAAACCTTTGGGCTCGGGCGGGTTGGCAGCGGTGTGTTGGCAGTGCGCGTTTGGAAGTCTGCGCTTGCCTCATCGGATGCTGCCGAGATAGGCGGCTTCGAAGCGGTACCCGAACTGGGCAGTTCGCGAGCGATCGCAGCACGCAAGGCAGCGATGGATTTTCAATGGCTGCGCAGCAGTCAATTCGAGTTTGGGCTTGACTCGCTCTATATGCTGGTCGCGGTACTGAGTTTGCTCGCGTGGCTACGCGATCGGAAGCAGTGGCTGCTTTTCTGGATGGCGGGATATACGATCATCCCTCTGGTGCGGCTGATTCTGGTGGGACTTCGCTTGCCGTGGTCGAGCGCATTGGGGCAGGGTCTACTGCAGCCGGCGATCATGTTTCAGGACATTTCATTGTGGTTCCTGCTGCTGTGGCTTCTCAAGCTTGAGGATAATCAGCGGCTGGTTCGTTTCACGCGAAATGCCGCAATTATTTTTGGAGCCGTTTTCACACTTGATGGGATCGTTGTTGTCTATTGGGGTTCGGTGCAGTGGAGCGGATTCCTGCAGGTTGCCGATGCCGTTCTCACCCTCATATTTACTCCCCTTGAAGTCATTCCGCTGATCATTGTGGGTGTAGCGGTCTGGCGTGGTAGTCGGCTTGAACCGTCGCGCTGGATCGTTGCTACCTGTGCGTTTCTTGCCGAAATGACTTATGTCTTGCCGAACCTTACCGGGCAGTTCAAGCGCTTCACACATTGGACATTTGACGACAAGATCCGGGCGTCGCTGTTTTCGGTAAATGGAAATCACATTAACGCACGCACACTGGCAACAACCCTGCTATTAATCTCGATCATTTACGCCGTCATCCGCTATTCCATTGACGAGCGCCGGCGGCAGGCCGCGATTGAACAGGAATTTCAAAATGCTCGTGAACTGCAGCAGGTGCTTGTTCCTGACACGCTGCCCTCTGTTCCGGGATTCACGGTGACGAGCGCTTATCGACCAGCCCAGCAGGTAGGAGGAGATTTTTTTCAAATCATTCCTCTAGAGGGCGGATCGACGCTGGTCATTCTCGGGGATGTAAGCGGCAAGGGCCTTAAAGCTGCGATGGCGGTTTCGCTAATTGTGGGCGCGATGCGCGCGCTTGCGGACGATTATCCAGATCCCGCTCAATTGCTGACCCAACTGAATCGCCGGCTGTACGGACGACTGCAGGGAGGGTTTGCAACCTGCCTCATCATGCTGTTAAGGGCGGACAGCACTTGCGTGGTGGCCAGCGCCGGGCATCCTGCGCCGTTCCTCAACCGGGATGAGATTGATTTGCCAGGCGCATTGCCGCTTGGAATCTCGGCGTCTACCACCTACACGCAGAGCGAAGTGAGCGTTCGCGCCGGGGACCATTTTGCTCTCTACACGGACGGCCTGCTTGAGGCGCGCAGCACTACTGGTGAACTGTATGGCTTTGCGCGCCTTGAGAATCTCTTCGCGTCGAATACCAATGCTGCCGAAGCAACCGAGGCGGCGGTGAACTTTGGGCAGGACGACGACATCACTGTGCTTACACTGACTCGACTGGCAAGCGGAGAGGAATCGGTTGCCCGGCACCTGGTACCGAGTCTGCAAACGTAAGTGTCTTATGTATTAAATCCAGACGCATTGCCCCTTCAAGTCTGACAAACCAAGCGCCTTTCGTGCGGCTTCCCGGACCAATTCGACCCGCGATGAGAGCTGCGTCACATTCGATTGTGATTTGTCTCACATACAGTCGTGTAATTACAGCGCGTACGCTCGTCTCGCACATGATCTGGATCACATGAGGCGCGTCTGCATTGCCTTCTGTGTACAGCGCGAGGAGATTGGGCTGGATGAGCGTCTTCAGGGATGCAGGGCATCTATTCCGTTTTGCGGGACTTTTTGTTCTCGCTTTTCTCTTATTTCTCGTAATTCGTGGATACGTGGTTCCGCGCAGCTTTGGGCAGTATGGCCACTACCGTGGGAACGCGATCGGTGATATCGCTGCCCATCCGGTGAAGTTCGCCGGCCACCAAGCTTGCGAAAACTGCCATACGGACGTGCTGGATGTGAAGAAAGCCGGCAAGCACGCGCTTGTGAATTGCGAGGCCTGCCATGGCCCGCTGTCCAAGCATGCGGAAGATCCGGCGTCGGTCACTCCGGTGAAGCCCGACACGGCCGTGCTTTGCGCGCGTTGTCACACGGCGAGCGTAGCCAAGCCGAAGGGCTTTCCCCAGGTGAACCCTGAGGAACACTCGAGCGGCGTTGCCTGTGGGACCTGTCACAAGCCGCACAATCCAGCGATCGATGCGGGAGGTGCGAAATGAATCTCTCTCGTCGCCAAATGCTGATTCTTCTTCCAGCAGCGGCGGTTGCGTGGAAGTCGGTGCTGGCGGGAACTCCGGAAGAAGCACCCAACTACAAAATGTCGGAGCACTGGTGGGGCATGTTGATCGACATTCCCAAGTGCATTGGATGCGGCAATTGCGTGCGAGCCTGCGCGGCGGAAAACGATGTACCAGAAGGCTACTTCCGCACGTGGGTCGAACGCTACCACGTTTCGGACGAGGACATGACCAACCCGCAAGTCATTTCGCCCGATGGGGGCAAGCAAGGTTTTCCAGTCGTAGAGAAGGAAGACGCAGGCAAGTATTTCTTTGTTCCGAAAATGTGCAATCAGTGCGCGGATTCGCCGTGTACGCAAGTTTGTCCGGTGGGTGCGACATTTGTGAGCCCGGACGGCGTGGTGCTGGTGGATCAGAGCTATTGCCTGGGATGCGCCTATTGTGTGCAGGCCTGTCCTTATGGATGCCGCTATATCCACCCAGAAAAGAAGGTCGCGGACAAATGCACCCTCTGCTATCACCGCATCACCAAGGGACTGACGACGGCTTGCTGCGAATCCTGCCCGACTGGCGCGCGGCAGCTTGTGGATCTGAAGGACCCGAAAGATCCCATTCACGAATTTCTGAAGACACACAGCGTACAGGTTTTGAAACCGCAGATGGCAACGGGCGCAAAGGCCTTCTACAACGGTCTGGATGGATCGGTACGGTAGTTGAGTTGGTATCGGGAAACAGGTGCTATTTATGAACGGTGTTGAAGGCTTCATGTATCCGAACGAAGTTGGGCTTCAGTGGAGTGTGCTGATTGTCCTGTACCCGTTTATCACGGGACTTGTGGCGGGCGCATTTATTCTGGCTTCTCTTGAGCGCGTTTTCAGGGTTGAGGCTGTGAAGCCGACGTATCGACTCGCGCTTTTGACCGCACTGTCTTTCCTGCTGGTGGCGCCGCTTCCGCTTCAATTGCACCTGGGGCATCCGGAGCGCTCGCCTGAAATGTACTTCACCCCGCACAGCACATCAGCGATGGCGATGTTCGGGTATGTATACCTGTGGTATTTGATGGCGGTGCTGGTTTTGGAAATTTGGCTCGATTACAGGCGCGATATTGTTCTGTTGTCGCAGACCACCAAGGGGCCTGTGCGCTGGATCTATCGATTGATGACGCTGGGCTCAAGCAACATCAGCGAGCGCTCTTTGCATATCGACGAACGTGTAGGTTGGGTTGTGACCTTGATCGGCATTCCGTCGGCTTTCCTGCTGCACGGATATGTCGGCTTCATCTTCGGTTCCATCAAGGCGAATCCGTGGTGGTCTTCGCCGTTGATGCCAGTGGTTTTCATTTTTTCGGCAATGGTATCTGGGGTCGCCGGGGTGATGCTTCTCTACATGGCCATCACAAAGATTCGTAAACAACTAATTGACATGCATTGCGTAGACACGATCGCAATGTATCTGTTTTATATCTTCATTATTGATTTCAGCCTGGAGATGCTTGATCTGATTCACCGCGTCTATGAGGCGGACGAATCGTTTCGCAGCCTCAATTTCATGGTCCACACGAAGCTCTACTTTTCACATATTGTGGTCCAGATATTCCTGGGTACAGTCACGCCGTTGATCCTGCTGTTTGTTACTCAGGTTGTGAAACTGCCAGAGATTGTTCGGAAACGGATGTATGTCACTGCGGGGTGCCTGGCACTAGTCGGAATCTTTGCCATGCGATGGAATGTCGTAATCGGCGGGCAACTTTTCTCGAAAAGCTTTCTCGGCTACACGACCTACAAGATGGACCTCGTGACACGAGAAGGATCGCTTGTTGCAGTTGCGTTGTCGCTTCTTCCGCTGCTCTTTCTCTGGGCACTGGTGAAGCTTCTGCCCCCGTGGCCGACGGAGCGCAATGGACAAGCTGTGACGGGAGATTGATGGCATAACAGCCGGGAGAACCGGCAGCCGGGTGACAGTGATGAACGATGTTCCCGAAGCTCTGGAACTGCTTTCGACCCGCGTGGATGAACTGGAGAAACGCGTACACGCGCTGGAGCATACTGCCGAGGGAAGCGCGCCTGCGATACAGGCCTCGTCGGCGGTTGCGCAACCACTCGACTCAGCAGATACGCAGGGAGAGCAGGATGGCGGGATGTTCCCACTGCTGGGAACAGCCATGCTGGGCATCGCAGGCGCCTACGCTCTGCGAGCCATTGCGGAATCAAGCTCGCTTCCCAAAGTTGCGATTGCCGGAGTCGCCATCGTGTATGCGGCGGCGTGGCTACTGTGGGCCGCGAAGGCAACCGGCGCTTCATTTCGTGTGCGAGTGGTGTATGCGGGCACTTCAGCCCTGATCCTTGCTCCGATGTTGTGGGAACTCTGTCTGCACTTCAAGGTTCTGTCGCCAACGGCAACTGCATTCGTGCTTGTGGTTTATGGGATCACGGCGACGATATTCACGAGGAAGGACGACTCCTCGCCGGTCGCATGGATTGCGCATGGGACAGCTGTTTTGACTGCGTTCGCGTTATCGATTGCGACCCATGTGATGATGCCGTTTGTTGGGGCGCTTCTTTTGCTGGTTCTTTTGGGAGAGTACGCAAATCTGAAAGCCCGCAAAGTACCGATCAGACCGGTGGCGTTCCTTATTACGGATGTTGCTATATGTGCGCTGATCTTTGTTTACAGCGGCCCGCAGAATGCACGTCCGGACTATCCGGCGCTGGGCGTAGTGGCACTCCTCGCTCCTGGAATTCTTCTATTTCTCATCAACGGAGCAAGCGTCGTCATCAAGACAGTGTTCATGCAGAAGACGATCACGATCTTCGAGGCTGTTCAGACGATGATCGCCTTTGTGCTCGCAGCTTCGAGCTTGATTTTGTTTGTGCCGCAATCGGGTGTACGCATTTTTGCAGTTGTTTGCCTGGCGCTCTCGGCGGCCAGTTATGTAATCAGTTTTGCTTATTTTCGCCCATCTGCGGAGCAGCGCAACTTTATAGTGTTTGGCTCGTGGAGCGTCTTGCTGCTGCTGGCCGGCCTGGTGTGGAGTTTACCGCTGAGTTGGTCTCCTGCGGCACTGGGGATGATCGCTCTGTCAGCGATTGTGCTCGGCGTCCGCACAAAATGCATGATGCTCGAGTTACACGGTCTCGTTTTTCTTGTGGTGGCAGCGATGATTTCCCGATCGCCGGAATATGCATACAGAGAGTTGGCTGGCTCGTCGCCGGTTAAACCGGACCTGAGCATCTTTTTGGTCTCAGCGTTTGCCTTGCTCTGCTATGCCGCAGGCAAAGAGCGTGCCGGAGAGGCGTGGAAGCAGCAGGTGCTCCACGTCATTCCCGCATTGCTGGCCGCGTTCGCGTTGGCAGCGCTGCTGGTTCACGGCTTGCTGGCATTGGCCGCGCGCGTGATACCGCTCGATGTATTTCATTTGGCATTCGCCCGCACCCTGACGATCTGCGTGGTTGCCATGGCATTCGCATTTGGCGGCGCCCGTTGGAACCGGTTGGAGATGAAGCGAATTGCCTATGGAGCACTGGCCTTGATGGCGGCAAAGATAGCGCTCGAAGACTTGCGCCACGGCCGTATGGAGTTTATCGCGGGTTCCATCTTTCTGTTCGCGGTAACGCTGATGGCAGTTCCGCGGCTCGCCCGGATTGCACCGAAGATTCGGTCCGTAATGGGTGCGGATATCACTTTGCCGAAGAAAGTCTGATGGAGGTCGACGCATCCCAAAGCTCGATGATGAGGCATGGGATGCGTCGGTCTGAGGTCGTTGGCGTCAGCTGTCAGCGATAAATCTGGGGCGAGGTGACCTGGCGGGCGAGGCCGCGGAGTTTCATTTTGCTGATGTGCACGTCGTATCCGGTGCCGGGAAGCAGCGACTCGAGAACAAAGGTTTCGGTTTTGCCGGAGCGAAGCTCGCGATAGCGATAGACGCCCACAGCGCCCTCGCTCGTTTCTGTGCCGCCTGTCGGGGCATCGAGAAAATGCTGCGCTTCGGCAATGGTTGGTGGGGAGTGCGTGTCTCCGTTGAGAAGGCTTTCGGCCGCGTAGGAGCGAATCAGCTTGGTCCAGTAGCGGGCGAGAAGATCGGAGTCGGAAAAGATATCGGCCCACACGACCTCGCCGCGAACCGCAACGACCACGCCAACGGCGTGCTCCTGCCGAAGCTGTTCGAGCAACTTCTCGCGCGACTTCATTACAGGCGCGGCTGCCTCGTCTACTTTTGCGCTGACGCTGGTGTTTTGCATTGCGCGGGCGTAACTCGTGGTGCCGAGGTTGGATCTTGCGCCGGGAGGTGGGCCTGGGATTCCTGTCTGACCAGCGGGGGAAGACACGGCAGCCATCTGGTCAATCGTGCCATTCACCGAGTTCCAGACTTCATGCTGATCTTTTGATGCCATCGCCTTTTCGCGAACGCTTGGCTGGACCATCAGGCTGTGCGAAGGCGCTTTGGCCGAAGCGCCAAAGGTTGCGGAATCCTCGGTCCAGCGGCCGGGTTCGATGCAGAAGACGCCAAGATTGATTGGCTCACTGCCAGAGGGCACAATGCGATCTTTGGCGATGACGCGGTCCTGTTTTCCGCCGGTGACGATCTCTCCAGCCAACAGGAGCAAGGGCCGCTCGGAGTTGTTGACAAGCACGAGTGTGTTGACCTGATCCCCGCGAGATTCAGGATGAAGGGGTTCGGGATACGGGCGAAAGATGCCGCCGTCGGGCGCTTGAGGAGTGGGCCGGGGACGCACCAGGCCGCGAACTTTGCCTGCTTCGGTGATTTCAACCTGCCCGCTTTTGAGGCCCTCATCGAGGGTCAGAAATGGCGACCCGGCGCCTGCCTTGGTGTCTCGCACGACAGGGAACAGGAGCAAGTTGCCGCTTTCAATGGGAGGCAATACGCGGTAAGCGGCGG
>Ga0207683_10003209_pt1 | contig 14271 bp, 12 predicted proteins | sample KBSM73metaG_FD_184333 | JGI IMG/M metagenome (GOLD analysis project Ga0207683, IMG submission 184333) | Miscanthus rhizosphere microbial communities from Kellogg Biological Station, Michigan, USA - KBS M7-3 metaG (SPAdes) (version 2) | ecosystem: Host-associated > Plants > Roots > Rhizosphere >...
CCGGCCCCGGTGGTCGTACGCGACGAGCAAAGCGCTGGACGAGTGCCTGGCGATCGCCTACTACCGCGAGAAGGGTCTGCCCGTCGTCGTGGTCCGCCTGTTCAACACGGTCGGTCCGCGCCAGTCCGCACGCTATGGAATGGTGCTCCCGAGGTTCGTCGAGCAGGCGCTCGCCGGCAAGCCCCTGACGGTGTACGGGGACGGCACGCAGCGCCGCTGCTTCGGCTTCGTCGGCGACGTGGTCTGGGCGCTCTCGAAGCTCGTTGAGAACTCGGCGGCCTACGGGAAGATCTTCAACGTCGGCTCGCAGGAGGAGGTCTCGATGACCGAGCTCGCCGAGCGGGTCCGCGGGCGGCTCGGCAGCTCGTCGCCGATCGTCTACATCCCCTACGCCGAGGCGTACGACGCCGACTTCGAGGACACGCCGCAGCGGGTCCCCGACACGACGAAGCTGCGCGACCTGATCGGCTTCGACGCGAAGACGACGCTGAACGACATCATCGACCGCATCGCGGACGCCTATCGATCCACGCAGTTCCGTGCCACGGCCTGATCGCCGGCTCGCTTCACTCGTCATCGTCCTCACAGTCTGCGTTCTGTGCCGCGCGGCGGGAGCCCGCGGCCAGGACGCATGGATCGGAGAAATAAGGACTGAGCCGTCGGCCGTCCGGATCAACGGCGTCGATTCGACCTGGTGGGCGAACCGCCTGGAGGTCGACTGGCGCAACGCGAGGTCTCAGACGTCCACCGACATGCTGTACGCCGCGGGGTCGATCCAGACGCGCGGCTCCGAGACGGAGGGCGCGGGAATCCTGGGCGCCGACCTGCGCCGCGGCGACTGGTTCTACTCCGCCGAGCTGACCGCGAGCCCGGACCCGACCTTCCTTCCGAAGGTCGGCGCGCAGGGCCAGGTCGGGCACCTCTTCCACTACACGCTCGTGTCGCTCCAGTACCGCTACCTGGACTTCGCAACCACGAACGTGCACCTCGGCACCCTCGCCGCGACGCAATCGTTCCCGTGGGGCGAGGCCGAGGTACGACTGGCTCTCGGCGAGAACGTCGCCGAGGACGGTCCGATCCGGGTCGGCGTGGTGAGGGCGCTGTGGCTCGCGAGCGATCGCTTCCGGTTCGGAGGCGGCGCCGCGTTCGGCACGCGGCTGTTCGACGTCATCGCGGTCGAGACGGCCAGCAAGCAGGGATGGACCGTCTTTGCGAACGGGTCGTGGCAGCTCGATCCCCGCGACGCCCTGCGCGTAGACTGGAGCTACTCGCGCGAGGGCGACGGCTTCCGGCAGGTCGGCGGCGCGCTCTCGTACCGGAGGAGCTTCTGATCCGGATCGGACCGTCCTTCGAACCGCTCTTCTGGATCGCCGTCGCCGTCTGGATTTTCCTCTCCGCGGGCACCCTCGCGACCCACGCGTCTCGCGAGAAGCGCCGGCGGTCGCTCGACTCCCTGCGCGAGGCGCTCCGCGGGGGAACCGATCCGGGCGTCCTCTCCCCGAAAACCCTCTTCGCGCTCTCCGCGGATCCGGCGACGCCGGCCCAGGAGGCGCGCCCGCTCGCCAGATGCGCGCTCGAGAGCGAGCTCGGCCCACGGATCCTTCGCGACGCGGCGTCGGCGCGGCCCTGGTGGCGTCGGATCGCCGCACTCCGCGTCCTCACCCGTTCCGGCGACGAGCGCGCCCCGGAGCTCCTGCGCCGGGCGCTCTTCTCCGGACACAGGCCGCTCGCCGGCGCGGCCGCGGCGCTTCTCGCCCAGCACGCCTCGCGGCGTGCCGCCGAGGTTCTCGTCGAGGGGCTGATCTCCGACGTCTACTCTTCGTCCCGGCTCGCGACCGCGCTCGAGCAGAACGGGTCGCCCGTCGGCGATCTCCTCCGGCCGAGACTCCGCGACTCCGACTCCAGGCTGCGGTACTGGGCGGCGTACCTCGCGGCGCGCTGGCCCAGGACGGACGGCCTCGACGCCGAGCTCGCCGCGCTGGTCGCGGATCCCGATCCGCTGGTCCGGAAGGCGGCGATCCAGTCCCTCGCGTCCCTCGGCGGACCGCTCGTGGAGGGGGCCGCGGCCCGGCTGCGGAACGACCCGATCGATTTCGTGCGCACGCACGCCGTCCGGGCGCTGGAGTCGGGGCGGTGACGGCGCACCCCGGCCTCTTCGGCGGCGTCTACGCGCTGTTCGTCGTCTGCCTCGTCTACACCGGGGCGCTGTACGTTTTAGTCGCCTGGCTCGTCATCCTCGGAGTCCGCGAGGCCCGCGAGCGGCGGGAGCAGAGCGCCGCCGAGGACTTCGGCGCGCTGGCGGCGTCGCGGTTCACGATTCCCGTCTCCGTCGTGGTGCCCGCCTGGAACGAGGAAGTCGCGATCGTCTCGGTCGTGCGGATGCTCCTCGCGCAGAACTATTCGGAGTACGAGGTCATCGTCGTCAGCGACGGGTCGACGGACCGCACGATCCCTCTGCTTCGAGAGGCTTACGACCTCGAGCCCGTGGAGCGCACGCCCAGGGAGGCTCTGCCCCACGCCCGCATCCGGACCCTGTACGGCAGCCGGAAGCATCCTCGCCTGACGGTGATCGACAAGGACAACGGCGGCAAGGCCGACGCGCTCAACTGCGGCGTGAGCTACGCGCGCTTCCGATACGTGTGCTGCGTCGACGGCGACACGGCGTATTTCCCCGACGCGCTCGCCCGCGGAATGCGCCCCGCGCAGAACGACGCGGCGGCGGTGATCGGCCTGTCGAGTCTCTTCATCGTCAGCCGGCAGCCGGAGACCGAGGCGTCCGGCGACGCGCGGGGCGCACCGATGGACCCGCAATGGCTCACGAACCTCCAGTACCTCGACCTCCTCCGCTCCTTTCTCTGCTACCGCCTCGCCTGGAGCCGCCTGGACTTCATGCTGTGCAACCCGGGCGGGTTCATGATCTGGCGGCGCGACGCGATCTTCGAGGTGGGCGGGTTCGCGCCCGAGTTCTCCTGCGAGGACATCGAGATCACCTTCCGCATCCACGAGCGCTTCCGGAGGATGGGACGCCCCTGCAAGATCCTGGTCCTTCCGGACGTGATCGGCGCGACCGAGGGGCCGGCGAAGGTGCGGGACCTCGCCAAGCAGCGCGTCCGCTGGCAGCGCGTCGTCGTGGAGACGGTGTGGGCGTACCGGCGCATGCTGGGTCGGCCCAGTTACGGAACGATCGGCTTCGTGGGGATGCCCTACTACGTTCTGTACGAGGCTCTCGCGCCGTTCTTCCAGGCGGTCTCCGTCGTGACGCTCGGCCTCGCGATCTGGCTGCGGATCCTCCAGTGGCCCTACTACCTCTACTTCATGGGGATCATCATCTTCGCGACCGCGATCCCCACGTCGGTCGCCGTCTACCTCGCGCTGCCGAGCCTGCGGGGCCGCCGGCTCCGCGACGTGGCGCGGCTCCTGTGGCTCGGCCCGCTCGATTTCTTCCTCTACCGCCCGATCCTTCTCTGGGCGGGAGTCCGCGGCCTCTGGGGATTCCTGCGCGGCGAGAAGGCGTGGGGGAAGCTGACGAGGAACGCGAGGACCGTCGAAAACTGAGAGCTCGGACCCCTCCATTCCCGGCCGTCGACTTCCTATAGACTCTCGCGCCCTATGGCACACCAGTACATCTACACCATGGTCAATCTGCGGAAGGTCGTCCCTCCGCAGCGCGAGATCCTCAAGGGCATCTATCTCTCGTTCCTGCCCGGCGCCAAGATCGGGGTCCTCGGCCTGAACGGAGCCGGGAAGTCGACCCTGCTCCGCATCATGGCGGGAGTCGAGAAGGACTTCGCCGGCGACGCCTTCCCGGCCGATGGGACGCGCGTCGGCTTCCTTCCGCAGGACCCGCGGCTCGACACGACGAAGAACGTCCTCGGCAACGTCGAGGAGGCCGTCGCGAAGACGCGAGGCCTGCTCAAGCGTTTCGAGGAGCTCAACGAGAAGCTCGCGGAAGAGCTCTCCGAGGCGGAGAGCGACAAGGTCATGGCGGAATACCAGCGCGTGCAGGACGCGATCGAGGCGTCCAACGCGTGGGAGCTCGACCGGCAACTCGAGCTCGCCATGGACGCGCTCCGCCTCCCGCCGCCGGACATGGACGTCACGAAGATCTCGGGCGGCGAAAAGCGCCGCGTCGCGCTGTGCAAGATCCTCCTCGAGAAGCCGGACCTGCTGCTGCTCGACGAGCCGACGAACCACCTCGACGCCGAGTCGGTCGCCTGGCTCGAGCGGCACCTCGCGGAATATCCCGGCACGGTCGTCGCCGTGACGCACGACCGCTACTTCCTCGACAACGTCGCCGGCTGGATCCTCGAGCTCGACCGCGGGGCCGGGATCCCGTGGAAGGGCAACTACTCGAGCTGGCTCGAGCAGAAGGAGGGCCGGCTCGAGCTCGAGGAGAAGGCCGAGACCGCCAAGCGCCGGACGCTGCAGCGCGAGCTCGAGTGGATCAAGATGTCGCCGCGAGCGAGGCACGCGAAGAGCAAGTCGCGCATCGAGCGCTACGAGGCGCTGCTCACGGACCAGGGCCCGGAGACGCGCGGCGAGACGCAGGAGATCTTCATCCCGGCCGGTCCTCGCCTCGGGGACGTCGTCGTCAAGGCGGAAGGCGTGAAGAAGTCCTACGGCGACCGTCTCCTCATGGAGGAGCTCTCCTTCGATCTCCCGCGCGGCGGCATCGTCGGCGTGATCGGCGCCAACGGCGCCGGCAAGACGACGCTCTTCAAGATGATCGTCGGCAAGGAGAAGCCGGACGCCGGCAAGCTCACGGTCGGTGACACGGTCGTCCTCTCCTACGTCGACCAGGACCGCGACCGTCCGGACCCCGCGAAGAGCGTCCACGACGAGATCTCGGGAGGGCTCGACAAGATCGTCCTCGGCAAGCGCGAGATCCCGTCTCGCGCCTACGTGTCGATGTTCAACTTCAAGGGTCAGGATCAGCAGAAGCGGATCGGAGACCTGTCGGGCGGCGAGATGAACCGGCTGCACCTGGCGCGGACGCTCAAGAAGGGCGGCAACGTGCTGCTGCTCGACGAGCCGACGAACGACCTCGACGTCGACACGCTGCGCGCGCTCGAAGAAGCGCTCGTCGGATTCGGCGGGTGCGCGGTGGTCATCAGCCACGACCGCTGGTTCCTCGACCGCGTCGCGACGCACATGCTCGCGTTCGAGGGCGACAGCCAGACGGTGTGGTTCGAGGGGAACTACCAGGAGTACGAGGAAGACCGGAAGCGCCGCCTCGGCATGGAGGCGGACCAGCCGCACCGCATCAAATACAAGCGACTGGCCGTAGGCTAGGCGCTTGCGTGCAGCCGCGCGCGTGACGGTGGCGCAATCTCGATTGGCGCGATACGCGCGCGGCTGACGCCGCCGCGGCGACGGCTGTTTCCCAGGTTGGGCAATGAAGGAATCTCTTCCAGCGTCCTAGGCGGCGGCTCCCGAACGGGCCTCGGGAGTTCATAACCGTATCCGCCGCCGCCTAAGACGTGGCGCATTGCGCGGCGCTTCGCGCCACGCCGTCACTCCGGGCCCTAATCCCTCAGGTTGTTGTACACCGCGATGCCCGCGCCGACCAGGCCGAGCACGAACAGCATCCGGCCGACCCGGAACCGGCGGCGGGGTCGGGCGCGTTGCATCCAGTCGTCCGCCACCGAGGAGCCGCGCTCCGTCAGCTTCTCGAGCAGGTCCGCGCCCTGCTTGCGCAGCTCGCCGTAGAGCACCGACCCGCGATCCGCGATCTGCTCCTTGAGCTGCTCGCGGTCCGACCGGCTCTTCTTGTAGCCGTCCGCCAGGCTCTCCTTGGCCTCCTCGTAGAACCGCTCCGAGTCGAAGCGTCCGCCGCGGCGAAGGCTCTCGATCGCGATCGGAATCGCGACCTTCGTGACCAGGGGAACGACGAGCGGGCCGAGGGCTTCGGCCGTCGTCCGGGAAAGACTCTTTCGGGCCATGACTTAACTCCTTAATCGCGTTGACTGGAACGAGCCGAGATCTTCCGTCTTACAGTCTACAAGTAGCGTGAAGCACACCTTCCTCGGCGTACTCCTCGGGTTACTTGCAGGAATCGGGCCGGTGGCCGGGGCCAGGGCGCAAGTCGCCGTGCGCGACGGACCCCCCGGCGGACCCGCGTCCGGTCCATACGCGGTCGTTCTCGGGATCGCGCAGGACGGCGGCGTGCCCCAGGCGGGGTGCCGGCAGGAGCTCTGCGTTCGAGCGAGACGCGACCTCTCCGCGCGCCGCGCGGTCGCGTGCCTGGGCCTGGTCGATCCCGCCTCCGGCAAGCGGTTCCTGATCGACGCGACGCCGAATCTCGGAGAGCAGATCGACCGGCTCGGTGGCCGCCCGGACGCGATTCTCCTCACGCATGCGCACATCGGTCACTACCTGGGTCTCGCACAGCTCGGCCGCGAGGTCATGGGCACGCACCGGCTGCCCGTCTACGCGACGCCGTCGATGGCCGGCTTCTTGAAAAGGAATCTCCCCTGGAGCCGCCTCGTGAAGCTCGAGAACATCGTGCTTGAGGAAGTCGAAATCGATCTCGCGCCGGGCCACGAGATCGCGCTGACGCCCTCGTTGAGGGTCACGCCGATCCGTGTGCCGCACCGGGACGAAGATTCGGACACCGTGGCGTACCTCGTGCGAGGCCCGCGGCGCGCCGTACTGTGGCTGCCCGACATCGATCGCTGGGAGAAGTGGGATCGCCGCCTTCCGGACATTCTCGCGGACCCGTCGATTGTCGCGTTCGTGGACGGGACCTTCTATTCGGCGGACGAGATCCCCGGCCGGTCGCTCGAGGACATTCCGCATCCGCTCGTCCCGGACACGCTCCGCCTCCTGGCCGGTACGGACGTCCGCGGCCGCATCTTCTTCACGCACCTCAACCACACCAACCGTCTGCTCTGGGACGAGGGCGCAGCGGCCGACGTCTCGCGCGCCGGCGCCGGCGTCGCCTTCGAGGGACAGACGATCGAGCTCGGCGCGGGCCACGAGCTTGGCGCAGGCCGCCAGCCCGGCGCAGGCCAAGAGTAAGATCGGGCCATGTCGGCGCCGGACCCTGACCCGTCTTCTACGACTCCTCCCGTCCTGCCCTGGCGCGGCACGACCGCGCGCCACAGCACGGGCTGGCCGGAGGGCTACTGGAGGGTGGTCATCCTCCGCGGGCTGAGGCTCCGCTGTCCCGTGTGCGGACAGGGCAAGCTCTTCCGCACGTACTTCCGCATGCACGAGTCTTGCTCCTGTTGCGGCGTCGGGTTCGCGCGCGAGCACGGCCAGTGGGTCGGCTCGCTCGACATCAACACGTTCGTCGTCGCGTTCGTCCTCATGATCGGCGTGGCGATCGTGCCGATGTGGTCTCTTCCGGTGAGCCTCGCCGTCTTCTGCGGCGCGGCCATCGTCATCCCTCTGTTGACGTTCCGCTTCAGTCGCGGCGTCTGGACGGCGATCGTGCACCTCACGGGAGGGGTGTACTGAAAAAACACCCGGTGCGGAGTCCGACGACAACTCGCAGAGAACCCGGAGTCAGTCGCCTCGACGGAATAACCCCGCGCATCGCTCGGGTTGACCGGGTTCCGATGACGCAGAAGAAGAACAAGAAGACAACCAAGAAATCCGAACGCGCCAGCGAGCGGCGCAATACCGAGCGCCGCGTCACCAGCCGGCGCGCGCACCATCGCGTCGCGCTCGGTGGCAACGCCGCCGACCGACGCCGCGCCGAGCGGCGCGAGATCGCCAAGAAGAAGTAGGCCGGTCTCCAGGGGCGCCTCGAACCGCCCGCGCCGGACCGGGACAATCCATTAGCCCCGGCTAATACGTCGTCCCGCGCAGCCGCCGACTTCCGGCGGCGATCCAGTATCCTAGAGACGATGTCCCCCGCCATGACTCGCCGGCGATGGATCGCCGCCGGCTCCGCCGCGGCGGCTGCCTCGGCGCTGCCGGCGCCGTCTTTTGCGTCGCCGACGGCCACGACCGCTTCCCCACTGCCTCCTCCGTTCGCGCCGGACGTGTTCCGGGAGCGACAGAGCCGCCTCCGCGCCGCCGCCCGGGCGAACGCGATCGACGCGATCTTCGTCACGCCGTCCACCAACCTGTCCTACGCCGCCAACCTGTCCATCGGCCGCAGCGAGCGCCTCACGGCGCTCCTGCTCTTCACGGACGGGCCGGCCGTCCTCGTCACTCCCTTCTTCGAGGCCGACAATCACCGGCGCGACGCGGTCGTGGACGACGTCGTGACCTGGCGGGAGGACGAGGACCCGTTCGCGGCCGCGGCGAAGGCGCTCGGAAAGACGAAGGCGCTCGGGATCGAAGGGTCCACGGCGTGGGACACGGGCGCGAGGATCGTCGCCTCTTCGGGCGCGGCCGCCCGCGACGCCGGCCCGATCTGCGACGGCCTGCGCATGGTGAAGTCGGACGCCGAGCAGGAGCTGATCCGCGACGCCGCGCGCCGCACTCAGGCCGCGATCGAGGCCACGCATCGCCGCCTGGCCCGCGGGTTGACCGAGAGCGCCGTCTCCGAAATCCTCGAGCAGGAGTTCCAGAGGCTCGGCGTCAAGGGCGGCGGGCTCGTCCAGTTCGGACCGTCCGCCGCGCTGCCCCACGGCGGTCCCGGGGACCGGAAGCTCGCGGCCGGCGACGTCGTGCTCATCGACGCCGGTTGCCGCGTTCGGGGCTACACGTCCGACGTGACCCGGACCGTCTCGTTCGGTCCGCCCTCGGACGAGCTCCGCAAGGTCTACGCGGCGGTCGACCGCGCTCAGCGCGCGGGCATCGACGCCCTGCGTGCGGGATCCGTACCGCAGGACGTGGACCGCGCCGCGCGCAAGGTCATCGAGGACGCCGGATACGGCGCGTCCTTCACGCACCGGCTCGGGCACGGGCTCGGCATGGACGGCCATGAGCCGCCGTATCTCGTCGGCGGCAACACGACGCCTCTCTCCGCCGGCAACACGGTGACGATCGAGCCGGGCATCTATCTGACGGGCAAGCTCGGGGTGCGGATCGAGGACGACTACGCGGTTCGCGCCGGCGCGCCCCCGGCGAGCCTCTCCGCCCGTCCCGGCGAGCTCGTCGTCGTTCCCGTCTGACGTTCGACACGGAGGGCCGATTGCTTCATCTCGCGCTCGCGACGCTCCTGACCCTGCAGAACGCCTCCGCCTCGCCGGGCACGACGCCCGACGACACATCGGCGCCCACACCGCGCCCGACCGCGACCCCGTCCCGCCGCGGCCGCACGCAGACTCCCGCGGGCTCGCCGACCCCGACGCCCACCCCGACGCCCGGCCCCGCCGGCCGCCTGATCGTCGTCAACAAGTCCGACAACGCCTTCTCGATCCTGGACACGTCGAACGGAAAGCTCGTCGCGACCGCGCCGACCGAGCCCGGGCCGCACGAGGTCGAGGTGCTCGCCGACGGGAAGACGGCCGCGATCAGCGTCTACGGCAAGACGGGCAGTCCGGGGCGCCAGGTCGTGCTGATCGACGCCGCCACCGGCAAGACGATCTCGACCGTCGACCTCGGCGAGAAGTCGCGCCCGCACGGCCTCGACGCGCTGAAGGACGGCCGCCTCCTCGTGACCACCGAGGGCACGCGCGAGCTCGCCGTCGTGGACCCGAAGACGGCGAAGGTCGTCAAGCGAATTTCGACCAACCGCGACGTGTCGCACATGGTCGCATCGTCCCCGGACGGGAAGCGCGCATGGGTCAGCTCGATCGCGGGCGGAAGCGTGACGGTGATCGACCTCGCCGAGGGAAAGATCGTCACGGACATCCCCACGGGGAAGGGCGCCGAGGGCGTCGCCGTCACGCCCGATGGCCGGGAGGTCTGGGTCGCGAACCGGAGCGCGAACACGCTGTCCGTCATCGACTCGGCGTCGCTCAAGGTGGTCGCGACGATCGAGGCCGGCGAGTTTCCGATCCGCGTCAAGTTCACGCCGGACGGCCAGAGGGCGATCGTCGCGTTCACCGGATCCGGCGACGTCGGCGTGTTCGACCGCGGCAAGCGGACCCTCGTCAAGCGCATCCCGCTCGGCCGCAACGCCGTGGCGGGAATGGAGTCGCGCGTCTTCCAGAAGACGTTCGGCTCGAGCCCGGCGCCGGTCGGGATCCTGATCTCGCCGGACGGACGCCACGCCTGGGTCGCCGCGTCGCACGCGGACGTCGTCTCGGTGATCAACCTGGACGAGCTGAAGGTGGACGATGCGTGGCCGGCCGGCAAGGAGCCGGATGGCCTGGCCGGGACGTTCGGGAAGAAGTGACGGCGGGGCGGCGACAGCCATCCCCGCCGTCATCCTGAGCGAAGCGAAGGATCCCCGAATCGACGCGACGTTCTCGTCGTTCAGTCCCGGGATCCTTCGTCGCTGCGCTCCTCAGGATGACTCGCAAACGCGCAAACGCGGGACGACCGCTCAATACGGACTCTTCGCCTCGACCTCCACTTCCACCGTGTCCACTCTCCCGCTCCGCTGCACCTGCAGCCACCCCTTGTAGGCCCCCGGCGTCGGCAGCCTGACGAGAAACGGGATGACGCCGTTCTCGCCGACGCCGCGCACGCGGTCGTCGGGATGCGCATGCGCGAACGACGAGCCATCGCGGCTGACGAGCAGCAGGTGCCCCATCGCGCCGAGCCACGGCTCGATGTCCCGCGCGGGCGCGCCGCCGGGATCGGTGACGGCGGCGGTCACGGTCACCGTGCGCCCCGCGGGCACGCCTCCGTCCGGGAGCGAGAGGGCGACCGCGGATCGCGACGCTGGAGCGGGCGGCGCGTCGCGGACCACGACACCCGACACGAGAACCTCGCCGCTCAGGATCTGCGCCCCCGCGTCCTTCGGCGCCACGTCCGCGAAGACCCGGTAGCGGCCCGGAGTCGGGAAGCGGAACGGCAGTCGAAACGTTCCCGGCCCGACGCGCTCCGGGTGCTCGTGGGCGAAGAACTCCAGGTCGTCGCGGACGATGAAGACGTGCATGAGCCTCTCGTGCACGACGTCGAAGTCCGTGACCTCGCGCAGCTCGCGGCTTCCGTTCATGCGGACGACGAGCTCGAGCTCCGCGTCCTTGCCCGACAGGACCATGCGCGGCTCCGTCGCGACTTCGAGCGAGAAGGGCCGGATCCTCGCCGGCACGGGCGTGGGGCTGGAGGTCTCGTCCCACACGGTCAGCGGGAACTCGAAGGTCAGCGGCTTCGCCGGCCGCGGCGCGTCCCGAAGCTGCACCGCGGGCGGCAGGAGGGTCAGGCACAGGCGGTAGTCCCCGCCGTGCGGAAAGGTCGGGTGCACTCCGAAAACCCCCGGGACGCCCTCGCGGTGCGCGATCTCCGAGAATCCGGGCATGGAGGGCATGCTCGGCATGCTCACCTCGCCGAGGAGCTCACCCCACGGCAGCGGCGCCGGCGCGCCCGAGCCGTCCGGATGCTCGACGTCGACGACGCGGAACTCGATCTCCATCTCCTCGCCCGCGTAGAGGCCCGCGGCCGGGAGCATGAGCGTGGCCTCGTAGGGTCCCTGCCTCTGCCGCGGCGGCTCGGCTCCCGGAGGCGCCGGAGCCGCTGCCGCGAACGACGCGAGGACGAGCAGATGGAGCACGGCCGAAGTCTAGCGAACGCGCGCGAGTAGACTCGCGGAGAGTGGGACGAGCCGCCGCGGGCACATCCGATCGACTCGCGTCGCCGGCCGCCGCCGGCGCTCCGTACCCATCCCGGCTCGACTCGGTCGACGCGCTGCGCGGCGCGGCCGTCGCGGGAATGATCCTCGTCAACAATCCCGGGACCTGGTCGGCCGTGTACCCGCCGCTGCTGCACGCGGAATGGAGCGGGTGGACCTACACGGACACGATCTTCCCGTTCTTCCTCTTCGTGGCCGGAACCGCGATGGCGCTGTCGTTCACACGGCGCACCGCGACGGGCGCGGACCGCGCGGCGCTGCTGCGTCACCTCGCGATTCGCGCCGCGATCATCGTGGCGATCGGCCTCGCGCTGAACGCGGTCGGCGCGCTCGCGTTCGGGCGGCCGAACCTGCGCTTCCCCGGAGTGCTCCAGCGGATCGGCGTGTGCGCCTTCGTCTCCGGCGCCGTCTATCTCCTGGGCGGGGCGCGTGCGTCCGCCTGGGCCGCGGGCGTCCTGCTCGCCGGGTACTGGGCGCTCATCGGGCCGGGGCCTCTCGACCCGCAGACGAACCTCGCGGCGCGGGTCGACCGCGCCGTGTTCGGCGCGCACACCTGGAAGCCGGGCTTCGACCCGGAGGGTCTGCTCTCGACGCTTCCCGCGATCGCGACGATGCTCCTGGGTACGCTGGCGGGCGAAGCTCTGCGCCGCGATCGCTCGGGACGCCGTGCGCTCCGGCTCGCCGTCGCCGGCGCGGCGGCCGCCGCCGCCGGCCTCCTGTGGGGCCGCGTCTTCCCGATCAACAAGACGCTGTGGACGTCGTCCTACGCGCTCCTGATGTCCGGCCTCGCCGCGGTCGTGCTCGGGCTCCTCGTCGAGGTCGTCGACCGGCGGGGGCTGCGCGGCTGGGCGGCGCCCTTTCTGTGGCTCGGCCGCAACGCGATCGCGGCGTTCACGCTGTCGACGCTCGGGGCCATCGCCCTGATCGCGATCCGGGTGGACGACGGGACCGGATCCGGCAAGACGCGCTCCCTGTGGAGCGCGATCTACCGCACGGTCTTCGACCGCTTCGCCGACCCGCGCCTCGGCTCGGTCCTCTTCGCGCTGACCTACCTGGCGCTTTGGACGGCCGTCTTCGGCGTGCTCTACCGGCGGCGTATTTTCATCAAGATCTGATTCCGGCGCGGCGCTCTCAGGGATTCACGCCGGGGACCACCGCGAGCCGGCCGTCGGCGTACACGGTCGCGAGGACTCCCCACAGGTTGCCCGAGTGTTTCGTGACGCGGACCTGGCCACCGTCGACCTCCGGCGCGCCGAACCGATTCGCGACGTCCACGACCACGAGGGGCGACATCGCGCCCTCGGGGCCGAGCGTGAACAGCTCGCCTCCGAGACGCTGCCCGTCCGGCCCGAAGGCCTCGACGAAGGCCTCGGCGGTGTCGTTCGAGAGATTCTGCAGGATGAGGTTGCTGTAGACGCCCGGCTGGCGGCTCAGTCCCGGGAACACCAGGACGGGGAAGCTGCGCGGCGCATACGTCGGATTCCGAAACACCGGGATCTCGGACGACTGGCAGGGGGATCCGTCCTTGAAGACCCGCGCCCGCACGATGGGAAGCGGCTGCTCCGTGTTCGTCGTGACGTGCAGAGTCAGCGGTCCCTGGAAGAACTGGAGGAAATCGCTGACGCGGACCCTCACGGTCCCCTTCGGAGGGATCGTGTACGACGTCGAGTCGCAGTTCGGCGGACAGGGCGCGAGGAGATCGTTCACCTTGAAGATGGTGCCCGACGTTCCCATTCCCAGCTCGGAGTCGGCGAGCTCGATCTCCGTGTCCCAGCCCTTGCCCCATCCCGCACCCGTGATGACGAGGTCGTCCGGTGCGGCCTGGGCGAGGAGAGCCGATGAGAAGAGTAGCGAGACGAGAGCCGCGATGGCGAGTCGGGACCGGATCATGGGGACCTCCTGATTGAGCAGATGGCCGAGGCAACAGAGCCTGACATGAATTGCACCGTGGGGTTGGGTTTCCTCTACGGAAAGCTCGGCGCGACCACGGACAACCGGCCGTCGTCGTAGACGTTGGAGAGGACCCCCCAGAGGAGCTGGCTGCCGCTCTCGCGCGTGACACGGACCTGGCCGAGCTGGAGATCCGCGATCCCGAGCTGTCCCAGGATGTCCACGACGAACGTCGTGCCCGGCTCGTTCCAGGAGGCCACATCCAGCGCGCTCGACGCGATGACGTCGCCTTCGGCGGAAAGCACCTCGATGCGCGCGTGAACCCGATCACCGTCTTCCACGCCGACGAGGAAAAGATTCGTGCGCACGCCCGCGCCTCGCCGCGCGGACGGAAAGAAGAGCACGTCGGGGTTCGTCGCGCGCAGCCGCGACAGAGGAATCGTCGGCAGGTCGGCCGCCTGCACCGGATTCGCGCGGTCGACGACGCGCGCGTGCACGACGGCGGGTCCGGTCGTCGCCAGCAGGTGGCCGGACCACGGTGAGACGAACGCGCTCGCGAGGAGGCGCTCGGTCCCGTTCGGCGGGATCACATACTCCGGCGAGGGGCACTCGGGGGGACAGAGCGTCTCCGGCAGCGGACCGCTGCCCATCACGTCGCCCGCGACGAAGCGATCCTGGGGGTTGGCCAGGTCGATCACGGTGTCCCAGCTCCCCGCGACTCCCGCGCCGCCGACGAGAAC
>Ga0207683_10003210_pt1 | contig 14271 bp, 12 predicted proteins | sample KBSM73metaG_FD_184333 | JGI IMG/M metagenome (GOLD analysis project Ga0207683, IMG submission 184333) | Miscanthus rhizosphere microbial communities from Kellogg Biological Station, Michigan, USA - KBS M7-3 metaG (SPAdes) (version 2) | ecosystem: Host-associated > Plants > Roots > Rhizosphere >...
ACCGCTACGGCTGTGCGCGCGCGGTCTCGGCGAGCTCGACACCGCGATCGTCGTCACCGTGCTCGTGCCGTTCCTCGGGTTCTCGCTGCAGGCGCCCGACCTGCACGGCGGCGAGCTGCTCGCGCTGTCGATCGTGCCGCTCGCGCTGCTCCAGTTCGCGATGCTCGTCGCGATCGAGTTCCCCGATGCGATCGGCGACGCCGCGACCGGCAAGCGCACGCTCGTCGTGCGGCTCGGCGCCGCGCCCGCGGCGAAGCTCTACGTCGTTGCCACCGCGGCAGCATTCGCCTGGCCGGTGCTCGCACATCCGCTCGGCGTCCCGGGCGTCACCGCGCTCGCGATGGCCGTGCCAGCGCCGCTCGCGGTCTGGCGGATGGCGCGGATCCGCGATCACGCCGATTCGAGCGCGTTCGAGCGGCTGACGTTCTTTGCGGTGTTCCTGCTCGTCGCGACCTCGGCCTGCGTGCTCGCGAGCTGGCTCATGAATTCGAGCACCGCCGCCTCGAGCTGATCCACGCCGGGGTGCTCGGTCGGCATGTGACTCGCGCCTTCGAGCACGACCATTCGCTTCGGCGCAGCGAGCCGCTCGAAGAACCGCCGCGACAGCGCGATGTCGGTCATGTGATCGGCGCCGGGATGTGCGAGCAGCACGGGACACACGTCGAACGCCTCGGGCTCGAGTGCGGGTGCCGTGGTCATCAACGTGCGCAGGAACCGCGCAGGCACCCAGTTGCCGCCGCCGAGCCGGTCGCGCTTGACGATCGCGCTCAGCTCCGGCTTGTTCGAGATCCGGTGCATGCGCGACATCAGCGCCATCGGCAGCGGCAGCCCGTCGGTGACCGCCGCCAGCTTCTCGAGCATCCACAGCCCTGCCGTGCCGAGCAGAGGCGTGCGCGCGAATCCGCGCCGGACCTCGCGCTCGCGCGGATCGGTGAGCGTGGTCGCGATCAACCCGACGACGTCGCGCGATCGCGCCGCGGCCTGATACGCGAGCAGTCCGCCGAGGCTCACGCCGAACAGCACGATCGGCTTGCCGTCGCGCGCACGCTCGGCCTCGATCAGATCGCACACGCAGTCGATCCACAGCGGATACGTCATCTCGCGCCGCGACACGCGCGTGAGCCCGTAGCCCGGCAGATCCGGCGCCACCGTCTCGTAGCCGTAGCGCTGCGCGAGCACCGCCGCCGGCGCCATCACGCGCCCGTACGCGCCCGCGCCGTGCAGCACGATCACCTTCATGCCAGTGCCGGGCATGCGGTCGAGATGAACGTCGAGTCCGCGCCAGCGCCACAGCTCCTCGCGCGGCGTGCTGGCAGCCGTGCAGCGCATGCCCTCGGGGAAGAAGTCCTGATACCGGCGCCAGGTCGGGTGCGAGTCGTACGTGTCCATGCGCGCAACCTCGCGCCGATCGGCGTCGTTGCCAGTGGCGCCGCGCGCCAACCGACTGACCGCTGACACACGGACACCCCGTGTCGACACACGTGCGCCGTTCACCCTCGCAACGTCCTGGATCGACTCGCCGGGCGCCCGGGCACGGTGCTTGCGATGAGGCGCCGCCGAGGTGGAACCCATGAACGACCAAGATGATCGCAAGCTCGATGCAAACTTCGTGTTTCTGTTCGCTGCCGTCGCCCTCGGCGCGGCTCTCGCTCTTCCCCATGTCGCGCCCAGCCTGCTGGGCCACTCGATCAAGTCCGGCGCGGGCGTGTTCGGCGTGATCTTCGCGGCCTGCGGCGTGGCCGCAACGCTGCTGGCGCGCACCGGCACCGGCCGCGCGGTCGGCGCGTTCCTGGTCGTGGGGCTCGCTCACCTCGTCTACTGGTACGTGAAGATTCACTCGGCCAGCTCCGACTCGGGCGGGGCCGCGAACGCGCTCGGCACGGCCGTCGCGGTCAAGCTCGCGATCTCGTTCGGCGGCGCATCGATCGCCGGCGGCGTCGGCGGCGCGCTGTTCGGCCAGAAGGTCCGGGAGAACATCAAGAAGACCGCCGCGGCGCTCGCGTCGCGCCGCTAGCCTTCACCACGCCTGCACGTGTGGACCGACCGTCAGGCCCCCATGACACGTCACACGCCTTCGTCCGCGTGTCATGCGCATTGCAGGAGGCACCGCGAATGAGCGGGTTTGGGCGACGATCAACGCGCCCGGCCCCACGTTCCCGTTTGACGCTCCCCTACCCCCATGGGAAGGTGGTCTCGATGAGGCGGCTCGTTGCCATGGTGCCGGCGTTCGTCGTGGTGACGAGCTGCGCGAAGGCTTCGAATGGCCCCGGTTCGAACGGCCCCGCGGATGCGCCGGCGCCGCCCGCCGATGTCGCGATCGATTCGTGCGGCAGCGATTGCGACACCGACATGGACGGCGTGCGCGACGGCAGCGACCAGTGCCCCGACACGCCGGCCGGTCAGCCGGTGAACAAGGTCGGATGCGCGGACTCGCAGCTCACCCCCGTGCTCGTCCCGGACTTCCCGCCGTTCGGTCTGACGTGGACGAACACCGGCGACCTCGGCAGAGCCGGCGGCCTGACGTGGACGTACACGGGCATCGTTCGAGGAGACCTGTTCCACATCTACTGGATCGTCTGCGACGACCCGACCACGCCCTGCGGCATGTCCCTCGACGGACCGATCGACGGGCCCGCGGGCTGGGTGTTCAGCGTGGCGTCGTCGAACCTCGCCGGTGGCACGCTCGTGTTCACCAACTCGACTCACATCGTGCACGACGACGGCACGACGGTCCCGCTCACCGGCCGCCTGACGCTCACGCTCGTCGCCGGCAACAACGCCGCGCTTCCGTTCGCTTCGGTCAGCTCGCTCGGCGTCACGGCGCGCAGCGGCTTGTACGGCGCGGAGATCCCGGTCACGGCGTACTCGGTCAACGCGATCGCCGAGGTGCAAGAGGCCAACACGACGACGTGGACTCCGTACCTCGACTACTACGACGCCGCGCCGACGTCGATGACCGGCTCGGGCACGACCGTCTCGTACGGCGGATCGTTCTACGCCAAGTGACGCGACGTCGAGCAACAGCTGCGCCGCCGACGATGCGAAACGAGCGTCGCGTCTAGCGCACGAGGATCGCGTGGTAGCGGTCGGCGTCGGCGACGCCGGTTCCCGATCGGTAGAGGACGTGGCGCTTGACGATGCGCGCGCCCCAGTTCTGATCCGCGATGCGCATGCCGATCGTGGCGCCCGCGCCGTTCTTCACGTACCCGAGGAAGATCGCGGTGTGGCCGAGGTAATGGCCGCCCGAGAACGTCGCGATCGCGGTGCCGGAGCGCAGCCCCGTGAACACGCCTGCACCCTCGATCCATCCGCTGGTCGTGGTGTTGTTCTTCGTCGCGGCCTTGACCAGGCTCACGCACTCTCCCCAGTAGCCGCCACCGTTGTCGGCGACCTCGGTGTTGTTGCTGCCGACGCGCATCTTGTGGGTGAAGTCGGCGTGGTGGCCGTCGAGGTTCGAGGAGCAATCCCAGTCGAACGTTCCACCGCTGAAGCAGCCGTGGTTGAATTTGTTCAGGTCACCTGCGGTGGCGTAGATGCGGTGGAGCGCGCTCTCCGCGACGAGCTCGGGTTGCTCGTCGGACACTTCGACGACGGTCTCGCCGTCGGCGAGGTCGTGGTCGCCGGCGGCGGCGATCTCGGCGGTGACCGTGGGATCGGTATCCTCGGCGCCGGGATCGTCGGTGCCGTCGTCGAGACAGCCGGCCGCCGAAGCGGCGAAAGCGAGCAACAGGAACGTGGACGTCTTCATGGCGCGCACGCTCAGCACGCGCCGTACCAGCGGCCAACTGCCTGCATTCACCGGCAGCCGCGCAGACGTGTGTAGCGGCGCGCGCTACACCGCGGATCACTGTTGGCAGCGCTCAGGCCGGTGCGGCGGCCGCTCGGCGGCGGGCTTCGACGGGCGTCACGCCGGTCCAGCGCTTGAACGCGCGGAAGAACGCGCTCGGCTCGGAGAACCCGAGCAGGAACGAGATCTCGGCGATCGACAGGCCCTCGTCGAGGTAGCGATGCGAGAGCTGGCGGCGGACGTCCTCGCGCACGGCGTTGAACGTCGTCGCTTCGTCCTTGAGCCGGCGCTGCAGCGAGCGCGCGGTGAGGCCGAGCCGCTTCGCGATCACGTCGACGTGGCCGTCGTCGGAGCGCAAGGCTTCGCGAAGCACGCGCGCGACCTGCGTGGTCATCGTCGCGTCGGCCGGGCGCTGGCGCTGCGCTTCATCGGCGGCGCGCGTGAGGATTGCGAGGAGGTTCGGATCACTCGAGGCGAGCGAGGTGGTCAGGGCAGCGCGCGGCAGCACGAGCTGCGTGATCGGTGCGCCGAACGTGACCGGTGCGTCGAACCACGCGCGATAGGGCGCCGGATCGGGGCCGGGGTGGACGAAGTCGACGCGCGCGAACCGGAACGGCACGGTCGCGAGCTCGCGCGCCTGCTTGACGACCAGCGCGAAGCACAGCTCGTGAGCGCCGGGCGCGGGCGCCTCGGACTCGCGGACGACGCGCACGTAGGCGTGGTCGGCGTCGATCTCGAGCGCGACCTCGACGGCATCCTCGAGCACGTTCAGGTAGCGGACCCACTGGCGCAGGGCCTCGCCGATCGTCGGCGCCGAGCGGCACACGTACTCGACGATGCCGAACGCGCCGGGCGGCGTGGCGGCTGCGATCTTCAGCGCGACGGTGGGCGAGGTCTGGCGCACGAGCTCCGCCCACGCGACGCAGAACTGCGCAGGCGTGAGGCGAGCGTCGGTGTCGGCGACCAGCTCGGGAGTCAGGTCGGTCGCGCGCCAGAACGCGTCGGCGCTCGCCAGCGCCGCGACGACGGGGCGCACGAGCAACGTGCTGACGGTTCCGGGCACGGGACACCTTACCCCGCGACGCCCCACACCAGAAGCCAGCTCAGGCCACCGGTGATGGCGAATGCGGCGGATGCGAGCGCGGCGCGGTCGATTCCCTGGCGCTTGACCAGCGGCACGAGGATCGAGGCGAGGTCGCCGGCATCCATGGCCGCGTTGAACAGCATGATGAACGGCAGCGCCTCGGGATGGCGCAGCGCCCAGAACACGAGCACGCCGAGGCCGATGTCGCGGACGCCGAACATGCGGGCCATCAGGCGCGCGGTCGCGGTGTCGTGTGATTTCGGGAAGCCGAGCATGCGTGAGCTCGGGCCGGCGGCGACGAACGGGGCGGCGCCGATCGCGATGCGGCCGAGTGCCATGCCCGAGAGGGCGATGCGGAGGAGATTCGACATGAGCTGGAGGTAAATCGCGGGCACGCTCCCGCCAGTGACCGCGCGCGCCAATGGGCTGACTGCGCCGCGACCGGGAGGTAATTCGCGGTAGACACGAGGCGTGCGCTACCTCTACCTGCACGGGTTCGCGAGCGGCCCGAAGTCCCAAAAAGGACTCGCGTTCGAGAGCCACTTCGCGCCGCTGGGGATCCCGATCGAACGCCTCGACCTGCGCGTGCCGAGCTTCGAGCACCTGCGGCTGTCCGCGATGATCGAGGTGGTGCGCGCCGAGCTGAACGCGCAGCCTGGTGAGCAGGACGCGATGATCGGCAGCTCGCGCGGCGAGCCCGATGACGCGGGGGCCGTGCTGATCGGCAGCTCGCTCGGCGGGCTCACCGCGGCGCGCGTGGCGGTCGGCGAGCCGCGCGTGAAGGCGCTCGTGCTGCTCGCGCCCGCATTCCAGCTCGTGCAGCGCTGGCGTGAGGCGCTCGGGCCGGCGTGGAACGACTGGCAGCGCACCGGCTGGCGCGAGGTCACCGACTACACGACCGGGAAGCCGGCGCGCGTCGACTTCGGGTTCGTCGAGGACGCCGAGCGCGTCGACGTCGGGTTTCCGGACGTCACGTGCCCGACCTTGATCCTCCACGGCAAGAGCGACGACACCGTGCCGATCGAACGCTCGCGCGACTTCGTGCGCCAGCACTCGCACGCGCGGCTCGTCGAGCTCGACGACGGCCACGAGCTGACCGGATCGATCGGGACCCTGCTCGCCGAGACCCAGGACTTCCTCGAGGAGGTGCAGCGATGATCGAATGGCATCTGCGCGGCAAGACCGCGCTCGTCACCGGCGGTACGCGCGGCATCGGCAAGTCGATCGCCGAGGAGCTCGCCGCGCTCGGCGCGCGCGTGATCACCGTGGCGCGCAACGCGCCCGCCGATGTCGTGGCCGACGTCTCGACCCGCCAGGGCCGGGCCGCCGTGGTCGCCGCGGTCACCGGGCCGCTGCACGTGCTCGTTCACAACGCCGGCACCAACATTCGCAAGCCGCTCGTCGGCTACGACGACGCCACGATCGAGCACCTGGTGAACACCGATCTGACGAGCGTGCTGCTGCTCTCGCGCGATCTGCATCCACGCCTCGCAGAGGCGGGCGGAGCGAGCGTGATCCACATTGGCTCGGTCGCCGGGCAGGTCGCGCTGCCAACCGGCGTCGCGTACGCCGCCGCGAAGGCCGGACTCGCGCAGGCCGCACGCACGCTCGCGCTCGAATGGGCGCGCGATGCCATCCGCGTCAACACGGTCTCGCCCTGGTACACGCGCACGCCGCTCGCGCAGCCGGTGCTCGACGATCCCGCGCGCCTCGCCGCGATCCTCGCGCGCACGCCGCTTGCCCGGATCGCCGAGCCGCACGAGGTCGCCGCCGCGGTCGCCTTCCTCGCGATGCCTGCCGCGTCCTACATCACCGGGCAGGATCTCGCGGTCGACGGCGGCATGACGGTCTACGGCCTGCCGGCGCCGCAGTAGTCGGCCTTGCGGGTCCGCCTGATGGTGTTATATTGACACCATGAAGCTCGACGCCGCACGACTCTCCCTCGAGGGGCTGTCCGTAGGCGACGCGTTCGGCGAGCAGCTGCTGCACATGGGGCCTCATGGGCGCTCGCTCGCGGTGCCCAGCCGCAGCGAGCCGCACGGCCGGGTGTGGAAGTGGACCGACGACACCGCGATGGCGCTCTCGATCGTCGAGACGCTCGCAGAGCATGGCGTGATCGATCCGGAGGCGCTCGCGAGGCGGTTTGCGCACCGCTATGACCTCGATGCCGGGCGTGGCTACGGCGCGGGCGCACACAAGGTGCTGGAGATGATCCTCGCCGGCATGCCCCACGACTCGGCCGCGCGGATCCTGTTCGACGGTCAGGGGTCGTGCGGCAATGGCGGCGGCATGCGCTCGGCGCCGATCGGTGCCGCCTTCGCACACGACCTCGCGACAGCTGCACGCCAGGCTGCGCTGTCGGCGGCGCCGACTCATGCACATCCCGATGGCGCCGCCGGTGCCGTCGCTGTTGCGGTCGCTGCGGCCGCGGTGTTCGCCGGCGAGCGCGATCCGCGCGCGCTGCTCGAGGCGGTCGTCGCGCACACGCCCGACGGTGCCACGCGCCAGGGCCTGCGCCGCGCGCTGACGATGCTGCGCGCAGAACCCGTCACGGTAGCAGCCGAGCTCGGCAACGGCAGTCGCGTGCTCGCCGCCGATACCGTGCCGTTCGCCGTGTGGTGTGCCGCGACGCACCTCGACGACTTCGCGGGCGCATGCTGGTCATGTGTCGAGGTCGGTGGCGACATCGATACGACATGCGCGATGGTCGGCGGGATCATCGTCGGGGCCGTGGGCCTCGCGGGGATCCCTGCGGGCTGGCGTGCCGCGCGCGAGCCGCTGCCTCCTGTATAGTGCCCGCGTGAGCGACGAGGACTTGAAGTTTGCCGTCCTCGCGCTGTCGTCGGTGTTCTTCGTCATCGACCCGCTCGCGAATGCGCCGGTGTTTCTCACGATCACCTCGCGTCATAGTGCCGAGGCGCGACGGCGGATCGCCGGCAAGGCGGCGTTCGCGACGTGGGTGACGCTGTGCATCTTTGCCGTCGCCGGCGGTCTGATCTTCAAGGCCTTCGGGATCTCGCTCGGCGCGTTCAAGATCGCCGGCGGCATCATGCTGCTGCTGATGGCGATCGACATGATGCGCGCGCAGCCGTCGCCGACTCGCACGACGGCGAAGGAACAGAACGAGAGCCAGGACCGCGGCGATGACATCGCGATCTTCCCGCTGGCGGTGCCGATGCTCGCCGGTCCGGGCGCGATCGCGACGGTGATGGTGCTGATGTCGCGGGCGGCGTGGAGCCCGACGCGCACGCCCGCGGTGTTCCTCGCGGTCACGATCACGTGCCTGGTCGCGTGGCTGGTCATGCGGAGTGCGGCGAGAGCCGAGAAGTTCCTGCCCGAGCCGGTGCTGCGCGCGTTCGAGCGCGTCATGGGCCTTCTGCTCGCGGCCGTCGCGGTCGAGTTCGTCGCGGGTGGCGTCCGCGACATGCTGCACATCGCAAGCTAAGGCAGGGCTCAGGGATACGGATTCGCGGGCGCCGGCTCGTCGAGCGTGACGCCGTTCTTCTCGCAGCCCGTGCGCATGCCCTTCTGCTTGCGCGGCGGCAGCTTGTGGAACACCGACTGTGCCGTCTTCGTGTCGCCGTGCTTGCACGCGACGATGCCGACGATCGTCAGCGCGGCGATGTTGCGTGGCGCGGTCTTCAGCACCTGGTTCGCGACCTCGGCGGCGGTCTTGTCGTCGCCCCTCGCGAGCGCTGTGCCAGCCTTGATGATGTCGGCCTTGACCTCGGGCGGCGGCCCGGCCGGCGCCTCGGGCTCGGCGGTCGGCACGATGTTCTCTTTGCCGCACCAGTAGAGCGCGTAGTTGCGGTCGGTCGGGTTCAGGCTCACGTAGTACGCGCGCGCCTGCTTGGCGATGTGGAGGCTGCAGCTCGCGAGCGTGGCGACGCGCAGCGCGGCCTGGTTGCCGGGCTCCTTGTCGATGACCTTCTCGGCGAGCGCGAGCGCCGCGGCGTAGTCGGGCTTCTTGAACGCGACCTGCGCCTTCGCGACGATCTGCGCGCTGGTCTCGGGCGCCGCCTCGACGTGTGTCTTGCACGCGGCCGCGCGCGCAGCGAGCGTCGTGTCGTCGGAGACGTTCTTCAGCGCGGCGTCGGCGAGCTCCTTCGCCTTCTTGCACGCGCCAATGCGCACCTCGCCGTCAATCGCGGCGGCCTGTTCGGCGACGTACTTGTCCTTCGCGTCGCTGACGAGCTGCTGCGCGACCGGATCGTTCGGCGCGAGATCCGCGATCTGGAGGATCGCGAGGTACTCGTGGTTCTCGGCGAAGTCGGCCATCTTCTCGCGCACCGCCTCGCGCGGATCCTCGCCGGCATCCGGCGCCGGTGCGGCCGCGTCGACCACCACGGCGGCGTCGATCACCTTCGCGACCACCGCGGCATCGCGCGGCCCGCGATGCTTGTGGGTCGCCTTCATCACGACGATCGTGCCTGCCGCGGCAGCGCTCACGAGCAGGAGCGCGCCGAGGACGAGCGGCCACCGCGCGCGCGGCTTCGGCGGCAGCATCGTGTCACCGGTGGCGACCACCGAGCGCGACGCCGTCGGGGCAGGTACCGGCGGTGTGCTGCGCGAGCCCGAGATCCGCTGGATCATCAGCGCCGAGCCGTGTGCCGACTCGCTGCCGAACGGTGCGAGGGCCGCCGCGAGCTCCGACACGTGCTGGAACCGCGCCTCGGGCTGCTTCTCGAGGCAGCGCATCACGATCGCGGCGAACGCCGGGTCGACACCGGTCAGCGGCGCGGGCGGATCGACCGCGACCTTCACCGCCATCTCGGTGATGCTCGTCGCCTCGAACGGCAGCCGCCCGCTCGCCGCCTCGTAGAGGATCACGCCGATCGACCAGATGTCGGTGCGCGTGTCGACGTCGTGCGCGCTGCGCAGCTGCTCGGGCGACATGTACGCCGGCGAGCCCATCATCATCGCGGTCTTCGTCAGCCGCACGTCGCTCGCGACCTGCGACTTCGCGATGCCGAAGTCGAGGACCTTGACGAGCGTCGAGCCGTCGACGCGATGGGTGACGAACAGGTTCGCCGGCTTGAGGTCGCGGTGGACCATGCCGAGCGCGTGCGCCTCGGCCACCGCGATGCACGCCTGCAGCACGTGATCCGCCGCGAGCCCGATCGCGAGCGGCCCGCGTTCGATCACATGCGCGAGGTCCTCGCCCTCGAGCAGCTCCATCACGATGTACGGCTCGCCGGTCTCGAGCGTGCCGACGTCGCTGACCTTGCACACGTGCTCGTTCTTCAGCCGCACGCTCGCGCGCGCCTCGCGCTGGAACCGCTCCGCGGTCTCGGCATCGTTCGCGAGCTCGGGCCGCAGCACCTTGATCGCCACCGGCTGGTCCAGCTGGAGGTGCGTCGCTGCCGCAACAACCCCCATTCCTCCCTCACCGAGGATGCGTTCGATCCGCAGCTTGCCCGCGACGATCGAGCCTATCTCGAGCACCTCGGCAGCATATATGATTCGCGCGTGCGTCGTCGGACTGTGCTCCTGCTTGCGATGGCCTGTGGAGCTTCGACTCCGAAGCCCGCCCCGAACGTTAAAGGCCCTTCGGCGTGCGACCGCGTCGCCGATCACGAGATCTCGCTGATGACGGCGGCGCAGAAGCTGCCGTCCGAGCAGCTCGACCCGTTTCGCCGCGTGATCGCCGGGCACTGCACGCACGACGGCTGGTCCTCCGACATGCAGCAATGCCTGCTCGCGACCAAGACGATCGCGGACGGCAACGCGTGCGAGAAGCTGCTCTCTCCCGAGCAGGCGCAGGCGCTCGAGAAGGACGGCGAGGCGGCGGTGCAGGACGTCGAGGCCGGAGGGTCGGCGCAGTAGTGCAGCTCGATCCCTCCGTGCGGTTCCCGACGGAGCTGCCGATCACTGCGCACACCGAGGAGCTGGCGAAGGCAATCGCCGAGCACCAGGTCGTGATCGTCGCGGGCGAGACCGGCTCCGGCAAGACGACGCAGCTGCCCAAGCTCTGCTACGCGATGGGCCGCGGGCGCGACGGCCGCATCGGTTGCACGCAGCCGCGCCGGATCGCGGCGTCGAGTGTCGCAGCGCGCGTCGCCCAGGAGCTCGAGACGCAGGTCGGCGAGCTCGTCGGCTATCAGGTGCGGTTCATGGAGCGAGTCCGGCAGACCTCGGCCATCAAGTTCATGACCGACGGCATCCTGCTCGCCGAGATCCAGAGCGATCCGCTGCTCCGCGCCTACGACACGCTGATCATCGACGAGGCTCACGAACGCAGCCTCAACATCGACTTCCTGCTCGGCTTCCTGAAGCGACTGCTGCCGAAGCGCCGCGATCTGCGCGTCGTCATCAGCTCCGCGACGCTCGAGATCGAGCGGTTCGCCGCCTTCTTCGGCGGTGCGCCGGTCGTCCAGGTCAGCGGTCGCACGTATCCAGTCGACGTGCTCTACCGGCCGGCCGGCGACGACGAGGCCGACCTCGCCGAGCTGGTCGCGAACACCGTCAACGAGATCGCCGAGCTCGATCCCCGCGGCGACATCCTCGTGTTCCTGCCCGGCGAGCGCGAGATCCGCGAGGCGATGGCCGAGCTCGAGACGCGCGCTTTGCCGCACACGACGTTGCTTCCGCTCTACTCGCGGCTCTCGGCGCAGGACCAGCAGCGCGTGTTCGAGCGCATGCCGGGCCGCCGCGTCGTGCTCGCGACGAACGTCGCCGAGACGTCGCTGACGATCCCGGGCATCGTGTACGTCGTCGATCCGGGGCTCGCGCGCATCAACCGCTACGACCCGCGCACCGGTGTCTCGCAGCTGCTCGTCGAGGACGTCTCGCGGGCGAGCGCCGACCAGCGCAAGGGCCGGTGCGGCCGCGTGCAGAGCGGCGTGTGCTTCCGGCTCTACGAGGAGCAGGACTACGCGTCGCGGCCGGCATTCACCGATCCCGAGATCAAGCGCGTCAGCCTCGCGGGCGTGATCCTGCGGATGGCGACGCTGCGGCTCGGCGATATCCGCGAGTTCCCGTTCCTCGATCCGCCGCCGCAGCGATCGATCACAGACGGCTATCGCGTGCTCGAGGAGCTCGGCGCGATCGACGAACAAGGCGCCCTCACCGAGATCGGCCACCAGCTCGGCCGGCTGCCGCTCGATCCGCGGCTCGGCCGGATGATCCTCGGCGGCCGCGACGAGAACGCGCTGCGCGAGGTGGTCGTGCTCGCGTCGGTGCTCGGGCTCCAGGATCCCCGCGACCGCCCGCAGGCGGTGCAGCAGCAGGCCGACGAGGCGCACCGGCAGTATCGCGACGAGGGCAGCGACTTCGCCACGCTCCTCAAGATGTGGGCGTTCTACCAGGACCGCCGCAAGCAGCTATCGCGCCGCCAGCTGCAGAAGCTCTGCCGCGAGAAGTTCCTCTCGTATCACCGCATGCGCGAGTGGGACGAGATCCACGATCAGATCGTTCGCATCTTGAAGGAGCTCGGGTTCGCGCCGAACGCGAGGCCGGCCTCGGGCGAGCAGATCCACCGCGCGCTCTTGCCCGGCCTGCTGTCGAAGATCGGCATGTACAACCCCGAGGCGCGCAACTACGTCGGCGCCCGCCAGATCCGGTTCGTGATCCATCCGTCGAGCGCGCTCGCGAGGAAGCCGCCCGCATGGGTGATGTCGGCCGAGCTCGTCGAGACCTCGCAGCTGTTCGCGCGTACGTGTGCGCGGCTCGATCCGGTGTGGCTCGAGCAGGCCGCCGGCGATCTGTGCCGCCGGACCTGGAGCGATCCGCACTGGGAGCAGAAGCAGGGCCAGGTGATGGCGCGCGAGCAGGTCACGCTGTTCGGGCTGCCGATCGTCAAGAACCGGTCGGTCGCGTACGCGCGCCACGATCCTGCGCTGTGCCGCGAGCTGTTCATCACGCACGCGCTCGTCCGTCACGAGTACACGACGAAGGCACCGTTCATGGCGCACAACGAGCGCGTCCAGGACGAGGCGCACCGCCTGCGCGACAAGGCGCGCAAGAGCGACATGTTCGCCGACGAGGCCGAGGTCTTCGACTTCTTCGATCGCCGGCTGCCGCGCGACGTGGTGTCGGCGAAGACGTTCGAGGCGTGGCGCGTCGATGCCGAGCGGCGCGATCCGGCGCTCCTGCATCTCTCGCTCGAGGATCTGCTGCTGCACGACGAGCACGGGCTCGTCGCCGATCGTTACCCGGACGCGATCACCGTCGGCGGCGTCGCGCTGCCGCTGTCGTACCGGTTCGATCCGGGCGAGGACGACGACGGCATCATCCTCACGGTACCGCTCGCCGTGCTGCCGCAACTCGATCCCGACGTGATGGCCGCGACGATCCCGGGCTGGCTCGAGACCAAGATCGCGAGCCTCCTCGACGAGCTTCCGAAGGCGCTGCGCAAGCAGGTCGGCGACCTCGCACCGCTGCTCGCCGCGCGCGTGCGGCCGTTCACGGATCCGTTCCTGCCGACGCTCGAGCGGCTGATCCACGCCGAGACCGGCGAGCGCGTGGCACGCGACCAGTGGAACGTGAAGGCGCTGCCGCAATATCTATCGCTGACGTTTCGCGTCGTCGACGCCACTGACAAGGACCTCGGTACGAGCCGCGACCTCGACGAGCTTCAGCGCCGGCTCGCCGGTCGCGCACGCGCGCTGTGGTCGGCGGCGCCGCGGACCTCGATCGAGCAAACGAAGCTCAGCGAGTTCCCGCCCGAGCTGCCGCGCTCCGTCAATGTCGAGGTCGGCGGCCGGCGCATGCAGGCGTATCCGGCGCTCGTCGATCGCGAGAGCCACGTCGATCTGCAGCTGATGGAGTCGGCGGCAGCCGCCGATGCCGCGACGCGCGAGGGCGTGCGCCGGCTCGCGATCTTCGCGCTCGGCACCTCGATGAAGAAGCTCGCGACGCACCTGCCCGGCGCGCTGCCGCCCGACGCCGCGAAGCCGCTCGTCACCCGCGCGCTCGACGAGACCTTCGGCTTGGCCGAGGCCATCCCGCGCGATCGCGCCGCGTTCGACCGCATGATGACCGCCGGGCGCGCGAAGGTCGGCGAGACGATCGCGTCGGTCGGCCGGCTCGCGCTCGAGCTACACGTCGAGCACTCGCGCGTGCTGCCGCTGCTGACGCCGCTCGTCGGCAAGCCCGGCCTCGCGAAGGCCGTCGCGGACGACGTCCAGAGCCAGCTGCGTCACCTCGTGCGCGGCGAGATGTGGCGTGACCTGCCGCTGGGGCGCCTCCAGCACATCCACCGCTACCTGCGCGCGCTCGTCACCCGGCTGCAGCGCCAGGCGAACGACCCTCCGAAGGATCAGCAGAAGGCGGCGCAGGTGGCCCCGATCTGGGCCGCGTTCGTCGCGCGCCGGGACGAGCTGCGCGCCAAGGGGCGTACCGCCCGCGAGCTCGACGAATTCGCGTGGCTTGTCGAGGAGCTGCGCGTCGCGGTGTTCGC
>Ga0207683_10003211_pt1 | contig 14270 bp, 10 predicted proteins | sample KBSM73metaG_FD_184333 | JGI IMG/M metagenome (GOLD analysis project Ga0207683, IMG submission 184333) | Miscanthus rhizosphere microbial communities from Kellogg Biological Station, Michigan, USA - KBS M7-3 metaG (SPAdes) (version 2) | ecosystem: Host-associated > Plants > Roots > Rhizosphere >...
GTGCGCCGGGGCGCGCTGGATTGACGCAGCCGACGGTCATTCCCGGCTGGTCAGCAACGCCGAAGATCGCGCCCACCGGCGGGACGTTGTTTTCCCGAAAGCTCGTGTAGCTAATGACGCAGCCGGTTTGGCCCTCCCGGCTGCACAGCGGAATCTTTTTCAGCGTTCCGCCGACCAGCTTGCCCTGCGGCACGGTGAGGTTGAAGCCGGGCAGGATCGGGTTGTGAAAACGGGTCATGCGGGTTTGCGCACCAGGGTCCAGAGGATCGCAGCGCCGGCGAGGTCAAGCAGGCCGAGCGCGATGAAGAAGGGGCCATAGCCGACCTGGTCGACCATGTGCCCCAGCACGAGGGTAAAGAGCAGGATGCCAAGATTGCCGGCCAGCCCGGCTATGCCGGCCACCGTGGCGACCTCGTCGCGGCGGAACAGATCCGACGCCATCGTGATCACGGTCACCGACAGCGTCTGGTGCGCAAATCCGCCGAGGCAAAGCAGGGCGATGGCAACGTAGGGGTTTGTCACAACACCGACCAGGGCCATCCCCGTCATCAGCAGGGCGCCGAGCGTGAAAGCCCAGCGGCGGGCATCGATCAGGTGGACACCCCGCCGCTGCAGGTAGGCCACCACGGCGGGGCCGAACAAACATCCGATGTCCGCAGCGAGAAAAGGCAGCCATGCGAACAGCGCGATCCCCTTCAGGTCGAACCCACGCACGCGCGCCAGATAGAGCGGCATCCAAACCGAAAGCATGCCCCACACTGGATCCGCCAGCATGCGCGGCAGTGCAATGCCCCACACGTCGCGGCGGCGCAGCAGCGTGAAGATCCGGGCCCGGCGGCCACTGGCGGCAAGATAGCTTTCCTGCCCACCCTCGATATGCGCCCGCTCCTCCGCCCCGAGCCGGCGATGTCGCGCGGGGGGCTGATACCAAAGCAGCCAGGCGACGGACCAGACGAGGCCCAATAGGCCCGCGACGACGAAGGCGAGCCGCCAGCTTTGCGTCAACACCGCCCATGCTACCAACGGCGGCGCGACCACCGCGCCGAGCGACGCACCGATATTGTAGATGCCGCCCGCAACACCGCGCTCGCGCGCCGGAAACCACTCGGCGATCAGTTTCTGCCCTGCCGGCTGGGCCGATCCTTCGGCCAGCCCCAACGCAAATCTGAGCCCGGCAAAGGAGAACCATCCCTGCGCGAGCACATGCGCCATGGTGATCAGCGACCACACGATCGCGCACAGGGCGAAGCCGAGCCTCAATCCGGCCCCGTCGAGCAAATAGCCCGCCAGCGGCTGAAACATCACGCCCGCCTGGAACGCGCTCGCGACCCAGGAATATTGCTCGCTGGAAATATGCTGTTCATTCAGGATGACGGGGGCGGCGACACCCAGCACCGAACGCGCCATATAGTTCAGCACCATCGCGCCGACGAACAGCCCGATGACGGTCCACCTGATATAGGGAAAGCCGCCGCGGCGCGGCGCGTCAGTCCGAACCAAAAGCATGCTCCCCCGATAACGTTATCAACATATCATATATCTTCCGAGCGCTTTTATTGGCGAGGACGCGTGCTCTCAACATAAATCGCGCATTCTTGGCTACCCCTTCCGGGCCGCTCCAACTTTCCCTGTCATATGTCCGAGTATTGACAGAGGTCCAGCCCGCAATTACCAAAAAGATGGTAACGTTACCGATCGCTCATAATGGCGGCGGGGCGGCTGGGGCGTCCAGCAAGGGCGCCGAAAAGAGGGGATGCGAAAATGCGTGTTAACGGCTTAGTGGCTTCAGTGTCGGCGTGCGCTGTCAGCAGCAGCGGCGACGAGACTGATCCGGTTTCGACGATGCACTCGGCGCTTAAGCGGGTGCGCGCGCGCAGCGTCCGGTCCACCAGCGTTGTCGCACTGATTGCGTCGTTGTTCGCGGTGCCAGCGCTGGCGCAGACAGCCGCTACGACAACGCCGGCACCGGTCGCGCCACAGCCTGCGGGCACGGCTCCTGCTGTCGAGGATGCGGGTGACGTTGTCATCACGGGTTCGCGCATCACGAACAGCGGGTTCCAGGCGCCGACGCCGACGTCGGTGATCGGGGCCGAGCAACTGTCGCTGAATGCCCAGCCGAACGTCTTCGCCACCATCGCTCAGTTGCCGTCGCTGCAGGGCTCGAGCGGCACGACCACCAACACGTTCAGCACGTCGAGCGGGCAGCAGGGCCTTAGCTCCTTCTCGCTGCGCGGTCTTGGCACCATCCGCACGCTGACCTTGATCGACAATCAGCGCGTCGTTCCCGCCAACGTCACCGGCGTGCCCGACGTCAGCCTGTTCCCGCAATTGCTTATCAAGCGGGTCGATGTCGTCAACGGCGGCGCTTCGTCTTCCTACGGCTCGGACGCGGTCGGCGGCGTGGTGAACTTCATTACCGACACCCGCTACGAAGGCTTCAAGGGCAACATCCAGGGCGCGATCACCAAATATGGTGACGATAAGACAGTGCTCGCACAGGCCGCCTATGGCAAAGCCCTGCTCGACAATCGTCTGCATATTGTCCTCAGCGGCGAATATGACCGTGAAGGTGGCGTCGGCCCCGGCGACTATGGCTTCGGCCTGGCGAAAGGCCGGGATTGGTTCACCGGCCGTACCGTGGTCAATCGCAACGTCCTGAACGACGGCTTTCCCCAGTACATCGTGGCCGACTACGGCCAACCTTATAACCAGGCCAAATATGGTCTGATCACCAGCGGGCCGCTGCAGGGCATCGCTTTCGATCCGGCCGGTAACCCGGTTCCATTCAAATACGGATCCAACGGCGTGCCGTCGAAGGCGTCCAACGGGGCAGTCATCGGCTGCTATCCGGGCTTCTGTGTTGGCGGGGATACGTCGGGCAATGTCGACGCTGGCCGCACGCTGCAGTCCGCGCTCAAGCGGTGGGATGGCTATGGCCGCGTAGGCTATGATTTCGCTGACAACAACGAAGTCTATGTGACCGTCAACGTCGCGCAGGTGAAGACGCACAATCAGCCGATCAACGGCATGGCGCGGCCGGGGCTGACGATTCAGTGCTCGAACGCCTTCGTCCCGGCTTCCGTTAAGGCGCAGTGCGTCACTGCGGGAATCACCCAGTTCGGCTTCGGGACGAGCAACGCGATCCTGCCGAGCACCCGCGTCGATACGGACCGGCGTCAGTTCCGCTACGTCCTTGGCGCGAAGGGTAAGATCCCCTTGTTCGGGACGGACTGGTCCTATGATGCTTATTATCAATATGGCTTGAACAAGACGGTCGTCGACGTCAGCCACATCATGCTCAACCGGCATTTCGATCAGGCGATCAATGCGACGCTTCTCAACGGCGTGATTGTCTGCGCGGATCCGGTGGCGCGGGCCAATGGTTGCCAGCCAATCAATCCGTTCGGCGCCACGCCTCCGTCGGCGGCGGCACTTGAGTATGTCCAGCCCACCCACAGCCCGTACCAGCATAGCCGTCAGCGGCAGGACGTGGTCAGCCTCAACTTCTCTGGCTCGCCGATCGATCTGTGGGCCGGTCCGCTCTCGATCGCGTTCGGCGGCGAGTGGCGTATGGAGGCATATCGCGTGAATGCCGATCCATATGGCAACGGCATCGGTACGCAGGCCGGTATCCCGGGCACGCCGTACAGCGCAGAATATCCGGCCGACCCGATCCTGTTGACCACGGGGAACAACTGGTTCGCCGGAAATTACAAGAACGGCCGCGGCAAATATAACGTGAAGGAAGCCTTCTTCGAGGCCGACCTCCCGCTGTTCAACGCGCCGGACGGCATTGGGCGCGCCAACCTGAACGCGGCGGCACGCGTAACGGATTACAGCACGTCCGGCACCGTCTGGACGTGGAAGGTCGGCGGCACGTGGGATACGCCGCTCGATGGTTTCCGCCTCCGCGCGGTCACCTCGCGTGACGTTCGTGCGCCGAACCTTTCGGAACTGTTCGCGGCGCCGGTCACGACCACGCAGCCGAACTTCCTCGATCCGTTCCGCAACGTGAACGTGCTGGCGATCCAGAATACGATCGGCAACCCCAACCTGACGCCGGAAATCGCCCGCAACACGTCGTTCGGCGCGGTGCTCGCCAATCCCAAGTGGTTGCCGGGCTTCAGTCTGTCGGTCGACTATTATACGATCAAGATCAAGGACGTGATCGGCACCTTGGGCGTCAACGATATCGTTCAAGGTTGCTTCAATAAGACGCTTCCGACCTGCGACGCGTTCAACCTGAACAATCCCAATGGCCCGAACTTCATTAATGTGCAGCCGTTCAACTTGGCTTCGATCAAGACGACCGGTTATGACATTGAAGGCAGCTATCGCTGGGCGCGTCCGCTCGGGCTCGACGGCACCCTCACCGTCCGCGGTCTGGCGACGCACATCATCAAATATGTGACGGATACCGGTCTGCCGAACACGATTCCCAACGACACGGCGGGCATCAACACGGGCAGCACGCCCAATTGGAAGTTCTTGGCAATCCAGACCTACGAGACCGACAAATGGTCTTTCCTGGTCCAGGAGCGCTGGTTCTCCGACGGCAAGTACAACAACAATTATATTGAGTGCCAGAGCAGCTGCCCGGCTGCGACGCCCCAGCATCCGACGATCAACAACAACCGGATCAAGGGTTCGTTCTACGTTGATATCGGCGGATCGTATAAGATCCTGCCGAAGGTCACGGCTTACTTTAAGGTCGACAACCTGCTCAACCAGTCGCCGCCCTATTTGCCGGGCTTCCCGAGCCCGTCGCTCTACGACATCCTCGGGCGCGTCTATCGGGTCGGCTTGCGCTTCGGCTTCTGAAGCGCGCTCCCTGCCGCTAATGCTGTCGGGGGACGGCATTAGCGGCAGCGGCAGCGGATCACGGAAAACACCTCCCCCTTGCGCGCCGTCGCTGTGCCGCGGATGATGCCGTTCAAGGGAGCGGCGAAATGATATCGGGCGAGACCCAGGCGAAGACCGGCTTCCTCCGCTCGATGCACGGGCAGGTGCTGATCGCGATCCTGCTCGGGATAGCCGTGGGCGCTTTATGGCCCGCGTTCGGCGCCTCGCTCAAGCCGCTCGGCGATGCTTTCATCAAGCTGGTCAAGATGGTGATCGCGCCCGTCATCTTCCTGACGGTGACCACCGGCATATCGGGCATGGGCGAATTGAAGGCGTTCGGCCGCGTCGCCGCCAAGGCCTTCCTCTATTTCTTCTGTTTCTCGACGCTGGCGCTGGTGATCGGGCTGGCGGTGGCGCTGGCGGCGCATCCGGGTGCCGGCCTGCATATTGCCCCCGCCAGCCTGGATGCCACGGCGATCGCGGACTATGTCGAGGAGGCGCACGACCAGAGCGTGATCGGCTTCCTGATGGCGCTGATCCCCACCACGATGCTGTCGGCTCTGACCGAGGGCAATATCCTCCAGACCCTGTTCCTCGCGGTACTGACCGGGATCGCGATCAGCCTGGTCGGCGAACGCGCCCGGCCGGTTTCCGACCTGCTCGACCGGCTGGCATTGATCGTGTTCCGCATCGTCGGCATCGTCATGCGCGCGGCCCCGATCGGCGCGTTCGGCGCGATGGCCTTCACCATCGGCAAATATGGCGTGAAAGTTCTGCTCTATCAGGGCGCGCTGGTCGCCTGCTTCTTCCTGACAAGCTTCCTGTTCGTAGCGCTCGTGCTGGGGCTGGTCGCGCGGCTCAATCAATTCTCGATCTGGGCGCTGCTGCGTTATCTCAAGACCGAATTGCTGCTCGTGCTCGGCACCTCGTCGTCCGAAGCCGCGCTCCCCAGCCTGATCGAGAAGATGGAAGCCGCTGGCTGCGACAAGGCCGTGGTCGGGCTGGTCGTGCCGACCGGCTACAGCTTCAATCTCGACGGCACCAATATCTACATGACGCTGGCGGCCCTGTTCATCGCGCAGGCGCTGGATGTGCATCTCAGCATCGGCCAGGAGCTCGCCCTGCTGGCGGTCGCGATGCTATCGTCCAAGGGCGCCGCTGGCGTCACGGGCGCGGGCTTCATCACGCTCGCCGCGACGCTCTCGATCGTGCCCGCCGTGCCGGTCGCCGGCATGGCGCTGATTCTCGGCGTCGACCGCTTCATGAGCCAGGGCCGCAGCCTCACCAACTTCATCGGCAATGCCGTCGCGACGATCGTCGTCGCGCGCTGGGAGGGCGCGCTCGATCGAACGAAGCTGGACGAGGCCCTTAGAAGTTAGGCGGAGACTCTTTCGCCCGCCAGCAGCGCATCGGCAACCACACGCAGCGGCTCGACATCGACCTCGCTCTCGCCCGCAGCGATCAGGTCGGCGAACCGTGCGTAGAGGCCCGGATATTCACCGCGCGACGCCTGCTGCTCTGGGCCGTCATCGATGCGCAGCACGGCGCCACCCTTGGAAAGCGCGATGCGCGTGCCCGCCTCGGTGGTAAGATCGATCGTCCACTGCTCGGTGCCGCGGTAACGCCATTCGAAGCGCGCGCCGATCCCCTGCTCCACGCCGCCGGTGGCGAGCGCCAGCACCACGCCTTCGGGCTGATGCCCGCGCTTCTCCATCCGCAGGTCCGACTTTCGCACCAGCAAAGGATCGGGGCAGAGCAAAGTCGCGATCGAGAGAGCGTTGATGCCCGGATCGAACACGCCGAAGCCGCCGCGCTCCCAGATCCATTCCTGGCCGGGATGCCATTTGTCGACATCCTCGAGCCACTGGATGTCCATCGTCGCGATGCCTTCCGCGCGGGTTATCGCCGCCGCCCGTTCGACCGTGTCGTTGAAGCGCGAATGCCAGGTTGCGAACAGGCTCCGGCCTTCCCTTTTCGCGCAGGCGGCGAGATCGGCGACCTCGCCGAGTGTGAGGCAAGGCGGCTTTTCCATCATCACGTGCAGGCCCGATTCCAGGCAGAAGCGCGTGATCGCATGACGCGGCCCCGGCGGGGTGCAGATCGCGACCGCATCAAGTTCGATGCCGCGCAGCATTTCCGCGGCATCGTGGAAAAGCGGCACGCCCAGATCGGGATGCGCATGGCGGGACGCAACTGCCGCCAACGTGAAATCGGGGTTGCCGGCGATTGCCGGGACATGCTGGTCCTCGGCGATCTTTCCATAGCCGATGAGTCCGATTCTAGTCTCAGCCACGCTTGCTTTCCTTCACTGCAGCCACGAAATCGCGGGCTTGCTGGCCCACTTGTGCGGGGGTCTGGCCCGGCTTGTAGAGGGCGGAGCCCAGCCCGAAACCGTCCGCCCCCGCGTCGAACCATTGCCCGATGGCATCGGGCTTGACCCCGCCTACCATCAGAACCGGGACATCCTTCGGCAGCACCGCGCGTTGCGCGCGGAGCAGGGCCGGCGTCGCCGCCTCGGCCGGAAACAGCTTGAGCGCCGTCGCGCCCGCCTTGAGCGCAAGGAAGGCCTCGCTCGGGGTAAAATAGCCGGGCGCCGAGACCAGCCCCTCGGCCGCGGTCGCCGCGATAACGTCATAATCGGTCGAGGGCGAGACGATGATCCGTCCGCCCGCGCGCGCGACCTGGCCGACCTGCTCGACCGTCAGCACCGTGCCGGCGCCGATCAGCGCCGTGCTGCCGAAGCGCTTCGCCAGCGCCTCGATGCTGGCGAGCGGATCGGGCGAATTGAGCGGCACCTCGATAATGTCGATCCCCGCCTCGACCAGCGCTTCGCCGATCGCGACGACCTCATCGGGCTTCACACCGCGCAGGATCGCAACCAGCGGGCATCTGTTGAGATGGCCGCGGAACAGTTCGGATGCCGTCATGCAATATCCTTCGCTACGATCGCCATGCCCGCGAGGAAGGCGCGCTCGCCGTCCACCTCCTGATGGCTGCGGCCCGCTTCGTCCAGTGCCGCGCCATAAAGGCGCGTGAGCGCGGGGTCGCCGATCAGGCCGATCAGACCCTCCGGCGCGCCGTCGAGCCCGATCCTGAGATCCGCGCCGAGCAGCAACCCACTCACGTAGGACGCCGCGTCCTCGATCCGCAGCCGGCCGAGCAAGATACGCGCGCGCGTTCCGAACAGGTCGGACAGCAATGCCCCCTCCTCCAGCCCCTGGGCCACCCCTTCCCGGAATGGAGCCCCGTCGACCACCTCGCCGGAGAGTTGCGGCGCAAGCAGGGAATGCGCGCGCAACAGGGCAAACATCTCGCCCGTCATCACCGTGCGGAAACCGGCAAGCGCGCCATCCGTGACGTGCGCCCATTTCGCATGCGTGCCGGGCAAGCACAGCAAGGCGTCGGGCGCGACGAGACCAGCGGCGACCGCCCCCAGCAACTGCACTTCCTCGCCGCGCATGACGTCGGCGCGGCCCCCAGTCATGCAGGCGCCGGGTACGATCGCGGTCCGGCCCGGTTCGACCCACAAGAGCGAATCGCGCAAATCTTCGACGCGGACGGGGCATGGCAGATAAGGCGCTTCGACCCAGCCTCGATTCGATCCGATCATTCCGGCCAATAGGAAGGGCACATCTCCGAATCGGTCGCGCAACCGCGCCATCTCGGCCGGAAAGCCGCCCGCGGGGACTGCGGTTACGCCGAGCGTATCGGCCTCGCGCCGGGCGACCGCACCGTCGGCATCAAGCAGGAAGATACGCCGGTTGGTCGTCCCCCAATCGATCGTGACCAGCGCTTTTCCCACCAACTCCATCCCAAAAAACAATTGTAATACGAATGATCGCGGCGCTGGCTAGCCGCATGCGGGTCGTGACGCAACGTGATCGCAATTGCCCTCTGCGAATAATGTCCTACAAATGCGCGCAAAGAACCATAGGGAGAGAGCGATGCGTTCCTGGAGATTGATCATGACCCTGCTGGCTGCCGCCAGCGCCACCGGCGTTTCGGCCGCGGATGTGTCGCGGGCTGCGTTCGGCAAGGCTGACGGGCGTGACATCGAGGCAATCACGCTCAGCAACAAGGCGGGAACCAAGGCGCGCATCATCACTTACGGCGCCTCGCTCCAGTCGCTGATGCTCGCCGACCGCCACGGCCATTTCGACGATGTCGTCGTGGGCCCGCCGGGCATGGAGACGCTGATCGCCAAGCCGCAATTCATGGGCGCGACCGTGGGCCGCGTCGCCAATCGTATCGCCAAGGGCCAGTTCGCGCTCGACGGCAAGGCCTATCAGGTGCCCGTGAACGACGGCGTCAACTCGCTGCATGGCGGGCCCAAGGGGTTCGACAAGGCGGTGTGGGACGTGGTTTCGGTCGCCAAGGGCCCCGCGGCGAGCGTCACCTTGCGCTATGTCAGCCCCGACGGCGACATGGGCTATCCCGGCGCGCTGACTGTGACCGCGATCTACAGCCTGGACGAGAAGAACCATCTGACGATCGACTATAAGGCGACCACCGACAAGCCGACCGTCGTCAATCTTTCCAACCATGCCTATTGGAACCTGGCGGGCGAAGGCTCGCCGCGCGGTGCGATGGGGCAGCTGCTGACCATCCCGGCCGATCATTATACGCCGATCGATTCGGGGCTGATTCCCACTGGCGAGCTTCGTCCGGTGGCAGGCACCGTATTCGATTTCCGCAAGCCCACCGCGATCGGCGCGCGCGTCCGCGACGCCGACCCGCAGATCCTGTTCGGCAAGGGCTATGACCATAATTGGGTGGTGGCGAAGACATTGTCCCCCACGCCACGCCTCCTGGTGCGCGTCGAGGACCCGGTCAGCGGCCGCGTGATGGAAATGCTGTCCAACCAGCCGGGCATCCAATTCTATTCGGGCAATTTCCTCGACGGCACCACCGTCGGCAAGAGCGGCAAGCTGTACCGCCAGGGCGACGCGATCGTGCTGGAGCCGCAGATGTTCCCCGATACGGTCAACCAGCCGGCTTTCGGCTCGGTCCGGCTCGATCCCGGCCAGACCTATCATAATGTGATCGAACTGCGCTTCTCGATCGCAACGGGAAAATAATCCGCCATCGCGTTACCCCTCCGCCTCGGCGGAGGGGCTTTCCCCCACTCACGCGTCGGCGCTGTGGATGAACTCCATCACCTCGCCGATGATCGCCGCCATCGCCGCGCGGGCGCCGGGCGCGTCTCCAGCCTGGATCGCGGTGAAGACCGCGCGGTGTGCCGCGACGTCGGCGCTGTGCCCCTTGAAGCGATTGGTGAAGCGGATCGAGGTCTGCAAGGCGGTTGCCACCATATCGCGGAACTGCAGGAAGAAGGGGTTAGCCGACGCTTCGAGCACCGCGATGTGGAAGGCTATATCGGCCTCTAGCGTATCATCGTCGCCATGGTCGGCGGCTTCCATCCGCAGCAAGCCCGCCTCGATCTTATGATAGGCGGGCCCCGGTCCAGCCTGTGCGGCGAGCGCCGCCGCCTGCGGCTCGATCGCGCTGCGCAGCTCGTTGAAATGGCGAAGCAGATCGAGCGAGAATTTGCGTTCGAGCAGCCAGCGCAGCACGTCCGGATCAAAAAAAGACCAGGCCGAAGGGGGTTGGACCGTGGTGCCCGCGCGCGGCTTGGCCTTCAGCAGCCCCTTGGCGGTGAGCATCTTGACCGCCTCACGCGTGACCGTGCGGCTGACCGCATAACGCGAGGTCAGCTCGTCCTCAGTCGGGAAGCGCTCATTGTCATAGTGACCGGTGACGATCGCGCGCCCCAGTTGCTCGAGCATACTGAAGGTGAGGTTGCGACTGCCCCCCTTCAGGCCCTTGGCCGAATTGCCATCGTTATCGGCCACAAGCCCCTTCCTACCACCAGGTTGCGTAGAGTGCGATCAGGATGAGAACCACCGCGACCGCGCCGGCATTGAAGCTGGTTCGCGTTGAATAAGCAACATTTGCGGTGTCAATCGTATCGGATCCGGACTTTTGCGGCGTGATCAGAGATATCAGAACCGCGAGCGCCGCCGAGATCAGGAAGACGATCCCCATCCGGTCCATGAATGGCAGGCTGATCCAGATGATCTTGAATAGCCAGGACAGGACCACCGACGCCACCGCTGCGGCGATCGCACCCGCCTCGTTAGCGCGCTTCCAGAACAGACCGAGCAGGAAGATCACGGTGATGCCGGGCGTGAAGAAGCCGGTGAATTCCTGGATGAACTGGAAGGCCTGGTCCGAATTGCCGAGCAGCGGCTTCGCCATGATGATCGCGATGACGATCGCCACGACCGCGGCGATGCGTCCGACCAGCACCAGGTGCCGCTCGCGGTCGCCATGGCTGGTGCCGCCGTCCTCGACGGCGCTCGGCGTGCCCTTGAGCTTGGCATAAATGTCGAGCGTGAAGATGGTCGCGATCGAATTGATCTTGGACGCGGTTGACGCAATGATCGCCGCGATCAGCGCCGCGAAGACAAGTCCGAGCAGGCCCGTCGGCAGCAGCCGCATCATCGAGGGATAAGCCTCGTCGGGCTTCGGCAGGCCCGGCGCGATCAGAACGGCGGCGATGCCCGGCACCACGATGATCAGCGGCATAAGCAGCTTGAGGAAGGCCGCAAACAGCACGCCCTTCTGCGCTTCGGCGATGTTCTTCGCCGCGAGCGCACGCTGGATGATATATTGATTGAAACCCCAATAGCTGAGGTTGGCGATCCACATGCCGCCGATCAGCACCGAGAGCCCGGGCAGATCCATATAATTGGGATCGCCCTTCTTCAGGATCATGTGGAAATGATCGGGAATGGTGGCGGTCAGCTTATGCCAGCCCGCCAGCAGACCCGCGCCGTCGCCGAGCTTGCCGAGCGTGAGCACGACGATGATCAGGCCGCCCAGCACGAGCAATGTCACCTGGACGATATCGGTCAGCGCGACCGCCTTCAGCCCGCCGCGAATCTGGTAAAGAAGCGCGAAGGCGCCAAGCGCGATCAGCGCGATATTCTGGTCGACGCCGGCGACCTTGGTCACCGCTATCGATCCCAGCCAGATGATCGAAGTCAGGTTCACGAACACGTAGAGCGCGAGCCAGAAGAACGCCATCAGCGTGCGGATCGTGCGCCCGTACCGCCGCTCCAGGAATTGCGGCATCGTATAGATTTCATTCTTCAGGAATATCGGCAGGAAATATTTGCCGACCAGCAGCAGGGTCGCTGCCGCCATCCATTCGTAGGACGCGATCGCCAGCCCGATCTTGTAGCCCGACCCCGCCATGCCCACGATCTGCTCGGCGGAGATGTTGGCCGCGATCAGCGACGCGCCAATCGCCCACCAGGGCAAATTCTTCGAGGCGAGGAAATAATCGGTCGTGTTCTTGGGCCCGGCACCCACTTTGTCGCGCGACACCCATTGCGCGAGGCCGAAAATCGCCACCGCGTATAGAATGACGACGACGATATCGATCGTGCCCATTTGCATCTGCCGGCCCCTCCCCGCCGCGCCACCTCTCGGCGTCGGTCAGGTTGGCAATTTATATGATAATCTCGCGCTGTCGAGAGGGCGCGAATCCATAGCCCGCTAGAGCTTCGGAAATTTCATTCCGCCCGTAACAGGGGGGAGGCCCGGCTCGATATCGGCCGCGTCGAATCGACGCCAGCCATTGGGGCCAAGCCGTTCGATCGGCTGGAAGCGGACCTTATATTGCATCCGCGCCGACCCCTTCACCCAATAACCGAGATAGACGAAAGGCAGCCGGCTGGCGTGCGCGCGCTGGATATGATCGAGGATGATGTAGGTGCCCAGGCCCTGCCGCTCCTCGCAATCAGGATCGAAGAAGCTGTAGACCATCGACAGGCCGTCCGACTGCTGGTCGGTCAGACAGGCGCCGACCAATTTGCCGGGCTTCCCGTTCACTGAGGGTTCGCGATATTCGACGATGAAGGTGGTGACGGGCGTCTGTTCGACCATGTCGGCGAAATCCAGCTCGTCCATCTCGGCCATGCCCCCGCCGGGATGGCGCGCGGAGAGGTAGCGGCGAAGCAGCTGAAACTGCTCCTCGGTCGTCCACGGCTCGCACGCGTTGACCACCAGATCGGCATTGCGCTTGAGCAGCTTGCGCTGCGTGCCGTTGGGCTGGAATTCGCCGGCGACGACGCGGACCGAGACGCAAGCTTGGCAATCGGTGCAGCTCGGCCGGTAGGCCACGCCCTGGCTGCGTCGAAAGCCGATTCGGCCGAGCGCCTCGTTGAGCTCGGCGGCGTGCGTCCCCGACAATTCGGTGAAGACCTTGCGCTCGGTGCGCCCCGGCAAATAGGGGCATGGCGCAGGCGAGGTCACGAAAAACCTCGGAAACTTGAACTGCGCGCTCACCGCTCGTTGATACCCTTGCCTACTGATCCCCGCTAACGACTATGCCGCCAAGCAGATGCGATGAAAAGGTGCTTTACCATCTTTGATGGTTAAGCGCCGTCTCGATTCATCGAATAGTCGTTACACCTGCCGGTTTTATTGGTCCGCATTGGCCCGCATCCCCATCCAATCTCCCGCTTATACTGGCGGGAGATCGGGTGGGGGTACGGCCCATACAGTTCTGCTTCACAGAAACGCCAAAACGACCGTCATCAGGCTAATTCGACCGGGCTTGCCTCGTAGCCTTCTTCCTCGAGCGCCGCCATCAGCCGCGCAAGATGCGCGGCGTCGCGCGTTTCGCATTCGATGTCGGTGATCAGGCCCTTGGCCGGCAAGGTCGAGAAGACGCGCTGATGATAGACCTCGATGATGTTGACCTGTTCCTGGTCGAAGATGCGCGCGACATTGTAGAGCGCACCCGGCCGGTCCTGCAGCTTGATGCGCAGCCGCGCGAGCCGGCCCGAACGGGCGAGATCGCGCAGCAGCACGTTGGCGAGCAGGCGCGTGTCGATATTGCCGCCGCACAGGATGATGCCGACCGTCTTGCCCCTGAACCGCTCCGGATTGGCGAGCAAAGCCGCGAGGCCCGCCGCGCCGGCACCCTCGACCACCGTTTTCTCGATCTGGAGCAGCAGCGACACCGACTGTTCGAGATGCCGTTCGCTCACCAGCACGATGTCGTCCACCACCTGGGCGACAATCCCCGACGTGATCGATCCCGGCTCCTTGACCGCAATACCTTCGGCAAGCGTGTCGCCCTGGCAGGGCAGGCTCGCGCCCTTCAGGCGGTTGTACATCGACGGATAGAGTTCCGCCTGGACTCCGATCACGTCGATCCCGCCGACGGCTTTGGCGACGGTGCCGCAGCCGGAAATCAGGCCGCCGCCACCGATCGGCACGATCAGCGTGTCGATCTCGGGCGCGGCTTCGAGCATCTCGAGCGCGACCGTGCCCTGGCCGGCGATGACCTGCGGATCGTTGAAGGGGTGGACGATCGTCAGTCCCTTATCGGCCGCCATCTCGCGCGCGAAGGC
>Ga0207683_10003214_pt1 | contig 14251 bp, 18 predicted proteins | sample KBSM73metaG_FD_184333 | JGI IMG/M metagenome (GOLD analysis project Ga0207683, IMG submission 184333) | Miscanthus rhizosphere microbial communities from Kellogg Biological Station, Michigan, USA - KBS M7-3 metaG (SPAdes) (version 2) | ecosystem: Host-associated > Plants > Roots > Rhizosphere >...
GGCTTCCCGGGCGTGACGATCTTTCGGCGGACCTAGTTTCCTAAGAAGGTGCCGCAGTTGGTCCTTGGTCGCCAGGGTCGACCTGTGGACGCGCTGGTGATAGTGGTGGGTCCCATGACCCGAGCGGCAGACCGGCCGCGCAGCCGACGTGTCCTCCGGCTGATCGCCCTAGAGCGAATCGCGCGCGGCGTGCTGCTGCTGACCGCAGGCGTCTATTTGCTCTTCAATCTCAACAGCGATTTCGGCCGGCTGGCAGAACGAGTGATGCGAGCGATCGAGCTCGATCCCAGGCGGCCGTTCTTCCACCGCATCCTCGCCTATCTTCATCACCTGCACGCCTCCCAGCTGCGGATCGCCGCAACCGTCGCGCTCGGCTACGGCGCGCTCGAGCTGGTCGAGGGGACCGGGCTGTGGCTCGACCAGCTGTGGGCGGAATACCTGACCGTGATTGCGACCTCGCTCTTGGTCCCCTTCGAGCTCTACGAGCTCGTGCACCGTCCGAGTGTCTGGAAGGCGGCCGGAATCATCGTGAACATCGCGATCGTCGGCTATCTCGCCTACCTACTGAGGCGCCGGGTGAAGAGGTCACGCCCGCTCGAGCCGACGGCTACGGGCGTGCGCCTGGACGAGTCGAGCCGGTGAGTGACAGCGGCGACAGGCGAACATCGGCGCACTCACGTGCGCTGAGGTGGCCCGTCGTGCTCACGAACAAGGTCGCCCGCGTCATCCCGGACGCGGTCCAGCGATTCTTCGCTGATAACTGCCCGCAGCAGGCCGCCGGGATCGCCTACCGGGTGCTGTTCTCGATCGCACCACTGGCGATCGTGCTCGTCTCGATCTTCGGGCTCGTGCTCCAGGACGACAGCGTTCGCCACGAAGTCGTGAACACGATCGTCGATGCGCTGCCGGTATCGGCGGCGGGCCGGAAGGACGTCGAGGATGCGATTACGGGAATCGCCACGCCGGCGAGCGCCGCCGGGCTCTTCGGCCTGCTCGTCTTCGGCTGGGCTGCGTCCGGGATGATGACTGCGATCCGCCGGGGCCTCGAGTCGGCAATGGATGTCGCCGAGTCACGGCCCCCGGCGCGCGGGAAGCTCGTCGACTTCGGGCTGATCGTGGGCGCTGCGGTGCTCGTGCTCGTCACCGTGGGACTCAACCTGCTCGGCAATCTCGTACAGAGGGCTTCCGGGAGCCTGAGCGAGGCCATCGGCCTCGGGTCCGGCACGTTGGCCAGCGTCCTCTTGCATGGGGCCAGGTTCTTCCTCTCGACTGTGGTCGTGCTGTTGCTCTACCGGTTCGTCCCGGCCCGCGGGCTGCGCATCCGCGACGGCCTTGCGGGAGCGATCGCCACCGCCCTCCTCTTCCTGCTGATCTCGCTTGCGTCCGGCTGGATCAGCGAGAAGACGGCCAGGCTCAGCGTGATTTACGGCTCGCTCACGACGTCGCTCGTCTTTCTCTACTCCGTCTATCTCTACTCCTCTGCGCTGCTCCTCGGCGCCGAGATAGCCGCCGCGTGGTCGCGGCCGCAGACCGTGGATGGCGAACCGATCCTCACCCAAGTGAAACGGGCCGTGCTGGGCCTCTTCGTCAGGCAGAAGGAGTCGGCGGTCGACGAGCCGATGCCAGACGCAACTCCTGACGAAGCGTCAGGCCCGCGCTCAGCGCCGCCGAGCCACTGAGGATCGCCGTGCCGTCGACGCGGTTAGGCGCCAACTCCGGCGTCCTCGGCAAGTTGCGCCTCGATTGCCTGATCGACGTTTCCGTGGATGCGGTCGGCTCCAAGGGTTGCCACCATCCCGTCGGCGTCAAGGACGTCAAGGACCTGCGGCTTGACGTGGGCCAGTCGGAGCGCGACGCCGTCCGCCTTCGCGACCTCGTAGAGCTCGGCCAGCTTCGCTGCTCCCTGAGAGTCGACGAAATCGACGCCTTCGAGGTCGATGACGAGCGCATGCAGTGGCGGCTCACTTTCCCGGATGACCGCGCGGACGCGATCGTCGAGCGCCTCAGCGGTGGCGAAGAAGAGGCCGCTGTCGAGGCGCAGCGCGGCGATGCCCTGGAAGGTCTCGTCACCAGGATTCTCGTCGAGCTCGCGGAACGCCTGGCTGCCCGGTTGGCGGCCGAGCGTGGGCATGCGTGGCGAGGTCGCGACATAGATGAGCCAGCCGAGTGAGAGGACTACGCCAATCGCGACGCCCGCGAGGACTCCGGCGGAGAGCACGCCGAAAATCGCCGCGGCGGCGATCCAGAAGTCGACCCTCGCGACGCGGTGAAGGCGCCGCAGCTCACCAACATCGATCATCCCGAAGATGACAGCGTCGATGATCACTGCTGCGAGCACCGCCTTCGGAAGAGACGAGAAAAGCGGCGCGAGCACGATCAGCGTCAGCAGTACAAGGCCGCCGGTAATCAGCGAAGCGACCGGCGTTCGGGCACCCGCCGACTCGTTCAGCGAGCTTGCAGAAAGGCTCGTCGATACCGGCATCCCCTGAAACACCCCGGCCCCGACGTTCGCCATTCCTTGCGCGACCGACTCCTGGTTCACGTCGATGCGGTAGCGGTGCCGCGTTGCGAACGCTCTGGCGTCGCCCGCGGTCTGGGAGAACCCGATCAGCAGCAGCGCAACGGACGCGATGCCGATCGTCGACAGGTGCGTCCTGACGAGATCCCAGTCGGGCAACGCCGGGCTGGGCAAGCCGCGGGGGACGTGGCCAACGAGCGCAACGCCATGGGTGCCGAGGTCGAAGAGTCCCGACGCGATCAGCCCACCGACGACTAGCACCAGCGCGCCCGGAACCGCGGGCGCGGCGAACCGCAGCCCGAGAATCACGCCGAGCGATACAAGCCCCACGACAAGGGTCGTCCAGTGCATCTCGCCGAGCCCCTGGATCCAGGTGGCCAGCTCCCGCCACGCACTGTCACCGCTCGATGACGTCCCCGTCAGCTTGGGAAGCTCACCAATCGTCACGTCGATCGCGGCGCCGGCAAGAAACCCGGTGATCACTGCCTTCGACAAGAACTGGGCGATCCACCCCATCCGGAACAGCGCAAGAAGCAGGAACAGGGCGCCCGTGACCAGGGTGATCGCCGCGACGAGCTGCGCCGCCTCCTGACCTCCGAGCTTGGTCACCAACACGGCGCCCCCGGCCACCGCGGCGAGCGACGAGCTCGGCCCTGTCGAGATCTGCCGCGACGTGCAGAAGAGCGCGTAGATGATCGCGCCGGCTGCCGCCGCGTAGAGCCCGTTCTCGATGGGCACCCCGGCGATGCCGGCATAACCAAGGTTCTTCGGGACGACGAGCGCGGTGACCGCGATCCCGGCTGTCAGATCACCGCGAAGCCAGCTTCGGTCATACCTGGGCAGCCAGTCGGCAATCGGCAGCAACCGACGGACGCCTTGGCTCGGCCGATCAGCGCTCACGCGGCTCAGATCATCTCAGCCGCGCCGTGGGGGCGTTGCAGCATCGTCAGGTGACCGACTCATCCGCAGCGTCCAGCGTCCGATCAACCACAGCACTGTAATACCGCTTCAGCGGGTCCGTGCGATCGGCGGCGGAGAGCTAGTCAGGTAGGGCAGACGAGGATCCCTCCGGCGGATCGCCGGGCCCGGGCGTCTTCGTGTCCTCATGGGCGGAGCGTCTCCGCCACCACCAGACGATCCCGCCGATGAGGACCGCCCCCGCGAGAATTCCGAACGCGATCCAGCCCCACTGCGTGCTGCTCGATTCCTCGTTCTGGGACGCCGCGGCCGCAGCCGCGGCTGCGGCCGCGGCAGGACTGACTCCAGACGTTGTCGTGGCACTGGAGACCGTTGTCGTGGCTGGTGGCGGGGTTACCGCGACCACCGTTGTCGTTTGGGACTCCGTGACAGTCTGGGTCGATCGCGTCGAAGCGGTCACCGTCGGAGTCGATCGCGTCGGAGTGGTCACCGTCGGAGTCGATCGCGTCGGAGTGGTCACGGACGGCGTCGAACGCGTCGGTGTCGTCCGTGTCCCGCCGCTCGTCAGCGTCCCGCCTGCCGAGCCACTTCCGCCGCCGCACGCGGCAAGAAAGCCAACCGCGAACAACGCAATCATCCCTGCGGCACCACGCCGATCGAATGAGAAGGCCCGACTAGTGACCATGCATGAACGGTCGCATTCGAGGGCCACCGTCCCTTCACCCGAACAGGATGAACCGCTTCCCCACACGCTGGCCGCAGATCATCCTGTTCGGGTGACGTGTCGCGTCAGTTCCTACGACATCGTCGGCCATGAAGATCTCAAATGGCCTGCCACGGTCCGACCCTTCGTAACGACACATCGCTCATACCGTGGCCGGGACGCCTGCAGTGGACGAGGTCGCCCGAATCGAGGAGGTCGACGATGTCTGACCTGCATCCCAGGCGGATCACGGAACTCGTCCAAGAAGCCGTGCGGCCGTGGTTCAACGGCTCCAGCGTGAAGGACCTCGGGCGCATCGCGGCCGGACGATGACTGCTGCGCGGGCGGCGCGCCGACTGAAGCGCGTGCCGTCTCGAATACCCGGTGATCCTCGACGCTTCCTTACCGACCCGAGACGCGCGCTCATGCTCGGGCTCGTCCTGCTCGTGCTCTTCGTGCTGCTGGCGTTCATCGTGCCGCAGGCGCCGGTCGAGCTCGAGCAACGGTGGAACGAGTGGATGAGCGACATCGCCACGGCCGTGTTGAAGAACATCGCGCTCGTCTTCAACTACCTCGGGCGCGGCTTCGGGCGTGCGCTCCTGATCGCCGTCCCGGCTGCCGTGCTCTTCGTCGCCAGACGCCGGTGGTCGCTGGCTGCCTTCGCGCTGACGGAAGCCCTGACTCCGCTGATCTCCTCGATCACGAAGGCGCTCGTCGATCGTCCGCGACCGCCTGCGCCTCTGGTCCACCCGAGCGGCGCGTCGTTCCCGTCCGGACACTCAGCCTTCGCCGGCGCGACCGCGGTAGTGGTCATCCTGCTCTTCACGCAGGTGGGCCCGCGGAGGCGAATGTGGTGGTCGCTCGCCGTGCTCGCAACGGCGGGAATGGCATGGAGCCGCACCTACCTGCACGCACACTGGCTGCTCGACGTTACGGCTGGGTCGATTCTCGGCGTGGGCGTCGCTCTAATCGTCTGCGGCGGAGTCCAGCTGCTCGCGACTCGCCGCTCCGTCGGGGCTTCTGGAGCTGGTTAGGCGTCAGCTACCGCCGAGGCTCTTACAGGAGTCGGTGCTCTTGAATGCCGAGGAGAGCGAGCCGCCCGCGTCCTTCAAGGTGCTGATCGCCGACTTGGTTTCGTTCGCGAGGCTTTGCACCTGAGGTGCGAGCGTCACGACCGTCGCGCTTAGGGCGGCGGCCGACGGATTGGCCTGGACCTGTGTGAGAGCCGTACTCGCGGCGTCGACGGTGTTGCTGATGTCGGTCGTGAGCTGATCGAGTTGCTGCTTGGCGGCTTGTCCCTGCGAGGAGTCAGGGGGCGGGACAGCCTTGATCTGCGTCAGGAGCGTCTTGGTCGCGGCCTCGGCCTGCGTGATGCTCGTCTGGAAGGAGGCCTGTGTGACTCCGCCGCTGAAGCTCGTGGCGATGCTTTTGATCGTCTGCTCCCAATTGCCGATCGCGCTGCAGACGCTGTTTGCGTACGCCTCGTTGGCCTTTGTATCGGAACTGCCGCCGCAACCTGCCCCCACCAGGACCAGAACACCCGTCAACGCCAGGATCGGTGCTGTGGTGACCCATCTTCTGGCATAACGACTACGACGTCGACTTCGCCCATCAAGCATCGTGAAACCTCCTTGAGTTTTCCATCGAATCGAAGAACAGCAGCCCGACTCGAGTGAGCCTGTGATGTTGAGTGATCAAAGCTTCCCTTTGCGTCCCTGTTACGCAATCGCGAACACGAACTCCGACATCGACGCACGCCCCGATCCACGGAGCCCGCTACGAAGTCGCTTCTGCCACGCTAGGCCGGACCCGCGTGGTCGCTCATCATGCTGATCGGATGATTCGCTCAGACGGTCCGAACGCCGGCTGAATCTGCGGCCTGAGAACGTTGTTCTCGGGACAGATCCGCTCGCCACGATCGGGTCATCCGCCGAGCGAAGCCGGCCTTGAGCCCGATCATCCAGATCGGATGACGTGGTGCTGTGAACACCCTCGTAGGTTGCTCCATGAGGCATTCCAGCGTCTTGACGTTGGGTGGTCCGCATTCGAGAAGGAGGAGAACCATGACATCTGCCACCAACGCGCCGGTCGATCTCTACATAGCGACCTATCCTGATCCGGACGCCGCCCGAGGAGACTGGGACACCATCAAGCAACTGGCCAAAGACGATGTGATCAAGGTCGACGGGCTCGTCCTCGTCAGCCGCCGCGCCGACGGCAAGATCCAAGTTGACGACGACTTCCACGAGACCGCAAAGGGCGCCGTTTGGGGCGCGGTCGGTGGAGCCGTCGTCGGACTGATCTTCCCGCCCGCCCTGCTCGCGAGCGCCGCGGTCGGCGCGGGAATCGGAGCGGGCGCCGGCACACTGGTGTCGCACGCGCAGAAGGAAGAGATCAAGGCAGATGTCGACGACACGCTGCCGCCCAACAGCTCCGGCATCGTGGCGATGTTCGAGGAGACGTGGGAAGACGACATCGACAAGGCCCTCTCGAGCGCCAGCAACGTCACGAAGGAGAAAATCGACGCGGACAGCGCGGACCAGGTCAAAGCAGCGGCGAGCAAGAAGTAGCCGGGTGCGACCGCCCACTGCGAATGACTAGAGGTTGGGCTCGTGACCTTCATCGGTATCGCGGTCAGATAGCCTCGCCAACTCGTAGGCAGCTCCCCAAAACGATGACACTGTCATGAGCCTGGTCTGGGCGGGGCTCATCATCGTGGTTGTTACGGCCCTTGCGATCACGGTGATGCTGCTTGTTCGCAGCCGGGCTCCGGCGGGGAGCCGCTTCGAGGACGGAGACCGCGCGGCCGGCGTCTTTGGCGTCCTAGCAACCGGGTTCGCCGTGCTCCTCGGCTTCGTCGTCTTCCTGGCGTTCGAGAGCTTCGACACCTCGCGTAGCGGCGCCGAAACGGAGGCGCAGATCGTGACGCAGCAGTTCGAAACGGCGCAGTTCTTCCCGGTTGCAGTTCGTGCGCGCCTTTCGGGCGAACTCGTCTGCTACGCACGGACGGTGATCCACCAGGAATGGCCGAAAATGGAATCGGGCACCCTCGGGGACATAGTGAATCCATGGGGCGTCGCCACGTTCCGCACTCTCAAAACCGTCGAGCCGAAGTCCGCCTCCGAGCAGGCGGCGTACGCGAAATGGCTCGACCAGCGCTCCGACCGCGAGAACGCGCGGTCCGACCGAACCCACGGCGCCGAGGGGGTGATCCCGGTGCCGCTGTGGATCGTGCTGCTGATCAGCGCGGTGACCATCTTCGTGTTCATGCTGTTCTTCGCGGACAGCGCCGAGGGCGTCGGCGTGCAGGCGACGATGATGGGCGGCGTCGCGATTGTGATCTCGTCGACGCTGCTACTCCTTTGGTTCCTCGACCACCCCTACCACGCCGGCGTCGGTAGCCTCCGGCCGGTCGCCATGGAGCGCGCAATCCGCGTCCTCGACCAGGAAGCGGCCGTGGTCGGTGGGAAGCTCACGATCCCCTGCGACGAGCGAGGGATCCCGACCGGCGGCTGAGACGGCGGCTGCGAAGCACTTCGTGCTGCAGACGTCATCGTTTCGTCGGCGGCTCTTCGCGCCAGCATCTCGCAATACCTGAGCTGATCATCTCGATGTCTCCTTTACCGGGCGTCCGCAGATGCCGATAGGACGGAGGCGCTATGAGACAGGTGCACGTCATTGCGACCTGGCAGTCCGAGCACCTCGTCGAGCTCGCGGACGAGGACGCCCTCGATGACCTCGTGGAGGTGCTCCAGACGCAATCGAACGTGAAGCTCGTGGGCTACACCGCTCAGCCGCTCGAGGAAGCCGTGGACGTGGCGATCGACGAGCTGCTCGATCGGTAGTTCGGGCCGCGAGCCACGTAACAATTAGACCGTCTAATCGACCGTTACGGCTCCGAATTGGGAAGTGCCGGGCAGACCTGACAGCCTTGCGAACTTCGAGCGGGGACAGGCTTTCGAATCTCGCGTCGGGCGGCGCCGCAATCGTCCCTCGCGTTCCCCCAACCAGAAGCCTGCCCCCGCCCGTTACTTGCCAAGCTGCTCTAGCGTCGCGTTACGATGCGGCCCGGCTGGCGCCTCTTCGTCGCGCGCGCGGTGACGGATCCTTGGAGATCGCAGAGACCCCCGCCGCCACTCTTTGTCCGTTCTCCTCGACGACCTCGAACTGAACGACCAGATGCGCACAGCGTCCAACGGGAACTTCTCCCGGCGAGAAACCGTCGCGATGGACGTAGAGCCGCTCGCCTTCATCGGTCAGGATGAAGCCGTGTTCCTTCTGCTCGTTGAACCACAGCATCTTCCCCTGCATTCTGGTCAGCCTTTCTTCGAAGTCGATGCCTGCAAGAAAGAGAGATGCGCGCACATGGCGCGCGCATCTCTTCTACGCGTATTAAGCCAGTTGAACGACGTTCTTCGCCTCGGGACCCTTGGGGCCTTCGGCGGCTTCGAACTCGACCTTCGCACCCTCGGTCAGTGACTTGAAGCCGTCACCTGCGATGGCGCTGTGGTGGACGAACAGATCCTTACCGGCGTCCTCGGGGGAAATAAATCCGTATCCCTTGGAGTCGTTGAACCACTTGACAGTTCCAGTTGCCATAGAAAAAACACCTCCTCTACCAATTCACGAACGGTAGTGGAGGCGCAATTGCCAACCAGTTACTCGCTCTAGACAAGCCAGTTTAGCAGCTAGTCGGTCTAACCGGCCCGCACGACAAAGAACGCGATCGCCACGTACTGGCAGGAGACACCAACGATGGTGAGCGCGTGAAAGAGCTCGTGATAGCCGAAAACGGCCGGTAGGGGATCCGGGCGACGACGTGCGTAGACGATCGCGCCGGCGGTATAAGCGAGGCCGCCGACAACGAGGAGGGTCACCGCCGCCGGATGCAGATGCTCAATCATTTGCGGGAGTACCACCACTGCAACCCAGCCAAGCGCGATGCCGATTGCAGCCGCGAGCCATTTCGGCGCGGCAACCCACACGAACTTGAGCAGCGTCGCTGCAATCGCACCGGCCCAGACGACGGTAAGCACCACCGGGCGCCAGGCTCCCTGCAACACGAGCAGCGCCACAGGCGTGTACGTGCCCGCGATCAGAAAGTAGACGCCGGCATGATCGATGCGGCGTAACCAGAGACGCGCGCGCGGCTTCCACGTCACACGGTGATAGAGCGCGCTGGCTCCGAAACATGCGACCACAGACGCTGCAAAGACTGCGGCGGCGGCGCGTGCGCGTCCCGCGTTCGCGCCGACGATCAAGATCGGTGCGATTACGACCGCGATGAAGAACGCGACTTGATGGAGAACGCCGCGCAACTTCGGCTTCTCGGGCTCGACCTCGCCCGGCAACTCGATGCTCTGCGTACTAATGGGTCGAGCCGAGCTGTTCTTCTTGTTCTTGTCCTTCCACCGGTTCCACTTGCTCTCCCTCTGGAAGATCGCCGTCGAGCACGGGCTCAGTCTCTCCCGCGAGTCGTTCGGCTGCCGCGTTCTGCTTCTTCTCCTGCTTGAGAGCGCGCTTTTCCTTGACCCTCCGCTCTCGTTCCATCTTCGCAAACGTCTGCTGTCTCTTAGAGCCCATCTAGCTCCTTTTCACGGCGGTGATGAAAGGAATGTCTAGGGACCGCCGGACGTCACCATAGCCTGAACGGCGCGTGCCCGACGGCTTTTCGCTCTAGGAGAACGGGCCGCTGTCGAAGTGGCGGAAGCCCTCGCCGTGCCTCCCGAACAGCGGCCCGGCGCCGCCGGTCGCGTTCACGAGGTCCGCGATCCGCTGCTTCAACCGGGTCAGCATCTCGTCTGCCTGGTCTTGCGTGATTCTCTTGGCCGAGACGGCCTTGTCGAGCTTTTGCTTCGCGTCGGCGACGAGCGCGGCGACGAGGCCGTCCGCCGTCTTGTCGTGGTCCTTCGCGACCTGGGCAAGGCTCTTACCGTTCTCGAGCTGGGTTCGAAGTTGGGCTTCCGTCACGCCGATGTATGCCGCGGCGGCATCCAGGCCGCCGAAGAAACCCAAGTGGTGACCGCCCTCGCGGTGAAGTCCACCGATCAGCGGGAAGTCACCCGACTCGAGACGTTGCTTGAGCTCTGCGCCTTGTTCCTTCGTCAATCGCCCGGCGGCGACCGCGGCGTCAACTTGGTTGACAAGCGCTTGCTTCAGTGCATCGCTGAGCTTGCTCGACGGGATGCCGAGTTGCTTCGCTGCGTCGTCGATGACGGCTTTGCTCTCCTGGCTCGGAGAGCCACCACCGGATGCGGCGACGGCGACTCCGCCGCCCGCGGCGGCGACCAGCGTCGCGGCGCCGATGAAGATCGTTTGCTTTCGGGTGAGTTTCATGGAGCGAAGAGAATCAGTCAGCCTTAAGAGGCCACTAAGAAGTTCCTAAGAACTGCCGTTCAAGCGGAGTGTCATGCGAGTGCCGCCGCCGTCCGCCGCTTCCGCGACGACCTCGCCGCCGTGTGCGACGGCAACCTGGCGGACGATTGCGAGTCCGAGGCCCGAGCCCGGCCGGCCACGTGCGGACGGGGACCGATAGAAACGGTCGAAGACGTGAGGGAGGTCTTCCTCGTCGATGCCTGGACCGTGGTCGCGCACACTCAGCGTGCCATCGCGCACAGCGACCTCGACTTCGCCGTTCGGCGGGCTCCACTTCGCAGCGTTGTCGAGCAGATTGGCGACTGCGCGCTCGATTGTCGACGGCACTCCCTGCACGGTCGACTCCTGTAGATCGGTGGTGAACGTAACGGCGGGACGGTTGCGCCTCGCGCGCTCCACCGCCTCGGAGGCGACAAGATCGAGCCGCACTTCTTCCGGTTCCAGTGTGTGCTGCTCGCCACGGGCAAGGTCGATCAGGCCCGAGATCAGCGTCGTCATCTCCGTCAGCTGGTCTACGACGTCGGCAAGCAGCCGTTCTCGTTCTCCACTCGGCAGCTTTCGCTCGCTTGCGAGCACCTCGATGTTCGTCCTGAGGCTGGTCAGCGGTGTCCGCAGCTCGTGCGACGCGTCTGCGACGAGCTGGCGCTGTGCGCGTGACGACTCCTCGAGCGCGCCGAGCATGGCGTTGAAGCTCCCGGCAAGCCTGCTGAGCTCATCATGGCCGGTGACTTCGATCCGGTCCGACAAGTCTCCCGTCTCGGTCACGTTCTCCGTCGCCGTCGTGAGCCGCCGCACGGGGGCCAGCGCGGCTTTCGATACGGCCAGCCCGAGCGCAGCTGCGATCGCGATTCCGCCACCTGCGATGAGGATGAGCAGGTTCTTGATGCGACCGAGCGAATGGTCGACCTCGGTCAACGAGCGGGCAACCTGGACTGCGCCGCCCGGCCCAAAGGGAAACGTCAGCATCCGAAGATGCACTCCACGTACGTATGTGTCGCTAAAGAACGCGCCACGCTCGCCTCGAGCAACCGCGATGACGTCATTGTTGACCGGCAGCGATACCGATCTCGGCGCGCCTCCAGTAACGTAGATCTTCCCGTTCGCGTCGACGCCTTGCGGATAGACCGTCGCGCCGCCGAGCTCAGAGATCGGGGCCCCCAAGTGTTCGAAGTCGTGAAGAGGGGAGCCGAGCACCTGCGTGGCGTTCGTCTTGAGCGAATCGTCGACCGTGGACCGCAACTGATCGCGGACGACGAAATAGATCACGAGCGACGCGGTCAGCACCGCAAGCGCAACGGCGGCAGCGGCAACCAGCGCGAGACGGGCGCGAAAGCTCACGGCTCTCGCAGGGCGTACCCGACTCCGCGCACGGTCTGGATCAGACGCGGCTTGCCGCCCTCTTCGGTCTTGCGGCGCAGATACCCGATGTAGACGTCGAGCGAGTTCGAGGCGAAGCCGAAGTCGTACCCCCAGACACGTTCGAAGATGATCGACCGCGTCAGCACCTGACGTGGGTTCGTCAAGAAGAGCTCGAGCAAGGCGAACTCGGTGCGGGTGAGCTCGATCAGCTCGCCGCCACGACGAACCTCACGGGTTCCCGGGTCGAGCTCGAGGTCCGCAAACCGAAGAGTTTCGTCGGTCGTCGCAGACGTCCGGCGGAGAAGCGCGCGCACGCGTGCGACAAGTTCCTCGAGTGCGAACGGCTTCGTCACATAATCGTCCGCCCCTGCGTCGAGCCCCGCGACACGGTTCTCGATCTCGTCCCGCGCCGTCAGCATCAGGACCGGGACGTGGTTACCGCTGCGGCGCAGCCTCCGGCAGACCTCGAGCCCGTCGACTACGGGCATGAGCACGTCGAGGATAACGGCGTCCGGTTGGACCTCGCCATTCGCCTGGAGGCGGTCCAGAGCCTCGTGGCCGTCGGCGGCGAGCTCGATCTCGTATCCCTCGAGCTCGAGCGCGCGCCGTAGGGACTCCCGCACTGCCCGTTCGTCGTCTACGACCAGGATCTTCACGGCCCCATTGTGCTGGTTGAAGCTGAGAGAGAGCTAAGAGGTCGGCCCTAAGGCTTCGAGACCGCGAGCTGGACGCTGCCACGCCCGCTGAGTGCGTTCACCCGCACCCGGTAGCTCCGCGTGCCGCAGACCGTCGTGCCTCGGGAGACGATGCGGGCCGACACGGTGTGCGCGACACGCTTCGGTCCGGCGTACACGTCGAGGCCGAGGCGCATACCGGCCGAGGGCCTCAGCGTCACTTTCAAGGATCCATCAAGCGGGGTGGCGATCGTGAACGTGCGCTTCCGTGTCGTACGCGTGAATGCAGCAGTCTGCGTGGTCACGATGCCGTGCGTCCACGGATTCGTCACGTCCTGCTGTGCGGCCGTGAGGTCGGCGGCCGTCGGATACATCGCGTCGGAGACGATGTCCCACGGTGTCTCGGCGCGACCGACTTTACGCTCATTGAGCACTCGGTAGGTCTCGGCCCAGCCCTCACCGGGATTCTCGGTGTACTGAACCGGATCCTCGGCGCCGGGCACGAGCACGCCGCGCTTTGCCTTCGCGCACACCTGCATGGCGGAGGCCCAACGCTTCGGGCCCCAGTCGAGCGCGAGCCAGGGTGCATCCGATCGGTTGGCCGCAACGTGGTGTCCGTACTCGTGTGTGATGACGGCCTCTGCGGAGAGGTCACCGCCCGGGTCTTCACCCGGTGTGTAGAGAAAGGCGCCTTGCGCGCTGTAGCAGGCGACTGCGTCGCTGCCGCACGTGCGCGCGATCTGCGACGGAGTCGAGATCAGCACCGTGACAGTCGAGATCTCGGCACCGTGGACGAGCGTCCCGAGGAAGTCGGCCCAGCGCTGGCCGAGTGCAGGATCGACCGGATAGCTGTTCGACGCGTACACCGTCACGGATTCACCCGTCGCGATCCGGTACTGCCCACCCCAGAACCCGTTGGGGACCGCGCTCAGCGCAACCTGCTTGTCGGTGATCGGACGGAAAGCCCGCGCGATCTGATCGACCTGAGGAGACTGGAGACTTCGCAGCGGCTTCGACTGTGCCGCCGCCGCCGTCACAAGGGCGGTCGCAACGGTGGCGGCGCACAGGACCAGCACACGGGCGAAGGGGGAACGTCCCGCCCGTCTGAGACTTCGCGAATGGAGGGTCGTTTTGGTTTCCATTTCTCGCGAGGCCACTGTGTCGAAGTTGCCACTCAGCCCTAAGACCGTCCTAAGACGGTCGTAAGGAGTTTGTGAGATTCAGTCTTAGCGAGTTCTTACTCGTTCCTCAGCCGGATCTTAGACACAGCTGGTCAGATGTCCGGCATGACACCCCGAACGAATCGCACCCTCTCCCTGGCGGCCGCAGTCCTCGCCGGCGCTCTGATCGGCGCCGGCGGCGGTGCTGCGACCTACGCCGTCCTCAAGCCCGCCGGCAGCAAGACCGTCGTGCGGCAGGTCACCGTCGCAGACTCCCAGCCCGCATCGACTGCTAGCGGCCTCTCCGTTTCGTCGATCTACCAACTCGCGCGGAAAGGCGTCGTCGAGGTCAGCTCCGCTCAGGGGCAGGGCTCGGGCTTCGTCTACGACGCGAGCGGCCATGTCCTCACCAATCAACACGTCGTGTCCGGCGCGAGCTCACTGACCGTCAAGCTCTGGAACGGCAAGACGTTCGGCGCCCAGGTCGTCGGGACCGATGCATCCACCGACCTTGCAGTGCTCAAGATCTCCGCGCCGGCGTCCG
>Ga0207683_10003215_pt1 | contig 14247 bp, 12 predicted proteins | sample KBSM73metaG_FD_184333 | JGI IMG/M metagenome (GOLD analysis project Ga0207683, IMG submission 184333) | Miscanthus rhizosphere microbial communities from Kellogg Biological Station, Michigan, USA - KBS M7-3 metaG (SPAdes) (version 2) | ecosystem: Host-associated > Plants > Roots > Rhizosphere >...
GAGCCCGGTCAGGGCCTCTTCGGAGATCCCGCCCTTGATGGACGTCAGCGAGGACGAGCCCACCTTGACGACGATCCGGCGCGCCCCGGACAGCGCGGTGCGGTCCGGGGCGTTGATGGTCTGGGCACCGATGTTTTGGGCACCGATGTTTTGAGCGCTGAGCGGCTGGGACCCGTGCTCGACGACGGTCTTACTCGTCATCGGCTTCGCCCAGTCCACTCTCCTTGAGCGGCTGCCGCGCGCGGCGGCCGCTGACGGATTCGGTCCAGATGCCGGCCTTGCGTTCGGCTTCGAGCTCGGCGCGGGCGGCGGCCTTGGCGTCGCGGCGTTCCTGCTGTTCGTCGCGCTTCTGGCCACGCGTCGGGCGGTCGCCGATGTCGGCGAAGCGCACGTCGGTGCCGCGGGGCGAGGCGAGCAGCTCGGCGCCGGCCATCATGGTCGGCTCCCAGTCGAAGACGACGCCGTCGTCCTCGCCGATGACCACCATGTCGCCCGGCTTGGCGCCCTGCTTGAACAGTTCATTTTCGACGCCGAGCTTGGCCAGGCGGTCGGCGAGGTAGCCGATCGCTTCCTCGTTGGTGAAGTCTGTCTGCTTGACCCAGCGCACGGGCTTGTCGCCGAGGACGCGGAAGAGCGGCTCGAGGTTCTTCTCTTCGCGGCGGATCGTGAAGCCGGTCTCGTTGACGGCGCGGGGGCGCAGCACGGGGGCCGCCACCTTCGGCGGGGTCGCTGCAACGGCGTCGCGGGCGGCCTGGACGATTTCGGCCATGGCGAAACCGAGCTGGCGGAGGCCTTCGTGGCTCGTCGCCGAGATTTCGAAGACCTTGTAGCCCCTGGATTCGAGCTCCGGGCGGACGAACTCGGCCATGTCCTTGCCGTCCGGCAGGTCAACCTTGTTCAGGGCCACGAGGCGGGGGCGGTGGTTCAGCGGAACGACTTCGCCGTCGGACCCGCTGTAGCTCATGTCCACAGCGTACTTCTCCAGCTCGGCCTCGATGATGGCGAGGTCGGAGAGCGGATCGCGGTCCGATTCGAGCGTGCCGCAGTCCAGCACGTGCACCAGGGCGGCGCACCGCTCGACGTGGCGCAGGAAGTGGTGGCCCAGGCCCTTGCCCTCGCTGGCGCCCTCGATCAGGCCGGGGACGTCGGCAATGGTGAAGCGGACCTCACCGGCCTGGACGACGCCGAGGTTGGGGATGAGGGTGGTGAAGGGATAGTCCGCGATCTTGGGCCGGGCGGCGGACATGGCGGCGATCAGGCTGGACTTGCCGGCGGAGGGGAAGCCGACGAGGGCGATGTCTGCGATGGACTTCAGTTCCAGGACAACGTCGCTGGATTCGCCTTCGATGCCGAGCAGCGCGAAGCCGGGCGCGCGGCGCTTCTGGGAGGACAGGGAGGCGTTGCCGAGGCCGCCGATGCCGCCGGCGGCGGCGATGTATTCGTCGCCTTCGGCCACGAGGTCGGCGATGACGTCGCCGGACTTGGACTTCACTACGGTGCCCACCGGCACCGGAAGGATCAGGGTTTCGCCGTTTTTGCCGCCGCGCCAGTCGCCCATGCCGGGGCCGCCGTTGGTGGCGTGCCGGTGGGGCGCGTGGTGGTAGTCGAGCAAGGTGGTGGTCTGGGGGTCGACGCGCAGGATGACGTCGCCGCCGTTGCCGCCGTTGCCGCCGTCGGGACCGCCGAGGGGCTTGAACTTCTCGCGGTGGACGGAGACACAGCCGTGGCCGCCGGTACCGCCGGATACGTGCAGTACTACCCGGTCTACAAAGCTCGCCACGTGGATCTCCTCAGTGCTGTTCCCCGGACCCCCAAAGGGGCCCAAGATGATTGTAATGCGGTTAAAACACCGGTGGAGCGGACCTAATGGCCCGCCCCACCGATTTAGAACTTATTGTTACTCTGCAGCTGCAGCAGCCACGATGTTCACAACGCGGCGACCACGGCGGGTGCCGAACTCGACAGCACCGGGGGTCAGGGCGAACAGGGTGTCGTCCCCGCCGCGGCCTACGCCGGCGCCCGGGTGGAAGTGGGTGCCGCGCTGGCGGACGATGATCTCGCCTGCGGAAACTACCTGGCCACCGAAGCGCTTGACGCCGAGGTACTGGGCGTTGGAGTCACGACCGTTGCGAGTGGAACTCGCGCCTTTTTTATGTGCCATTTGAAATGCCTGCCTTCAAAAATTCTGGGGAATCTGCTGGAACCTGAACAGTAACGAAGAGTTACTTGATACCGGTGATCTTGACCTTGGTCAGTTCCTGACGGTGGCCCTGACGCTTCTTGTAACCGGTCTTGTTCTTGAACTTCTGGATGACGATCTTCGGACCACGGAGGTCTTCGAGGATCTCAGCCGTAACCGTTACCTTGGCCAGGTCCGCAGCAGCAGACGTGACTTTGTCACCGTCCACCAGGAGCAGTGCGGGCAACTCAAAGGTGCTGCCGGCTCCACCGGGGACGCGGTTCAGGGTAACGAAGTCTCCAACGGAAACCTTCTCTTGGCGGCCGCCTGCGCGGACAATCGCGTACACCACTGGGGAACTCACTTCTCTCGACGTTTATTACTAGATTTGCGTGCGGAACCAGGGGCCAAATTGTTTGGACCGGCTCACGCTGTGCCTCAACGCCGGTGGATTCCCCGGGGGAACCCATGAGCTACCCCCGGAACAAATCCATTTGGAATTCCAAGTGGACTGTTCTCAGGGTCATAACCCAAGTGTTGGCGTAAGCACCGAAGATCTAGAATACGCTAATTTTGCCTTCGGCCGCAAATGAGGCTGGTTCCGGCGGGTAGTCCGTGATAGGCGCCACAGTGTCTTGATGCAAAGTCCCCGCCAATGTTCTTGGCCGGGATCTTGACCATCCTGAGCTGTGTTGCCGCAACGACTTCCGGAACCGTGCCCCACCATCGTACCGGTAGTCCGGACCAGCTCGCGTCAGGCGTACAGCCGCGGCGCGTCGAAGAAGTCCACTTCGTAGCGCGATGACTGCCGGAAGGCCAGGGCCATGGCCTCCCGCTCGCTCTCCGATGCCCGCCCGGCCGCCGTGTCCGTGTACGCGATGGCCTGCCGGGTCGCGGCGGCGAAGTCCTCGTCGGCGTAGGTCCGCAGCCAGCCGGCGTAGGGGTGCTCCCCGGGGGCGCCGCCGGCCAGGAACTCCCGGTGCAGCGTGGAACCGACCTCGGCGTAGAGCCAGAAGCAGGGCAGCGCCGCCGCCACGAGGACGCCATAGCTGCCGGAGACCGAGGCGGCCAGCAGGTGGTCCACATACGCTTTCGTGACCGGGCCCAGGGTGGAGGCCGTGGGGCGGGCGCTAAGCCAGGACCGGTGCAGCTCGGATTCGACTTCCAGGCAGGTCTGCGCCGAACGGGCCCAGAACAACTGCTCGGCCTCGGTGGGGGCAATCGCCGCGGCCCGGGCCAGGACCCGGGAGTAGCCGTTGAGGTAGATGGCGTCCTGGGCGAGGTAGTACGCGAACTCGTGCTCGGGCAAGGTGCCGTCGGCCAGTCCGCGGACGAAGTCCAGGGCGTAGATCGCCTCAAGATCGCCCGCGGCTCCTGCGCGCAGGGCTGCGGCGAACTCCCCCGCCGCCGGACCGTGCCCGGCCGGGCGGCGCTGGCCATCGGGTAGTTGCTGCCCGCCGTGGAGGTGCTGCAGGTGGTGGAAGTGGTGGACCGGGCCGTTGCCGGTGCCGACGTCCAGGGCCGAGGCTTCGCGGAGCGCGCCCAGCAGCCACGGCTTGACTTCCCGCAGCGCCGCTTCCCAGTCCCCCACCCGGGCCTGCACGGTGGCCATGGCCGAGGACAGGGAGCAGCCGGTGCCGTGGCTGTTGCGCGTCGCGATCCGCTCCCCCGGCACCACCACCGTTTCCTGGCCGAGCAGGCCGCCGGTGTTGACCAGCGCATCCGGGCAGCCGGCGCCGGCGTCGTTGGCGGGGCCGTTGCCGTCGTTGGCGGGGCCGTCGCCGTCGGCGTCGTGGGCCTGCCCGTCCCCGGGCTCGCCGCCCTGGAGGTGTCCGCCCTTAACCAGGACAGTGGTGCCGGTCAGGGCGGCCAGCCGCTTGCCCTGCGCCAGGGCCTCGGACCAGTCGGCCGCGACGGGCTCCTTGAGCAGGATTGCGAGTTCGGCGAGGTTGGGCGTGATGAGGTCCGCCAGCGGCAGGAGGGCCTGCAGGGCGGCCTCGGCGGATTCCTGCAGGAGCCGGTCCCCGCTGGTGGCGACCATCACCGGGTCCAGGACCACGACGGCGGGGCGCACCTTTTCCAGCCAGACGCGGACGGCGTCGATCACGGCGGCGTCACCGAGCATGCCGATCTTGACGGCGTCGATGCCGATGTCGTCGCTGATGGCGTCCAGCTGCGCCGTGAGGAACGCCGCCGGGGGAACGTGGACGGCACGCACGCCCTGGGTGTTCTGCGCTGTCAGGGCGGTGATGGCAGCCATGCCGTAGCCGCCGTTCGCCGCGATGCTCTTCAGGTCGGCCTGGATTCCGGCCCCGCCGGAGGGATCGGAGCCGGCGATGGCCAGCACACGGGGAATGCGCGGCGGCGCCGGCAGAGACTCGCTGTGCAGAAAATTGGGCGGGAGGAACTCGGACGGATTCGGTCTCGCGGACAAGGCAGACATCCCTTCGCCGGTGCTAACCGGACAGGTTCAACGGGTCTGGATCTCAGCCGGCCCGATGCCCGGCACCCCGTGTCAGTGTTCCAGCCTAGCCGCTGCCACCCTGCGGACCCGTTAACGCACGAGCGGGCCCGGGCCCGGGCGGACGTATGTTACGTCTGCCCTGACCCGGACCCGCAGCCCGACCAGTCGAAATAATGACCGGACGGGGACGTGGTCAGTCGCGGAGGACTACAGCTCCGACGCCGGCACGCCGACGCCGAGGATGATCGGCTCGTTGCCGGCCGGGAGGGACGCAGGCCTGGCCGCAGCGGGAGCCTTGGCCTCGTGGACCGATCCGGCCGCGGCCGGCCGGGTTGCCTCGCGGTGCTCCACGGAGGTTTCGTTGGCTGCACCCTGGGCGCGGCTGGCACTCCGGTTGCGGCGTGCGCGGCGGCCGCGCAGCGTCGTGGTGTCAGCCGTGCGTGACGCCGGCGCCTCCGCAGCGCGGACGGCCGCCGGCGCCTCGGGCGCCGTGGCTTCCGGTGCGGCAACAGCCACTGCCTGACCGGCGGCCTGGCCGGCGGTCTGGTCCGGCTTGCCGGCCTCTGCTTCGCCCAGGTTTGCGAAAGCCTCGGTCAGCAGGTCCAGGGTCAGGGCCGGTGACGGCGCGTCCTCCGCGTGCTCGACGAAGGGCAGGGCCACCTGCTCGCCGCCAAACGTCAGCACCGTTGCGGGGCGGCCGGCTGCCTCGTCGGCGGCTGCGAGCTGCGTGACGGCGTCGACGGCGGACTGGCGGGCCCCGGCGTCGCTGGCTGCGGCTGCCTCCCCGTCGTGCAGGTGCGCGGCGTGCGCTGCGGCAGCGATGTTGGCCAGCGCGGCACGGGTGGCCTCGGCCTTGGCGTGGCGTTCGGCCTCGGTGGGTTCGGCGTGGACGGGCGCGGGTGCGGCCGGCGCGGCCTCTCCGCCCTGGCCTCCCCTGCCGCGGCGACGGCTCTTGCGTTCCGGGCGGGCAGCAGGCTGCGCCTCGGTGCGCGGCACATAGTGCTCCGCGGCGACCGTGTTGGCGCGGCGGTGCTCCACCGGCTCGTCGTGGGTGACGATGCCGCGGCCCGCACATGTTTCGCACTGTTCGCCGAAGACTTCCAGCAGCCCGGTGCCCATCCGCTTGCGGGTCATCTGCACGAGGCCCAGCGAGGTCACCTCGGCCACCTGGTGCTTGGTCCGGTCCCGGCCCAGGCACTCCACCATGCGGCGCAGCACGAGGTCGCGGTTGGATTCGAGCACCATGTCGATGAAGTCGATCACGATGATGCCGCCAATGTCGCGCAGGCGCAGCTGCCGGACGACTTCCTCGGCCGCTTCCAGGTTGTTCTTGGTGACGGTTTCCTCGAGGTTGCCGCCGGAGCCGGTGAATTTGCCGGTGTTGACGTCGACCACGGTCATGGCTTCGGTGCGGTCGATCACGAGCGAACCGCCCGAGGGCAGGAAGACCTTCCGGTCCAGGGCCTTGTGGATCTGCTCGTCGATGCGCCAGGCCGCGAAGATGTCCGTGTCCTTGGTCCACTTCTCGAGCCGGCCCACGAGGTCAGGTGCCACGTAGGTGACGTAGGCCTCGATGGTGTCCCAGGCTTCCTCGCCGGAGACGATCAGCTTGGAGAAGTCCTCGTTGAAGACGTCCCGGACCACCTTGATGGTCAGGTCAGGTTCGCCGTAGAGCAGCTCGGGGGCGAGGATCTTGGTGGACGTCGACTGGCTCTCGATGCCTTCCCACTGCGCGCGGAGGCGGTTGATGTCGTGCGTCAGCTCTTCCTCGGAAGCTCCCTCGGCCGCGGTGCGGACAATGACGCCCGCGTCCTCGGGCAGGCGGTCCTTGAGGATCCGCTTGAGGCGGTTGCGTTCGACGTCGGGCAGCTTGCGGGAGATGCCGGTCATGGAACCGCCGGGCACGTACACGAGGTACCGGCCGGGCAGCGAGATCTGGCTGGTGAGGCGGGCGCCCTTGTGGCCGACCGGGTCCTTGGTGACCTGGACCAGCACGGAGTCGCCGGACTTCAGCGCGTTCTCGATCCGGCGCTGCTTGCCTTCGAGGTTGACGGACTCCCAGTTCACTTCACCGGCGTAGAGCACGGCGTTGCGGCCGCGGCCGATGTCCACGAAAGCGGCTTCCATGGAGGGCAGCACGTTCTGGACCTTGCCCAGGTAGACGTTGCCGATCAGGGAGTCCTGCTGGGTCTTGGACACGAAGTGCTCGGCCAGGACGCCGTCTTCAAGGACACCGATCTGGATTCTGTCGTCGCGCTGGCGGACGATCATCTGGCGGTCCACGGACTCGCGGCGGGCCAGGAACTCGGCCTCGGTGATGACGGTACGGCGGCGGCCGGTGTCGCGGGATTCGCGGCGGCGCTGCTTCTTGGCTTCCAGGCGGGTGGAGCCCTTGACGGATGTGACGCGGTTGTTCACCGGCGCCTCGGCCATGGCACGCGGCGCACGGACGCGGGTCACCGTGTTGGGCGGATCGTCGCCTTCCCCGCCGGTCAGCTCCAGGTCCTGGTCTCCACGGCGACGGCGGCGGCGGCGGCGGGAGGTCACACCGTCTTCAAGGATTACCTCGGAGCCTTCGTCGCCCTCTTCTTCGGTGCCTTCCGACTCGGTGTCGGACTCGGCAGAGGTGCGGGTGCGGCCGCGCCGGCCGCGGCTGCGGCGCCGACGGCGGTTGCCGGCGTCCTCGTCCTCGTCGCCTTCCTCGTCCTCGGGCTCAGCTGCTGCGGCGGCAACGGGGGCCGGACGCACCACAGTGCTCAGGTCCGGGGCCTGGAAGATGACGGAAGTGAGGGCACCCGGTTCCATGAACAGCGACGCGGCCGGGCTTTCCTCGGGGCGGGCTTCCGGCTCTTCAGGCTGGGCTGCGGCGGCTTCCGCGGTGGGTGCTTCCGCCGCGGCGGCTTCTTCGGCCGGGAGTACTGCCGCGGGTGCTTCTTCGGCCTTCGGGGCGGCCTTGGCACGGCTGGCACGGCGGCGGACCGGCTTCTCTGCAACCGTCCCTGCGGCCGTTTCTGCGGCGGCAGCTGCGTCAGCGCCAGTTGCTGCGGGGGCCTCAGCCGCGGCAGGTGCGCCGGCTTCGGCGTCGCCGGCGAAGGCAGGCAACGGTTCCGGGGCTGCTACAGCTTTCCGGGTCCGGGTGCGCCGCGCGGGCGCCTTGGCCGCAGTCTCGGCTGCAGCAGTTTCAGATACAGCAGCTTCGGGTTCAACAGTTTCAGTTACGGCTGCTTCGACGTTGGCCGGCTTACGGCGGCCCCGGACGGGCTCATCTGAACCGGCCGCGTCGGCCAGGGCCGCAGCTTCGGCAACAGCCTCGGCCGCCTCCGCGGCGTTGACCTTGGCGACGGGCGCCTTCCGGCGGGTCCGTACGGCCCTCTTCGGCGCTACCGGAGCCTCTGCTTCCGCAGTTCCCTGCGCTTCCCCGGTGACTACTAGTTCTTCGTTTCCGGCTACTACCTGGTCATTATCCATATGTGGCGACACTCCTGCCCCTGATGCGCCGCCACATTCGGCGCCCCTTGGGGGCAAATATGCGTCAACACCCGCAGGCATTGACAGAAGTCAATTGAATACCCTCAGGTTCGCACCGGCAGTGGGGTGCGGCAGCCCTGGAGGGCCGGCGAGATTGTTTTGGAACCCGTTGACCTACACGCCACAACCAGGTGCCGTCCAATGGCATTGCGGGACAGCTGGAATCAGAGGATCCGCAGCTCCCTGCTCATCATTGGCGGTCTTGAAACAAAATCGCCGGACCGGAATCCGGATGTGGATCGGGTTCCAGCCACGATCATTGTCTCACAGGAGCCGTGAAAGCAGGGGCAGGCGGGGCCGGAAGTGCAGCAGGTGCGGCCGGGCGCGGCCGGCGGGGCCGTTCTCCGGCGCTGCTCAGCCTCCGGCGTTACAATCGGGGCAAGAAGCACCCGGTCAGGACGACTAAAAAAGGACTCAATTTCCATGCCCAGCATCTCCAGCACTGCCGGCGACGCGACCGTGCACCAACCGGGTTCCGGCCCGGCCCCCGCGGCGCGGCCCCTTCCCACGATGACCCGCGACCGCCCGTTCGCCTGGCTCCTGCTGATCACCGGCGTCATCGGCTGGCTCGCATCCGGGGCCCTGGTGCTGGAGAAGCTGGAGGTCCTGAAGGACCCGAACCACGTCACGGTCTGCGACGTGAACCCGTGGATCTCCTGCGGCCAGGTCATGCAGACACCGCAGAGTTCCGTGTTCGGCTTCCCCAATATGTTCATCGGAATCGTCGCCTTCGCCGTGATCATCACCACGGCCATGGGTATCCTGGCCGGCGCCCGGTTTTCCCGGTGGTACTGGCTGGGGCTCCAGGCGGGCGTGACGCTGGGCTTCGCGTTCGTGGTCTGGCTCTGGTCCCAGGCCCTGTACGCCATCCACATCCTCTGCCCGTTCTGCATGATCGTCTGGGCCGTGATGATCCCGCTGTTCGTCTGGGTGAGCGTCCGGAACATCTCCCACGGCGTGATTGCCCTGCCCGCCGGTCCCACCAAGGTGATCGGCGACTCCGGCTGGATCATTACGGCGCTGCTGTACGTCGCCGTCGTCGCGACGATCTTCTTCGCCTTCATCCAGGTTTTCATCGGTACCTCCGGCTACTAAACGCCCCAACCGCGTCGAAGAGACTGTTAAGGCCAATGCTCGCGCCGGGCATTGGCCTTAGCCGTCTCTTCGGTGAGAGGCTCCGGGCCCATGTCGGGACTTATGGCACGACCCCGCGCGCGCAGGTTACATAAGGCTGGAGGAAGGAAGACCGGAGGCCTCTTGATGACTGTTCTTATTGCGTATGCAAGCGCTTTGGGGTCCACCCGGGAGATGGCACAACATATGGCATCCCGCATGGCGGGTGCACTGGGCGAGGTGGAGTGCCGGTCCGTGGAGGACGTCGGGGCCCTCTCCCGCTATGAGGCTGTCGTCGTCGGCAGCGCCGTCCACAACCAGGCCTGGCTGCCCCCGGCTTTGCTGTTCTTCAAACACCATGCCCGCGAGCTGGCCAGTCGGCCCGTGTGGGCCTTCAGTGTAGGGATGGCGGATGCGCTGCCAAAGCCGATTCGCCGGCGCGGCGCGGCAATGCAACAGGAACGTCTGGCAGAAGTCCTGATCAAAGAAGTTCCGCTTCGAGGCCACAAACTCTTCTCCGGCGTCTACCAGGCCGGCCAGATGCCGGCACCGCTCCGGGTGTTGTTCAGGCTCACCGGCGGCCGATTTGGGGATTTGCGGGACTGGGCGGCAGTCGACGAATGGACGGATCAGATTACGGCCCAACTCGCTAAACCTGCTTCGTCCACGTCTTCAGGCAGCATCACAGGCTAATGCCATCGAGACTGCGCATCCCGGCCGCGGCGCCCGGCGCGGTGGTGCGTGCACGGGAGGACCCATGACCGTTGTGAGCATTCACGCCGAACGAGGGGACATGCCTGCCTACGCGGCGACGCCGGCCGGTGCCGGTCCGTGGCCCGGCGTCGTCGTCATCCATGACGCACTCGGCCTGAGCCGTGACACCAGAGACCAGGCCGACTGGCTGGCCGGCGAGGGGTTCCTCGCCGTGGCACCTGACCTGTTTTACTGGGGCAGCAGGGCGGCCTGCTTGTGGTCCCTCATCCGCGGCTGGCGGCCCCTCGGCGACCTGGACCTCACCCGCGCGTGGCTGGCCGGACGGGACGGCTGCACCGGCCGGATCGGCGTGATCGGCTTCTGTATGGGCGGCGGGTTCGCCCTCATGCTGGCCCCGGACCATGACTTCGCCGCGGCAAGCGTCAACTACGGCGGACTCGATGACGGGACTGCCCGCGCAATGCCCCGGGCCTGCCCCATCGTTGGCAGCTACGGCGCCAGGGACCGCTGGCCCGGAGTGCGCAAGGTCCCGGCGCGTCTGGAGCCGCTGCTCGCCGACGCCGGGATAGACCATGACATCAAGGTCTATCCCGACGCCGGTCACGGCTTCCTCAACAGGCATGGCCCGTCGGAGCTCACATTCGGGGACAAGGTGCTCGCGAAGCTGGTTGCGGCCGGTTACCACGAGCCCTCCGCCGAGGACGCGCGCCTGCGCATCCTCGGCTTCTTCCGGGAACACCTGACCAATGAAGGGGAAGCGCGATGATGCACCCTGCACCGAGGGGAGCCTTGCTGGCAGCGGGCGCTGTGGCCGGTTTCACTGCCGGCTACCTGACACTCGTGCGGCCACGCCTGCTTCGCTGGGGCGCGACCGTTGACGAAGTGCGGGGACCTTACCCGGGGGCGGGGTTGATTCCGGGCAGCACGCGAGGGGCGACCATGGCGGTGACCATCGATGCGCCCCCTTCGCACGTGTGGCCCTGGCTGGTGCAGATGGGAACGGATCGCGCCGGCTGGTACAGCTGGGACCGTCTCGACAACTTCGGGCGCCGCAGCACAGAGAGCATCCATCCCGAGTGGCAGGAGATCGCCGCTGGTGACCGCCTGGCGGCGAAGCCCGACGGCAGCGAGTGGTGGGCGGTCGCGGCACTTGAACCCGAGCGGTTCCTGGGCCTGCGTATGTCGGTCGATCTCCGGGGGCGCCCATTCGACCCGGCACGAACCCGGCCGCGCTATTACACCGACTCGCTCTGGGGATTCGAGCTGCGGGAGTCCGCGGGTGAGCGCACCCGGCTGGTAGTCAGCGGGTACTGGTCGCTACAGCCACAATGGCTGCAACCCATCCTGAGCATCACCATGCTGGAGCCCGCGCATTGGGTCATGCAGACCCGCCAGTTCTCGAATCTAGTGCGCCTCGCCAGCCGCTGAGAGGTCCCCGCGGCCCGGAGCGGGCCGAGAAGCCCCAACCGCCGCGAGGGGACAGTTAAGGCCAATGTCCGGTACGAACATTGGCCTTAACTTTCCCCTCGGTGGGGGTGTCCCGAAATTCGGGCTAGAACCAGATCTTGATCTCGCGCTCGGCGGATTCCGCCGAATCCGAGCCGTGGACCAGGTTCTGCTGGACCTTCAGGCCCCAGTCGCGGCCGAAGTCGCCGCGGATGGTGCCGGGCGCCGCCGTCGTCGGGTCCGTGGTACCGGCGAGGGTGCGGAAGCCCTCGATGACGCGGTGGCCCTCGAAGATCGCGGCGACCACGGGGCCGCTGAGCATGAACTCAACCAGCGGCTCGTAGAACGGCTTGCCGACGTGCTCCTCGTAGTGCTGCTCCAGCAGTTCGCGGCTCGCGTCGACTTTCTTGAGCTCGGCCAGGGTGTAGCCCTTGGCTTCGATCCGGCTCAGGATGGCGCCGGACAGGTTGCGGGCGACTCCGTCGGGCTTGATCAGGACGAGGGTGCGCTCAATGCTCACAGCTGCTCCAATGTGTTGGGGTGGGATTTAGGTCAAGTCTACGGGGTTCGGGCCAGGTGCCCGGGCACAGGTTCAGGCGCTGTTTCAGGCGCTGTTTCCCGGCGCGGGGCCCTGGGGGTGGGCGGCGTCCCAGTCGGCCTGCTCGCGCTCCCGCTGGGCAGCTTCCCGGTCAATCCGGATGCCGGTCCGGATCCCGTACCACCACGCCACGGCGAAGAGCGCGCCGACGAGGTACATGGCCGGTTCCACGATGCCGCCCAGGATCAGCACGAGCTGCAGGACCCAGCCCAGAGCCACTCCCCACGGCTTCGAGAGGACAGCGCAGGTGAAGACGAAGACCAGGCACAGGCCGATCCCGACCGAGAAGACCAGGGCCGCAGGGTATTCGTTCCGGTGCAGTCCAAAGACGGCCAGTGTCCCGAAGAGCACCACGAATGCTTCCAGCAGCAGGACCGTGGAGGCAAACATGACCTTCGTGGAACGTCGTTTCTTGGGCATGCCCGGGCGCCATTCGCGTTGGGCTTTGGTGAGTTTCGCCATCGCTTACGCGTCCGCCTTTCCGAGCAGGATCCGGGCGTCCGCGACGAGCGTGATGGAACCGGTCACGAGGACCCCGCCGGCGGGCTCGTCGTCGGCTTCGGCCCGTTCCACGGCCCATTCGAGGGCGTCATCGAGCTTCCCGGCGACGTGGATGTTCTCCTCGCCGAAGCCCAGGTCAACCGCGATTTCGGCCAGGTCCTCGGCCGGGACGGCCCGGGGCGAGTTGGACTGGGTGAAGCAGTATTCGGTGGCGAGGCCGCCCAGGGATTCCTTGAGCTGGCGCAGGATCTCCTCGGCGTCCTTTTCCCGCAGCACGCCGACCACCACCACCAGCTTGGTGAAGTTGAAGGCCTCGTGGATGGCCTCGGCGGAGACCCGGATGCCCTCCGGGTTATGGGCGGCGTCCACAATGATGGTCGGCGCGGTGCGGACCACCTCAAGCCGACCCGGGGAGGTGACGGAGGCGAAGGCCTCCTGCAGGATCTCGGCGTCGATCGCCTTTTCCCCGCCAAAGAACGCTTCCAGCGCGGCAATGGCGACGGCGGCGTTCTCGGCCTGGTGCGCGCCGTGCAGCGGCACCAGCAGGTCCTCGTAGCGTCCGGCGATGCCCTGGATGGTGACCATCTGGCCGCCGACCGCGACGGTGCGGGATTCGACGCCGAACTCCACGCCCTCGAAGCGGAACGGCACGTTGACTTCCTTGGCCTTCTCCAGCAGGACCTGGGCCGCGTCGACCGGCTGCGCCGCGCTGATGAGGAAGCTGCCGGGCTTGATGATGCCGGCCTTCTCGTAGGCGATGTCCCCGGTGGTGTCGCCCAGCAGATCGGTGTGGTCCAGGGAGATCGGGGTGATCACGGCCACCTGGCCATCGCCCACGTTTGTGGCGTCGGTGATGCCGCCCAGGCCCACTTCCATGACCGCGACGTTGACCGGCTGGTCGGCGAAGACCGCGAAGCCCAGGATGGTCAGGCATTCGAAGTAGGTCAGCCGGGGCTGGCCCGCTTCTTCGAGTTCGCCGTCCACGATCTGCAGGTAGGGCCGGATCTCGTCCCAGATCCGGACGAAGGTCTCATCCGGTACCGGGGCGCCGTCGATGCTGATCCGTTCGGTGACCTTGGACAGGTGCGGGCTCGTGTACCGGCCGGTGCTCAGGCCGTGGGCGCGCAGTCCCGCCTCGATCATCCGGGCCGTGGACGTCTTGCCGTTGGTGCCGGTGACGTGGATGATCGGGAAGGCCTTGTTCGGCTCCCCCAGGATTTCCATGGCACGGTGCAGCGGCGCGAGCCGGGGCTCCATCTTGTTTTCCGGCGCCCGGCCCAGCAGCTCGGCGTAGACGCTCTCTACGGAGAATTCGTCGGTCATGGCTTAGGCTCCAACTTTCTTAGCGACACTGACCTGTGGTTCCTTGACGTCGGCCGCCAGGGTTTCCAGCTCGATGGTCAGGGTTTCGGTCTTGACCAGCTCCGCGTTGGCCAGCAGGGCCTCGACGACGTCCGGCTTGGCCGTGACGGAGGTGCTGATCCGGTCGCTGACATTGAGTCCGGCGTCCTTGCGGGCCTGCTGGATGGCGCGGACCATGTCGCGTGCCATTCCCTCGGCCTCCAGTTCGGGGGTGACCTCGGTGTTGAGGACCACGAACCCGCCGCCGGGCAGGACGGCCGCGGCGCGGGATCCTTCACCTTCGGCGGCTTCGGCCACGACGGTTTCCAGGGTGTATTCCTGCGGTTCGAGTTCGAGGCCGCC
>Ga0207683_10003217_pt1 | contig 14245 bp, 12 predicted proteins | sample KBSM73metaG_FD_184333 | JGI IMG/M metagenome (GOLD analysis project Ga0207683, IMG submission 184333) | Miscanthus rhizosphere microbial communities from Kellogg Biological Station, Michigan, USA - KBS M7-3 metaG (SPAdes) (version 2) | ecosystem: Host-associated > Plants > Roots > Rhizosphere >...
GGCCGGCGTCGGGGTACTCGCCGAGATCCTTGTCGCCGCAGTCGGTGTGCTCGTAGAGCTGGACGCGGTCGAGCATCGTCAGCTCGTACGCACCGGCGCCGTAGCCGACCATCGGAATCGAGCCGGTGTACGCGCCGATCTGACCGGCCGACGCGCTCGTGTTGTAGAGCTCGGGCAGCAAATTGAAGTTCACGCTCGCCTGGCTCGTGACCCAGCCGAGGAGGTTGTCGGCCTTCGGCGAGTCGCCCTGGCGGCGGAACGCGGCGGACGTGCGGAGATCGAGCAGGATCCATTCGTTCGTGTCGTAGGGATCCTGAGAGCCCTCGACGCGCTTGTAGCCGCCGGCGGGCGTCTGGAGATAGCTCATCGCGCCGAGCGTCGCGGTCGCGACCGGGTCCGTCGGATCGACGAGCGACCAGTTGACGGTCTCGACGGTCGCGCCGTCGCGGTAGTTCGCTCCGCTCGCGAGCCGCTCCAGCGAACCGGCGAGCACGCCCTGCGAATCGATGAAGGTCGTCTTCACCGCGGCGAATGCCTTGTCGGCGTACATCTTGTAGCGCGCGACGTCCTCCATCTTGCCGGCGCGGCGCGCGAGCGTCGCCATGTCGCACAGGCCGCGCGCGGTGGCCGCGCTCGTGTAAAGGAAGTGCTGGCGGTTGCCCCAGTGGACCTCCCAGATCGAGGCGTCGGCGATCGTCATGCCGCTCGACTCGAGGTTCGCGATCAGCGGCTCGGCGACGCCATTCTTGATCGCGTCGTAGACCGTGTCGCCCTTCTTCGTCGTCGAGGCAAGCCACGCGGTGTCGGCGCTCGCGTCGACGTACGTGCGCGCGGACCACAGGAACAGGCCCCAGCCGTCGATCTCGATGTTGCGGCTCGGCTGGCCCGAGTAGTCGGCCTCTTCCTGGCCGTCGCCGTAGTAGCGCACCGTCGAGATCCGGTACGGCTGGTTCGCGAGGTAGCTCGGATAGCGGCCGGCATCTGCGCCGAGGAAGAAGTCGAGCGCGGCCTTCGCGCGATCGCCATGACCACTTCGCGCGAGCGCGGCGATCGCGTACTGCGCATCGCGCACCCAGCCGGTGTGCCAGGCGCCCGGCGGCAGCGAGGCGAGGATCATGCCGGTGTTGTGGCGGCGCGGCGAATCGCTCCACGGCTCCATGATCTGGCCCATGCGCAGCACCGTCTCGGCCTGACGCCACACCTTGGTCTCGGTCGCGTTGAGGCCGGGCGCGGGCGGCGTGCGATACGCCTCCATCTCGGCGAGGATCGACGTGTACAGCGCATCGGGCGCCTGACCCGCGAGGTACGTGTTCCACGCGGTGGTCGCGGTCTGCGCGCTGCCGCCGGCATCGAACAGCACGGCGACGCCCCACCACGCCGACGCGCCGGGCGCGAGCGTGCCGAGGTCCTTCTGGAACGCGTTCTTCGTGTCGGTGCCGCTGCACGGCGACTGCGTCGTCAGCGAGCCGCCGGCCGCGACCGTGTTGTACGCGTTCGCGTTGCACGTCGAGACATCCGCGCCGCCGATCGGCACGTAGACCATCGCGCCACCGCCGGCGCCGGTCTCGGTCGCCGCGCTGCCGTCCCACGTCACGGTCTCGCCATCGGCGCCCGGTGCATCGGGATCGGGCGCGGAGCCCATCTTGAAGTTGTGGATCGCGTACGCGGTCACCGGCACGGCGGCGTTGCTCGTGTTCGTGACCTTGAGCAGCATCACGAGCCCGTTGCCCTGGTAGCCGAACGGCGCGACGAAGAACGACTCGGTGTCGACCGAGCCGACCGTCTGCTCGGACCGGATCATGTTCGACTCGTTGACGTAGCCGACGTCAGAGGGCGCGCGCCCGCCGAGCCATGCGCTCGTGCCGCCGGCCTTGACGCCGAAGTACGTGTCGAACACGAGGTTGCGGCGAACGATGCCCTCGCCGTCGGGGTTCGACGGGTTCGCCTTGAGGTAGCGGTACGGGCGCTCGAGGTACTGCTTGATCGCGTTCGCGTTGACGTCGAAGACCTGGAAGCCCTGGCCATTCCCGGTGACGAGGAACTTGAACGACGGCACCGGATCGCCCGCGAGCGCGGGGCTCGAGACGGCGAGGATGATCGCGGCGGCAGTCAGGGATCGGCGCACGGGCCGCCTCCTTCGCACGTTCCATGCCCGGCGGATCGCCACGCATCCCGGGGACTTGGGCCGCCCCAGGTTGCGAAACGAAACGCGATTCGCCGGCGGCCGCGCTGCCAATCGCGACGCCTGCGCCACCGACGCTGGCCATCCCCATGGAACCCCGCCCGGGAGCCGTGGCATGTGCCTTGAACACGTCGCCGCCGATGCGCCTCGCTGCCTGCCTCCTGCTCGCCATCCCGGTCGCGGCCTGCCGCCCGCCGGGCTACGGCAAGGACTCGCATCCGGACGCCGCGCCCGACGGTGCCGGCAGCGGCAGCGGCATGTCGCCCGACGCGGCGATCGATGGCCCGCCGGCTGCCGTGTGCAACCACGCGTTCCGCCTCGACGGCCATGGCACCGCGTCGCAGGTGCTGCTGACCGGCGATTTCGTGCAGTGGGCTGCGATGCCGCCCGCGGCTCCTGCGTTCACCCTCGGTGGCGACGGCGCATGGACCGTGATGTACCCGTTCCAGCAGGGGACGTGGCAGTACAAGCTCATCGTCGACGGCAACTACATCCTCGATCCGACGAACCAGATGACCGTCGACGACGGCATGGGCCACACGAACAACGTCTATACGTGCGTGCCCTAGCGCGGGGCGGGGCGGGGCGTGCTGCACGCTGCGACAGCGAGCAGGAGCGCGGCCTTCACGGCGTCGCGTCCACGATCTGCGGAAAGCCGCAGCGGGCGCACGCGATCGTGCCGTCCTTGGCGATCAGGAAGTACGTCGGCCACCGGTCGACGCGATAGAGCGACTGGACCTGGCCGTAGTCCATCACGTGGTGACCGGGCTGGCCCTTCACGAGCTCGCCGATGTCGCCGCCGTCGGGGTCGGCGATCGAGATCAGCTCGAACCCCTTTGCCGGCAGCGTCTCGATCATCGGCAGCGAGCGCAGGCACGGCGTGCAGCTCTTGCTCCAGAAGTCGAGCACGACGGTCTTGCCGCGCAGCTGCGAGAGCTTGACCGTGCCGCCCTCGAGCGTCGACGCGGTGAAGTCCGGCGCCGGCGCGCCCGGGTGCAGCGCGATGCGCGGCGGCAGCGCGGTCGGCAGCGGACGCAGCGTCAGCGAGGTGCCGGCGTGATCGATCGCGAGGTCGTAGGAGCGACCGTCGATCGTGACGTGCTTCTCGAAGTTGTGGATCAGCTCCTCGGAGTCGAGGCTCGATGTATCGAGGTTGCCATCGCGGTTCAGATCGAACGCGACCATCTGGAATTCCTCGTCGTACACGCCGTCGGTGCCGAGCAACGCGAACTGCATCGGCGGCGTGAGCGGCAGCGTGCCGCGGCGCATGCTCGCGTGCTCGCCCGAGCCGAATGCCTCGGGAGCCGCGGTCGTGGCCCGGATGGGAGCGTCCGGCGTGTTCGGCGGTGGGGCCGGTGCGGGCGGCGCGTCCTTGTGACAGCCCCCGACGACGGCGACGGCCAGGAGGGCGCGGCGCATCAGTACTCGTCGTGACCGACGACGGTCAGCGGGCCGGCATGCGCGTGTGACAGCGGGTCCTGCGCCTGCGCGGCGGTGGTGACCGCGACCGTGACGGTGTCGCCCGGGCGGAGGTGGCGAGCGCACGCCGCGCGGACGTCGCCGCCCGAGAGCTGCGCGAGCGACTCGGGGAGCTTCGCGGTGTAGCCATCGGGCAGCTCGAACACCGCGTCGCGCACCGCGAGCTGCATGCGCTGGCGCGCCGTCGCGACATGAAACGGCATCGCGCCGACGAGGTAGCTGCGCGCGAAGTCGACCTCATCGTCGGTCGGGCCCTTCGCGGCGTAGTCGGCGAACAGCTCGAGCGTCAGGCCGACGCACGGCCCGCACACGTCGATGCCGGCCGCGGTCCAGATCTCGAACCAGTGCGGCAGCCGCGAGCGGCGCAGCGCGCAACCGGCGCCGTACGACCAGCCGCGCTTGACGCGGATCTCCTGCATCAGGCGCGAGCTGAACATGCCGCCGAACGCAGCCTCGGCGATCGCGATCGCCGCGGTGTCGGGATGGCCGTAGCGCAGCGCGAGGTGGCCGATCCGGATCTGCGCCTGCGTGCGATCGGGCTTGTCGACGAGGATGAGGCGGCGGCCGGAGCGGCCCTCGGTCTCGAGGCCGATATCCTCGACGATCGTCGTCGGGCGGTTGCCGCGCGGCAGCCGCTCGGTCAGGCGCTGCACGCAGCGCGCGGCGGTCGCCTCGTCGATGTCACCGGCGAGGCCGATCACGAGGTTGTTCGCGACGACCTCGCGCTTCCACAGATCCCGCGCGGCCGCGCGCTCGATCCGCAGCAGCGATGACTCGGTGCCGAGCGAGGTGCGGCCGTACGGATGCGACGGGCAGCACAGCCAGTCGAACCAGCGGGTGGCGAGGGCGCTGTCGTCGTCGCGGATCTCGTCGAGGACCTGCGGCGTCTCGCGCAACAGGCGCGCGTGCTCCTCCTCGGAGAACAGCGGCTCGGCGAGCACGTCGGCGGCGAGGCCGATCACGGCATCGAGGTGGCGCGACAGCGCGAGCCCCGAGATCGAGATCGAGTCGCGGCTGACCGAGACGTCGAGGGCCGCGCCGAGCGAGTCGAGCGTCTCGTCGAGGGCGGTGCGGTCGCGCGTACCTGCGCCGCGGCGGGCGAGAAGGGCGGCGTGGCGGTGCAGGCCCTCGATGCCGATCGGATCCGCCGACGAACCGCCGCGGATCGAGACGTCGAACCACACCAGCGGCGTGTCCGGCGACGCCTCGGTGATGACGATCGGTCCCATCATTCACCGTCCTCGGCGCCGCTCTCGTCGTCGTCGTCCTGCGCGTCGGGATCCTCGGGCTCGGCGATCACGATCGTGCGCTTCGCGGGCTGCAGATACGTGCGGACGACGCGCGCGACGTCATCGGCCGTGACCGAGGTCAGCCGCTTCGCGATCGTATCGAGCTTGCGGAAGTCGCCGAGCGCGGTCTCGTAGTGGCCGAGCGCCTCCGCCTTGCCGTCGACGTCGACGAGCGAGCTCCAGAAGTCGGTCTCGGCGAGCGCCTTGGCCTTCTCGACCTCGGCGGCTGTGGGCGGGCGCTCGATCAGCGAGGCGATCTCGCGATCGATCGTCTGCAAGATCTCGTCGGCGCGGTGGCCGCGCGCGGTCGTGACCGCGAGCCGCAACAGCGACGGATCGCGGAACGGCGTCAGCTGCGCGTCGACCGACGATGCGGCCTCGTCCTGGATCACCAGCTTGCGGTGCAGCCGCGCCGACGGACAGCCGGCGAGCAGCGTCGACACGATCTCGAGCGCGGCCCAGTCGTTCTCGTCCTGGCCGGGGGCCTTGTAGCCGATCAGCAGCCGGTCGGTCGCGATCGGCTTCGGCGCGCGCACGATGCGCTCCTTGGTCTGCTCCGGCTCGACGACGCGCGACACCGCGGGCAGCTCGGCCGGCGCGACCTTGCCGTAGTGCTCGGCGATCAGATCGCGGAGCTGCTCGTCCTCGAAGTCGCCTACGCACACGATCGTCGCGTTGTTCGGCGCGTACCACGTGCGATAGAAGCTGCGGATATCGGGCAGCGCGAGCGCGCGGATGTCTTCCATCCAGCCGATCGTCGGCCAGCGATACGGGTGCACGGTGAACGCATGCGCCATCAGCTGCTCGTCGAGCCAGCCGTCGACGTCGTCCTCGACGCGCTCGCGGCGCTCGTTCGTGACGACGTCGCGCTCGCTCTCGACGGGCGTCGGCTCGAGCACGAGGTGCTGCATGCGCTCGGCCTCGAGGCGCACGCCGAGTGCGAGGTCGCGCGCGGGCAGCGAGAGCCGGTAGTACGTCCAGTCGACCCAGGTCGCGGCGTTGGACTCGCCGCCGGTGCGCTCGACGAGCCGATCGAACTCGCCGGGCGGTAAGTGCTCGGTCTGGCCGAACATCAGGTGCTCGAACAGGTGCGCCATGCCGGTCGCGCCCGGGCGCTCGTGGCGCGAGCCGACGCGGAACCACGTCTGCAGCGCGACGATCGGCGCGCGACGATCGATCGCGGCGATCAGCCCGAGGCCGTTGCTCAGGCGATAGCGACGCGCTGTGACGCCGCGGCCTGCGGAGCTCTCCGCCTCGAGGTGCCACGACATCGTCATACGATCGTTGATAGCACGCTCAGCGGATAGCTGGGCCCTTCAGCGAAAACTGGGATCAATCGAGAAGCCCGCAACCGTCGCAAGCTCGGTCAGTGCCGGCTCGGGCCGGAACAGCTCGGCTGGCGCGCGCATGCCGATCGGACCGGCGTCGCGGGCAACGAGTGCGCGTACGACCCACGCAACGATCGCCCCGGTCGTCTGATAGATGTCGTGGCCGCGCACGACGACCTGTGCCGCCGAGAATCCGCGGCGCGCCTGCGCGACGATCGCGAAGCTCGTGCGCGCATAATCCTCGTCGGGCGGCGTGAACGGTGCGAGCAGCTGCGCGGCACGCTTGGGCACGAGCGGCAGCGCGCGCGCGAACAGTCGCATCGCGGTCGCGGCGGCGGTACTGCGCGTCGTCGACACGAATGTCTGCACCGTGCGCGCTGCAACGTGCCGCGGGATCGTCAGCACGTCGGAGCCGGGGAAGCTCACCGCGTCGCGCTCGCCACCGAACGACGCGCCGACGTTCACGCGCCGCTTCACCGCGCCGGGCGCGACATTCTCCCAGCGATCGCGCGTCCACCGCAGGCCGCGCGTGCCGAGCGCGCCGAACAGCGTCTGCTGGCTGCCGGGCGAGAGCACGAGGTCGTCGAAGATGTAGCTGACCGCGATCTCGTCGAGCGGGCGCGCCTCGCCGATCCGCACGGCCGGCTCGCTGCGCACGGCATCGCCGTCGTCGGTGACACCGCACACGTGCATCGCGGCCCACGCCGCCGCGAGATCGCCGATCACGCAGTCGAGCGCACACACCGGCAGGACCATGCGCCCGGCGTGCCGCGCCGTCGAGTCGTGCCGCTCGAACAGCTCGTGGACGTAGGCCTGATCGCCGCCGACGTCGAGATAGTGTGCGCCCGCCGCGAGCGCAGCCTCGAGCACTCGATCGCCGGCCAGCGAACCGGCGCAGTTGACGACGATCCGCGCGTCGAACTCGAGGTCATCGCGCGAGCGCGCCGGCTCGAACGCGACGCCACCGGCGTCGAGCTCCGCACACACGCGCCGTCCGACGACGCCGCGCGCGCCATAGACGATGACGTCAGTACTCATAGCGGAGCGCGAGGCGCAGCGCGTGCTGCATCCGATCGTAGTCACCGGCGGCGGTCGCGATCGAATAGCCGTTGCGCACCGCCGCGCACTCGGCCGTCGAGTAGTCGTAGCCCGACGCCATGCATGCGAGCTGGTCGCGCGGCTCGAACGCGCTCTTGCTGACGTGCACGCCGGGGAAGTACTGGAAGCCGTAGGTCCCCTGGATGCTGAGCTGGGGCGACAGCCGCAGCTGCCCGCCGATGTCGGCCGTGAACGAGAACGGAGAGATCGTGAGCGGCGACGTTCGATCGTCGGGCACCGACGCGGTCTCGAACCCGATCCGCCCGCCGAAGCGAAACGTGTCGCTCGTCTTGGTGTCGACCTGCTCGACGCCCGCCCACATCGCGAGCGAATCCTGATATCCGCGCGGCCGCTCGGTCCACTCGGGAATCCCGGCGGTGGCGAGCTGCGGACCGTAGCCGCGCACGTCGTAGGCCTGCAGGCGCGAGAGATCCTCCCAGCGCAGGCCGACGTGCAGATCGAGGTCGCGCGGCAAGCGTGCACGCAGCTCGACATCGAGGCTCGACGGCTGCGGCAGGTACACCGTCGCGCGCCCGGTGAGCAGCTGGCCGCCGTCGCGCGGAGCCTGGCGCACGCGCATCGTGCCGGTCAGCACGTTCTCGACGGCGAGGCCGGGCGGCATGTGATAGGCGACGCCGAGGAACACGTGCTTCGCCAGCTCGTAGACCGCGCCGATGTTCGGGCGCAGCGAGTCGCTCGCCGACGAGAACGAGGTGTTGACGTCGACGTCGTAGTACTCGGTCGCGTTGGGGTTCTCGAGCCCGCACTGCATGCCGCCGCCGCAGTCGCTGTGGATGCCGCGCGTCGGATCCAGCCCGGCGGCGAGTGCGGTGTCGCGCGCGTAGCGGATGCGCAGGTACGTGCTCTCGAACGCGAGCGAGATCCCGACGTAGAGCTCGTCGGTCAATTGCAGGCTGCCCGCGACCGTGACGCCGTAGCGTCGCTGGCCGCCGCCGGTGGTCTGGTACTTCCAGTTGTCGACGCCGGCGGGGAACACCTCGGCGGGTGCCGCGTGCGCCTGAAAGCCGATGGTGGTGCGAATCTTCGCGAAGTTCTTGACCCAGGCGAACGTCGCCGCCGGGCCGATCTCGACGTCCTTCGCCGTGCGCCCGGGCGTCAGCGCGCCGGTATCGGGATCTTCGCTCGCGCGTGCGACCGCGTAGCGATCGATCACGGCGATCGCCGCGATGTAGAGCTCGCCGGTGTCGGGCGCGACGAGCCCGAGCGCGGCCGGATCGAGCTCGATCGCGGCGGCGCCCGGCGTCGCGGCGCCGGTGAACACCGCGCGGCCGGTCGTCGGATCGCTGCGAGGCGAGGCATGCGCGGTAGCGGCGAGGCCGCAGACCAGCGCGAAGCAGATCGCCCGAGACATCGCGCGCGAAGGTATCACCGGGATAAGCTCGCGCCATGATCGCGCGTCTCGTACTGATCGCGTTGCTCGTGGCGGGTTGCGAGAAGACCAATCACGACAACATCGACAAGTGGACTCATACCGAGAAGGGCCCGGGCAAGCTCAAGAAGACGGTCGCCGACGAGAGCCTGGACGCTGACCTCTCGGCGCACGCCGCCGCCAATCTGATCAAGATGGGCAAGGATCCCGACGTCCGGCAGATCTTCGATCAGATGGGGCAGGCGAGGCGGCAGGCCGTGATCGCCAAGCTCGCCCCCCGGCTCTGGGAGGTCGCGCGCATCGAGGGCGACATGCAGATGCCGCGGCCGGTGCAGGTCTCGGCGAAGGACGCGCTCGTGATGCTGCGCAAGTACTCCGACGACGCAGGCAAGCAGCAGATCGATAGCTACCTGATGGACTGGTACGGAGCGTCGTCGTACGAGGGCCGCGCGGCGGTCGGCGCGACGCTCGGTGCAACGGTGGTGCGCACGATCGGTGCGCCGGCGTGCAAGAAGCTCAAGCAGGTGACCGACGGCATCATCGCGGCGCCCGGTCAGGACAAGGCGAAGAACCGGCTCGGCGACGAGCTCCTGATCGGCCTCGCGGCCTCGGGCAGTCCCGAGTGCGTCGCCTACGTGCTCGACATCGCGAAGATGAAGCGCGGCGACGAGTCGCTGCCGACCCGCGCGATGAGCGCGCTCTACAAGGCGTACGTGGATCCGGCCGGCCTGTTCGACCTCGTCGACTCGTCCGCGCTCGCGCCGAACATCGATACGATCGCGGCGATCGCGCAGGACGATGCGATGCCGCCCGGCGCGGCGAACGATGCGGTCGCGCTGATCCGCGTCGTCGGCATGCCGGCATGCCTGCCTCCGCTCGTCGGCATGGTCGCGCACCCGCACCCGGATCCGCGCTTCAAGTACGTCGGAGCGAACAACGCGCTCAAGTGCGGTGGCGTCAAGGCGATCAAGGACGTCGTTCACGCGCTGCCCGACGGGCCCTATGCGAAGGACGAGCTCGACGGCGCGGTGGCCGGTGAGATCGCCAAGATGGGCCCCAAGGACCAGGTCGTCGCGGCCCTCCACGAGCTCATGGACAGCAAGCGGACCCTCGACCGCTGGGTCGCCATCGAGGCCCTCGCCGCGATGAAGATCCCCGAGGAAACCGCCCGGATCGGCAGCGTGAAGTCCGGCGAGAAGCTCACCGGGTTCTGGGGGGACCAGAGCGGTCTCGACGCCAAGGATCGCAAGGTTGACCCCACCCTCGGCCAGCGGGCCCAGGAGCTGGCGAGCGGAAAGCCCTCCAAATGACGGGCCTTCCTCGCGTCGACTTGGCCAATGTAGTAAGGTTGTAGGGCCTGGGAGAGGAAGGGGCCGGTTCCGGCTCGTCTAGGAGTACTCCGCGAATGGATCAGAGCAAAAAGACGATGCGGCATTTCTATTGCCGCGACGTGCTTTGGGAGACGTTCGAGCAAATGGCGAACGACTTCGATTGCTCGATTGACTACCTCGTCAACGAAGCGATGAGGTACTACGCGCGCTCGAAGAACTACCAGTCTCCCGGCGGTCCCGCGGTCACCGGTCAGCAGCCTGTCGGCGGTCCCGGCGCGGGCCCCGGTCCGAGCTCGAGCGGCCCGAACAACTATCCGAAGCCGCCGAGCGGCGGTCGCAGCCCGGCTCCGACCAACCAGCCCGTCCCGCAGGCCGCGATGGGCGGCAACGGCATGGGGGCTGGCGCCGCTGCGCGCCGTCCGGCACCGCCGACCCCCGGCTACGCTCCGCCCCGCACGGGCGGCCCGTCGGCCGCGCCGCCGACCGGTCACATGGCCGCGCAGCACGCGCCCGCACCGATGGCGGCGCCCGCGCCCGCGCCGATGCCGAACATGGGCTCGGCCGGCCCGACGCTCTTCCTCATCTACAACGGGCAGCGGTACCCGGTGACGAAGGACCAGTTCATCATCGGCCGCGGCAGCAAGACGTCGGACCTGCCGATCAAGGACGGCAACATCTCGCGCAAGCACGCGGCGGTGATCCGGCGCAACGGCACGTTCTACATCAAGGACCTCGGGTCGACGAACGGCATCGACTACAAGGGCATGCGCATCGACAACAAGCGCATCGACGAGGGCGACGTCTTCCATCTCTGCGACTACGAGCTGCGCTTCACGTACCGCACGGACTAGCGCAGGTCGGTCGCCTCGACGGCGCGCGAGCGTCTTCTGCTGGCGGGCGCGCCCGCCGCCTTCTCGGAACACAACCGAAGGGTTGGAACGAAGCGCTCGCTCGAGGGTAGGGCGCTGAGGAATGCATGGGCAGGCGCCAGAGCGCTCGAGCCGGCCAGGCTCGGCGCCCTCGAAGAGGCCAGGCTCTGCGCCCTCGAAGAGGCCAGCTGTGCCCTCGAAGAGGCCAGGCTCTGCGCGCTCGAATCGGCCAGGCTCTGCGCGCTCGAATCGGCCAGGCTCGGCGCGCTCGAAGAGGCCAGGCTCTGCGCGCTCGAATCGGCCACGCTCTGAGCCCTCGAATGGGATCTGTGCAGAGCGCGAATGGCGCTGATGGATTCTGTGACCGGCCACCCACGTGGCCGTGGTGCAAGCGTGGCCGCTCACAGAGCTCCACAGCGCCGTACCCTCGAGTCGCTGTTTCTTCTAAACCTTCGGTTTTGCGATCCAGAGCCCTGAGCGTATTGACTTGATTGAGAAGTAAGCAAGAAACAAAATATCTGCCGAAAGTGACTTGACCGCGAAGCCTGGCGTGGCTATGAAACATGCATGGCGCGGCCTCGCAAGACTCATGTCCAGCAGCAGATCCGGTGGCCCAATGCCGCCGGCGACCTGCGCGGGCGCAAGCGCGAAGCTGGCAAGGGGCGCGGCAAGAAGCAGATCGGCCGGCCGAAGAAGCCGAACGCGGGCGAGCCGCACACGCGGCGCGAGACCTTCAGGTCGAGCGAGCCGGTGCACGTGACGTTGCGTGTGGAGCGCGAGATCGGGTGGCTACGTACGCGTGCGGGCTATGCAGCGATTCGCGAGGCGACAATCACCGTCCTCAAGCACGAGACGTTTCGGATCGTTCACGTCAGCATCCAGGGCACGCACGTTCACCTGCTCGTCGAAGCGCAGGACCGGCGGGCGCTGTCGAAGGGCGTGCAGGCATTCAAGATCAGCGCCGCGAAGCAGCTGAACGCTGCCGTCTCGAAGGCTGGCAGCTGGTGGGAGCGGGCGCAGCTGCGGCGAGCTGGCCGCACGCTCGTGAAACGGCGAAAGGGGCGCGTGTTCACCGACCGCTACCACGCCACGATCATCCGGTCGCCGAAGCAGGCGCGCCACGAGCTGGCGTACGTGCTCAACAACTGGCGCAAGCACGGCGAGCATCGCAAGGACGTCGCGCGCGGCTGGAAGATCGATCCGTTCGCGACGGGCTGGCTGTTCCAGGGCTGGAAGGAGCGCGAGCACGAGCCGTTCGCGTGGAAGCTCCGCGAGACGTATGAACCGATGCCGGTCTGGTGGCCGCGGACGTGGCTGCTCAGCGACGGGTGGCGACGCTATGGCTTGATCAAGACGCACGAGGTCCCCGGCGAGCGGTTCTCCGGACCTGCTCGGGGTGTGTGGGCAGCCGCGATGTAGGACGCCGGCGCGCCCGTCACACATACACGGCCGCGAGCCACGGTCGATGCGATCGGCGATGTCGAAGCTCGTCGCCCTCACCGTGGCAGCGCTCATGTCGTCAGGTCCGCTCGCACACGCCGGCAACGGGGCGCGTCCCGCGGCCACGGCATGCGACCAGGATCCGAAGTGCTATGCGCGCGAGCTGGCGCGCACGCTGACTCAGGACCAGCGAACGATCGTGATGGTGCGCGTGGTCGACTTCGAGCCGGGCCGCGTGCGCGTGTACTCGAACAGCCGCGAGAAGATCCAGGCGATCGCCGAGACGTGGAAGAAGCGAACCGACTGGTCGGTGATCACGGTGAACGGCTACGGGATGGAAGCCGCCGACGGCGCGCTCGGCCAGCGCAGAGCCGAGAAGATCCGCAGCTACTTCATTCGCTACGGCGTGCCGGCGGAGGATGTCGTGGCCGTGGGCCATGCGTACGAGCCGGGCACCGCGGCCACGGTCGGTCTGTCGATCGATCTGTGCACGCGCGAGAACCCGTGCGCGCGTGGCGCGGTAGCCGCGGCGCAGTAGTCGATCAGCGCGGCGCGAGCAGGTGCTCGCGGACCAGCGTCTCGTACTGTGCCGGGCGCGCGAGCAGCCACGTCGGCTCGTCGTGGAGCTCGAACGGGCCGCACAGCCGGTAGGTCGAGATCTCGGCCAGGCGTTCGTTCGCCGCCTCGCACCAGCGTGCGATCAGCGTGCGGCGCGCGGCGGCCGGATCGGGCGCGTTGTCGAGCACGCGGCGGGCCTCGGCGAGCATCAGGCGGCGCTGGAGGCGCGGCTTGACCAGGTGGGCTTCGAGCATCGCCTCGAGCTCCTCGAGCCCTATCGCCGGGACGTCTTCCCAGAACGTGAGCGGGTAGAGCTCGTCGCGCTCGGCGGCGTGAAACAGGAAGCGGCCGAGCACGAACGCGCGCGGATCCCACGTGATGCGATCATGCTCGACCGGGCGGCCGGCCGGCATCGCGAGCCGCTCGAACGCGGCGGCAAGCGCGGACGCCGGATCGGGGATCAGGTCCTCGTAGCCGGCGCGGGCGAACGCGGCCAGCTCGGCCTCGAGGCGCGCGAGGTCGGTCGGGTGCGGCGGCGCGAGCGGGCGCACGAACATCGCGCGGCCGTCGTCGATGTCGACCAGCGCGAGCGGGCCGGCGAACGGCGCCGGCAGCGGCAGGCGCAGCGGCGTGATGCCGGGCGATGCCAGGGCGACGAGGACGTCGCGCTGCGGATCGACTCGCATCAGCTGCGTGACCACGCGGCGGTATAGCAGCTGTCTGCACGCTCGCCGTCAGAATCTCTACGGCACGATCCCAGGGACGTTGCGCGAGTGCTGACTGCCGTTCCCGTCGCCGAAGATGCCGAAGAACGACATCCCCCAGCACCACACGGTGGCATCACGCGCGAGCCCACAGGTGGCTCCATTGCCGGCCTGCACGTCGTTCCACCGATGGCCACCCGCGACCTCGACAGGATCGGTGTGCAGGTCCATGTCGCCGACGCCGAGCTGTCCGTAGGCGTTCTCGCCCCAGCACCACGCGGTGCCGTCGGGCGCCAGCGCGCACGCGGTGTCGAGCGACTCCGTCAGCGTGACGTGCGTGAACGTGCCGGTCGCGCGCTGCTCGGGCGAGGTCACCGGCGTCTTGGCGGTGTCGTCGACGCGATGCTGGCCGTTGTCACCCCAGCACCACAGCGTGTCATCGCTGCGGATCGCACACGCAAATTTGTTCCACCCGACGACGACGTCCTTCCACGTTCCCGGCACCTGCACGAGCCCTGTGTGCGGCACCGTGTCACCAACGCCGAGCTCTCCGGCACTGTTATCACCCTCGCACCAC
>Ga0207683_10003218_pt1 | contig 14243 bp, 15 predicted proteins | sample KBSM73metaG_FD_184333 | JGI IMG/M metagenome (GOLD analysis project Ga0207683, IMG submission 184333) | Miscanthus rhizosphere microbial communities from Kellogg Biological Station, Michigan, USA - KBS M7-3 metaG (SPAdes) (version 2) | ecosystem: Host-associated > Plants > Roots > Rhizosphere >...
GCCCACCGCACCGTCAACGTCTCCTGAAATCAATGCCTGGTAGGTCGTCGGGGCACTGTTGATCCTGATCGGTTCGACAATCAAGCCCTCTCTCTGAAAAAATCCGCGATCGCTCGCCACGAGCAACGGAAACGCCGCGGTCGGGAACAACGGGATCGCAACGCGCATTCTGTCCTGTGCCGTCGCAAGATTGTTTGCAAGAATGCACGTCAACACGAAAAAGCTTAGCCGAAAAAGAGGAAGTTGCATGTGGTCCTCGGGTCTTTGAATCGGTTTCGAACCGGCTCGATCACTGCCACCGAGCTATCTAGATCAGCTGGTTGGCGCTTTGCAAACCGGCGTTGAAAGGCGCGCACTTGAGATGGTGATTGAGCGTTTATAGACTGAGCCTCTATACGTTCGGAGACAGCCGGTGAAAGATCGCTTTGAGATCGCAGCCGAGTTACGCGTGATTGCCCGCCTGCTTACGGTCAAAGGCGAAAATCCGTTTAAGGTGCAGGCCTATGAACGAGGAGCGCGCGCTCTGGAAACTTTCCACGGCGATTTCGATAAGCTCGTCAAAGCTGGACGCCTGAAGGAGATCGCCGGCGTGGGTAATGCGCTCTCGGCGATTATCGAAGAGATCTACCGCACCGGCGAGTGCTGGCTGCTCGACCAACTCCGTCAAGAACTGCCGGCCGGCGCTTTGGAGCTCAGTGAGGTTCCCGGTCTGAGCCTAAAGAAAATCATTGCGCTTAACGAGGCATTGCGCATCGAAACGGTAGCCGATTTGAAATCGGCATGCGAACAGGGACTGGTCAGCAAAGTCAAAGGGTTTGGGCTCAAATCCGAGCAGAAGCTGCTCGCGGACATCGAGAAGCTCGAAGCTTACAAACAAGACCGTTCTCTGTTGCTTAGCCATGCTCGTGAGCAATCCGAAGCTATTCTTGGCTATCTGCGGCTTTGTCCGGCGCTGATCGAAGCCGCTCCGGCGGGAGCCCTCAGACGCCAGAACGAAACCGTGGACGAAATTGTTATTGTCGCCGCCACCGATCAGCCGAAGCTCGTCATCGATCACGTTTTGCGCTTGCCAACGCTCGCCCGGACCATCGAACTGACCGACGATCGCTGTGTCGCGTCCCTTGCGGCGGGTATCAAAATGGAACTCGACGCTGTGCCGTCCGATGAGTTCATTGCGGCACTTCATGCGCGGACCGGCGCGCCGAATCACATCGCGAAGCTGGAGAAAATCGCGCGCGCGAAAGGAATCGATCTTACATCCACCAAAGCACGATCAAAGGGCGGAGCGCGGTTCAAAAATGAAAACGAGATCTATCACCGGCTCGGGCTTCAGTACATTCCGCCGGAACTTCGCGAAGACCAGGGCGAGGTCGAGGCTGCGATGTCCGGGAAGTTGCCGCAGCCCTTAGCGCTCGAAGATATCCGCGGCATGACGCATTGTCACACGATCTATTCAGACGGCCGGAACACCATCGAGGAAATGGCCTTGGCGGCAGAAGCGATGGGGATGCGATATCTCACGATCACCGATCACTCGCCGAGCGCCTACTATGCCCGCGGTGTTTCGATCGACCGCTTGCGCGCCCAATGGGACGAGATCGCGCGAGTGCAGGAGCGCGTAAAAATAAAGCTGCTAAGGGGAACCGAGTCCGACATTCTCGAAGACGGCTCACTCGATTATCCCGACCATTATCTGGCGCAATTCGATATAGTGATCGCGAGCATCCATTCACGCCATAAGATGGATGCCGATCAGATGACACACCGGCTATTGCGCGCGCTCAAGCTGCCGGTCTTCAAAATCTGGGGGCATCCGCTCGGCCGATTGATTCAATCGCGGCCGCCGTTTGCCTGCCGGATGGAGGAAGTGTTGGACGCGGTGGCGGTCTCGCGTTGCGCCATCGAGGTGAACGGCGATCCGCGCCGTCTCGATCTGGCGCCGGAATGGATTCGCGCCGCGCGCGAGCGCGGCATCAAGTTCATCGTTTCAACGGATGCGCATTCTACGGGCGCGTTGAACTACTTGACGTACGGAGTTTCCACTGCGCGCCGCGGCTGGCTTACGCGGGAGGAAGTTTTGAATACTCTGGATACTGAATCTTTCATGAAGGAGGTCCGCCCATGAGCCGAGTTTTTATTCTGTCGCCGGCGAATTGCAACGGTCTGCGGGCTCGGTGGGTGCTGAAAAGGAGCAGCCGCTCAGAGCTGGCGATGCGACTGCGCAGCGCCGGCGTGTCCTTGGGCGAGGTCTTTACGTATCTGAGCGCACTCTATTTCCGCGGTAAGCTTGCCTATGCTCGAAGTTTTGCCGAGCCACCTTCCAGCTGTCCGGGAATTCTGATTATCACGCCGACCGCCGGTTTGTTAGCGCACGACGCGTTGATCCGCTTGGCGAGGCTCAGGGGCTTCGGCCGCGTCCCGATCCATGTGAAAAATCAAACCTACCGCGCCGCGCTCCGGCGTAGTGCGAAAGAATTACTAACTCAGATCGGGACGGACTGTGAGATCGTGCTTTTGGGAAGCGTTGCGACGGGGAAATACTTGGATATTCTCGCTCCGATCTTCGGCACGCGGCTTCGAGTCCCGGCTGAGTTTGTCGGGCTAGGCGATATGGCGCGCGGCGGATTGCTGCTGCGCTGCGTGCGGGAAAATCGCCAGCTGAACTATGTGGAGGTTGCGTCGGTGCTCCGTTCGCAGTCGAAACTAATTCGCGGAAATCAAAAGATCGTCACCGTCGAGAATCTCTCATGATGGGGCTTCATTGGAGAAGTCAAAAGGCCTGAAGATTCGGCGCTTTAATGTCGAGAATGCCCGGCAGATCATCTAGCAGATGCTACCGCGCAGGGAGCCTCTTTCAATCCTTTCAGCAGTGATTGCGACCGCTTACTGTTTTGTTTCTGCTCTTACCGGTCGGACGCCGAATGGTTCCGAGCGATTGCCGAACAGAACCAGAGTGTCGGATCCGACGCTTGTCAGCTGGTAATATTCTTTGGCAGGAAAAAAAACGATATCGTTTTTTTCCAGTATCCGTTCGTTGCCCTTGATGTCCTTGACGGAGCATTTCCCGGCGATCACCAGGAAAGTCTCTGGCGATTGGTGGTAATGCATCGGCGTGCTGTCGCCCGGCGGAAAGTGCAGCATCCACGAGCGAAAATTGTCGGTGCCGAAGAGCTGGACATTTCTGAGACTTTCCTTTCCCGCTTCTTCGATCTTTTGATTGAGGTTGGTGAACTCCATGGCTTCCTCCGTCCGGTACGTGTTTGCGCTAGATTATTGGAGTCAGAAGGAGGTGTCAATTTGTGCGTTGAATCGGAGGCGAGGTGAGGGAGAGAGGAGAGGAGAGTAGATTCGAACAACGAGAGGAATAGAGAACGAAGTTTCAATAATTGACTTACCCAAGATGTCATGATGAGGGCGGAGGAGATATGCTCTTTAACTTTCCTCGATTTCAATCTCGTCTGGAAACACGTAAAGCGATGAGTTGTCGTCCCACTTGACAAGCACCATGCGCCGGCCGAGGTTTTCGGTCTCATGTACGATCGTGCCCCGGCGTTCAGGCTCGATCTTCGCTTCGTGAGTACGAACCATTTTTTTGGCTCGACAGCGCCGCCCCTTCCGACTGGTATCGATCATCGTCATCTCCTGCCTCTCAAAAGCGGCCAATGGAAATTCCGCGCGGCGGATGATGATCACCGGCTGAGATCTCAACTGCAGATCACATCATCCGGTTGAACAATTATTACACAGTAAGTGTAATACGGGTGAGCGAGACTTCAAGCCTGCAGGACGGAGGTTAGCTCAGTGCTTTTGTTGATCCTCATAAGCTCAGGTCTGATTGCGCGTAAGCGCTTTCATAAGCGAAATGCGCATTAACAGAAACTCCTATGACTTTGTTCCTACTCGTCTTGCTTTCTCTCTGAAAAGCGTTTTTGCAGACAATCAAGCCGCGCGAGAGCTCGTTTGCGGCATTGGCAGCATGCAGCGACGGAGAATGACACTTCACGACAGTTTGCGCATTTGCGATGCATGCAAAACGGACATGGAGCTTCAGGCAAAGGCGAAAATGATACTGTTCGCATCGAAATTGGACTGCGCCTTTCGTGAATATTGGAATTATCGGCTGGAGTTTTCAAAGCTGTATTGACCGAGTTGCTAATCGAACGAATCAGTATTGGCTGGTCGTTTCTAGATGATTTATTTTAACGAAGCAAGAGTTTTCGGAAACTTTGCAAAATTCTTTTGCGAATTTTGTTTTTGCATCCCTGATGAGTTTTTCAGAACACGACAACGCAACAGTTGACTCGATATTTCTCAGATTTTCCGATCTGCACGTCTTGAGATTCGCTCTTGCGTCAAGGCCTCCGCTCGTTTAAGAAGCCATTCTAGGTTGGTTGCGCGGCTGCACGCTCACAGAAGGAGAGCCAATGGGTCAAATCCTGGGGCTTGGTATTACTCATTATCCCGGTTTGGGCACTCAAGGAAATTTGAGTCGTCGCATCAAGATCTGCCTGGCCGATGCTGCGCTGCCGGAGCATTTGCGCTCGATGGAGAACTGGCCCCGGCCGATGCGCGATCAATGGGGTATGGACGACGGAATGACTCATTCCACTGCGCATCGAGCGGAAATGATCGAGGGTTTTCGGATGGCGCGGCGCGCTCTCGATGAATTTCAACCGGATATTTGCGTCGTGTGGGGAGATGATCAATTCGAGAACTATCGTGAAGATTGCGTGCCCGCATTTTCCGTGCTCGCGTATGACTCGGCCGACTTCCAACCCTGGCTGCACAATCAGCGTGGCATCAATTCGTGGAACGAAGCGAGAGAAAAGATCTATACCGTCCGCGGCCACCGCAGCGGCGCAAAACACCTCGCGTCATTTCTTCTCAATCAAGGATTCGATATTGCTTATAGCTACAAGCCGTTGCACATCGGTTTGGGACACGCGTTTGCCAATTCCGTTCTTTACCTGGATTGGGATCGCGCAGGGTTTTCTTATCCGCTGGTGCCGTTCACCGTGAACGCCTATGGCCGGCATCTTACCGGCAGCCAGGGCGTGCCGCCGACACCCTCCATGGGACAAAAGCTGACCCAGGTCGAAGAAGATCCGCCAGGACCGCAGCCCTGGCGCTGCTTTCAGATCGGTGCCGCGACGGCTCGTGCATTCGCCAACACTCCTTGGAAAGTCGCATTGATCGCGTCGTCGAGCTGGTCGCATTCGTTTCTAACCGAAAAACACGGCCGGATGTACCCCGATGTCGAGTCCGACAAGCGTTACTTCGAAGCCCTCCGCAACGGGGAATGGGACACCTGGCGTGATACCAATCTCGCTCAGGCCGAAGATCGCGGCCATCACGAATTGCTCAATTGGTTTTGCCTCGCGGGCGCGATGGCAGAGCTCAAGCGAAAGCCTGACGAGGCGGTGTTTCTCGAGTCCTGGATCACAAATTCCGACAAAGTATTTGCGGTATTTCGGCCGCCGCTCCCTTGACGATGACTTCGACCGTGGAGGTGCAGCATGATCGCTCTGCAGGTGATGGTTCAGATCAAGCCCGAAAATCTGTCGGAGTACTTGGAGGCTATACGTCACGACGCTGAGCATTCGGAAAAGGATGAACCCGGCTGCCTGCGTTTTGACGTGCTGCAAGACAAAGACGATCCACACCGGTTTTACTACTACGAGGTGTATAAGGACCAGGCTGCACTGGAAGCGCACCGTCAGACGCCGCATTTCAAGCTCTATGCGGAAAAAGTGCAGGGATGGTTGGCCGCGCCGCCAGAGCGCCGCTTGGGAAGAAATTTGATTCCGTCCGACGATGCCTGGCGATAGAGCAAGCCCTTCGGATGATCTCGCGCAAAGGAAGACTCGATTCTCCTTTCGGAGGCCCTATGCGATTGTTCTGGCGCAGTTGGTTCCCGGTCGTTGTGATCTTGTTCTCCGTCGGCTTTGATTCCCACATCGCTCGCGCGCAAGAAAAAATTCGTCTGGCTCACAGCGCTTTGGAGAGCAGCAATTCGGTCTGGTATTTGGCCAAAGAACGCGGGCTCTACAAGAAATACGGCCTCGACGCCGATCTGCTCTTTATCCCGAGCACGACGACGAGCGTTTCCAGCTTGGTCGCCGGTGATGTGCAGGTCGGTAACGCTTCCGGCGGCGGCGTGGCGAGCGCGGTGGTCGCCGGAGCCGATCTCGTATTAGTTTCCTGCTATCTGAATTCATTGCCTTACGAGTTGGTGGTCAATGAAAATATTAAATCGGCCGAGGATCTCAAAGGGAAAAGCATTGGCATCAGCCGCGTTGGAAGCGCATCCGATGTCGCTGCGCGCGCGCTTATTCGCGGCCTTGGATTAGAGCCCGACAAGCAGGTGCCGATTATGCAAGTCGGCGGGCCGGCCGAGCGGGCGGCGTCCTTTCGGACCGGACGGATCGCCGGCTTTCCTTCGCCACCCGGAATCATTTATCTGACCAAAGGCATGCCGTTTCGCATTCTTATCAGCACTGCGGATTTTCAGAAGCGGTTCGAGTTTCCCTATATTTGTGCCACGACGACCAGAAACTATCTCTCGCGGCAACGCGATACGGTCAAAAAAGTTCTGATGGCGCACATCGAGGCGGTGCAATATTTCAAGACACACAAGGACGAAAGCAAGAAAATTATTGCTAAATACAGCCGAATCTCGGAAGAAAACTATTTAGAGGCGGCTTATACGGCGAGCGCAAAACTGTATGACGTCGTACCGCTGGTGACGCGGCAAGGAACGGAGGTTCAAATCAAGGAAGCGACGAGCCGAAAACCCGGGGCGCAGCTTCGGTTCGAAGATCTGGTCGATGAAAGCATTGTGCGCGAGCTGGAGAAGAGCGGTTTTATCGACAAAATTTATAAGCAGTGAAGGGTCTTCGGGATTTGGAGTGGTGCAGTGATGGCTATTTGATCCCTGCCGCGTGAAGGTATTGGAGATCGACAAATCGCTCAGCCGCGGGGAGCGGCGGCGTTAGATTTCCCGATTCGCCAATAAATGCGATGACCTGCTCCAGTCCTTTGAGATTGATCTCCGCTTTTTTCGGCAGCACGCCGCGTTCGGGCTCGAAGTACAATCCAAGAGTTTGTTTAGCGATCGCTTCGGTGGCGCCGGTAGTTTCTACAATGGTTTTTATGACCGAGTTGCGCTTCGCGGGATCTCGGATGAAAGTGAACGCCGCGGCCAGTGCGCGCACATAACGAACCAACGCCGTCTTATGGGTTTCGGCCCAACGGCGGCGCACGGCCGTGACCGTGTAGAGAAAATCCGGCACGACTTCAGTTGAAAGCCCGAGCAATTGATAGCCGTCGTTCAAGGCCAGCAAATCTTGCGGTTGGCCGAGCGGGACGGCCTCACAGTCGCCGCGTCTCAAACAGGTAAAACGCGCCGGCGTACCTTCGATAGTTTTGACGCGAAAATCACCGTTGCTCACGCCATGTTTCTGCAGCAGCTTGCGCGTCGATAGCGTGATCGTGCCGGCCTCGTCGGCGAGACCGATCAATTTGCCTTTGAGATCGGTGATGTTTTTAACTTGCGGTCTGGCGATCAGACTGTAAATCGGATTATTGAATTCTCCGGCGATCGCTACGGCATCCGAACCGTTGAGCACCGCGCGAATCAGAAAAGCCGTCGCAATATGCGTGACGTCGGCCGTGTCGTCGTGCAGCGAGTCGAGCATCCGGTCCGCGCCCCCGGGAAGCGGCACGACCACATGAAAATTCAGTCCTTCACGGTGAAAAAAACCCTGGCGATCGGCAATCGAGACGGGCAGGGAGAAAATGCTGCGCATCGCTGAATAGGCCTGCGCATACCGTAAGGGGATAGCTTGCGCCGCAACATCAGGATCTCCGTTGAGCCAAACCGCTGCTAGAAAAAATTGCGCTAGAAATATCCAAGGGCCGCATCCGCGCCGCTTCCAACGGCCACGTAGAGCGGCGTTCACTTGGTGATCCGCTGCATTGTGCAAAGGACTTCAATGGCCGATAAAGGCGTTTTGCTGGGCGCGCTCCGGGTAATGCTGCGGGTGTGTTTGTAGCCTTCCTTACTGCACGATATGGCAACATTGCTCGCTGTAATTTCTTTGCCGAAGCCGGGCAGTTTGTAAATTCCCGCGCCGTTGGTGCGCGTGATCACCGATCCACGTCCTTTGATCTCGGCAGTTACCTTGGCATCCGGCACTGGTTTACCAGCTTGATCTTTTACAAAGCCAAAGTACGACGGGCCATTGTCCTGGGGCGCATCCGGTGCTTCGTCGTCGCTGCCTCCGGCCCAAGCCGGCGAACATATTGTCATTGAGCAAGCGAGAACGAGTGAAATTGTATAAGTAACGCCCGTCACGCTCCGTTTCATCGCGTTCCTTTCGACACTCGGCTAACGGACGAAGTATCGCCGCAACATAAACACAAAAACCACCATGACCACCAGCGGCACCGTCCAGGCGCAGCCGTGCCAAAGGCGTTTAGCCGATACGACCGGCAACCATGAGACCAAAGCCGCGATCGCCAACGCCCCCAGCGTCGACGTGGCAAGCCAGCCGTACCAGTACATCGCCGGCCCATCGTTCGTTGGTTGCACGAGTAAATGAAATTCCTCCGTCGCGGCATGATAGGTAAATAGCGCAAGGTTATATTGCACGGATAAAACATAAAGCACCGCATAAGCGACCGCGAAGGCAATGACGAATTTTGAAATTGCTACAGCGTCGCTCATAAATCGAAGCCCCGAATGTTGTTTAAAATGTGACCAACGACAAATCCCCACCACACGATGAAGGCAAGAAGCGCGGTCAGAATCGCGCGCGTGCGACCGTACTCGGCGACATGGGGGGCGCGCCAAAAATACCAATAGGCCGGGAGCATACCGAGACCGAGCGCAACGAAGTGCTCCTTTAACTCGAAGGCGCCGTTCGGGATGTAAAGCTGCATTTGCTCGAGGACGATTCTCACGTTGAGCCGATACGAGGGATAAATAATTGCGCCCAATAGAGCGGTCAGCGCATAAAGCACAAGGACGGCATTGACGTAGGAGGTCGGCGGCACCGCCCGCATGCGCGCGATAAATGAACCGGCGGCACCGCGACTCGCAGGCGCCCATGCGCTGATCGTTTGATGGGTAATCGCGCCGAGCAACGCCACCGCCAATAGACTGTGCACGATAAGCAGAAAGACGATCATGATCGGTCTCAATTAGTGACTTGCTTTACTCCAGATCGGGGCAGCTTGTCTAGTTCGAATCATTGCTACAATGACGACGATTTGCGCCGCCGCGGACGCGGTAAAACGAGCGTCGCGATCGAGCGTCTAGCAGCCGACGCCGTCGCCCTTAACAAACGTTGCGTCCTGATACTATATAAGTGTGTTTCGATGCCGACACAAAAACAAATACAGCTGCGATCGCTAGCAGCGGTCTTTCTGCGCGCTGGCAATCTTACCTTCGGCGGCGGCGATGCCATTACGGCACTATTGCAGCGAGAGTTGGTGCACAGAAGAGAATGGCTCACCCGTTATCAATATGGGCTGGCACAAAGTTTGGCCAAGGTAACCCCGGGCACCGCGATCCTCGCGTTTTGCGCCGCGACCGCGTGGATGATGCGACGTTCGGCGGGCTCGCTTGCGGCCGTGCTCGCTGTGTCGGTGCCTTCCGCTGTGATTGCCGTTTTCTTGACGATGGCGTTTACATCAATGAGCGGCAGCGCACGCGCTCTGGCGGTGCTCGGCGCAGTATTAGCGGCTTCGATCGGTTTGATGTGGGCTGCCGCCTGGCTGCTGGTCAAGCCCGAGCTCAACAAAGTGACAGCATTGCGCACGGTTGTTTTGGTATTCGGTGTTTTCATCGCGCGCTGGTGGTCGGTGTCACCGATTGAAATCCTCGCCGGCGCCGCGATCATCGGCGCGCTTTGGTCGTGCGAGAAAGACCCATGAAACTTGTTGTGCTATATCTGCTGCTCCTCAAAGCGACGGCGACATCGTTCGGCGGCTTGAGCTCGATACCGGTGCTGCGCGAGGACTTTGTGGTTCGGCATCACCTCCTAACCGATCGCGAACTAAACCTCGCGGTTACCGCGGGTCGCGCTGGCCCGGGTCCGAACGGATTGTACGTGGTGAGCGTCGGATATCTCGTCGCCGGTATGCCAGGAGCGTGCCTCGGTTGGCTGGCAATGGTGACGCCGGCGTTTCTGATTATTCCACTAGCGCATTTTGTGGGTAGTCACGCCCAGCTGCCACGGATCAAGGGGGCGATCAGGGCCTCAACGGTGGCCAGTGCCGGATTGCTGGCGGCGACGACGCTGCGGCTTGCCCAAGGAGCTTTGACCGACGTCATTCTGGTCGGCATCGCGGCAATGAGCTTCCTCATCTTTTCTTTTAGCAGAGTAGATTCGTTGTGGGTGATTTTTGGCTCGGCCATCATTGGTTTTGTGAGCGGGACGCTCGCTCAATGAGACTGGAGGGGACAATCACGCGCAGAGTGCGCTCGCTTCAGTCGGGGCTAATTTTTGTCGGATGCGATTACTTCTTGACGTATTTCTTTAACGCTTCAGGACCGAATTCAATCCAGCTCGAGCGGATCATCGTTAGATTAATTTTTATCCCGCTCTGCGGCTGCGCTTGCTTAAGTTAACGGTTGGCGACGCGTTGTGTATCGTTCGCGTGCGCAGCGATTCACGCTATTTCAGCAGCTCAACGTATCCCATCCGGCCCGAGAGATTACCCGACCACCAGATCCGGCTTGGGTTGGTCGGATCGATTTCGATCCGGCGCGGGTCGGATTCGGCATTCGCCAGTGGAAACTCGGTAAATTTTTCGCTCTTCGGATCAAAGCGGGCAATCTTATCGACGTGTTGCTCGCTAAACCAAACCAGGGGGCTCTTGGTGTCACCCTGAACGGAGTACGGTCCGGCATCCTCGGTGGGCGGATCGTAAATGATCATTTTGACGGTCTTGTATTCGATCTTCATCAACTTGCCGGCGCCGTGCAAACCGACCCAGACGTTTCCCTCCGAATCCATGCCGCCTTTACGTGCCACAGGGTTCTTTACGAAGATGGGAAATTCATCGATTTTTCCGGTCGCTGGATCAAGCCTTCCCATCTGACTGACCGCGTTTTCGATGAACCAGATTTTGTTATCGCCGGAAATCGCCATTCCATAGGGACTGGCGGTTCGTCCGCGTTTGATTCCGGCCGGAACATCATAAATGGTGAACTCCTTGGTTGCCGGGTCCAAGCGGATGACCTGATTGGCCGCGATCGAGTTTAACCAGACGGTTCCGTTCGGGTGGACGCGCATCGTGTTGCCGCTGGCAGAACCGCTCTTGAGCTTTGGTAGCTCGTAAAGCGCAAACTCGTTGTTCTTCGGATCGAGGCTTAACCAGCGCCGGTTGGGGCCGCCGTCGATAAACCAGAGCTTGCCGTCCGGCGCGCGCGTGATCGCATTCAGTCGATTAGTCGGCGATGGACCGGCCGGCGGCGCGATTTCAGAATAAGTGAGATTTTTTCCGTCCAAGCGGCCGAGCTTGCCGCCAACGCGCTGTGTCACCCACGCATTGCCGTCTAGGTCGACAGTGATTTCGTGCGGCTCGGCTTTATTGTTCGGCAGTTCATATTCGACGGCGAGGTATTTCGCCGCTTCGCCGGTGATCAGGGTCCGCGGCAAACGACTGTTGGGATCCGGCGCTGGTCGCCCGCTGCCACCCGCCCCGGAGAAGTTGGCCATCACATAATCCAAAACCGTTCTCGTTTCATCGTCCGTCAATGGCTTTGCCGTCGTCGAGCCCTGGGCGTAAACCCGCATGTTCTGCACGATGGTCTGCCAGCGCTCGCGATTGGCCTGTACCCGGGTGATTCTTTGCGTATCATGGCAGGAGATGCATTTTGCTTCGACGATCGATTTGCCCTCACCTTCCGGCAAAGCAGCTCGAGAGGCGCCGCCTTCTCCGCCTTCGCCGACCTGCTCGCCCGGTAATCTTCCCGGCCACGCACCGGGTAGCTGCGGCGCCCGAGCCTTGGTTAGCGCCAGATCAATCACTGTGGGTTTACTTCCCGACACTTCCATCGGCGCGGACAACTCGCTTTGAAAATCACCGCCGATCGCTTGCGCAATGTATTGTCCGGCAGGAAGAGCACTGATCGAGAAGCGTCCTTGCGGCTGGCTAACGACCATGATGGTGAGCCGGCGCTCGGAGTTTTTTATCTTCACAAATGCTCCGCTGACCGGCGCGCCTTGCGAGTCTTTCACCACGCCCTGCAAGCTGCCGTCACGACTCTGACTGTAAGCGAATGCGGGGGAAAGCAGCGTGCCAGCGATAACGACGATTGCGAATCGTTTCAACATGATCGACCTCCATCAGAGCAGATCCGGTTGATTCTGAATCTATCGCCACTGCGCTGATGCAAAACGCGCCGTAGCAACGGCTGCGCTGAAATTAACTCCAAGCTGTTTTGTGGGTCAAGGGATAAAAAGCCGGGCGGGTGGAAGATAGCTAGCGCGGCAATCGATGTAACGTGGAAAGCTATGACGGCTGGTCTTTCTTTCCTTCGATGACCGCTTTCAGTTTCCTGCCAAAGTCTGCGTTGTCGTAATAACCGCGAAATTTTTCGGCGCTCGCACCGAGGGCAGCAACCAGGACCGGCTGGTTGGTATGGGCGGAATTCTGCCAGTAGATCTGAGTGTTGTTCGCAATCATCAGGCCGAGCGCATTCGCAGTGATATTTCCGAAGAGCGTCCGTGACAACGGTCGGCGTCGAATGATCGCGTCCTTGAATTCCGGGGCTAGTGTGAAACCGCGGAAATGCTCGCGCATCATCTTTTCGATCGCCTCGGCATTCGGTTGAGGGCCGAGAATCTGCGCCGCCTTTTGTAGCGAGATATCGATGGATTGCAATTTTTTGAAATCTTCAACCGTTCCCGCGACCTGATTCGTGTCCGCGGTGCTGCTCAAGTCTTTGAGCGCCAGGGTAAATCCGAGGCCGCCGGTCTCGTGGTCCGAAGTAACAAGAATCAAAGTCTCGCGCGGATATTTGCGATAAAACTCGTACGCTAATCCGACCGCGCGATCGAACTCGCGGTAGTCGTGAATCACGGATGTAATGTCCGACAGATGGGCCGCCGTATCGATATTTTCGGATTCGATAAAGGCAAAAAACCCGCGTGGGTTGTGATCGTGCAGCACTTTGATCGCCACGCGAGTCATATCGTAAACAGAAGGTTCGCGGGCTTTATCGCGGTCGATTTCAAAGCTCATGCCTTTTGCAGCAAACAGTCCAAGCAGCTTTCCGGAATCCGCTCGCTTGAGCTCCGTTTTGTTTTCGACCAGGTGGTAATTTTTTTTCAGAAAGGCGCTGAGCGCATCGGCTTCATCACCGTGGAAGCTGCCATTTTGGTGCTTCGCCAAAAATTGTTCTTTGCCGCCGCCCATCAAAACATCCGGCGCGAGATCTAAATAGCGGCTGACAATCGCCGTAAAATCACGACGGTTGGGCACATGACAGACAAAAGCGGCGGGGCTCGCATCATACACGGTCGCATTGGTAATGAGAGCCAGGCGCATGCCGCGCCTTCGCGCCAGTTCCATCGCGCTCACGGCGATTGTGCCGTCGGCGCAAAGGCCAAGAGCGCCGAGATTGGCCTTGCAACCGCCTGCAAGAGCCGTTGCCGCTGCGGCGGAATCCGTCGATAACGAATCGGCAGCATGAGTCGTCATCACGCCAACGCTGCCTTCCTTCATGATTTTGTCGACGATGACAAAATCTTCGTTCAGAATCTGTCGGCGGTATTGGCGGGCGATTTCCAGATGCGCCATGCCCCCGCCGTCCGAGAGAAAGAGGAAAACGTACTTTGGAGTTGTGGCCGGCGAACGCGATTGAGCGACCGTTAGGTCCGATGGCCAGAAGAGGGTGCCGACAATCAGCAGCGATGCCAGGCGCAAAACCAAATTTGGCCTGCGTAGAAATTCAAGCATGTGGACCCCTCGGCGCGTCCGCAGTCAAGCGACGAAACTCAAGCCACAGTGAGAGCGCGGTGTAATAGGCGGGAAAAAGCAGCGAAATCATCGCGAGTTCCGTGAACCGCTCCGGTAGTCGATAGATGATATAAAGAATCGCCGCGCCCCAAAGGGCTCCCAGGAAATTGGTCTGGAAACGAAATCGCGGGCTGCGACTCGGATAAATATATTTGATCGGAACAAAAACTAAAACACATAGGCCCAGAATCAGGAAAGCATAGATCCAC
>Ga0207683_10003219_pt1 | contig 14243 bp, 10 predicted proteins | sample KBSM73metaG_FD_184333 | JGI IMG/M metagenome (GOLD analysis project Ga0207683, IMG submission 184333) | Miscanthus rhizosphere microbial communities from Kellogg Biological Station, Michigan, USA - KBS M7-3 metaG (SPAdes) (version 2) | ecosystem: Host-associated > Plants > Roots > Rhizosphere >...
AAAGTCTTTCTGCTGCAGTGGTTTAACGAGCAGAATCAGAGGTCATTTTCAACCTGTGAGTCTACCCGTTTTGTCCCCGTGGCAGTTTTGGGAGAGTCCACTTCTGTCTCGAAAAGTCAAGGCGGAGAGCGCGAGGAGGAGGTCGGGATTGTGCCGATCCTTCCATTAAGTTGCGAAAGCTAGTGTGCGAACAGTTGCTCGACAGCTCTAGAGAAATCCATTCAACTCCCTGGAATGCTCTCGATTTCTCGACCTTACTCCGGAGGAAGCGGGATGGCTGTTTGGGCCCTCTGCGCCGCCGTGCACGCCACCGCGTCGCCAGGCCCATTGCCGCCTGAGCCCGACAGGGTCCTCGCGCGCGCGATCTTCAAGGAGCTGATCGAGATCAACACCACGCACGAGCACGGCTCAACCGAAGCCGCCGAAGCCATCCGCCGGCGCCTGCTCGCGGCAGGCTTTGCCGAAGACGATCTAACGTTCATCGCGCCACCGGACCGTCCCACGAAGGGAAACTTCGTCGTGCGCTACCGCGGCAAAAAAAGCAGCGCCAAGCCAATCCTATTCATGGGCCATCTCGACGTGGTCGAGGCAAAGGCCGCCGACTGGTCCATGGATCCGTTCAAGCTCACGGAGAAGGATGGCTGGCTCTACGGCCGTGGCACCGTCGACATGAAGAACGGCGACGCCGCGCTGGTCGAATCGCTAATCCGCCTGAAACGCGAGCGCTTCACGCCCTCGTGCGATGTCATCGTCGCGTTTACCGCCGACGAAGAGGCGGGTGGCGATTCCAATGGCCCGCAATTTCTGCTGAAAAATCATCGTGAGCTCATCGACGCCAGCATGGCGATCAACCTCGACGGTGGGGGCGGCGATTACAAAGATGGTAAACGCGCGTTCTTCGAGATCGGCACCAGCGAAAAGACTTACCTGACCTTTACGATCGAGGCGACGGGCCCCGGAGGCCACGGCTCGCTCCCCGGCAAAGACAATCCAATCTATCGCATCGCGGACGGCCTCGCGCGCCTCGAAGTGCACGCGTTCCCGGTCATGCTCACGGACACGACGCGAGCGAGCTTCGCGAAATTAGCGGACCTCGAGCCGGGTTCGGAGAGCGCGGACATGCGCGCCGTGGCGAAAACGCCGCCGGATCTCGCAGCCGCAGATCGCTTGAGTGCAAACCCGCGCTTCAATGCACAGCTCCGCACCACTTGCGTCGCGACGCTGATCTCTGGCGGCCACGCGGAAAACGCGCTGCCGCAGCGCGCGAAGGCGACGATCCAATGCCGCCTCATGCCTGGTGACACCGCGCAGCACGTTCAGGAAGAATTAACCGCAACGCTGGCCGATCCCAAGATCAGTATTACGCAGGACGCGCCGCCGATAGTGAGCCCTGAGTCGCCGCCGTCGCCGCAACTGCTGGCGAAAATCACCGATATCGCGCATTCGATGTGGCCCGGTGTGCCGCTCGTGCCGACGATGGCCACCGGTTTCAGCGACGACCGCCAAACGCGCAATGCGGGCATCCCGAGCTATGACGTGAGCGGCACATGGCAGGACGTGAACGAAAACCGTGCGCACGGCCGCGACGAGCGGATCGGCGCGCGCGAGTTCGACGAAAGCGTCGAATTTACTTATCGATTAATCAAGACGATGAGCGGAACGGAGTAGCCAAACGGCGTTGCTCTACTCGGTGCTTTCGAAGGAACCTGGTGACTTCGACCGGATAGAGTCGTTTTCTTAGGTCTCTGGCGAGTGGGCCGTCAGGGCAGGCGCTCGAGAAACTCGCTGTCGATGACTGACGGCGGAACGATGCCCGACGCCCAGATGGCTGCGAAAGTCTGCTGGAGGCTGAACGGCTTGCCTGACGATTCCGCTTGGTGGCTGGCGCGCGCGATCATGCTGTCGAGCTGCGACTTGCCAACGATATAGCTGGGACCGTAACCAGGCTGGCGCAGATACAAGAGCTGTTCGAAACCGACCAGCTTGCTCTTCGCGTCCGACCAGCCACGCGGAGTCCAGCCGGCGTGGAATTTGCCGGCCTCTTCCAACGTCATCTCATTATTCTGGACGCGGAGCGAAGCGAGCCCGCGCGCCGCGCGGTTGGCGAGCATCGCCCAGACCAGTTCGCGGCCGTGAGGTTCGTCGTCGTAGATTCCCTCCTGCATCGCGATTTCTTCCATCGCGGTGGCGAAACCTTCGGAACGGTCGGCATACATGTTGAACAACGGACGCATGGAGCGGACCGGTGTCGGCTGCGCTTCGTGGGCGAGCTTGGCGAGATCAATCCAGTGGAATTCATGGCTCGAGAGCGGAAGCGGGTCGAGCGCGGTCACGTGACTGAAGAAATTGCGGTCAGCCAAAGGCACGTAAGTCGGCGCCTGGGCCAGAAGCGCGTCGTGCAAATAGGGTTTATCGGCGATGGTGCCGGTGTCGACCAATAGTCGGTAGAGCTTTTCGGCATGGGCTCGGCTCATCGCGGCATATGCGGCGGGGTCGTCAATCGGAGTGATCGGCGGCTTGTCGCGGTTGCGCGCTTCTTCAAGCCGCAACGACGAGAGCGATCGGTCGAGCTCGCGCTCGAGCAGCCCGACTTGCTGGTCGTAGGTGAGCGGTGAGAGCATGACGTGCTTGAGCCACCAATCGTAATTGACCTTGCCGACGCCGGAGGGGCCTTGGCGCTTGGGTGCTTCGGCCCTTACGTAGGCGGCAAAGTCCGCGCTGGCGACGCGGGCCTTCTCGATCGCCGCCTTGAGCGCCCGGCTCGTCCCGTCCAGCGAGATTTTCCGGGTGCCGCCAAGGTCGCGCAGTTGCAGACCGCCCTTTTGCCATTGGACGAGAAAATCGGCTTGGTCGGCAAAGGCTCGATCGCCATAGGCCCAGAGATCGTGGGCGGTGCTTCCGGCGAGGTTGATCTTGGCGTCGGCGAGGAGGGCCGGGATAGCGCCGATCAATTCCGTGAGCCTGGCATCGTCGGCCGGCGACAATGGGGACTTGTAGGCGAAGAGGTCGATGTTCGGCTCGGCCGACGGTCCTTCATGCGCGGGAACGTCGCTCATTTCCGGGAAAACGGTCACGTAGAAGGTCGGGTCGCGCTGCCAGGGCTTGAGGATGCGAAGAAAGAAATCGAGGGCGTTCATTTCGGCCTCAACCACGCGATTGTCGTTCTTCTGCTCGGTCGACCAGCCGCTGGTGTCGATGGCTTTTAGGCGCGCGCGGAAGGCGGAGAGCTCCTCGGCCTTCTTGGCCATGGTGGCGGCACTGTAATCGGGCCGGCCATTGGCGATCGCGGGATGGTTGAATGCGCGCCAGTCGGTGAAGAAGTTCGCCAGTTGCTGGTAGGACGAATCCGTCGCTTCCGCCGCCGCGGCGGGCTTAGACAGAAGGGCGAAGGGCGCAATCAGAGCTAGGCATAGAGCAAATCGCTTCATCTCAGCTCCCTTTATCGACCATAAGCAAAACGGTCAATGCAAAGCTAGGCCATCTGCTCAGCGCGCAAGAAGCGTGTAAGCGGGGAGAGCGCAGCAATTTGAGTAACGGAAAGAATCCGAGAAGAGCAGATTGATCGACTATCAGCTACGACAATTCGTGGTCGTTAGGCAGCTACTCGGACGGAAGCGCCCTTCGTTAACAGCGCAACTGCGCTTTGCAGTTCCTCGAAGTCGAACGGTTTCGACATCATCATGTCGACATTTAGCGATTCGTAAGCCTGAATGTCCTCGTCGGTCAGGTGGGCGGAAAGAACAAGAATCTTGCCCTTGAAGTCTCGGGTCCGCAGGCGACGCACCAGTTCCAGGCCGGTCATTCTTGGCATTCTGTGGTCGGTAATTACGACGTCATAGGGTCGCTCCGCGACGCCAATCTTCATCAATGCCTCCCAACCGTCCGCCGCCCGGCTCACTTTCGCAGCGGGACCGCCGAGCACGACCGCCAGAATCTGCGCGACAGCTTTTTCATCTTCGACCGCCAAAATCTGCAATGCTTGACTCATGACTGGAAGTCTTAAGAAGCAAGTCGCAGGCCGCTTTTCAATTGGACATAACCAATTAACCGGTAGTAATTAACGAATATTCCTGGCGTCTGCGATCGAGGTTTCTGGCTAATTCAATCGGCAGGCAGAGTGCTATACAAATTATAGTGTGTATAGTTTCTTGCAGCCCCTCCGAACGCTTTTCCTTGCCTTGGATTCGAGGCGCGAACGGTTGCACCGGTGTCGCGCTGGTCGAAGTCTATGCGCTGGATCAGTAAGCGCTGTTCGATCCTTATCGTTAGGCGTTAGGTCCGCGGCAGCTGTAGCGAACTTGTATAAGTCGCGGCTGAGTTTTCCCTAACGAACCTTTCCCGGTCCCCAGAGAGCCCGACCGGGTTTCGCACCGGTGTGCTCGCCGTCCTTCAGAACTTGCACACCGTTGACGAAGATCTGTTTCATCCCGACGGAGTACTGGTGTGGCTGGGCGAAGGTGGCACGATCGGCGATGGTTGCGGGGTCGAATACGACGACATCGGCGAACATTCCCTCTTGGATAAAACCACGGTGATCGAGCCCGAGGTTGGTTGCTGGGAGCGCACTCAACCTACGCACGGCTTCGCCTAACGAGATTACTTTCTCGTCGCGCACGTACTTACCCAGAACGCGCGCGAAGTTGCCGTAAGCGCGCGGATGGGGGTTGGATTTCAGAAAAACGCCCTCTGGCGCTTGCGAGGATTCATCCGAGCCGAATGAGATCCATGGTTTCGCTATTTCCTTGCGCACATTTTCTTCTGACATCACGAAATAGATGGTGTCGATGCGGGATTCATCTTCAGCGAGCAGATCCATAATGGTCTCGACCGGATCCTTGCCGCGCATCTTCGCCACCTCAGCGAGCGACTTACCAGTTAGTGGTTTCAATTTTTCCGATTTGAAACCGACAACCAGGATGTTTTCAGGCGACCCAGCCGCGAGATAGAGGTTCTCCCATGCGTCACTCGGTGTCTTTACTTCCGCGGCGATCTTTTCTCGCGTTGCAGGATCACGCAACCGCTTGAAAAGCGCAGGATAACCGCCGTCTTCCGTCCATGGCGGCAAACAGGCATCGAGGCCCGTGCCGGCAGCGGTATAAGTGTACATATCGGCGGTAATCTTGACCCCTTCCTTTTGCGCAGCTTCGATTTTCGCGAGCAGCGCATCCACTTTTGGCCAATTCGATTTTCCGGCGGCCTTAATGTGGTAAATCTCTGCCGGAATGTTGGCTTCGCGGCTAATTCGGATTAACTCATCGACCGCTTCGAGGAGTTGATTGCCCTCACTTCGCATGTGCGAGATGTATTTGCCCTTGTATCGCGCCGCGACCTTGCACAGCTCGATTAGTTCTGGCGTTTTTGCATAGAAGGCTGGGGGATAAATCAACGATGTCCCAATTCCAAGCGCGCCGGCTTCCATTTCTTTTTGGACCAGTGCCCGCATTTGATCGAGCTGTTGGGGAGTAGGTTGTTTGTCCTCATAGCCAATCACGTTTTTGCGAATCGTAGTTGCCCCGATGAAAGAGGCGACATTGCAGGAAACGCCACGCTTTTCGAGATAGCGGAGATAGTCAGCCAATGTCGTCCACTCGACTTTGTAGTGAATGTCCCTCTGCTCCCGCAGCATCTCTTCACGGACTCGATCGTTGACGGGACCCATCGAGTCGCCTTCGCCCATAATCTCGGTTGTCACCCCCTGCCTTATCTCGCTTTGGGAAAGCCCATCCGCGATTAGCGATTCATTTGACCACGAGAGCATGTTGATGAACCCCGGAGCGATCGCCAGTCCACGAGCATCAATCACCAGCTTGGCGGGCGAATTCTTGAAGTCGCCTACCCCCGCTATGCGATCGCCGCGTAGAGCTACATCCACCTCCCGTCCCTCCCCACCGGTGCCGTCATAGACAACACCGTTTTTGATCACGACGTCGAAGGGCGCTTGAGACGGCGGAGAGTTCTGTGCGCCCATTTCAGTTGCTAGCATCGCACTAACCGAAGCAAGGAAGAGAAGAAGGGGTTTCGGAGGTTTGAAACAAACGGCCGAGGGCTCCGAAAGGCGGACAACTGAGCCTGATGTGATCATAAGTCGCCCGGCTTATCAAGATGGGGCGGGGGTGCGTCCGGGCCTGTTTGACCGAGTGGAGGGTCTTCGGGCGGAGGGATGAAGGCATCTGAGCAACCGTAGCTCGAGAACGCACAGGCAAGAACTAGCATGGCAAGGGCCACCCGCCACCACGGTTTCGGACGACGGCTAGGGCGCGGCATTACGCGCGCAAGTTCGGAGGGCATCCGAGAGGTGCGAGGAGCGCGATTTGACTCGCAGATTGATCGTTCCATAGGCCATACCCATCGTTGCATCGCTGAGCCTCGGCCAGCGAATTTTTGGGACGGGTTGGTGGGACTCGAGAAATCGGATTAATGCAAGCTAGCACGCATGGAATTTGAGTCCCACGTCGATGAACGTAGAGGCGTGACGCATAGCGTTCGGCCAGCCGTCAACGGTTAACTTCCGGGTTAGGGCGGCAAAGCCGTGCCGATCTGGGCTTTGACCCGATTAAAGTCCGTTTTATCAATGTGGCCGTTTGTGTTGATGTCTTCGCGGAAGTTACTTGCATCATTTGGCTGCCCACGATCGATCTTCGTCTCATGAGAGTCAGTATTATCAACAACGCCATCGCCGTTGATATCGCCGAGCAATAAGCCCGCGGTTACCGCCGCAGAAGAAAGGGTGTTACCCTGGTCATCGTGAACGTTTGTTAAGGTAACGGTAAGATACTGCTCGTTACAGTTGACTCCAGTGAGGTTGACGAGGAGCCGATGAACATCGTCGTCAGCAATTCGACTACCTTTGACTGAGCCGCACGAGGTGGCGATGTCGTCGACAGAACTGATGGGATTATTGAAAGTAAGAGTTAGGCTGTAATTGCCGCCGGCCCCGCCGCTGCGGCTTTCGACTCCAAATGGCTTTGTCAGCGGTAAGTCGATATCAAAGCTACCTTTGCTCGACACCGCTGAAAGCAATTCCATACCGCCAGCTTGCCCGCCATTGGTCGTGCGAAGAATTGTGCCGGCCGCCCCAGTCACAAGGCCAGTCTGTCCGGCACTGGTAAAATGAACGTCGAAGAGATCGAACAACGTACCGCTTGTTTGTGGCGACCAAGTGTTCCCAGAGTCGTTGGACTTCATAATTGTCCCAGCAAAGCCAACCGCGAATCCGCTGTTCGGTTTAGGAAAATCCATTCCCTGCATTCCGCTTGGGAATAATGACGTGGTCCAATCGGATCCGCCGTTGCTCGTCGTTGCGATCGCTCCGGTGCCGTCCCAAACGACTCCCGAAGTCACTCCATTAGTCTCATCGAAGAAGAAGACGTCGTCACAACCGCCCTCGTTGCTATCAAAATAAAAGGGATGAAAAGACCAGTGGACTCCGCCGTCGACCGTTGTGCCCTGCATCGGTTGAAAGATTGAGTTCTGTCCCGTGATAAAACCGACGGTCGGGCTTATCATGTGAGTACCGAAGAACCCGCCACCGAAGAAGTTTTTCTGCGAAACGCGCCAGGTTGCGCCGGAATCACTCGAATAAATAATATCCTGGTTCAACCCACCGCAGATCCCATTGGCTCCATTGAAGGAAATGGCACGCAAGCTATCTCTCACTCCACTCGCGACGGTCTGCCAGGTGGAGCCATCGATGGTGCGGAGAATCAAGCCGCTGTCACCCACAGCGACGCCCTCTGTGTCATTGAAGAAGTAGGTATCGTAGAGCGCCTTGCCTGTCCCAGAGGTCAATGCGTTCCAGTTCACCCCGACGTCTGTGGTCTTAAGGATGGTCCCGCCATCGCCCACGGCGTAGCCGACTCCCGATTCAAGCAGAAAAACGCCATAGAGATTACTCGTTGTCCCGGAATCGACCGGCACCCATTGTGCCCGAGCACTTAAAGTAGCAAGTAGTAATAGCGCCCAAAGAGCGCAGACTTTCGGATTGATCAGCATACATTTCCTCGTTATGCCCCTTTCGAGCGGCAAGGGGTTTTCCGCGCAAGCTTGGGACGGGTTTCCTACGATTTATCCAGCCTTAATGAGTCTGCACGTGATCGATCGGATAAATCAAGCCAAATAAACCGTTTTGGTTTCGGAAAAGGAAATCCCCGCGCTCCCAAACAACGTTTGAGAACGCGGGGAAACAAAGGTTCAGACAGGAATTATTCCCAGTCTCCAGTCGTCTGCAAGCTCAGGAAGTTGCTGAGAAACTCAGGTTCTACCGGCTTGCCGTCGGCTTTGAGCGGTAGAGCGAGGAATTGATCCGGCGCAATGCCGCCGTCGGTCGGATCGTCTATCACCGGGCAGATCGCATATCGCAGCGGATCGGTCTCCGCACGAGTTACAACCGTGATGTAGCCTTTGCTGAGCAAACTGTCGATGTCGCTCTGGGTGGCAATGATGGGAGTGCCGTCGAGCGATTTACCGTTCTTTTTCGCCAATCCATTTAGGAATTGCTTCCCGGCACGGGTGGTTAAAGCCTTCGAGGTGAAATTCACCCACTTGTGAATCCAAAGGCCAAGCGGATCTTTACCGAAGTAACCATTACGCATGTCGAGCACCGACGATTGCCGAAAGGTGAAACCAATCGGATCGGTGCCAGCCTGTGGGAACAGGTACTCGGTGAAGCTGTCCGCGATGGCGCGGGCATTTTGTCCAGCTGAGTTAGCCGTGAAAGCGGCCGTGCTGAATCCACCGAGAACGGTGAAGTAATTGATGTTGCCGCTATGATCGTAAGCCGAGAGGGTCAGCAGCGCGCGCACATTTCTTTGGAAAGAAAAGATGGGTGTGTCGGTCACGGCAATGCCAGTGCCGGATTCCATCCGTCCTTCGATGAGAGCGGGGTTGACACCGTTCGCGAGATAGTAGGCATCAGTGAAATCGTAGAGCCGATCTTCCACATCGGCCTTTGAAGTTAACGGCGTTGCAAGCAACGCCACAGCGAGAAGAGGTAATAGCTTTTTCATGTGGCCCATGATTTAGAGCTCGTCCAACCTGACCACGAATCGGCAATAGTTTCGCGTTTGTAACCTTCGTTCAGGCTGCTGAGCGTTTTGCGACCACCATGGCCTAACGAAATTGTCCGAACCAGCGGTAGGGAAAGTCGTCGCCTGGGCAATCGGTCGGCCAGCGCGGTGGATTCATTTCACGGTGAGGGCGGACCGGGATATCGTATCGCTCGACTTTGCCGCAGCGATCGCGCAGATAGCGGATCAGTTCTTCGCAGGAATCGAGCTGCGCGCGGGTCGGCTGGTCGCGATTGAAATCGCCCACGAGACAAATGCCTAACGAGATGTTGTTCAGGTAATCGCTATGCACATGGCCGCCATTGATCTGGCGACGCCAGCGATTGCCGACCTCGATCTCGCCATTCCCGGAGGAGGTGCCGTTGCCAATAACGAAATGGTAGGCGAGACCGTTGGTCATCCGTCGCACGTTGCGATGGTAGTAGTCGAAGATGCGAGCGTTGCCCTGACGAGTGCCGCTATTATGCACGATGATAAAGCGCCAGCGTTCGCGCAGAACGGGGGCGCGATCGATTTCACGACGGACCGAACTGGTCACGTAGTTGTAATGTTTTCCGAAAAGATGGAAGGGCAGCGAAAATCCGCGCGGCTTCTGGTAGCCGGATTTTTTTATGACGACCTGCGCGGGTTCAGAGGGTCCGACTGACGGTGCCGGCTGAGATGTGGTGGATGGTGCAGCTGGCGCGAGGGTCGGGCTGCGTTCCGGCTTGGATTCCTCGGGAGCTGGACGGCGTTCGGGAGTCTCAGCCGACGTCGGTCTTGGTGTGCGCTCCGGAGTTTCTTCCTCCTCGGGGGTTGGTTTTGGCGTCGCTGGTTTTTTCTTTTTCGCGGGCGGATGCTTGGCCGGTTTTGGTTTGTGATGCGGTGTGGCCGATGCTTCGGGGGTAGGAGATGCGACGGTGCGCATTCGTTCGCGTGACTTCAGGAACAGCTGCTTTTTCTCTTCGTCAGATAATTCCGCACGAATGATCGTGCCGGCCAAGCCTGCGGCGAGAAGTAATGCGCAGAGAAGAAGCTGGCGACGCATCATGGCTCGCGAGATCGGATCAAAGTGCGGGCAACCTTAAGCTGTTTGTGGCTCGTTTTCAGTAGCCTGCTCGGCGCGGGCCGCGTCGCGCTCGCTTTCGCGTCGCAGGATAGCGTTTAACTTTCCTCCCAGAAGCAAGAGGAGGCAGGTAAGGTACATCCATGTGAGCAACATGATGACCGATGCGAGGGCAAGATAGGTTGGGTTGTAACGATCGTAGCGCGCGACATAAAACTGAAAGAGCTTGGTCACAGTCATCCATCCGACAGAGAAGAAAATGGCGCCCGGCAGCGCCTGGCGAATGGTGAGGTAATTTTCCGGTGTCAGGAGATAGAGGGCGAGCGCGAGAACGACCAGCGCGAGAGCGGTAAACGGAATGTTAAGGGCCGCGACCCATTCCTGAAGAGGGACGCGCAACTGAAAATTAACTTCAGCGATGCCAGCGAGCGCCTCACCAAAGACGACGAGGTTGAAGGCGAAAATAATGATGATCCCGAACCAGAAAAGGAGAAGGAACGAGATGATGTATTTCGACCACCAGTTACGATCCTCGGTCACGCCGTGGGTATGGCTAAGCGCGCGAGAAATTGTGGAAATGAAAAGGGTGCCGAGGTAAATGCCGAGGAAGATGCCGGCAGTCGCGAGGGTGCCCCCGCTTCCTGTGACGATGACGCTGGCCACCACGCTGTCGAGTATTTCCTGGACTTTGGGATCGGGAGGAAGAAAAGCGCGTACCACCCCAAGCATTTTGTGCAGCTTTGCCGGGTCGGTTCCGAAAAGGCCAAGAAGATGCCACAGAAAAAGCAGACCTGGCGCGAGCGTGAACAACATTTGGTAGGCCATCTGCGCCGAAAGGCCCATCGTTTCGTCGGTCGCGGTCTCCCAGAAGAGCCGCCGCACCACCCGGCCAGACAAGCGGAGGAATTTCATTGTCAGGCGAAGTTTACTTTGCCGCTTCGGGAATGCCATTAAACTCTCCTCGACTTTCCGGGCCTAACAAAATGCAAAAACGCATCCTGATTTTAACGGCCGGCTTCGGCGAGGGTCACAATGCCGCCGCGCGCGGAATGCGTGACGCACTGGCGATGGCCCCGGCGGACTCAGCGGTCGTTGAGATGCACGATCTGTTTGCCGAAACCTACGGATTCGCGAACAACTGGGTGCGGAAGGGCTACCTGGCGATGATTAATAAGTCGCCGAGCAGCTGGGCGCGAGTCTACCAGTGGACCGACCGGCAACAGGATTACGGCTCCAGCATGCGGCTGCTCTTCCAAGCTCGGAACCATTTGAGCCAACTGCTGTTGCGATTCCAGCCGACTGTGGTGGTGTCGGTTTATCCGGCCTATCCGCATTTGCTGGATCAAATCATGGGGAACGTCACCCCGCCCTTCCAGAGGGTGGTGTGCATCACGGATTCGATCACGGTGAATGCGATTTGGTTTCGTTGCTCGAGTGACCTTTTTCTCGTCCCTAACGAACAGACCGCGTCGGTGCTCGCCCGGAATGGTCTGCCTGACGAGAAGGTAAAAATTAGCGGGTTTCCGGTTACGCCGAAATTCGCGGAATTGGGCGAACTACGGCAGCCGCCTACGTCCGGCGAGGTTCGTCTTCTCCACATGATCAACGCCGGCGGCCGCGCGGCTCCTGAGATCATCCGCGGGCTCGCGCAAATTCCGGGCGCACGGCTTACAGTTACGGTGGGCCGCGATGAAAATTTACGGGCGGCGGTCGAGGACGTCCGGCTGGAAACCGGACGAGAGTTCGAAATCGTTGGCTGGAGCGATCAACTGCCGCGATTGATGCTGGAAAGTCATTTGCTCATCAGCAAGGCCGGTGGAGCGACCGTGCAGGAAGCGATTGCGGCGGGTCTACCGATGATAATCAGCCAGATTGTTCCCGGACAGGAGGAGGGCAACGCGCAACTGATTGCGGAAACGCAATCGGGTTTGGTCGCGGAAACGCCAACTGCGATTGTGGCCGCAGTCGAACGGGCATTTGCGGACGATTTTCGTGTATGGCGGGAATGGTCGGCCAACATCAGCCGGCTCAGTCGTCCGCGGGCGTCGCTCGAGATCGCCGAGCTTTTGCTTGGCCTTTGAAAAGGGGCGCCGCGCGTCCCGGAGATGCGGCGGCGATTATGCTGCCGGTTTGGGGGGACCGGCCTTGTCGTTTAGCACCTGCGTGAACTCCTGCAGGCTGGTTACGATCTGTGGCGCTTTAGAGAGCACAGTGGTGGCCAGTTTTTCGGCGTAGTCGGGCCGGCGTTGCGACATTTCCGAAAGCGCCATCATCACCGCGAGCGCGTTGTTAATTGAGTGCTTAATCTCGCTGAATTTCTTCTGCAGTTGTACGAGTTCCTCTTGGGGAATGCTGGTAGCGGGCTCGGTCATAGTCGTTTCAAATCGGTGGCGAATATGGTGCGGTGTGCTTGACTGATAGGTTAGCCAAATCCCGGTTGATGCCAGCAAAGACTATCAAGATCAGTGGTGCACGCCAGCACAATCTAAAGAATCTCCACCTTGAGATTCCGAGGGAAAAATTGGTCGTAATCACCGGTATGAGTGGCTCGGGGAAGTCGTCCCTTGCGTTTGATACACTCTATGCCGAGGGCCAGCGTCGTTACGTCGAGAGCTTGTCCGCCTATGCACGGCAATTTCTCGACCAAATGGAGAAACCCGATGTCGATTTCATCGAGGGCCTTTCGCCGGCGATCGCGATCGAGCAGCGGAGCGCGGGGACCAATCCGCGTTCCATCATCGCCACGACGACGGAAATTTATGATTACCTGCGCGTTCTATTTTCGGCCATCGGCCAGCCGCACGACCCGCTGACCGGTCAGCCAATCTTCCGGCAAACCGCGCAACAGATTGTTGACCAGATTCTCGCCTATCCGGAGGAAACGAAAATTATTTTGCTGGCTCCTCTGGTTCGTAACGAAATCGGTGAATTTCGGGACGTGATCGAAAAAACGAAGCGCGAAGGCTTCGTGCGAATTCGAGTGGACGGCGAAATTATGGAGTTAGGTCGACCGGAGCCGATTCGATTGAAGAAAGGGGAACGACACACAATCGAAGCGGTGGTGGATCGCCTCGTCATTCGGGAGGGGATTCGGACTCGCCTGGCCGACTCGGTCGAAACGGCTCTCAAATGGGGAACGAATCGTCTCGTCGTTCTGCGGGGCGGCGACCAGGCGTGGCAGGAAGACAAGTATTCGACCGACTACGGCAATCCCGACACTGACTTCTCTCTAGGGGCGCTGACGCCGAAGCATTTTTCCTTCAACAGTCATCTCGGAGCGTGCCCGGCCTGCCATGGGCTTGGCACCCAGCTGGTTTGCGATCCCGAGCTGATGGTAACGGATACCTCGAAATCGCTCGCGGAAGGCGCAGTCGTTCCCTGGCGTCGCGGGACAAAACGGATGCAAGCGTACTACCGTGGGCTCCAAAATGCGCTCGTTAGGCATTTCGATGTCGCGGATAACATTCCGTTTGAGGATTTGCCGGAGGACTTCAAACAGGCGCTTTATTTTGGCACGGGTGATCGACCGATCGAGATGAGCTTTGGCGGAAACGGGCACACGGCGGCGAAGACGGCGCGTCCCTTTGAAGGGTTACTCCCGCAGTTGCAGCGGCTTTACGAGCAGACAGAGAGTGAATTCACCCGCAGCCGAATTCGCGCTTTTATGAACCGGGCGCTCTGTTCGGTCTGCCACGGGGCGCGGCTGAAGCCGGAGATCCTGGCGGTCACAATTAGCGAGCAGGGTGGCCGCACCGCGAACATTCACCAGTTTTGCGAGCTCACGATCGCGGAGGCCGCGCAATTCGTTAGGCAAATCAAAGTCTCCGAGCAACAGCGCGCGATTGTTTCCGAGGTTCTTCACGAAATTTCGTCCCGACTCGAATTTCTTCTCGAGGTCGGGCTCGATTATCTCACGCTTAATCGAGAAAGCGGAACGCTCTCGGGAGGGGAAGCGCAGCGTATTCGGCTCGCGACGCAAATCGGTTCCGGTCTCGCCGGCGTCCTTTACGTGCTCGACGAGCCGAGCATTGGCCTGCATCAACGAGACAACGCCCGGCTCATCGGCACCTTGCGGCGTCTGCGTGACCTGGGGAATTCTGTCATCGTGGTGGAGCACGATGAAGAGACAATTC
>Ga0207683_10003222_pt1 | contig 14237 bp, 16 predicted proteins | sample KBSM73metaG_FD_184333 | JGI IMG/M metagenome (GOLD analysis project Ga0207683, IMG submission 184333) | Miscanthus rhizosphere microbial communities from Kellogg Biological Station, Michigan, USA - KBS M7-3 metaG (SPAdes) (version 2) | ecosystem: Host-associated > Plants > Roots > Rhizosphere >...
GATCAGCATGCGGCCGTCGCCGAGGCCGAGCTCGTCGCGGTGCGGCTTGATGGATGCGACCATAGCCCGGCTCCCTTAGGTAGAACACGTTCTAGTTATTTCGGAGCGTACCGCCTACCGGGCCGGCGCCACCAGGCCGGCGGTGCCCCTGCTCATCCACGACGGTGGTGTCCATGGCGGGCGATGCCGTTCGTCGTCTAGGTAAAACCCACCTGCGAAAGGACGGCCGCCATGAACGCGAACTACGGATACCAGCTGTACCAGGCCGAGCGGACCCAGACGCGCGCCGAGATCCTGGCGGGCGACGCCCGACGCGGCCGCTGGGCGCAGGCTTCACGACGCGGGCGCCGGAGCCCGGCACGCAAGGGCCGCGGTCGCGGGATCATGGTCATCATCGCGGGCCGGACGGCTCGCGCCGCGTGATCACGACCGGACCGACTCGCGGAGGCACCGCATGAAGTTCCTGCTGCTGCACTACGCTGACGAATCCGCTGAATGGAGCGCCGAGGAGACCCAGCAAGACCAGGCGCTGCTGGCGGCCTGGCTGGAAGACACCATCGCGCGCGGCGTGAACCTGCAAGGGAGTTACCTGCAGCCGTCGCGGAACGCCGCGACGATACGCGCGCGCGATGGTGAGGTCCTCCTCACCGACGGCCCGTTCGCCGAGACGAAGGAGCAGATCGCCGGCTTCGACATCATCGAATGCGCGGACCTGCGCGAGGCCATCGAGGTCGCGAGCGCGCACCCCACGACCAGGCACGGCACCATCGAGGTCCGGCCGTTCCCGGCCGAGTGAAGCGCCCGGCCCAACGTCCCTCTTCCGGTGACGGCGATGGTCTCGGTGACAGAGGTGAGCGTCTGGCGAGCTCAGGATCCGGGTGGGCGAGTCCCTATTCGCGCTGCGTGCGCCACGGCAAGCGGCGTAGTTGCTCAGCTAGGGCCTGTGCGCCGGACCCTCCGTAGCGCTGCACCCAGAGCCTGAGCCACGCCTCGTTGTCCAGGAAGAACTTCCAGTCGCTGATGACTGCGTGCCTGATCAGCAGAAACGGCACTGGCGATGTGAACGGCCGGAAGCTCGAGCTGTAGATCGCGGTCCCCTCGTTACATTCGTAGAACCCTCCCATCACGAATCCATCGTCCACATAAGACGGAACCGCAAGATCTTGCAGTACCTCGTCAAAGACCTTCCCGGCCCGGTCCGCCGGCAAGTCGGTGAAGACAACGACGATTGACTTGTAGATCGCGTCGTCGCCGTCCGTAGGCCGAGCATCCAGGAAAAGTCTCTGGTAACCGCTCACGAGAGCGGCAACTTCCGGCACGCTCCGGCCGACGGTCTGCTCCGGAGCAAGCCAAAGAGTGCCGCGCTCCAAGGCTCCAGACACGAACGGGCACACCGGCCCGGCGCGGCCGAGATCCTCATGCGGCCTAGCCACGAAAGTCCTGATCCAGTCGGCGACGGCGCGAAGCGAATCCAGATCGCTTTCCGCAAGCTCCCTCGCCCGGCCGACATCCTCGAGCTCCTCGAGGAGGAAGAGATTCGTGGTCAGCTGTTCGCGTGTGACGGACATCTGCGCCTCCTAAGTCCGATGACGCCATCAGCTTGACCAATTCCTTCGCCGTTCGCCCCAGGGACATTCCCTGGTCCGCACCCTGGCGAAGCAAGCTGTGGATCAGTCCCTGCGCCCGGGAGAGGGCGCGGACAGGAAGGCCGGAGGCTCGCCGCCGCCGTGCAGGGTCAGGCTGGAGCCGCTGACGTAGGAGGCCTGCGGGGAGGCGAGGAACTGGCAGGCGCCGGCCACGTCCTCCGGGGTGGCCATCCGGCCCAGCGGGACGCCGGTGGCGATGGCGGCCGCAGCGCCGGCGCCGCCGTAGTGCGGGAGGGCGGCGTCGGTCGTCACGAAGCCGGGGACGACGGTGTTCACCCGTACCTTGGGCGCCCACTCGATGGCCAGGCTGGTGACCAGGTGGTGCAGGCCGGCCTTGGCGGCGCCGTAAGCCGCGGTGCCCGGCGACGGGCGGGTGCCGCTCACGCTGCCGATCATGATGATCGACCCGCCGTCCGGCTGCCCCTGCATCACCGCGTTGGCGGCCTGCGCCACGTGCAGCGGCGCGATCAGGTTCAGCTCGATGACCTTGGCGTGGAACCGCGGCGACGCGGTGGCGGCCGCGGCGGGCGGGGAGCCGCCCGCGTTGCTGATCACCACGTCGACGCCGCCGAACTGCTCCGCGGCCGTCTCGATCAGCCGGCGCGCCTGGTCCGGATCCCTGACGTCCGCGCGGGTGAACGAGGCGGTCCGGTCGTCCACCGCGGGCAGGGCAGCGGGCTCGTTGCGGGCGCAGACCATGACCTGCCCGCCGGTCCGGAGGAACCCCTGAGCGATGCCCGCCCCGATGCCCCTGGTGCCGCCGGTCACGATCACCCGGAGGCCGGACAGGCCGGGAAACGGTTGGTCGACGGGTTGCATGGCGCCATGTTAGGCTCGCGCCCAAGCAAACGCTAGGTCAAGGAACGCGCAGGTGAGGCGCTTTGTCGGCGATTTCGGGGGCCTATAACACCCGGAACTGCAGACAAACGGCGGTGCGCGCTACCGGGCGGCCACAGTGCGCGAAGCAGCAGCGGCGGGCGTGACGGCAGTGGTGCGAGCGGCGAACGATGAGCGTTGAGGCGCGGGTCGGCCGACACCGAGCGGATTTTTCGTCAGTTTTGGTCGTCAGGGTGACCAAAACTGACGAAGGATCGAGGTCAACGCCAGTAGCAGGGCGGGCGGCTAGCGATGGGTGTTGAGGTGCGGACGGCGGGCGGGATCGCCGAGGTGGTGATCGATTTCCCGCCGGTCAACGCGCTGCCGGTGCAGGGCTGGTACGACCTGGCGAGCGCGGTCACGGCGGCGGGCGCCGAGGCGAGCACACGGGCGGTGATCCTGGCCGCGGCGGGCCGCGGCTTCTGCGCCGGGGTGGACATCAAGGAGATGCAGCGCATACCCGGGCATGAGGCTCTGCTCGGCGCCAACCGGGGGTGCGCGGCCGCGTTCGGCGCGGTCTACGACTGCCCGGTGCCGGTGATCGCCGCGGTGCACGGCTTCTGCCTGGGCGGCGGTGTCGGGCTGGCCGGCAACGCGGACATCGTGATCGCGGCCGAGGACGCGACCTTCGGGCTGCCCGAGGTCGACCGGGGCGCGCTGGGCGCGGCCACGCACCTGGCCCGGCTGGTGCCGCAGCCGCTGATGCGCGCGATGGTCTACACCTGCCGGACCGTCACCGCGCGGCAGCTGCTCGCCTTCGGCACCGTGCTCGACGTGGTGCCGCCCCGCGAGCTGCGCGACGCGGCGCAGGCCCTGGCGGAGGAGATCGCGGCCAAGGACCCCGCCGTGATCCGGCTGGCCAAGCAGTCGCTGAACGGCATCGACCCGGTCGACGTGAAGCGGTCCTACCGGTACGAGCAGGGGTTCACCTTCGAGCTGAACCTGGCCGGCGCCGGCGACCGGGCCCGGCAGGCGTTCGTCGACAGCAAGCGAGCGGACGGGAAGCAGGCGTGACGCCGGACGAGATCGTCGCGGAGCTGCGGGACGGGATGACGATCGGGATCGGCGGGTGGGGATCGCGGCGCAAGCCGATGGCCCTGGTCCGGGCGATCCTGCGCTCGCCGCTGAAGGACCTCACGATCGTGTCCTACGCGGGTCCCGACGTCGGGCTGCTGGTCGCGTCCGGGCAGGCCAGGCGGGTGGTCACCGGGTTCGCGTCGCTGGACTCGATCCCCCTGGAGCCGAACTTCCGGCGGGCCCGCCAGGACGGCACCGTCGAGCTGACCGAGCTGGACGAGGGCATGCTGCACTGGGGTTTGCTGGCCGCCGCGCACCGGCTGCCGTTCCTCCCGATCCGGGCCGGGCTCGGCTCCGGCGTGCTCGAGGTCAACCCGGAGCTGCGCACGGTCCGCTCGCCGTACGCGGACAACGAGGAACTGGTGGCCATGCCGGCGCTGCGGCTGGACGCCGCGCTCGTGCACATGAACCAGACCGACACCGCGGGCAACGGCCAGTACCTCGGCCCGGACCCGTACTTCGACGACCTGTTCTGCCTGGCGGCCGAGCGGGCGTACGTGTCCTGCGAGCGGATCGTCCCGCGCCTCGAAGGCCCTCCCCAGACAATGCTGCTCAACCGGGCGATGGTGCACGGGGTCACCCAGACGCCGAACGGCGCCCACTTCACGAGCTGCGTCCCCGACTACGGCCGCGACGAGGCGTTCCAGAAGCGCTACGCGGCGGCCGCGGCCGACCCCGCGGAATGGAAGCGGTTCCGCGCCGAGTATCTCGAAACCGACGAGGCGGGTTACCAGAGGGCGGTCCGGTGAACGCCACCCGGGCATCAAGGGCGGAAGTCTGCGTGGTGGCGTGCGCCGAGGCGTGGCGGGGCGACGGCGCGACCCTGGCCAGCCCGATGGGGCTGATCCCGACGCTGGGCGCCCGGCTGGCCCGGCTCACGTTCGCACCCGACCTGCTGCTGACCGACGGCGAGGCCTACCTGGTCGACGAGGACGGCCAGGTCGAGGGCTGGCTGCCGTACGCCAAGGTGTTCACGATGCTCGCGGCCGGCCGCAGGCACGTGATGATGGGCGCGTCCCAGATCGACCGGTACGGGAACCAGAACATCTCCTGCATCGGCGACTGGCGGCGGCCGAAGGCGCAGCTGCTCGGCGTGCGCGGCGCGCCGGGCAACACGGTGAACCACCCGGTCAGCTACTGGGTCCCGCGGCACTCGCCGCGGGTCTTCACGCCTCACGTGGACATGGTCTGCGGCGTGGGCTACGACCGGGGCGACCCGGGGCCGTGCGAGCTGCGCGTGGTGGTGACCAACCTGGCGGTGCTCGATTTCGCGACGCCGGAGCGGGTGATGCGGCTGCGTTCGGTGCATCCGGGGGTGGAGGTCGCGGACGTGCTGGCGGCCACCGGGTTCCCGCTCGCCGTCCCGGACCCGGTGCCGGTCACGCGCACGCCGACGGCGGCCGAGATCAGCCTGATCCGGACCCGGCTCGACCCCGGCGGGGCGCGGGAGCGGGAGCTGTAGTGATCCGCACCGCGCTGACCGAGCTGCTCGGCATCCGCTACCCGGTCGTGCAGGCCGCGATGGGGTACGTGTCAGGGCCGCGGCTGGCCGCGGCGGTCTCTGACGCCGGGGGCCTCGGCCTGATCGCGTCGGCCACGATGAGCCTGGCCGAGCTGGAGAAGGCGATCGAGGAGACGGCGGGGCGGACGGCCGGACCGTTCGGGGTCAATCTGCGCGCCGACGCGCCAGATGCGGCCGAACGGGTCCGGCTGATCGTGGCCCGCCGGGTCCCTGTCGCCTCCTTCGCGCAGGCCCCCAAGCCGGAGCTGATCGCCACGCTGAAGGACGCGGGCGTGGTCACGATCGCCTCGATCGGGGCGCGGCGGCACGCGGAGAAGGCGGCCGGGTGGGGCATTGACGCGGTGATCGCGACCGGCGGCGAGGGCGGCGGGCACGTCGGCGCGGTGCCGACCAGCCTGCTGGTCCCCCAGGTCGCGGCCGCCGTGGACATCCCGGTGATCGCGGCCGGCGGGTTCTTCGACGGCCGCGGCCTGGTCGCGGCGCTGGCCTGGGGCGCGGCCGGGATCGCGATGGGCACCCGGTTCCTGCTGACCAGCGACAGCCCGGTGGCCGACGAGGTCAAGGGGCTCTACCTGGCGGCGGGCCTGGACGGCACCGTGGTCACCACCCGCGTCGACGGGGTGCCGCACCGGGTCCTACGGACGACGATGGTCGACCAGCTTGAGGGGCGCGGGCGAGTGCGTGGGACCGGAGGGCTGGCGACGCTGGCGCGGTCGGCGCGCAACGCCGTCGCGTTCCGGGGGGTGTCCGGGTTGGGGTGGCGGGAGATGCTGCGGCAGGGCCGCGGCATGCGGCGAGGCAGCGGGCTGAGCTGGGGTCAGGTGCTGATGGCGGCGAACACGCCGGTGCTGCTCCGCGCGGCCATGGTGGACGGCCGGACCGACCTGGGGCTGATGTCATCCGGGCAGGTGGCCGGGCTGATCGACGACCTGCCGTCGTGCGCGGAGCTGATCGAGTCGATCATGGCCGAGGCCGGGCACACCCTGGACCGGCTGGACGGGGTCAGGAAGGCGTGAAACCCGGCCCGTTCGGGCTATATGCGTTCGATGATCGTGACGTTGGCCTGGCCGCCGCCCTCGCACATGGTGACCAGGCCGCGGCGGCCGCCGGTGCGTTCCAGGGCGTGGACCAGGGTGGTAAGCAGGCGGGCGCCGGTGGCGCCGAGCGGGTGGCCGAGCGCGATCGCGCCGCCGCTGACGTTCACGCGGTCCAGGTCCGCGCCGGTCTCGCGCTGCCAGGCCAGGACCACCGAGGCGAACGCCTCGTTGATCTCGACCAGGTCGATGTCGTCCAGGGTGAGCCCGGTGCTCTTCAGGGCGTGGGCGGTCGCGGGGATCGGCGCGGTGAGCATCAGCACCGGGTCGTCGCCGCGGGCGGACAGGTGGGTGATCCGGGCTCGCGGCCGCAGCCCGTGCCGGCGAACCGCGTGGTCCGAGGCGATCAGCAGGGCGGCCGCGCCGTCGGAGATCTGGCTGGACAGCGCCGCGGTGATCAGGCCGCCCTCGCGCAGCGGCTTCAGCGCGGCCATCTTCTCCAGGGTCGTGTCGCGGCGCGGGCCCTCGTCCTTGGTTACCTCGCCGTAGGGGGCGATCTCGGCGGTGAAGGCGCCGTCGCCGGTGGCGCGGGTGGCCCGCTGGTGGCTGGCCAGGGCAAAGCGCTCCATCTCGGCGCGGCCGATCCCCCACTTGGCGGCGATCAGGTCGGCCGCGCGGAACTGGGAGATCTCCTCGGTGCCGTACCGGGCGCGCCAGCCTTCCGACCCGGAGAACGGATCACTGGTCATCGCCGAGCCGATCGGGACCATGCTCATGTTCTGCACGCCGCCCGCGACCACCAAGCCGGCCGTGCCGCTGAGCACGGCCTGCGCCGCGAAGTGCACGGCCTGCTGGGACGAGCCGCACTGCCGGTCCACGGTGACGCCGGGCACCGCCTCGGGCAGGCCTGCCGCGAGCCACGCGGTGCGGGCGATGTCGCCGGCCTGCGGGCCGACCGTGTCCACGCAGCCGAACACCACGTCGTCGACGGCGTCCGGGTCGGCCCCGGTGCGGGCCAGCAGCGCCGTGATGACGTGCGCGCCCAGGTCGGCCGGGTGCGCGGTTGAGAGACTGCCGCCGCGGCGGGTGACCGGGGTGCGCACCGCGTCGATAATGAAGGCCTCGGCCATTCCGCCTCCCCGGTGTAATGTCTTTTAGAACACGTTCTAGTTTAGGGGACCTGCATGCGCATCGCCTACACCCCGGAGCAGGAACGGCTGCGGCAGGAGCTGCGCGCGTACTTCGCCGGGCTGATGACCCCCGAGGTGCGCGCGGCGTTGTCCGGCGGTGACGAGGGCCTCGGGGACGGGGAGGCGTATCGCCAGGTCGTTCGGCAGCTAGGTCGTGACGGCTGGCTGGCGCTCAGCTGGCCCGCCGAGCACGGCGGGCGCGGCGGCACGATGCTCGACCAGCTCATCTTCACCGACGAGGCGGCGATCGCCCGGGTGCCGGTGCCGTTCCTGACCATCAACACGGTGGGGCCGACGATCATGCGGTACGGGACGCCGGAGCAGAAGGCGTTCTACCTGCCCCGGATCGCCGCGGGCGAGCTCCACTTCTCGATCGGGTACTCCGAGCCGGAGGCCGGCACCGACCTGGCCGCGCTGCGCACGACGGCCGTGCGGGACGGGGAGGAGTACGTGATCGACGGGCAGAAGATGTGGACCAGCCTGATCCAGTACGCCGACTACGTCTGGCTCGCCTGCCGGACCGATCCGGCGGCCGAGCGGCACCGGGGGCTGTCCATCGTCATCGTGCCGACGTCGGCCGAGGGCTTCTCCTGGACGCCGGTGCGGACGGTCGCGGGCGTGACGACCAGCGCCACCTACTACTCCTCGGTGCGGGTGCCTACCTCGTCGCTGGTGGGCGAGGAGAACCGGGGCTGGCCGCTGATCACCAACCAGCTCAACCACGAGCGGGTCGCGCTGACCTCGGCGGCGCCGGTGATGTCGGCGCTGGCCGACGTGCGGGACTGGGCTGCGTCGACCCGGCTGGCCAGCGGGGAACGCGTGATCGACGCGGAATGGGTGCAGCTCAGCCTGGCGCGGGTGCACGCCAAGGTCGAGTTCCTGAAGCTTCTCAACTGGCGGGTGGCCTCGTCGGGCGGCTCGCTGGGGCCGGCCGACGCGTCGGCGACGAAGGTGTTCGGCACCGAGTTCGCGGTCGAGGCGTACCGGCTGCTGATGGAGGTGCTGGGCGCTTCCGCCGTGGTGCGGTCGGGCTCGCCCGGGGAGGTGCTGGCCGGGCGGATCGAGCGGGCGCACCGGGCCGCGCTCATCTTGACGTTCGGCGGCGGCACCAACGAGGTGCAGCGCGACATCATCGCGGCCGCAGGTCTCGGGCTGCCCTTTTCTCGTAGGTAGCGTCTCGTCGATAGCGAGGGTTTGGCATGGACTTCGGCTTGACCGAGGAGCAGACGGAACTGGCCGGCCTGACCAGGAAAATCCTGGCCGAACAGGACGCGCCGTGGGGCGATCTGGCCGCGGCGGGCGTACTCGCGGCCGGGTTGCCTTTGTCGCTGGGCGGGGCAGGCCTCGGGCTGCTCGAGCAGTGCTCGGTGCTGATCGAGTTGGGCCGTTCGGCCTCTAGCGTGCCGTACCTGGCCTCGATCGTGCTGGGGGCCGGGGCCCTGGCTTGCTTTGGGACGGCGGCGCAGCTTCAGAGGTGGGCGGCCCCGGCGGGACAGGGCTCGGTGGTGCTCACCGCGGCGCTGGCCGAGGAAGACGGGGACGACCCGCGGGTGCCCTCGGCGCGGGCCGAACGGGCGGACGGGCAGTGGGTGCTAACCGGCGTGAAGACCGCGGTGGACGCCGCGCCCGAGGCGGACCTGTTCCTGGTGCCGTGCGCCTCGCCGGACGGGGTGCTGGTGTTCCTGGTGACGCCGTCGGACGCCGGGGTCAGGGTGGAGCCGCAGCAGCTGACGGATTTCGGCTCGGCGGGCCGGGTCGTGCTCGACGGCTGCGTCCTGTCCGACGACCGGGTGCTGGGTGGTGTCGGTGACGCGGTGGTGGACTGGCTGGTGGCGCGCGGCACGGTGGGGTTGTGCGCGATGCAGTCCGGGGTGATCGAGCGGGCGCTGGAGCTGACCGCGGATTACGCGAAGAGCCGGGTGGCGTTCGGCCGTCCGATCGGCTCGTTCCAGGCGGTCACGCAGCGGCTGGCCGATGCCTTCGTCGACGTCGAGGCGGTGCGGCTCACCATGTGGCAGGCGGCCTGGCTGCTGTCTGCGGGCTCTTCGGCCGCGACCGAGGTGGCGACGGCCAAGTTCTGGGCGGCCGAAGCCGGCCACCGGGTGGCGCACACCGCGGTGCACGTGCACGGCGGGATGGGCATCGACGTGACCTATCCGGTGCACCGGTATTTCGTGGCGGCCAAGCGGAACGAGTTCGCGCTCGGCGGCGCGACGGTTCAGCTCCGGCGCATCGGCGGTGCCCTGGCGGGCTAAGTTCTTAAGCGTGAGTGTTTTCCGGCGGGTGACGAAGAAGCTCCTCTGCCCACAGTGCGGCGACGTGCTCGCCGACGTCGACTACCGGCCGGTGGCCGGCAGCCTGGCCCTCTGTGGACCCGAGGGGTACCAGCTCACCCCGCAGATGGGCGCGGTCCACCTCCGGCGCGCCGAGCAGGAGCTGGCCACCGCCGACTCCACCGGCGGAGCCGACGAGGCCCGGACGCGGCTGGAGTTCATCCGGCACCATATCGGCGAGGTGATATACGACCTGCCGTGCCATCAGGGGCACTACACGCTGGCGACCGTGCCGCAGATCACCCGGGCTCTGCGCCGGGCCGAGGGAGACTGGGTGAGCCTGAACGATGCCTGACACGCGGATACTTGACGCGCCGATCACGGCGGTGACCATCTTCCGGGACGGTGCCCGCGTGCAGCGCAGCGGCACGGTGAGCATGACGCAGGGAACGCAGGCGGTGGTGATCGGCGGCCTGCCGGCCAGCGTGGATCCGGCGTCGGTCCGGGTGGCGGCCCGCGGGCCCGGCCTGACCCTGCTGACCGTCGAGGTTCACCACGGCTACCGCACCGACCCGCTCCGGGACGAGACCGCGCGGCTGCGCGCCGAAGCCGAACGGTGCCGCGACGCCGTCCGCGCCCTCGACGACGAGGACGCCGCCGTGCAGGCGCGGCTCGACTTCCTGGGTCACCTGTCCGGGGCGGCCGCCACGGCGCTGGCCCGGGCCGTGGGCTTCGGCCGGGCCAGCCACGACGACCTGGCCCAGATGGCGGGTCACCTGTCCGCCGACACCGGCGACGCACTCGGCCGGCGCCGCGACATCGCCGCGCGGAGCCGCGCCGCGCGCCGCGAGCTCGAGGCCGCCGAACGGCGCCTGGACGAGGCGGAGCAACGGGCCGGCCAGCCCGCGGCCTTTACCGACGTGTCCGCTTTGCTAGAGGCCGATGCCGCGGCTGAGGCTTCGGTGGAGCTGTCCTACCACGTGCCCGGCGCTTCCTGGCGGCCGCTCTACGACCTGACGCTGGACGGCGAGCAACTGGCGGTCAGCTACCTGGCCGAGGTGACCCAGCAGACCGGGGAGGACTGGCCCGCGGTGGAGCTGGTCCTGGCCACCACGCGGCGCGGCCAGTACCAGGGCCTGCCCGAGCTGGACCCCTGGTACATCGGGAAGGCCCCCGCTCTTCCGCCTAGGATGCCGCGGATGACCCACCGGGCCATGGCGTTCACGGCCAGGAGCCCGGCGGGCGCCGCCGCGGAGGCCGATCAGCCCGAAGCCGCGGTGCTCATGGCCGAACCCGGCGACGCGGTGGGCGCCGGCCTGGTCTACCGGGTTCAGCGTCCGCTGGCCGTGCCGGCCGACGGCGGACCGCACAAGACCAGCATCGGGAGGTTCGGCCTCGACGCCGCGCTCGACCATCTCGCGGTGCCGGCCCTCGCCGCCGAGGCGTACCTGCGGGCGACCGTCACCAACACCTCGCCGCTGCTGCTCCTGCCCGGCCCGGCCCGGGTCTTCCACGGGCCCCAGTTCGTCGGGGAGACATCCCTGCCGACCGTGGCCGCGGGCGAGGAGTTCGAGCTGCAGCTCGGCGTGGACGACCAGATCAGGGTGGAGCGAATGCTGCGCCGCCGGGGCACCGGCAAGGCCGTCATCGGCGGCACCCGCACGATCGACATCGGCTACGAGATCACCGTGGAGAACCACCGCACCGCCAAGACCCGGGTGAGCGTGCACGACCGCATCCCGGTGTCCACCGACGCCGACATCAAGGTCCGGCTCCGGGAGACGAACCCGGCCCCGGCCAAGCAGACCGACCTGGGCGAGCTCACCTGGGAGCTGGCGCTCGACGGCGGCCAGGAGGCGGCGGTCAGGTACCGGTTCACCGTCGAGCATCCGGCCCAGGTCACGGTGACCGGGCTCTGACCAGGCCAACCATGACAGCAGCAAAGCCATGACGGGGCGGGCGGTGTGGCGGCGCGCCTGCCCGGCCGGGCAGGCGCTGGACCTGCTGCACGCCCGGGTGGCCGAGCCCTACGCCCCGCACCTGCACGAGGAGTACGCGGTCGGCGCGTGCACCGCGGGCCGGGAGGTGATCCGCTACCGCGGGGAACTGCACTACGCGGGGCCGGGCAGCGTGGTGGTCCTGGAGCCCGGCGAGGCGCACACCGGGGGCCCGGCCGATCCCCCGGACTTCACCTACCGGGTGATGTACCCGGCCGCGGGGCTACTGGCCGAAGGGCTGCTAGCCGAAGGGCTGCTGGCCGGGGGCCGGCTCGCCCAGGGGGCGCGCCAGTTGCCGCGGTTCCGCGAGCCGGTCAACGCCGATCCCGGGCTGGCGGCGGAGCTGCGCCGGCTGCACGCGGCGCTGGGCGCCGGGCTGGGCGAGACTGAGCCGCTGGAGGCCGAATCGCGGCTGTCCTGGCTGTTCGGGGAGCTGGTCCGGCGGCACGCCTCGCCGTCCCGCGACGTCGAGGTACCGGGAGCGGGCCGGCTGGCCCGGCTGGTGATGGCGCAGCTGGCCGACCGGCTGGTGAGCCCGCCCGCGCTGGCCGAGATCGCCGCCGGTACCGGCCTGTCCCGCTATCAGCTGATCCGGTCCTTCCGCACCGAGGTCGGCATGCCCCCGTACGCCTGGCTGGCGCAGCACCGGGTGTCTGCGGCCCGGGCCCTGCTCGAGCGGGGCTGCCGCCCGGCCGAGGCCGCCGCGCTGACCGGGTTCGCGGACCAGGCGCACCTGACCAGGTGGTTCCGGCGGGTGGTCGGAGTAACCCCCGGTGTGTACCGCAACAGCGTTCAAGACAGGACCGCACATTATCGGTGATGCTAGAGGTCCGGCCGTCTGGCGTGCCGGGCGGACGACGTCGGTGGAATGCGGGGTACGGTGAGCCGGAAAGGCTGGGTCCTGTTCGCGGTGATGTGCCTGGTATGGGGCATCCCCTACCTGTTCATCAAGGTCGCGGTCGAGCAGGTTTCCGTCCCCGTGGTGGTCTTCGCCCGGACGGCGATCGGCGCGCTGATCCTGCTGCCGCTGGCGATCCGCTCGGCCCGTCAGGGCGGGGGGGAATTGGACGTGCTGCGCCGGCACTGGCGGCCGCTCGTCGCGTTCGCCGCGCTGGAGATCATCATCCCCTGGGGCCTGCTCTCCGAAGCCGAACGGAAGCTGCCCAGCTCGCTCGCTGGCCTGCTGATCGCGGCCGTGCCGATCATCAGCGTGGTAACCGCCCGGCTCACCGGCGGCACCGAGCGACTCAGCCCGCGGCGCTGGGCCGGCCTGGTCATCGGCCTGGCCGGCGTGGCGGTGCTGGCCGCTCCGGACCTGAGCGGCGGTAGCGCCGTGGCCGTAGTCGAGGTGCTGCTGGTCGCGCTCGGGTACGCGATCGCGCCGCTGATCGCGGCGAGGAAGCTGGCTGACGTCCCGGCCCTGCCGATGACCGCGGTCTGTCTCAGCCTGGGCGCGCTCGTCTGGCTGCCGCCGGCCATCGTGACCTGGCCGCACCAGGTGCCGTCCGGCCGTGCGCTGGGTGCCCTGGTCGCGCTCGGTGTCATCTGCACCGCCTTCGCGTTCATCGTCTTCCTCGCGCTGATCAGGGAGGCGGGCACGTCGCGGGCGATGGTCTTCACCTACGTCAACCCGGCCGTGGCCGTGGCGGCGGGCGTCGCCTTCCTGTCCGAGCCCTTCACCGTCACGATCGCCGCCTCGTTCGCGCTGATCCTGGCCGGCTCGCTGCTGGCCACCTGGACCGCCCGCACCCCGGCCGATGCGGTCGGCCCGGGCGAGCCGGCCGGCCCCGGCGAGCCGGCCGGCCCGGAGGCGGTCAGTCGGCGCAGACCGCCCAGGCTTCGATCTCGATCATCAGATCCGGCATCGCCAGTGCGGTGACCTGGACCGCCGTGCTGGCTGGCGGGCGGGCCGTGTCGACGTATTCGTCGCGGATCGTCCGGACCAGCGGGAGCATCGCGATGTCGGTGACGTAGTAGTTGAGCTTGATCACGTCGGTGAACGACGCGCCGGCCGCGGCCAGCGCCCGGTCGAGGTTGGCGAACACCTGCCGGGTCTGCGCCTCGGCGTCGCCCGGCCCGACCAGTTTGCCCTCGCCGTCGAGCGCCACCTGCCCGGAGGTCGCGACCCAGCGGCCGCGTCCGGTCACCGCGTGGCTGTAGCCCGGGCCGGGCGCCAGCCCGTCCGGGGCCCGGAAATGCTGAAGTGCCGACACGTCCCGATCCTCTCCGTTTCCGTCAATGTCCCCAGGTCCCAGGCTAGCGGCGGCGGACGGAGCACCACAGCGCACGGGGGCATCGCAGGACACACGGGCATCACCTCGACAGACCGCCCTCTGGGGCTGTTGTGTGGGGAGTGGCAGCTGGGGTTGGCTGGGGCTTCGGCGGCGCGGACGTTTGGGGTGCGTGTGCCCCTACCCCCGCCTATCGGGGGTGGGGGCACCCAACCCCCGATAGGCGAGCTGATAGTCGGTGGGCGTGCGGATGCGGACGCGGCTGGGACAGGCGGGCTAGCGGGATTCCGGGGCAGACAGCTAGCCGGGACGAGGGGACAACGTGCCGGTTCTGACCGGGACGATGTGGCATCGTGCGGGGCGGGCGAGGGGGCGGGGGGGCAGGGTGGCT
>Ga0207683_10003223_pt1 | contig 14234 bp, 13 predicted proteins | sample KBSM73metaG_FD_184333 | JGI IMG/M metagenome (GOLD analysis project Ga0207683, IMG submission 184333) | Miscanthus rhizosphere microbial communities from Kellogg Biological Station, Michigan, USA - KBS M7-3 metaG (SPAdes) (version 2) | ecosystem: Host-associated > Plants > Roots > Rhizosphere >...
ACAGCGTGCGGTGAAGGCAACGCCCGGCACAAGGACGAAGTCAATGCGCGTCATATCTGCAATGGGACACTCTGCACGAGGTTCCCGGATTCCCCACATACCGGCCTGAAGGTCAATATCGGGATTCGTTACGAGATGCAATTCAAGCGCGCGCGCCTCACGATTGACGCGTGGCAGGCAAAGCGCTTTACGGTTGGTAAGCGCATGCTCGATAAATGCAGAAGTGTCAAACTCGCTGCCGAAGCTCATATACGCAAGCACGCAACGCGCGTTGCGGTACTCATCCAGTGTCAGCAGTTTGGCAGTGATGTGCGCGCTGAAGGCAGCCCGCTTGTTTGTCGGCAATGCATCGCGCGCAGCGATGACTTCTTTGCGCAAGGCCGTTTTACGAACCGCTTCAGGCGCTATTTTTCCAGCCACTGATTGACATATGCGAGGTCATCATCGGAGAGAGTGCCCGCTGCCGCCTTCAGTTTTAAAACATTGATCGCGTAGTTGTAGATGGCCTGCGCGTAGTCACGGCGTGTTGAAATGAGTTGCTGCTGTGCGTTTAACACATCGACCTGCGTTCGGACACCGACTTCCTGTCCGAGGCGCGTGGAGTCGAGCGAGCTTTGGCTCGAAATAAGCGCGGTATCGAGCGCCTTGATCTGCGCGGCGCCGCTCGTCACGCCCAGAAATGCTGTGCGAGTGTTGAGCGCCACGGTCCGGCGGGTGTTTTCCAGATCCTCCCTGTATTTGTCCTGCGTCGCCAACGCCTCGCGCACTCTGGAATTGACCAGTCCGCCCTGATAGATCGGCACAGCGAGCTGCAGGCCTAAATACCGAATTGATGTGTCATAGCCCGGGCCGATCTGGAATCCCGCGCCTTGGGCCGAATCATTGTAAGTAGCGACGGCATCAAGCGTTGGCAGATGCCCCGCGCGATTTTTGCTCACATCCTGTGCTGCGAGATCGAGGTTGGACTGCGCGATCTTCACCTGCAGGCTGGATAACGTGCCATTCTCAACCCATTTGTCCATGCTGTTTGGCACTGGAAGTTGCGCAACGAAGCCGGGGCCGATTCTCGCGATGCTCGGCGCGTTGCGGCCAATAATCTGGCGCAGTGCCTCTTTCTTTATCTCGAGATCGTTTTGCGCGGCGATTTCCTGAGACACCGCGAGGTCATGGCGTGCCTGCGCATCGTTAGCATCTGTGATGGTCGCGGTCCCGACTTCGAAGTTGCGTTTCGCCTGTGCGAGTTGTTCAGCGAACGCAGTTCTTTGCGCCGCCGCCAGGGAGACGTTGTTTTCCGACAGCAGAATATCGAAATACGCCTGCGCAACCCGCAGGATCAGGTCCTGGTTGGCCTGCAGAAACGTCGCTTCCGCCTGGGAAACCTGCGTTTTAGCCTGCTCGTAACTAATCCAGTTCTGATAGCGAAACAGCGGTTGTGTCGCGGTGACGGTGAGGGAGTTTGAGTTGTACTTCGCGTTGCCTCCGACTAAACCGGCTGCCGGCGGACGAAAGGATATGTCGCGGTCGTTGTACTGTGTGTTGCCGGTGAGCGTGAGTGCCGGCAGCAATCCGGATAGACCCTGCGGCTTTTTTTCCTGCGCTGCTGCATAGCTTGCACGCGCGGCTGCATACACGGCGTCGGAGGATTGCGCTTCCCGATAAACGGACATCAGGTCCGCCGCGGCCGCCCCCTGAGCAGTGATTGCGAGCGCGAGGCCCACACAGATCAATTTCGGCGTGCGCCACATCATCAATAGCGCGGCATTGCGGGCTCTACTTGATCCGCCCATGCGGCGATTCCACCGCTGAGATTGTAGACGCTGGTGAAGCCCAGGCTTTCCAGGTACTGCGCCACTTGCAGGCTGCGCATCCCGTGATGGCATACGACCACGATGTTTTCGCGCTGCGGCAGGTCGGCGATGCGCTCCGTGATCTCTTGCATAGGAATCGATTGCGCCTGGGAAATACGACAGACCTCGTACTCCCAACGCTCTCTCACATCGAGTATCAACGGCGGGTCGCGGTTCGTGTCGTGCAGCCATGCCTGCAGTGCTGCTGCCGGCAATTGCTCGATCAAAAGACAAATCTTTCAGGTTGCGGCGCATTGCGCAAACTGGGCACGCACGTCTCGAACAGTCCTATGGTATTGAATGAGCCGCCCGTCGGCGCGCAGGTAATGAGCTGCGCCTGCATGACCGGTGGTTCGCCGACGACTGCGAGCAAGCGCCCGGCCGGCTTCAAACTGCGCCGGAATTCGTCGGCCAGCAGAGGCGTCGAGCCGGTAAGCAGGATAACGTCGTACGGGGCACCGTTGCTCCATCCGCGCGCTGCATCCCCGACTTCCAAAACCACGTTTGTGATGCCATGCGCGCGCAGTTTGTTCGCCGCGTCGGCGCTCAAATCCGGAATGATCTCGACGCTGGTCACCTGCGCCGCGCGCCCGGCGAGCAGCGCCGTCATGTAACCGCTGCCCGTCCCCACTTCGAGTACCCGGTCCGTTGGTTTAACCGCCAGTTCCTGCAGCATTCGCGCTTCCAGCTTTGGCGAAAGCATTTTCTGCCCATGACCGAGCGGAATCTCCATATCGACAAACGCGAGGCTCCGGTATTGCGGCGGCACATACTCTTCGCGCTTGATCACAAACAGCAGATCAAGCACTTCCTGATCAAGTACTTCCCACGGCCGGATCTGCTGTTCGACCATGTTGAAGCGCGCGTGTTCGATATCGACGAGAGCGTTCATACCCGCTTGAAAGTGAAGTTGAATCGTCGTTCCGGAGCTTGCAATTATCGCATAATTCCAGTAGTTTCATGGCACACGTTAGGGGTCCTGGCGCGCGCACGAGCAACACAACGGCCGGGTGAGAAAGACCCTTTGAACCTGATGCGGATAATGCCGCCGCAGGGAAGCGTGGCGCACATTCTCCCACTTGTGGCGCCGCTCTTCTCTGTTCACAGCGAGGAGCAACGATGAATGCGAATCCGAAATTTTTAAGCGCAACGGCGCACGTGGATGTGGCGGCTGTCAAGCCGCTGCCGAACTCGCGAAAAATCTACGTTGAAGGCTCGCGCCCCGACGTTCGCGTGCCGATGCGCGAGATTACTCAGTCGGACACGCCCGCAGCAATGGGCGTGGAAAAAAATCCGCCGCTCTTTGTCTACGACACGTCCGGTCCTTATACCGATCCTGCGATACAAATCGATATACGCTCGGGCTTGGCGCCGCTGCGGGAAAAGTGGATTCGGGAACGTAATGACAGCGAACAGCTTCCGGATCTGACATCAGACTACGGACGCCGCCGTGCCGCGGATTCGAAGCTTGCAGAGCTGCGATTTAATTTGAAGCGGCATCCGTGGCGTGCGAAGCCCGGCATGAATGTCTCGCAAATGCACTATGCGCGGAAGGGCATCATCACGCCGGAGATGGAGTACATCGCCATCCGCGAGAATCAGCGGCGCGACGGTCTGCCGGATCTGGTCACGCGTCAGCACGCCGGCCAAAGTTTCGGCGCTGCCATTCCAAAGCAGATGACGCCCGAGTTTGTGCGTGATGAAGTGGCTCGTGGTCGCGCAATCATTCCGGCCAACATCAATCACCCGGAAACCGAACCGATGATTATCGGTCGCAATTTCCTCGTCAAGATTAACGCCAATATCGGCAATTCCGCGTTGTCGAGCTCGATCGCTGAAGAGGTTGAGAAAATGACGTGGGCTACGCGCTGGGGCGGCGACACGGTGATGGATCTTTCGACCGGCAAGAACATTCACGAAACGCGTGAGTGGATCATCCGCAATTCGCCGGTGCCGATCGGCACGGTACCAATCTATCAAGCGCTCGAAAAGGTCGATGGCAAAGCCGAAGAGCTCACCTGGGAAATGTTCCGCGACACGCTGATCGAGCAGGCGGAGCAGGGCGTCGATTACTTCACCATCCATGCGGGCGTGCGGCTTGCGTACATTCCGATGACGGCGAAGCGCATGACAGGCATCGTTTCGCGTGGCGGCTCAATTATGGCGAAGTGGTGCCTCGCCCATCACAAAGAGTCGTTTCTATATACGCGTTTCGAAGAAATCTGCGAAATCATGAAAGCGTATGACGTGTCATTCTCATTGGGCGATGGACTGCGGCCGGGCTCAGGCTACGATGCGAATGATGAAGCGCAGATTGCGGAACTTAAAACACTGGGTGAGCTGACCGACATCGCGTGGAAGCATGATGTGCAGGTCATGATCGAAGGCCCCGGCCATGTTCCGATGCAGCTCATCAAGGAGAACATGGAACTGCAGCTCAAGTACTGCAAGGAAGCGCCTTTTTATACGCTTGGACCGCTGACGACAGACATCGCCCCGGGCTACGACCACATCACGTCGGCAATCGGCGCCGCCATGATTGGCTGGTACGGCACAGCGATGCTTTGCTACGTGACGCCGAAAGAGCATCTGGGCCTTCCGGACAAGAATGACGTCAAGGACGGCATCATGGCGTATAAGATTGCCGCTCATGCGGCGGATCTTGCCAAGGGTCATCCTGGCGCCCAGATACGCGACAACGCACTGTCAAAGGCGCGCTTCGAATTCCGCTGGGAAGATCAGTTCAATCTCGGGCTGGATCCTGATAAGGCGAAAGAGTTTCATGATGAGACGCTGCCGCAGGAAGGCGCCAAGCTCGCGCATTTTTGCTCTATGTGCGGGCCGCATTTCTGTTCGATGAAAATCACCCAGGACGTGCGGGACTACGCAGCGAAGCAGGGCGTCGATGAGCAGGTGGCGCTGGCTGATGTCGCCAAGGCCGGAATGGAAGAGAAGGCAATCGAGTTCGTCAAGAAGGGTGCAGAGATCTACTCGAAGGCGTGAAACAATGTGGTAGACCGGAAAAAACGGCTGCTTGAGCAGCCGTTTTTCATACGGCGCCCGCTATTGAGTACGCAATCCAACAACGATCTCGGCACTGATCCACCGTTCAAGGCTGGCTGAGAAATCAAACGCGGCGTCTGTTTCAAATGCGAGTTGAAGTGCGTGGCCCAACGGCTGCTTGCGTGCCGCTTCGCCGAGAAGAACATATTCAGCGGCGGTTAGCGGTGCTACATCTGTGTGAAACTGCCGACGGTATACAACGACGCTCTCTGCGCCGCTCCAGAGATCGACTGCAACTTCGCCGACATAGTCATCCTGATGCACTTCCCAGATGCGGTATACCGGATACCGCGACGCGAGGATCGCAACGGATGGATGCACATCCATGATCAGACGCTCATAGTGTTCGCATGTGATCGAAGCGACGGCTTGCATGTCGATAGGCGGGTGGTCTGCAGCATAGCGCGCTCGATGCGTAAGCCATTCGACACGGGCGACGTCCGCAAGGTAGGGCAATGCCTGTGTGTGCGCAAAGGAGTCGATGAATTCTGCAAACTGCTCGCCGAATTCATTCAAGTCACCGCTCGACGATGGATGTGAAGCGCAGTAGGCGCGTGCCAGCGTACCAAAGAACTCGGCGCCAACAATCTTCACCACGATCGGAAAACTAGCGGCAAGCGCGTTGCGTGCATTGCTGAGGATGTTGTTGCGATAAATCGCGACGCGTGCGTTTGCGATGTCTTGAGTCGCGTCGATCAGGGCAATTGCGCCTTGGGCGTCGTCATTATCGACGAGCGCGGCTGCAAGAGCGTTTTGAGTTGCGGCGAGGTCAGGCATGCGCGAAAGCAATAATCTCGTCGGCTTTATGCGCTTCATCGAGCAGTACCTGCAAATCCGGAATATCGGTGTCCCACTCAATGAGTGTCGGAATCTGACCGAATCTCTGGATGGCAACGGAATACAGGTCCCATACTTTAGCGGTCACCCGTGAACCGTGATCATCGATCAGACAATCGGCCGCGCTGGAATGCCCTGCGAGGTGGATCTCTCGAATCGTCTCCTTGCGCAGTGCGTCGAATGCGTGCAGTGCATCGAATCCATGGTTGATCGCATTTACATACAGGTTGTTGATGTCGAGTAAAACTCCGCAGCCTGTACGCCGGGCGAGCTCGGCGATGAACTCGAGCTCGGGGATTTCATCGGCGCGATACTTCAAGTAGGTTGATACGTTCTCTACGAGAATCGTCCGCTGCAGAACGGTCTGCACGTAATCGACTCTGCTAATCATCAGCTCGAGAGCCTCGCCCGTATACGGGAGCGGCAGCAAATCATTGAAGTGACGAGCGCCATGCGCGCCCCAGCACAAGTGTTCAGATACGTGCAGCGGGTCCGTGCGCTCGACGAGCCGCTGCAATTTTTGGAGATGCGTCTCGCGCAACCCATCGGCTGAGCCGAGTGAGAGCCCGACGCCATGCAGGCTCAGCGGATAGTCGGCGCGCACACGATCAAGAACGTGCAGATCGTAACCACCGGCGCCGAAATAATTTTCGATGTGTACTTCGAGCCAACCAATCGCAGGATGGCCTTGCATGAAGTCGCCATAGTGAGCGGCTCGCAAGCCGATGCCCGCGCTCACTGGACGTGTGTGACGATCAGCCATGTTCAGAAGAGATGGTTAGCGTTAGCGCGCGGAACCCAATAGGCATGCACATCATTGCCATCACAGTGAACCATAGGAAGCGCACGGTCGGTTTGCGAATAATCGTTACAATGCGGTCATGGACACGATGATTTTGTTGAAAGCGCTCGTCATGGGCGTCGTCGAAGGACTCACTGAATTTCTTCCGATTTCAAGCACCGGCCACTTGATCATCGCCGGCCATTTGCTCGGATTCAACGACGATAAAGGCAAGATCTTTGAGATCGTGATTCAGACGGGCGCTATGCTGGCCATCGTGTGGGAATATCGCGCCAGGTTCAGCCGCGTGCTGCTCGGGCTCGGCCATGATCGCAAGTCGCAGCGCTTTGTAACCAACCTTATTATCGCATTCATGCCAGCGGCCTTACTGGGACTTGCCTTTGGCAAATACATCAAAGCGGCATTGTTTAAACCGGTGCCCGTCGCCATCGCGTTCATCGTAGGCGGCTTAATTATATTGCTCGTCGAGCGGCGCAAGCACGTCGTCAGAGTGGAGTCCGTCGATGATATGTCCGCCTTGGATGCGTTGAAGGTGGGGTGTGCACAAGCGTTCGCATTGATCCCGGGCACGTCGCGATCCGGCGCCACCATTATCGGCGGCATGTTGTTTGGCATGTCGCGACGCGCCGCGACGGAATTTTCATTTTTCCTGGCCGTGCCCACATTGATTGCGGCGGGCGCTTACGATTTGTGGAAGAACCGCGCGTTATTTGACAGCAGCGACATCAGCATATTCGCCGTAGGGATGATCGCCGCCTTTGTAAGCGCATTTCTTTGCGTCCGCTGGCTCGTGCGTTATATCGCGACTCACGACTTCACCGTATTCGCCTGGTACCGGATTGCATTTGGGCTGATCGTACTTGCATCCGGTGCTTCGTTCACATGAAGCAACCGCAGGCGTCGTTGCAGTGAAGTCGGTTGCTGCAGCTAACTTTGCAACCAGGGCAGGCCCGCCGCACGCCAGCCGCCGATCGTGTTGCGGTGGCCGCTCGCGTCGCGATCGCCCTCGAAGCCCTGCAAAACGTTGTACGCCTTCGTATATCCCGCTTGCGCGGCGGCGGCTGCCGTTTCGTGTGAGCGGCCGCCGCTGCGGCAGAGGAACATAACCGTCGCGTCCTCCGGCACCTGTTTGGTCAATTGCTGCACGAATTCCGCATTCAAAGCCATACCAGGATAGCGCTTCCACTCGATTTCAACGCTGCCCGGCACGCGGCCCACAAAGTCGAGTTCCGCGCGGCTGCGCACGTCGACGAGTGTGGCGCCCGGGTCCTGTTCCAGCAAGGTTTGCGCCTCGGCCGGCAACACAGCGCCTTCATACGGCAAATTGGATTCGCGCGCGCGCTGGCGCGCTTTCTTTAGAATTTCTTCTTTGTCAGGCATTGAGTCTTCCACTCGAATGGACGGAGATCCAAAATTGTACAATCATCTCAGGCGAGCGTTGGTGCACGTTTATAGTGCTGAAACGGCATGCGTGCACCAGCGCAGTGCGAGAGCCTACGTTGCGGTAGCGGAATTAACTTGTGGCACAATGCTTTCCCCCGGCGCGGAGCTTGGCATATTTCGTGCAGAAACGAGCCCTTCGGACCCTTATTCACTCAATAAAACGCTCAGGTTAGGAGAAAACAATGGCGGTAGCTGATGTAATGAAGTTGGTGAAAGACAATGAGGTGAAGTTCGTCGATTTCAGATTCACCGACACACGCGGCAAAGAACAGCACGTCTCGGTTCCGATCAAGGCGTTTAACGAAGAGAAGTTTACCGACGGCCATGCGTTCGACGGGTCTTCAATTGCAGGCTGGAAGGGCATAGAAGCGTCCGACATGCTGCTCATGCCGGACCCGGATTCCGCGCGGCTAGACCCGTTCACCGACGAACCCGTGCTCAACATTTCATGCGATGTAATCGAGCCGTCCGATGGCAAAGGCTACGACCGCGACCCGCGCTCGATCGCGAAGCGCGGCGAGGCCTATCTTAAATCGACCGGTCTCGGTGACACCGCTTATTTCGGTCCGGAGCCCGAGTTTTTCATTTTCGATTCGGTCACGTGGAACGTGGACATGTCCGGATGCGCGGTCAAAATCAATTCTGAAGAAGCGCCCTGGTCATCGGGGAAAGAACCCGAAGGCGGCAACATGGGACATCGCGCACCGGTCAAAGGCGGTTACTTCCCAGTGCCGCCGGTAGATACATTGCAGGACATTCGAAACGCAATGTGTCTTGCGCTTGAACAGCAGGGCGTGGAAGTCGAAGTCCACCACCACGAGGTTGCGGCTGCCGGGCAGTGTGAGATCGGCACCAAATTCGAAAAGCTCGTTAAGCGCGCGGACTGGCTACAGATCCTCAAATACACAGTGCACATGGTTGCGGCGTCGTATGGCAAAACCGCCACGTTCATGCCGAAGCCTGTCGTTGGCGACAACGGTTCGGGCATGCACGTGCATCAGTCCATCTGGAAAGGTGGCCAGAACATGTTCGCGGGTAACGGTTACGCAGGGCTGTCCGAATTCGCGTTGTTCTACATCGGCGGCATCATCAAGCACGCGAAGTCGCTGAACGCCATTACCAATCCCGGCACCAATTCGTACAAGCGTCTAGTACCGGGATTCGAAGCGCCGATCAATCTGGCTTATTCGGCGCGCAATCGTTCAGCGGCGTGCCGTATCCCGTACGTTACAAATCCAAAAGCGCGTCGGGTCGAAGTGCGCTTCCCGGATCCGACCGCTAATCCGTATCTCGCGTTCACCGCGATGATGATGGCTGGTCTGGACGGCGTGCAGAACAAGATTCATCCCGGTGATCCGATCGACAAGAATCTCTACGACCTGCCGCCGTCACAAGCGAAGAAGGTGCCGAACGTGTGTTCATCGCTGGAGATGGCGCTGGAGCATCTCGACAAGGATAGAGGCTTCCTCACTGCGGGCGGCGTCTTCTCGGATGACATGCTAGACGCTTACGTCGCGCTCAAGATGGAAGAAGTGACGCGCTTCCGCATGACGACACATCCAATCGAATTCGATATGTATTACAGCTCGTAGTAGAAATACTGGTTGTGATGCGCGAGGGCGGCTTAGATCGCCCTCTTTTTTTGGGGCGCACAACCGCGTGAACCATAGCATTGTAACTTTCGTTTTTCTGACATAGACTTAACGCGACTTTTCGACCCAGGGTCAACCGGAATCATAAGTGCCCGTTTCTTAGCAGGCATACGAAAGTCCCGCAGCAGACGAGCCAGTTCCTGCAATTGCGTGACGGCAAACAGCGATTTGTCCGGCCAATATGAGGATCGCCATGAGAATAAGACTGATGATACTGCTGACATGCGCGGCGCCTCTCGCACAAGCCGATATGTGGAAGTGCGTGGACGCCGAAGGCCTCACCCGCTATACCAACGTAAAGGCCGACGCCAAAGGCTGTAAAGCGATCGTGCTGGATCCGATCAACTCGGTGCCGCCGCCGCCCGCGCGGCCTCAGCAGAAACCCGCGAATTTTCCCAGCGTCGACAACGACACGCAGCGGCAGCGCGACGCGGGCCGCCGCAAGATCCTCGAACAGGAGTTGACCCAGGAGCAGCAGCAGCTCGATACGGCGAAGAAGCAGCTTGCCGAACAGAAGGATGTGCGGCTCGGCAACGAGAAGAACTTCGTGCGAGTCGAAGAGCGCCTTAAACCGTTCGAAGACAAAGTGAAGCTGCACGAGACGAACGTCGACAGTATCAAGAAAGAACTCTCGAATACGCGTTAGTGGCCGGGCCGTCACTGGACGGTCGCGCTTGCGTTTTGCCGTCCGCTAGCCGCCTGCTCAGGCGCTGGTCCGCTTTTTGCTCAATCACCATTATTGTTAGATTTAAACATGGCGGTAGCCGCATTAGCCGGACTTGATTTACTCGCGACAGCGATTGTAATTGTGGATCGCCAGCTCGCCGTGCGCTTCGCCAATCCCGCAGCAGAAAATCTCTTCGAGCTCAGCAGCAAGAGCCTAGTGGGCAATATGATCACCGAAATTTTTGAGCACGATGCGGTGCTGAGCGCGGCAATCGACTATGCGCGCTCAAACAATTGCAGTTACACGGAGCACGACCTGAAGATCGGGGCTGCCGGCCACACCAAAGTTCATTTGAGCTGCACGCTTTCGCCGGTGGAACTTGAAAGCTGGGTCGAGGACTGGGAAGGGCTGTTAATCGAGTTCCGTCACATCGATCAGCAGATCAAGATCGAGCGCGAAGAGCGGCTCAATGACCAGAGCCAGGCAAATCGAGAGCTGATTCGCAATCTCGCGCACGAGATCAAAAACCCGCTCGGCGGCATACGCGGTGCGGCCCAATTGCTCGATCGCGAGCTGGAGCGGCCGGGACTGCACGAGTACACGCAAGTGATCATGAAGGAAGCCGATCGGCTGCAATCACTGATGGACCGCTTGCTTACGCCGCACCGTTTACCGCAGCCGGCGCCGCTCAACATACATGAAGTGCTCGAACGTGTGCGCAGCCTCATTCTTGCGGAATATCCGCGCGGTATCGCGATCCGCCGTGACTATGATACGAGCCTGCCATTACTCAAAGGCGATAAAGAGCAAATGATCCAGGTCGTTCTCAATATCGCACGCAACGCAGCGCAGGCAATGAAAGGGGCAGGACAGCTGGCCTTCAGGACGCGCGTGGCACGTCAGATGACGCTCGCCCGCAAGCGTTATAAGCACGCGCTCGTCGTGGACATTACCGACAACGGACCTGGCATTCCTGTCGATATGCGCGAGCGTCTCTTCTATCCGCTCGTGTCAGGCCGCGAAGGCGGCAGCGGCTTGGGGCTTACACTTGCGCAGACGTTTGTTACCCAGCATGGCGGCACTATCACCTTCGACAGCCAACCCGGCAAGACGACGTTTACGCTGCTGCTGCCGGTCAATCACAGTGAGAATGTGCAACTATGAAACCGGTATGGATAATTGACGATGACCGCTCGATCCGCTGGGTGTTCGAGAAAGCGCTGACGCGTGAGAACATTGCGTACAAAACTTTTTCATCCGCCGATGAAGCGCTGCGAGCGTTCGCCGCAGATACACCTCAACTGATGGTCAGTGATATCCGCATGCCCGGCGAGTCCGGCTTGGAGCTATTGCAGCAGGCGAAGCAGCGGTTCCCGCATATGCCCGTCATCATAATGACAGCGTATTCGGATCTGGAAAGCGCTGTAGCGGCTTTTCAGGGCGGTGCGTACGAGTATCTGCCCAAGCCGTTCGATGTCGATCATGCCGTTGAGCTGATACGGCGTGCGATGGAAGAGAGCACCCGTCAGGACTCGGTGGCGGATGTTCCGACTTCTGTCCCCGATATTCTCGGGCAGGCACCGGCGATGCAGGAAGTTTTCCGTGCGATTGGGCGGCTCGCGCAATCGCACGCTACAGTGCTTATCACCGGTGAATCGGGAACCGGTAAGGAGCTCGTCGCGAGCGCATTGCATCGCCACAGTCCGCGCGCTGCCAAACCGTTCATCGCCATCAACACGGCCGCGATTCCGAAGGACCTGCTCGAGTCGGAACTTTTCGGCCATGAGCGCGGCGCGTTCACGGGCGCGCAGACGATGCGTCGGGGTCGTTTCGAGCAGGCGGACGCCGGAACGCTGTTTCTCGATGAGATTGGAGATATGCCCGCGGACCTGCAGACGAGGTTGCTGCGTGTCCTATCCGATGGCCAGTTCTATCGTGTGGGCGGCCATCAGCCGATCAAGGCGAATGTTCGCGTGATCGCAGCGACGCATCAGGATCTTGAAGTTCGCGTTAAACAGGGACTCTTCCGCGAGGATCTGTTTCATCGACTCAATGTGATCCGGCTGCGCCTGCCGCCGCTGCGGGAGAGACGAGAGGACATACCTTTGCTCGTCAAACATTTCCTCGCAAAAAGCGCCCGGGAGCTGAATACGGAAGCTAAGCGCCTGTCAGATGCGGCGCTCAAATTCCTTACGGCGCAGGACTTCCCCGGGAATGTCCGTCAGATCGAAAATCTGTGTCACTGGCTTACGGTCATGGCGCCCGGCGTGAGTGTGGACGTGAAAGATCTGCCGTCGGAGTTGCGCTTCGACGCCGCGGTGCCGATCGGACAGAACTGGATCACTGCGCTTGAAAGCGAAGTCACGAACGCTTTGAATCGCGGCGAGTCGCAATTGATCGACGTGCTTGGCCCTCAATTCGAAAAAGCGCTCATTACACGCGCCCTGGCACACACTGGCGGCCGCCGTATCGAAGCGTCGCACCTGCTCGGGCTTGGCCGCAATACACTCACGCGAAAAATTCAGGAACTTGGTCTGGATGCTGGCAAAACCGTGGACGCGGAATAGACTGCGCGGGGGCAATTCAGCCGTCAGTTTGCGTAGACCGGAGCGTGGTCACAGCGCGCTTGGGCCAGCCGCGCGAGTCGCGATATCTGTGATGAGCTACTTTGAGGCGGCGGCCGGCGAAGCAGCTGTCGACGTAGCGGGCTTGGCGGCAGGTTTAGTACCGGGGATCGCAGTAGTCGGATACCCTGCCTGGTCGAGGGCAGCATTCCATTCCGAAGCAAGATAGCCCTTGAGCGTCGTCAATTGTCCAACGACGAGAAGCGGTACCTGCAATCCGCCGCCTGTCAACTTTTTGAAGGCGTCGAACTCTTCCGAGCTCGCGGGCGTCGCAGGATTTTTTTCGGTGTAAGGGACGCCGCGTTTGTCGAGATGTTCGCGCGCGGTCTTGCACAGCTCGCCGCAATCCGCGGTCGCGTAGAAAGTCACCGGAAAATTCTTGATCGCCTGCTGGGCGCTGTAAGGAGCTTCGCTGGTTTGGACGTTGTTATCGCCGAGCTTTTTTTGCTCGACGTTTTTGACGTTAGGCGGCGGCGGAAATCGCGCGTAATTGACGACCCCTTTGTCGTCGACCCAACGATAAATCTCGGCCCCGTAAGCCCCGCCTGCCAGTGCGAGTAGGATCAGCGCTGTACACGTTTTCATTATTATGTCCCTCCGCCTCAAGGGTGCGGGTTGTTTTATAGCATACCGCTGTGCGCAGCCGCTAGTTAATAGCTCACGTCACGAACAGGACCCAAACACCCCGAGCCAGCTGGCTCTTGCGTAGTAAGACGTCGATCACCCAAGAATTCGTGCTCGTTGCGCACTATCGGAGCGCCACTTGACCGGTCTGCGAAGCCGATGTGCGGGTTTTGCAGTTGCGGTTGGGCATCTTGACGGCTCTCGCGGGTCGCATCCCCGCCGCTAAAGCGCCGGGGCCCCTGTTCCGCCGCTCATGCCGCTATGTCTAAGCAACGCATCGATGTTCGGCGCGCGACCACGGAAAGCGACGAACGATTCAAGCGCCGGCCGACTGCCGCCGACAGCCAGAATTTCGTCGTGAAACCGCTGCCCGGTGGCGGCATCTAGTACGCCGTGTTCCTCGAACAGGCTGTACGCGTCGGCTGATAGCACTTCAGCCCATTTGTAGCTGTAATAGCCCGCTGCATATCCGCCCGCGAATATGTGTGAAAAGCTCTGCGGAAATCGATTGAACGCCGGCGGAATGATCACCGCCACCTGGCGTCGCACATCATCAAGCAGATCCTTCACGCTCTTGCCTGCGCCGGACTTGAAATCATAATGCAGGTGCAAATCGAACAGCGCGAATTCGATCTGGCGCACTGCGAACAGGCCGCTCTGAAAGTTTTTCGCGGC
>Ga0207683_10003225_pt1 | contig 14232 bp, 13 predicted proteins | sample KBSM73metaG_FD_184333 | JGI IMG/M metagenome (GOLD analysis project Ga0207683, IMG submission 184333) | Miscanthus rhizosphere microbial communities from Kellogg Biological Station, Michigan, USA - KBS M7-3 metaG (SPAdes) (version 2) | ecosystem: Host-associated > Plants > Roots > Rhizosphere >...
GCCGAACGGATTGATCAGGTAGTGCCCGGCGTCGCCCGGAACGCGGAGCGAGATGTGGTTGTAGATCAGCTCGGTCCAACCGAGGTGGTCGAAGATGCGATACGCCGCCGCGAGCTGGACGCGCGCATCCCATTCGGCGGCGTCGAAGCGTGGCGGCCGAACGAACGGCGAGGGCGTGGAGGAAGTCGTCATACAGCTCCTTCAGGCGCAGCGAAACTCGCCGGTCTTGGTCCGAAAGACGCCATCAGGAAGGCATCCGTCGCTTGCAATCGATCCGGTTGAATTCCGCAGCAGCCGACAAGGTCGCCATCTTGCCCGGGATCGCGGGCTGCCGTCGGCCGGTGACAATCGAATCATGATCCGTTATCAGGTCGACGTCTCTGCCACCGGGCGCCATACGTTCGCGCTCGAGCTGTGCGTCGACGCACCGGCTGCCGAGCAGCGCCTCAGCCTGCCGGTGTGGATTCCGGGCAGCTACCTGGTGCGCGAATTCGCGCGCCACGTCTCGGCGCTCGGCGCCGAGCAGGACGGCGCGGTCGCTGCGGTCGAGCAAATCGACAAGGCGAGCTGGCGCGTTCGCTGCGACCCGCGCCGGCCGCTCGTCGTGCGATACCAGGTCTACGCCTTCGACACCTCGGTGCGGGCCGCCTTCCTCGACAGTGCGCGCGGCTTCTTCAACTGCACCGGCGTCTGCCTGCGCGTCGAAGGGCAGGAGTCGGCAGAGCACGTGCTCGCGCTCACCGGGGTGCCTGCCGGCTGGGACGTGGCGACGACGCTCGAACCTCGCCCCGGCGAGAGCAGCGGCCGTGAGTTCAGCGCAGCGGACTACGACACGCTGGTCGACCATCCGGTGGAGCTCGGCCGCTTCTGGCGCGGCCGCTTCGTCGCTGCTGGCGTGCCGCATGAATTCGTCGTCGCCGGCGCGCTGCCCGACTTCGACGGCGAGCGCCTGCTTGCCGACAGCAGGCGGGTGTGCGAAGCCGAAATAAAGTTCTGGCACGGTGCCGGCCGCGCGCCGTTCGCGCGTTATCTGTTCATGCTCAACGCCCTCGAGGACGGCCGCGGCGGGCTCGAGCACCGCTCGAGCACGGCGCTGGTCGCGGCGCGACGCGACCTGCCGCGCCGCCCCGGCGCGCTCGCCGGCGGCGATGCCGCGAAGGCGTCCGCCAAGCCCGAGACCAGCGACGGCTACGTCGGCGTTCTCGGCCTGATTGCGCACGAATACTTCCATGCCTGGAACGTCAAGCGGCTGAAGCCGCGCGAGTTCGCGAGGCTCGACTACGCGCGCGAGAACTACACCGAGCTGCTCTGGTTCTTCGAGGGCTTCACCTCGTACTACGACGACCTGATGCTCGTGCGCTGCGGCCTGATCGACGTGCCGCGCTATCTCAAGCTGGTGGCCACGACGGTCTCGATGGTCCAGGCGGCGCCGGGTCGCGCGGTGCAGAGCGTCGCCGCGGCGAGCTTCGACGCCTGGGTCAAGTACTACCGCGCCGACGAGAACACGCCGAACGCGACCATCAGCTATTACGCCAAGGGATCGCTGGTCGCGCTCGCGCTCGACCTGACGCTGCGCGCGGAAGGCAAGGGCTCGCTCGACGATGTCATGCGTCGGCTCTGGCAGACCAGCGACGGCGGGCCGATCGACCAGGCCGACATCGCCGCGGCGCTCGAGTCGGTCGGCGGCCGCTCGTACGGGCGCGAGCTCTCGGCCTGGGTCCATGGCACCGACGAGCTGCCGCTGGCGTCGCTGCTGCAGCGCTTCGGCGTCGAGATCGAGCCGCAGCCGGCGACGCTGGCGCAACGCCTCGGCATTCGCGTCAGCGAAAGCGCGCTCACCGGCGTCAAGCTCAGCCACGTATTGCGCGGCGGCGCCGGCGAGGGGGTCGGCCTCGCGCCCGGCGACGAGGTGATCGCGATCGCCGGCTGGCGGGTGCGCCGCCTCGACGACGCCTTGCGCGCATTGCCGGCCGAAGGCGAGGTGCCGCTCGTCGTCGGCCGGGACCAGCGCCTGCTGACCCTGCCGCTGAGCGTCGCATCATTGGCCGGCGCCGAGGCCGGCGCGCTGCAGCTGAAGCCGATCGAGAAGGCCGACGCCGAGACGCGCCGCCGGTACGAGGCATGGACGGGGGGCTGAGGCCGAAGACGTTCGCCGGTCGCGGCGCGACATCGCGCCGGCGCCTGGCCTGGAGTGCACTCGTGATCGCCGTCGTTCTGTTGCACGGCGCCGTGACGCGCGAGCTCGCCGATCGCATGGCGCAGCTCGACCCGGCCCGCGCGATGCCCGAGCGCATCGCTGTCGCCTATGTGCGAACCATCGAGCCGGAGGCGCCGCCGCCACCGCCACGCGCGGTCGCGGCACCGGCACCGCGGCCGGCGGCCCGGCGCGCACCGCGACGTGTCGCGGCCGCTGCATCGGCGGTCCAAGCGGCAGCGTCGGCAGTCGAGGCGCCATCCGCAGTCGTGGCGGAGGCTGCACCGCCGGCATCGGCCCCCGACTCCGACACGACGGTTGCGAGCGCCGACGCCAGCGCCAGCGCCAGCGCAGCCGCGAGCGCCGCGGCGACCGCCAGTGCCAGCGCGAGCGCGCCGCCAGCCAGCACGGTCGCGAGCGCCGACCCGACGGCGAGCGGCGCGACCGGCGACGCTTTCGAGTGGCCGGCGTCGACGCGCATCAGCTACGAGCTCGTCGGCAACTACCGCGGCGAGGTCAGCGGCAGTGCCCAGGTCGAATGGATTCGCATGGCCGAGCGCTATCAGGCCAACGTCGATCTCGTCGTCGGCCCCGACTTCTCGCCCTTGATCACGCGGCGCATGACGAGCGCGGGCAGGATCACGCCGAGCGGGCTCGTTCCCGAGCGCTACGACGAGGACACGCATGTCGTCTTCCGCGATCGGCGCAGGAACAGCGTCGTCTTCGACAGCGATGCGGTCATCCTCGCCAACGGCGAGCGGCGCGATCAGGTCGCCGGCGTCCAGGACACGGCGAGCCAGTTCATCCAGTTGACGTATCTGTTCTCGATCCGGCCCGAGCTGCTCAAGGTCGGCGCTGCGGTCGGCTTTCCGCTCGCCCTGCCGCGTGCGCTCGACACCTACGTCTACGATGTGGTCGAGATGGAGACCGTCAATTCCCCGTTCGGCCCGCTGCGCGCATTCCACCTGAAGCCGCGGCCGAGGCCGAACCGCCGGCCCGGATCGCTCAGCGCCGAGTTCTGGATCGCGCCCGAGCTGCGCTACCTGCCGGTGCGCATCCGCATCGAGCAGGATCCGCAGACCTTCATCGAAGTGACGATTGCCAAGAAGCCCGAGATGGGCAGTGCCGAGACGGTCACCTCCTCGGTGCCGGAACGAAAGACGCCATGAACTACGAATGCATCCTCACCGACGTGCGCGGCGCGGGCCCGCGCCGCGTGGGCGTGATCACGCTCAACCGGCCGAAGCAGTTCAACGCGCTCAACGACACGCTGATGGACGAGCTCGGCGCGGCGCTGAAGGCGTTCGACGGCGACGACACGATCGGCTGCATCATCGTCACCGGCGGCGAGAAGGCGTTCGCGGCCGGCGCCGACATCGGCGGGATGCAGCCGTACGGCTTTGCCGATGCGTACAGCCGCGGCCTGATCAGCCGCAACTGGGAAACGATGCGCACGATCAGGAAGCCGGTGATCGCCGCGGTCGCCGGCTTCGCCCTCGGCGGCGGCTGCGAGGTGGCGATGATGTGCGACATCGTCATCGCCGCGGACAGCGCGAAGTTCGGTCAGCCCGAGATCAAGCTCGGCATCATTCCCGGGGCAGGCGGCACGCAGCGCCTGCCACGCGCGGTCGGCAAGGCCAAGGCGATGGACCTGGTGCTGACGGCGCGGATGATGGACGCCGTCGAAGCCGAGCGCGCCGGCTTGGTCTCGCGCGTCGTTCCGGCGGCGGAACTGCTCGACGTCGCGCTCGCGGCCGCCGAGACGATCTGCTCGTACAGCGGGCCGAGCGTGATGATGGCCAAGGACGCCGTCAACCGCGCCTTCGAGATGCCGCTCAGCGACGGCATCGCCTACGAACGCCACTTGTTTCATTCGCTGTTCGCGACCGACGACAAGAACGAGGGCATGGCCGCCTTCCTCGCCAAGCGCAAGCCCGACTTCAAGCACCGCTAGGCGAATCGGCGATGCCGAGCGCGGAGCTTGCTAGCGACCGCCGGTTTCGCGCATCATCGCTCGCTCACACCGGGACGCCGCCATGACGGAACGATTCGATGTGCAGCGGCACGTGCTCGGCCCGCTGCTGACCCACGGCCTGTGGCAATGGAGCCACCACGTCTTTCGCCCGGCGCTGGTGGCCAAGAGCCTGGGCCTGTATCACCCCAACACGCTCGGAACGGCGCCGCCGCCGCGCAAGCTCCCCGGGGGCGGCCCAGACCTGTCGCGCCGTTCGGTCGAGCCGATATTGCTCGAGCGCACCCCCGGGCACTACGACTCGGTGGTCGAGTTCGACCATTGCTCCGACGACTACGAGCAGGCCGTCAAGCCGTTCTCGCAGCCGGTGTTCGACGAGCTGCTGGGCCAGATGCTGCCGCACCTCGTGCCCGACGCGCGCATCCTCGACCCGTCCTGCGGCCCCGGCATCGAGGCGATGGCGCTGGCCCGGCTGGTCCCGGAAGGCGAGGTGGTGGCCGCCGACCTGTCGCGCGGGATGGTCGAGACCTCGTGGCGCAACGCGCGCCAGGGTGGCATGTCGAACATGGCGTTCGTGCAGGCCGACGTCGGCGATCCGCCGGCCGTCTTCGAGGGCTACTTCGACGCCATCTCCTGTTGCCTGGCGTTTCACCACTATCCCGATGGGGCGGCCGCGGTGCGCGCCTTTCGCAAGGTGCTGAAGCCGGGCGGCATGGCTTTCGTCGCCGACCCCGGGCCGAAGTGGTTCAACGACATGAGCCAGCCCTGGGCCAAGCTCGCCGACCCCGGCTTCGTGCAGCACCGCACCGGCGCCGATTTCCAGATGCTGTTCCGGCAGGCGGGCTTCGCCGACGTGTTCTGGATCGAGGCGCTGCCCGGTATCGGCATCACGGTGGCGTCGACCTAAGTTCCTGCCGGCCATGAGCAGCGCGGCGCCGCCGTACGACGCCGGTGTCATCAACGACGCGCTGTCCTGCGTGCGCGCGGCGATCGCGGCCAAGATCGGCAACTATCTGGATGCGCGCGCTGCGGAGCCCGGTGCCTACGGGCCGCTCTACACGCTGCTGCGCGACTACCCGTTTCGCCAGGGCAAGATGCTGCGGCCGGCGATGTGCATCAGCGCCGCGCGCGCCCTCGGCGCGCCGGGCCACTCGGCGCTCACCGTCGCGACCGCGTTGGAGCTCTATCACAACGCCTTCCTGATCCACGACGACATCGAGGACGGCTCGGAATCGCGCCGCGGCAGCGCCACGCTGCATCGTCGTGTCGGGCTGCCGCGCGCCGTCAACGCCGGCGATGCCACCAATGTGATGTCGGTCGGCCTGCTGCTCGAGAACCTGGCCATCGTCGGCGTCGCCAAGGCGCTGCATCTGCTGCACGAGATCGAGCTGATGGCCCGCCAGTCGGCCGAGGGCCAGGCGATGGAGCTCGACTGGGTCAACGACAACGCACCGGCGCTGAGCGACGACGACTACTTCGCGATGTGCACCAAGAAGACCTGCTGGTACTCGTTCATCACGCCGCTGCGCGCCGGGCTCATCGTCGGCTGGCCGCTCGGCATGGCCGAGCCGATGGCGCCGGCGATCGAGGCGATCACCCGCTTCGGGGCCGCGGTCGGCATCGCGTTCCAGATCCAGGACGACCTGCTCAACCTGCTGGGCGAGGCCGAGACCTACGGCAAGGAGATCCACGGCGATCTCTACGAGGGCAAGCGCACCCTGATCCTCAACCACGTGCTGCGCGCAAGCGAGCGCCGCGACGACATCCTGGCCATCCTCACCACGCCGCGCGAGAAGAAGACCGCCGAGCAGTCGGGCTTCATCTTCGCCGAGATGCAGCGTTGCGGCAGCATCGAGCACGGCTGGCAGGTGGCGCGCGCGCACGCCGACCTCGCCGCGCGACTGTTCGACAAGCTGACCTTCCTCCAGCCGGCCACGCCGCTGCGCGCCGACGAGGCGTGGGACTGCGAAGTCACCGACGCGCGCTTCCTGCGCGAGTTGGTGAACTACGTGATCTACCGTAATCTCTGAGCCGATGGCTGCCGTCCCCCGCGTCGACCTCGAAGCCCGCTCGGGCATGGCAGTGGCGCTGCGCGTCAAGCTGTCGAATCGCATGATGGCCGCGGCGCTGGTGCGGCCGATGGTCGACGACTGGGTCGCGAGCGATGGCGAGATCCTGCCGTCGGGCGCGCGCATCGAGCCGGCCTACGTCTACCTGCTGCAAGGCGCCGAGGTCCGCCAGACGATCACGCTGCGCGTGCCGCTGCATCTGAAGGAGGGCACCCGCCTGACCGGCGCGCTCCGCTTTCCCGGCATCAGCGAGGAAGCCGTCGCGATCGCGCTGGTCGTGCTGGCCAGCGACGGCGACGCGCCGCTGGCGGCGCTGGAGTGTCCGCTCGACATCTCGCTGCCGCTGGGCGACGACGTTCCCCGAGCCGGGGCCGACGAGTTCAGCTCGGCTGCTCAGGCCAGCTACAGCTTGGTGGCGGGATTGGCGGGGCTCGACATGCTGCCTGCGCGCTGGCTGGTCGCCGAGTTGCTGACGGCGGTGTGCCAGGCGGGTGACGCGCTGATCGAGCAGGAGCAGGGACGGCTGCTGCTCGAGCGTCTCGGTCGAACCCGCTTCTTCAAGAACGGCGTGGTCGCCTTCGCTTCGGCGCAGGCGCCGCGCTGGATCCTCTCGGGCCTGTCGGCCACCTCGGGGCTGCACGCGGCGATGGGCGGGCAGCTCGGCCAGGGCCATCTGCTCTACATCTGGGAACGCTGGCTGCTCGGCCTGGCCGACGCCGACATCGAGCAGGGCGGCGCGCAGCCGGAGGTGCGGCTGTCCGACGCTCCGCTGCAGAGCTTCGCCTCGACACTCGGGACGCAGGCCGACCGCTGGTTCGCCAGCCTGCTGCTCGGCCTGGTCGCGCTGTCGCCGCGCATGGCGCAGGTGATGGAGCAGATCGCGGCCCGGGTGCCCGACCTGCCGCCGGCCGCGCCCGCGGCGCCGCGACCCCCCGGCGACGACGTTCTGGGCGAGGATGGCTCCCTCGGGCGCTAGACCGACTTGGCCACCGCCGCGTCGCAAGCGGAGCTGATCGAGCGGGTCGAGGCCCTGCGGATCCCGCCGCTGCCGCACGCCGCCACGGCCGACTGGAAAGACTGGTACCACTTCGTGCTGCTGCACGCGGCCAGCGGCTGGCGCTGCATCGTCAACGTCAACCTCTGCGGCGGCGGCGAGCAGGCGCAGGTCCAGTACACCCTGGTCGTCCACGTGCCGGGGCAGCCGGCGCAGCTGCATGGCTGCAGCCGGTCGGTTCCATGGCGCAGCGGGATGGTGCAGGCGCGGCCGTTGAGGGTGCGAACCGACGAGTTGGAGCTGGCCTTCGAGCAGCAGACCTTCGCGCTGCGCCTGCAGCCGCGCGGTCTCGACCTGGCGATCGAGCTGCAGGCGCGTCCGGACGGCACGCCCCTGCTGGTCACCGAGGGCTCGCAGTTCGGCAGCGGCTTCATCGGCTGGGGCCTGATGCCACGTCTGCTCGCCACCGGTACGCTCGGCGCGTGCGGTCAGACCACCGCCGTCGACGCCAGCTGGTACTGCTACCAGGACCACAACTTCGGCCGCTTTCGCTGGGGCGAGGACATCGGCTGGGAGTGGCTGGTCGCGCACGCGCAGCCGGTGAGCGGCCCGGCGCTGACCTTCGTCGTCGATCTGCGCACCGACCGCAGCCATCGCAAGGGTGGGTTGCCCTATCTGTTCGTGCTCGTCGGCCACCGGTTGCGCAAGGTCTTCCTTGGCCGGGCGCTGAGCTTGCGCTGGCAATGGTCTGCCGACGCCGATCTTCCGCCGCGCCTGCCCGGCGTCATGGCCACGCTGCTCGGCGATCGGCCGTCGCGGCGGCCGACCGGGTTGCGCGTGCAGGCGGCGGACGAGCGCGACCGAGCCAGCCTGAGCCTGGCGATCGACGAGTACCTGGAGGTCGTCGCGCCCGACAACCAGAGCGCGGCGTTTTCGCGCATCGGCGAGGCGAGCGGAACCGGCGCGCTGACGCTCCAGCTGGCCGACCAGACGATCGAAGGCGCGGGCCTGGCCTATGCGGAGTTCACCCGATGAGGCCGGCGACCACCGCCGAAACGCAGCTGGCCGAATGGCTGCAGAGCCTGGTGACGCTGCTCCTGGCGCAGGGCACGGCCATCGCCGAGCAGCTCGCGCAAACGGTGGCCGGCCGCAGCGCGGTGCTCTTGCTCGACGACGCCCGGCTCGCCGTGTCGGCATCGCGAGACGAGGCCGGCGCGCTGCGGGTCGACATCGTGCCCGCCGAGGCCGACGCCGCTGCCCACGTGCGCACGAGCGGCGATGCCCTGCGCGAAGTCATCGAAGGGCGCTTCCTCCTGGACGCCGCGGTCGCGAGCGGCCGGCTCGACGTGCGCGCCAGCTTGCCCGACCTGCTTGCCTTCCACGAGCTGGTGCTGCGCGCGCTCGCCCTCGGTCCGCGCAACGCCGGCCTGCTCGCGCTGTGGGCCGAATTCGATCGCGCCTGGCCGGGTGCGCCTGCGCGCTGCCTGCCGATCGACCGGCAGCCGGCCCGCCACGGCGAGTTGCGCGAACACGTTCCGGTGGCGGTGCAGCGCGCCCAAAGCCCCTTGCTCGACCACGGTCCGCTTCCTTGACGCGGCGGGGGTTCTCACCAAGAATGAATTTTTCTTCGGTGGCGTCGAGAGGGCTGGCCGCCGGAGCCGAAGGAGCTTTCGATTGAGCTCGTTTCGCCGCACGTCGTTCGGACTCAAGCAGGTCGTCAGGCCGAGGATCGAACAGGCCTTCGCCAGCCTGCTGGTCGACCACATCCGTGCCCACGACTTCGCGCTCGACCTCGGCCACCTGGGCATCCGTCTGCCGCACAGCTTCGGCCTCTGCCATGGCGTCGAGCGCGCCATCCAGCTGGCGTTCGAGACCCGCCAGCGCTTCCCCGAAGCCCGTCTCTTCTTGACTGACGAGATCGTCCACAACCCCGCCGTCAACGGCAAGCTGCGCAAGCTCGGCTACCGCTATCTCGGCGGCCGCTACGCCGACGGCATCACCCTGCAGGAGCTGGGGGCCGAAGACGTCGTCCTGCTGCCCGCCTTCGGCGTCGAGACGCCGTTGCTCGACGCGCTCCAAGCCCGCGGGGTGCAGATGGTCGACGCGGTCTGCGGCGAAGTGATGCTGGTCTGGAAGCGGGTGCGCGAGTACGCGCGCGAGGGCTACACGACGGTGATCCACGGCGCGCCACGCCACCAGGAAACCCGGGCGACGGTCAGCCGGGCGCAGCACGACGACCCGTTCCTGCGCCATGCCATCGAGACGCCTGCGGCCTGGATCGTTGTCCGCGACCTAGCCGACGCCGAGCGGCTGGCCGAACACGTCGTCGGCGCCGCGGACGGCGCGGAGTTCATGGCTCGCTTCCAGGGTTGCACCTCGCCCGGCTTTCGCGCCCACGCCGACCTCGAACGCATCGGCATCGCCAACCAGACCACCATGCTGGCGGGCGAGACGCTCGCGGTGCAAGGGATCCTGCGCCGCGCCTACGTCCAACGCTACGGCGAGGCCGGCGCCGATGCCCGAGTGCGCCTCGCCGACACGGTGTGCTCGGCGACCCAGGACCGGCAGGACGCGCTGATCGAGCTGCTCGGCCAGCCGCTTAATCTGCTTTTGGTGGTGGGCGGCTACAACAGCGCCAACACCGGCCATCTGCTCGAACTCGCGCAGTCCCAACGGCTGCCGGCGTTCCACGTCGAAGGCGTCGAGTGCCTGGAGGGCGAGGATCGCATCCGCCACTGGAGCGGCGCGCTACAGCGCGAGGTGCAAACGTTCGGCTGGTGGCCGCAGCAGGCGCGGCCGACGATCGGCGTCGCGGCCGGGGCCTCGACTCCCGACGCCCGCATCGGCGAGGTCGTGTTGCGCCTGGCCGAACTCGCCGGCTGCAGCCCGACGCAGCTCCAGTTCCTGAGCTCGCCCGCGGCGCCTTCCCGGCCCGCCACGGTCGTACACTGAATTCACACGGAGGTTCCATGGGCGGCGTCACGATTCCGAAGGCCTACGACATCACGCTGCACGGCGGCGCCGACATGGATCTGGACAACATCCACATCAAGGAGATGCCCCAGATCAACATGGCGATCAAGGAGCTGCCGAACCTCAGCCTCGCGATCACCCAGCTGCCGACCATCCGGCTCGAGATGGCCGTCAAGGAGCTGCCGAGGATCAGCCTCGACGCCGACATCGGCATCAAGCCGACCCGCGTCTCGATGCCGATGAACACCCACGTGTGCCTGAAGATTTTCGGCCTCAAGCTGCTCGATCTCTCGCTGTGCGGCGAGAACATGGTGATCATCGAGCCGTACGTGCCGCGCCGGGCGGAGATCGGCTGCGCCTGAGGAGGCTCGCGTCATGGCTGTCATCCATCCCCCGCGCGCCAAGGTCGGTGCCGAACGCATCGTCCTCATCGGCACGCCCGAGCGGCTGACCGGGATCGTCCGGGTCAGCAACCCGGGCAACGACAAGCTGAAGATCAAGACCGCCGTGGTGCGCCTGAAGCAAGGCGGCGACGAACCGTTGCCGCTCGCCATCGACGCCCGTCTGGCCGGCGGCGAGACGGCGCACGCGCCCGCTTCGCTGGCGCTGGATCCGCGCACGCCGCCCGGCGAGCTGCACGGCGAGGTCGTCTTCGGCGATGAGACCCGCGAGGTCGTGATCAAGGTCCTCGAACGGCGTTCCCTGGCTGTCATCCCGGATCAATTCCAGCTGCACGGCGCGCCCGGCGACAGCGTCCGCGTCCCGGTGGCGATCACCAACCTGGGCAACGTCCCGTTCGAGCTGCCGCGGGTCGCCCTCGTCGCCCTCGGCCAAGCCAACGCGTTCGAGCAGCTGTTCCACATCGCCGTCGCGAAGAAGGGCGGCGAAGGCCATCAGCCCGCGCTCGACGCTTTCGCCCAATTGCTCGGCGCCAGCGAGGTCGAGGCGCCGAAAGTGTTGCTCGGCGAGGGCGCCGGGCAGGTGCTTGCGCCGGGCGAGAGCCTGGAGTCCGAGTTCACTTTCGAGTTGCCGGCCAAGCTGGCGCGGCACCGGGTGTACCTCGGGAGCTTCTACATCGGCCGCGAGCAATGCACGGTCGAGATCGAGGTCGATACGCCGCAGGCGGACGGCAGCCCGCCGTCTGCCGAGACGCCGCCGGCCGGCAAGCCGCGCAAGTAGCCTTCCAGAAAGGACATCGCCATGAGCCGAGTCTTCGTGCGCGACCTCTCCGGCTCCAAAGCCGCTCAGGAGGTCGGCAACCTCATCGACGCGTTGCCGGGAATGATGTCCTCGGCGGCGACCCAGTACATCGACCTGCTCCGGCGCAGCGCGCGCCTGATCGGCGACGCGGTGCCTGCGGGCCTCGGCCTGCTGGACAGCAGCAACGACTGTTGTGGCGTGCCGACCCAGGAGTGTCCGCCGCGCTGCGTCGCCGAGATCTGCTGGGAGGCGTGCATCGGCGACGCACAGCAGGCCGTGATCAACGTGAAGAACACCGGCGAGCAGTCGCGCAACTTCTTGTTTGCTGCCGGCACCGTCGGTCCGGCGAAGGTGGAGGTGTCGCCCGCGTCGGCCCAGCTCGCCCCGGGGCAGGTTGTTGCGGTGCACGTGAGCGTGCCGGCCGGGCAGGGCCTGAAGCCGGGCGAGACTTACCGCGGCGAGTTGACCATCCGCGGTGCCTACGAGCAATGCGTGCAGCTGGTGCTGCGCGTCGCCACGCCGCAGGTGGCGAAGCTCGATGTCAGCCAAGGCGCGGTACCCCAGCACATCACCGAGCTGAAGTGGTATCGCCACTTTCAGTGCACCGAGCCTTGCGATGTCGGCGAGACACGCGTTCCCGGGCAACCGACGCCAGCGGCCGGCACCGTCGATCGCCCGAACTAGCAGCAGTTGACGCCGAGGGAAGGACAGACCCCGCATGCTCACCGACGAATTCAAGCAACTGATCGACCGCAGCGTCCAGGCCAATGTGCAGCTGCTCACGCGTGCCGGCGGCGTGCTGCGCGAGGCGGCGCGAGCGTCGAAGGAGCCGCAACGCTTGCGCGGCAGGGATGCACGCGCGCTGCTCGGCGACTTGGTGAAGCTGCAACTCGATTACCTGAAGACCTTGTCCGACTCCAGCGTCCAGTACCTGGGGTCGGTGGTTGGTCTCGCCGAGACGGCCGTGGCGCCTGCGGCGCCGGTGCCTGAGACAGCGGCGCAGGCGAGCGCGCTGAGCGGCAGCGTCGGCCAGACGCTGACGTTCCAGTTCCAGATCGACAATCCCAACCCGCAATCGGTCAGCGCGACCATCGAGGCGCGCGAGTGGCTGGGCCGAGGCGGCGACGCGGTTTCGGCCGACAGCCTCGTCTTCGATCCGGCCGCAACCGTGATCGAAGCAGCGAGCGCGCGGGTGGTGCAGGGGCGCGTCAGCATCGACGATCGCTTCCGGCCCGGCCAGGTCTACGACACCGTCATCCGGGTGTCGGGCTTTCCAGGCCGCCAGGTCGCATTGACGCTGTCGGTTCTAACGGCCGTCGCCTCCAAGGTCGAAGAAGAGCGTGGCCGCGAGCCGGCTTCGGCCGACAAGCCGGTCCGCAAGACGCTCGCCAGAAAGGGCGCAGCGAAGAGCTGACGCCCGGCCCTGGGGTCCGGGTCCGCCGGTCAGGCCTCGTTGCGCAGCGACGGGAACAGGATCACGTCGCGGATGCTCGCCGAGTCGGTGAGCAGCATCACCAGCCGGTCGATGCCGATGCCGCAACCGCCGGTCGGCGGCATGCCGATCTCGAGCGCGCGGATGAAGTCGGCGTCGTAGTACATCGCCTCCTCGTCGCCGGCTTCCTTGTTCGCCGCCTGGGCGCGAAAACGCGCCGCCTGGTCCTCAGCGTCGTTGAGCTCGGAAAAGCCGTTGGCGTACTCGCGCCCGGTGATGAAGAGCTCGAAGCGCTCGGTCACCGACGGGTCGGCGTCGGAGGCGCGCGCGAGCGGCGAGACCTCGACCGGATAGTCGACGATGAAGGTCGGCTGCCAGAGCTCGGCCTCGACCGCGGCCTCGAACACGCCGAACTGCAGTTCGGGCAGTTTCCAGTGGGCCGGCGCCGCGGCGCCGAGCGCGCGGAGCCGTGCTCGCAGCGCGACGGTGTCGCCGGCCTCGCCGTCGCTGACGCCGCCGTGGCCGACGATCGCCTCGCGCACGGTCATGCGCGCGAACTTCGCGTCGAGGTCGACCTCGCGCCCGGCGTAGCTCAGCTTCGCCGAACCGGCGGCCTCGCGCGCCGCATGGCGCAGCACCTCCTCGGTGAAGTCCATCAGGTCGTGGTGGTTCCAGTACGCGGCGTAGAACTCGAGCATCGTGAATTCGGGGTTGTGCCGCACCGAGATGCCTTCGTTGCGAAAGCTCCGGTTGATCTCGAACACGCGCTCGAACCCGCCGACGATCAGCCGCTTCAGGTAGAGCTCGGGAGCGATGCGCAGGAACATCTGCTGGTCGAGCGCGTTGTGATGGGTCACGAACGGCTTGGCGTTGGCACCGCCCGGGATCGGATGCAGCATCGGCGTCTCGACCTCCATGAAGCCGTGCTCGACCATGAAGCGGCGGATCGACGACAGCGCCTTGCTGCGTGCAGCGAAGCGCGCGCGCGCGGTCTCGTCGGTGATCAGGTCGACGTAGCGTTGCCGGTACTTGTCTTCGGCATCGGCCAGGCCATGGAACTTGTCGGGCAGCGGCCGCAGGCTCTTCGTCAGCAGGCGCAGCCTCTCGACCTTGACCGTGAGCTCGCCGGTCTTGGTCTTGAAGAGCAGGCCTTCGGCACCGACGATGTCGCCCAGGTCGAAGTGCTTGAAGTGGCCGTAGTCGACCTCGCCGATCCCGTCGACGCTGACGCGCAGCTGGATCCGCCCGCTCGCGTCCTGCAGGGTCGCGAAGCTGGCCTTGCCCATGACGCGCTTGAGCATCAGCCGGCCGGCGACCGAGACCGCGACCGCCTGCGGCTCGAGCGCGTCGTTCTCGAGATGGCCGTACTTGCGCGCCAGCTCGGCGGCGCGGTGCTTC
>Ga0207683_10003226_pt1 | contig 14231 bp, 8 predicted proteins | sample KBSM73metaG_FD_184333 | JGI IMG/M metagenome (GOLD analysis project Ga0207683, IMG submission 184333) | Miscanthus rhizosphere microbial communities from Kellogg Biological Station, Michigan, USA - KBS M7-3 metaG (SPAdes) (version 2) | ecosystem: Host-associated > Plants > Roots > Rhizosphere >...
TCCTCGCGCTCGATCCCGCGCGCCTCGACCATCCGCGCCGCCAGCTCGCGCGCGCAGACGCGCTTGAAGATCGCCGGCCGGCGAAACTCCTCGCTCGCGTGGGCCCGCTCGCGCGTGGTCAGCGGCTGCTGGTCCAGAAACTGGCGCCACTCGCGCTCGAGGTCGGCCAGCGGCACGCGGTAGACGTCGGCGAAGTTGCCGCCCGATTTGTACAGCGCGCGCAGCCGTTCGGCCCCGCGGGTGGCCAGCAGGAAGGACGAGAACGATCCGGCGATCGTGTAAGCGCGCCGCCCCGCCAGCGTCGAGAAGCCCGCGCCGACGACCGCGGACAGCGGCGGCGCCAGGCCCGCCTCGATCATCGCCCGCGCCTGCTCGTGGATGGTCGCGTCCTCGTCGGGGTCGGAGCCCTGGCTGGCCGCCTCGGCCACGCCTTCGATCAGCCCGCCCGCCAGAGTGGGCACCGGCAGCGGGCCGTGCCAGCGCCACGCCAGCGACAGCCCGAAGAACGGGTCGCCGAACGTTCCCGCGAAGACGTGCGCCATCTCGTGGCGCAGGGCGCGTGCCGGGAAGCGGTTGGTCTGGATGAAGATCTCGCGCGTCCACGGGCGCGCGTAAAGCGTCCCGCCGGCGCCCACCAGCGCCTTCTTCACGTCCGCGCTCGGAAACTCCCAGACGGTGATGGGAAGCCGCGGCTCCACGCCCAGCGTCTGATGAAGCTGGTGATAGCGGAACTCCAGATCCTCGGCGGTCAGCGCCACGTCGGCGCGCGTCTTCGTTCCCGGCGCGTAGTGGAGGACGAAATGGTCGGTCGTCAGCGTCCGGTCGAGGACCCGCCGGAGATCCCCGCGCGTGACGCGGAACTGGAACCTCCCACCCATCGCGTACAGGACGATCGACGCCGCCAGCAGCGGCACGGCGGCGGCGCCCACGCCGACGCGCCAGCGGCGCGGGTTCCAGCCACGCCCCACGGCCGCTATCGCGATCGCCACGGCGGCCGCGATCCACACCAGGTTGACGATCCGGAACACCAGCAACGTCAGCGGCGGCCGCAGCGCCTCATCGTAGATCGGCCCGGGGAAATAGCCGCCGAACGGATCGAACGCGAACACGGGCGGATCCCGATAGAGACGAAGCAGCGCCCAGACCAGCGACGCCACCGGGATCGCGACGGCGAGCAGCCGCCCCCGGCGCGGGCGGGCGACCGCCACGCCGGCGAGCACGCCCGCGGGCGCCGCGTACACGACCGTGGCGAGCGGCAGCAACACGAAGAAGCCGAACCCCGCCGCGAAGCTGCAGTTGCGGACACGCAACGCATTGGCGACGGCGATCAGCAGCGGCAGGATCAGCAGGGCCGCGGCGACACCGATCGCGGTCGCCACCAGCCGCAGCAGGGCCGCGGCGTCGGGCGGGCGCCCGCGGACCGCGACCAGGCCGTGCCCCACGTCGACGGCGGCCAGCGCCGCCGCCAGCCCCAGCGCGAACGAGAAGTCGTACCCCAGCACGTCGAACAGCGGGATGAAGGCGAGGATGGCCGCCAACGTCGCCAGCAAGCCCGCCCAGACCAGCGCGCGCAGGCCGACCAGCGACCGCAGGCGGAGAAGTCTTCCGCGCAGTTCGTTGACGGTTCGACGGACGGGCCCTAACATGAGCCGGCCCGCCTGTTCCGGGCGCACATGGCCGAAGAAGACGACCGACGCCGAGAAGCACGCGCTCCGATCGAGCTCAAGGTCGAGTACAAGCGGCTGAACACGTTCTTCTACGATTACACGAAGAACATCTCGAAGGGTGGCACCTTCATCAAGACCGAGAAACCGCTGGACGTCGGCACGATCTTCCTGTTCAAGCTGATGCTGCCGTCGCAGTCGGCGCCGCTGGCGCTACGGGGCGAGGTGCGGTGGGTGGTCAAGGACGGCGCGCCGCTGCCGCCGCAGGTGCCCGCCGGACACGAGGCCGGGATGGGGATCAAGTTCGTCTACGACACGCCCGATCAGCGCGAGCAGCTGGAACAGATCGTCGAGCGCATGATGACCGAGAGCCTCGGCCCGCTGATCTTCTCGCACCTGGTGAAGAAGCCCAAGAACTAGGGCAGGGGTTCGACCAGCGGGGGCGGGGCGAGGCGCTGGGCGCGGAAGGAACCGTTGTTGACGGGGAGGATGATCTCCCAGACGACCTTGCCCGCGCGCGTGACCTCGAAGATGCGCGTCGACGCGCTGGCCGATTTGGTGGGCGCGGTGATCAGGATATTGCCGTTGGCGAGGCGATCGGCGTCGCCCCAGTAGGGCGAGTACCAGGTGTTCTTGTACCAGGCGTCGACGGCGAACGTGCCGGGGAACTCCCAGATCGCCTTGGCGGTCTTCTTGGTCTCGTCCACCTGGTACTCGAGGACGCGCGAGTGGTAGTTCGCGCCGCCGCCGCTGAACGAGCCGGAGTAGCCGCCGTTGTCGAAGAGCAGGATGGTGCCGTCGTCGTGAATCTCGGGGTCGTGCGCGTCGCTGAAGCGCGACGCCGGCGGGTCGAAGGTGATGTCGCCCTGGCCGAGGCTGGTCGTGTCGTAGCTTCCGCCCATGCGCCAGAGAATGTTGCCGCTGGCGCGGTCGACCTTGAACAGGCCCACGAACCGGCAGTTGTAATAGAAGAGGTTGGCCGTCTCGTTGATGGTCAGCGCGTTGCCGTGACAGAGCTCCTCGCGCGAGCCGGACGGCGGGATGTGATCGAACAGCTTCCACATCCAGACCACGCTGTTGCTGGGCGTGATCTCCTGCAGCAGCTGGTCGTCGATCTTCGTGCTGCCGTTCGTGATCGACTTGTCGACCTCGATGTTCAGCAGGTAATTGCCGGCGGTGGTCTTGCCGGCGAAGTGGGTCATCAGGCGGGTGTTGTTCTGGGCGGGGCCCGTCCAGATCACCTTGCCCGAGAGGTCGACGTCGCGCGCGGGTTCGCCGCTGGTCGGCCCGACGAGCACGGTGTTGCCGATGAGATCGGTGGATACGTCGCCGCGCCCGTCCGCGGCGGTCCCGTGGATGTAGTACCAGACCGGTAGGCCGTTCTGATCGTACATGACGGCGTTCGCGGGCCCGCTCCGGGCCGGCATGATGTTCGTCAGCGTCCAGCCGACCTGGCTGTTCGCGAAATCGCTGACGCTCAGCATAGGCACGACGACGCTGGCCGGGAGGTTGCCGGTCGTGAAGCTCCCTTCCGCGCTGCCCGTGCCCTGCGCGTTCGAGGAGATCGCCTTGATCTTGTAGGTCTTCGCGGCGTGCATGCCGATCACCAGCACGCGGTGCGTGGTGACCATCGCGGCGTCCCGGATGCGGAACTGGTAGCTCCCCTCGCCGAAGTCGACCTCGGAGCTGGCCGCCGTCGCCGTCGTCCAGGACACGAAACAGGAGATCGTCATGTTCGGGTTCGGCTCGACGGCGAAGCCCGTGATCGCGAGCGTGCCGGTGCCGCTGCCGCCCGCGCCGGTGGCGCCGCTCGCGCCGCCGGTGCCGGCCATCGCGCTTCCGCCGCGGCCCCCGGGCGCGCCGCTGCCGCCGCCGGCGCCGCCCCGACCGCCGCCGCTTCCGCCCGTGCCGCTGGTGCCGCTCGCGCCGGCCACGCTGCCGCCGCTTCCCGTCGTGCCGCCGTTGCCCGTCGTGCCGGCGCTTCCCGTCGATCCAACGTTGCCGGCGCTGCCCGTCGTGCCGGCGACGCCGCTGCCCGCCGCGCCCGCGCTTCCGCTGGTTCCGGCGCCGCCCGCGCCGGCGCTCCCCGCGGTGGTGGCGCTGTCCGGGGTGGGAAGGCAGCCGGCGTCGAACGCGATCGCGGCGAGCAACGCCGCGACCTTCGAGAGCGCTCTCATCGCGCGCGATGCTAAGCCTCGTTTCCTGCCCGCGCGCCTACTTTTTCCGCGACGCGCGCGTTCGGAAAGCAGCTCACGAAATCGTCACGACGCGCGCGCTGAGCCGGAACGACATTTCGCAGATCGGCTCACGAAATCGGCGTCGATCGGCAAACGGTCGAACGTTCGACTTTGCGCCTCGCCTCGGCACATTTTTGAGGCCATCATCGCGGCCGTCGGCATGAATCCTCGCGTCGGTCTCGTCGGTTTGCTTTGCGCGCTCGCGATCGCGGCGTGCTCGAGCGGCGGCGCGGGCGGCGGGACCGGCAGCGGCGCGACAGGCGGCGGCGCCGCGGGCACGACGGGCGTCGCAGGGACCACGGGCGAGGCCGGCACGACGGGCGTCGCGGGGACCACCGGCGTCGCCGGCGCGAGCGCGGGGATCGCGGGCACGACGGGCAGCGCGGGCACCACCGGCAGCGCGGGCACGACGGGCAGCGCGGGCACGACCGGATCGGCCGGGCGCGGCGGCGGCACGGCCGGGACGACGGGCGTCGCGGGCACGACCGGATCCGGCGGACGCGGCGGCGGTACGGCCGGGACGACGGGCGCGGCCGGCTCTGCGGGTTCGCGCGAAGAGGCGATGCCGCTCCTGCTGCGCGTCCGTCAGGAGCACGGCGTGGGCGCGCTGCGCGGCCAGGTCTACGTGATCGCCGGCTACGCGATGAATCCGTCGACCAGCGTCGACATGTACGATCCCGCCACGAAGCTGTGGCGCGACGTCGCGCCCGTCGCCGTCGCCCTGCAGCACCCCAACATCGGCGTGGTGCGCGATCGCCTTTTCGTCGCGGGCTACTACCAGGGGCAGGGGACCGCGTCGCCGCAAGGAAGCGTGTACGCGTACGATGCGGATCGCAATCGCTGGGACACGGTCAGCCCGCTGCCCGCCGGCACCGAACGCGCCGCCGGCTGCGTCGCCATCTTGAACGACAAGCTGTACCTGTTCGGCGGCGCGCGCGGTGCGGGCAACACGGTCGCCGACGCGTCCGTCTACGATCCGGTCGCCGACGCGTGGGAGAAGCTTCCGAGCATGCCCGTGCGCAAGGAGCACTGCGCGGCCGGCGCGATCAACGGGAAGATCTACATCGCCGGCGGCCGCACCGACGGGATAGAAGGCTTCGAGCCGACCACGCTGGAGTTCAACCCGGCCAGCCCCGGCTACACGCAGAAGAAGGCGATCCCCACGCCGCGCGGCGGCTGCGCGTCCGCCGTGGTCGGTAACAAGCTCTATCTGTTCGGCGGCGAGGGGAACGCGAACAGCGCCGCGGGCGTGTTCCCGAACGTCGACGCCTACGATCCCGCCACCGATTCCTGGCAGGCGCTGCCCAACCTCATGATGCCGCGCCACGGGTTCGGCGCCGCCGTCGTCGACGGCCGCGTCTACCTGCCGGGCGGCGCCAATCGCCAGGGCGGCGCCGCCGTCGACACCGGCAGCATCTACACCGTCCAGTAGCGGCGTCGCTTCAGCCTATGAACATCTCCTCGCCGCCGCGGCGGGGTGGGGCTCCGGCGGTGAAGCGGGCGGGCGACCACGCGTTCAGAAACTCGTGCCGCGGGCCGCCGCTCAGGAAGAGGGCGAAGTGGCGCGCGACGACGGGCGCCATCATGAAGCCGTGGCCGCGGAAGCCGCACATGACGTGGAAGCCCGGGACGTCCGGAAGCTCGCCGACGATCGGATCGCCGTCGGGGCTGACGTCGTACGGCCCCGCCCACTGGCGCACGACCTTGATGTGGCCGAGGATCGGCATCAGCTCCACCAGCGCGCGCGCCATCGTGGTCGTGAACGCGAGCCGCGAGCCCAGGCGCACCTGACCGCCGTCGTCCTCGGCCGGCATCGAGATCCCGCCGACCAGCTCGCCGCGCAGCGACTGCGATACGTAGAGGCCGGTCTCGGACACGGTGACCATCGGTTTCAGGAACGGTTTCAGCGGCTCGGTGGACAGGATCTCGTGGCGCTGGGGACGGTTGGGCAGCGACGCGCCGACCAGGCGCGCGACGTCCGGCGACCAGGCGCCCGCGGCGCAGACGATCCGCTCGGCCGTGAAGGTACGCGCGGGCGTGGTGATGCGGAAGCCGCCCGCCTTGCCGCCCCGGCGCTCGATCGCCGTGACGGGCGTCGACGTGTGGATGGCGACGCCCGCCTTCGCCGCCGCGTGCGCGTAGCCCCACAGGAACGGCCACGGAAACACGATGCCGTCCGTCGCGTTGTAGCAGGCGGCGACGAAGCGATCGGCGTCCAGCTCGGGGACCAGCGCGGCCGCTTCCTCGGGAGCGATCATCTCCGTGCCCAGGCCGCAGCGGGTCTGCACGGCGACGTTGCGTTCCAGGCGCCGCGCCGCGGCCTGCGTGCGCGCCAGGAACAGGTAGCCGCCCCGCCGCATCCACACGTTGATGCGCATGCGCTTCGCGAAGTGCGCGCAGATGTCCATCGACTCCTGCATCAGGCGCACGTTCATCTCGGTCGACCACTGCTGGCGCACGCCGCCGCCGTTGCGGCCCGAGGCGCCCCACGCCAGGTAGTGCCCGTCGACGACGACGATGCGCTTGCCGCTGACTCCTCGGCGATCGCTCGCCAGATTGTGGGCGAGTGCCAGCCCCATCACGCCCGCGCCGATGATGGCGATGTCCGCGTCGCCGATCGTCACTTCGATCGCTTGCCCGCGCCTGCCAGCACCGCCAGCTCGGTCGGCACCAGCGGCGGGCGCGAGGTGAAGGGCGCCAGCGCGGCGGGCGCGAGGCGCGCCGCCTCGGCGATGGCGACCACGATGCCGCGCAGGCACTCCTTGCCCTGCCAGGGGCCGGTGCCGAAGCCGGTGTAGCGCTTGACCTCCTCGACGTCGGCGTAGCCCAGCTTCACCGCGTGCTGAACGTCAGCCAGCGTGACGTCCTCGCAGCGGCAGAGGATGACCTTCCTCGCCACGCGCCTGGTCTACTTCCCCTTGGCCGGCTTGGGTGGGTCGAACATCTTCTCGTCGATCGGCTCGTCGAAGGTCACCGCGGTGATCCGGTCGACCGTCGTGATGGGGCCGAGCTGCGTGTTGCTCTCGAACGGGATCTTGACCCCCGAGACCTCGCGCCACTCCCGGATCACAGAACGAAAAGGCATGTCGCCTTCGGGGCTTGCGTGCGATCCCGACTGCGATACTTGAAGGTGCGTCCGGGGGTCGTAGCAGCTGCGCAGCGGCGTCCCGGCCTTGGGCGTGGCGATGATGCACTCCAGGTTGGCGCCGTCGGGCCCCGCCTCGGTCGCGGATTCCAGCTTCGCGAACAGCTCGCCGGCGTGCAGGTCCATGTTCCACGACGACGAGATCCGCATCTGCTCGGCCTCGACGCCGTCGAGGTAACGGATGCCGTGCGCTGGATCGTCGGTCCACGCGACCTTGCCGTTCGTCCCCTCGCGGACGCGCCCGAGGCCGGCCATCTCCATGATCGTCAGCGCCTTGTCCGCGCGCGTCTGGAACCGCTCGCCTTTCCCCCCCATCCCCATCCCCTGCAACGTCGTCTCGACCTTGTAGTGCGCGGTCTTGTGCGCATTCCACGCCGCCGCTCCACCGGTGGCGTTCACCGCGTCCGCGAGAATCTCCTCCGGCGTCCTCAACTTCGGCGCTGTCGTCGCTGACGCTGGCGCTGACGTCGGCGGAGACGCGGACGTAGACGCAGACGCAGATGTCGCCGCGGGCGCGGGCGGCGGACTCGATGCGCACCTCACACTCGCGATCAGGATCAACGATGCCGGAAGGAGACGGTTCATGGCCGTGAATGCTAGCGACGTTCCGATTTCAGCGCCACCAGCGCCGCGTCGAGAACCGGATCGCGCCCCCCGCGCAGCGCCGCGCGCGTCTCGACGACCCGCCTGTCGGGCTGGACGCCGCGCCCCTCCAGCGCGACGCCCTTGGGCGTCTTGAAGTCGGCGACCACGTACTGCATGACCGCGCCGCCCGGCAGCGCCTCGATCACGGACGGCAGCACCGCGCCCAGCGTCGTGTCGCCCACGACGATGGCGCGTTTCGATTCCTGCAGGCCGGCCGCGAGAATCTCGGCCGCCGATGCGCTGCCCTCGTCGGTCAGGATCGCGAGCGGCCCCGTGAACGGCACCGCGCCCATCTCGGGCTTGGCCGTGAACGTCTGGCTGAAGTCCCGGAACTGCATCGTTCCCAGCGTGACGGGTCCGGTGACGAATAGCGACGCGATCGGAATCGCCATCGCGCCCTGGCCGCCCGGGTTGCCGCGCAGATCCAGCACGATTGCCTTCACGTGGTGAGCGGTGAAGCGCGAGATCGCCTTGCGGATGTCGTCCAGGATCGGCTGCAGCAGGAACACGTTGAAGCCGACCACGCCGACCTGGCCGATCTCGTAGGCGCGCACCTCCGGGTACAGGGGGGGCAGGTGGCCCAGCTTCACGGGCGTGGCCCGCGGCGGATCGCGCACCAGCACGGCGTTGCCCGGGCGGTCGCGATCGTCGAGGTACGCGATCGAAACGCGCGAGCCGGGCGGGCCCAGCAAGCGGCGCTGCGCCGCGCGGCGGATCGCGAAGCGCTCCTCGACGGGCCGCAAGGGGCGCGCGGAATCGCGGGGCGCGGCCAGCGGGCGGCCCGCGATCTGCGTGACGACGAAGCCCGCGGCCAGGCCGGCCTGATCGGCCGACGATCCGGCGCGGATGCGCGTGATGGTGGGTCGCCCGTCGATCACCCGAACGGTCAGCCCGGGATCGCCCGCCAGGTCGTCGTCGCCGCCCGAGGTGGCCTGGCGCGGCTCCTCGTCGTCGTCCTCGGCGCCGGGGCCGACGATCAGCATGTGCGACTGGCCGAGCTCGCCGATCATCTGATTGGCGACGCGGTAGAACGCGGCGTCGGACGGCGCCGCCAGCGCGAGCGGTTCGTACTTCGCGCGCACGGCGTTCCAGTTCACGCCGCCCAGCGTCTTGTCGTAGTGCTTGTCGCGCACGGTCCGCCAGGCCGCGTCCAGGATCGCGCGGCGCGCCTCCGTGCGCGCGTCGGCCCGGCTCTCGGGCGTCGCGGGCGCGCCGCCGGCGAACGGCGGCGGCTGGACGGCGTGCGGGGGCTGGGCGCCGGCCTCGGGCGCGGTGGCGGTGGCGGGCGGTGGCGGCGCCGGCGCCGCGCAGCCGCTTCCCAGCAGCCCGGCCCCGACCGCGACGGCCAACGCCAGCGTCGCCGCGAGCGCGCGTCCCGCGGCGGCGCCGGCCCGCTCGGCGGCGGCGGTGCCCGCGAAACCGGTGACGTCGCCGCACGCGAACACGCCTGGAACGGCCGTCGCGCCCCGCCTGTCGACGACGGCGGCGAACCCGCCGCGCGCGGCGTCGAACGCCACGGCGGCGCCGTGCTGGCGTGGCAGCTCGGAGGCGGGCGCCGGCACGGCCGCCACCGCGATCAGATCGGCGGCCACGGTCTTCGCCTTCCCCTTCGCCTTGCCGTTCGACTTTCCTTGCGCCGGCGCGACCTCGAGGCCGCGCAGCCGCTTGCTGCCCAGCGCGGCGACCGCGTTGTGGCGCGCGAGATCCACGCGTTCGACCTCGACCCCCGCGGCGACCAGCGCCTGCTCCAGCGGCGCGGCCGTCGGCGCGCCGTCCAGGATCACGACCCGCGCGCCCGCCGGCACGGGCCGGATGCCCCACCGGAACGCGAGGCGCCCGAGGGCGCGCGCCGCGATCACGCCCGGGCGGTCGTTGTCGGCGAACGGCAGGTTCTGATCGTAGGCGCCGGTGGCGTACAGCGTCCGCTTCGCGCTGACGCGCACCAGGCCCGCCTCGGTCGCGACCGCCAGCACGCCGGGGCGGCCGCTCGCGCCCACATCCTCGGGAAAGAAGCCGATCGCGGTCGCGTTCGACGTCAGGCGGACGCCGGCGGCGCGGGCCTGGTCGGCGAGATCGCGCCCGCGCGCGCCGCCGCCCGGCTCGGCGTGCAGCGAGCCGCCCGGCGCCGTCTGTTCGTCGTACACCACGACCCGCGCACCCGGCGCCGCGCGCGCGATCTCGCGGGCGGCACCCAGCCCGGCGGGGCCGCCGCCGATCACGCACGCGTCGACCACCTCGTCAGTCGTCACCGTCGCGGGCGCCGCGGCAGCCGGCAGCGTGCCCGAGCCACCCATCTCGTGGACCATCTTGAGGAACACGGCGTTGCCGGTCCGGCTGCCCGTCATCAAGGTGTGATGATCCATGCCGCGCGGAAACAACCAGTCGGCCGCCGCCAGCAGGTCGACGTCGGCGCTCGGGAAGGCGTTCTGGCGCTCGCACGCAAGCCCGTCGCGCGCCGGCACGACACAGGCGCGCCGGTTGGGGCGGCCGTCGATGCGCATGGTGCAGGAGGCGCAGTGCCCGTCCAGGCAGAACAGGCCGCGCGGGCGGTGATACTTCGTCGATCGGCCCAGCGTGCGGATGCCGGCGGCGAACAGCGCGGCGGCGACCGGCTCGCCCGCGAATGCGCGGACGGGCGCGCCCTCGAAGTCGATGGTCACCGGCTCGCCCGCCGACGCGGCGCCTGCGAAGCCCCTCAGGATCTGGTTCACGCGCGACACTCTAACCCAAGGTTTCCGCTCAGGTAGTTTCCCGGCCGCGCCTTACCTTTGTTCATGACCGTGGGTCCGACAGAGCCTGTCTGACTTCGATGCTCGTCGACGATGATCTGCTATAGAGGCGCAATGCTCATCCGCGCCAAGGCGCTGGCGGCGACCTGGATCGCGGCGCTGACCGCGCTCGCGAGCGCGTGCGGCGGAAAGGGGGCCGACAAGGCGGCCACGCGGCCGCCGCCGCTGGTGTCGGTGGCGCGGGTCGAGGCGCGCGACGTTCCGGTCGAGGTTCGCGCCCCGGTCGATCTGCGGCCGCTGGTCCAGGCCGACGTCGGCTCGAAGACGCTCGGCTACCTGGACGCGGTGCTGGTCGACCGCGGCGACAAGGTCACGCGCGGCCAGCTGCTGGCGCTGGTGCGGCCCAGCGATCTGCCGGATCAGCTGGCCGCCGCGCGCAGCACGCTGGCGCAGGCGCAATCGGCGACGGCGCTGGCGCGCACGAACTTCGAACGCGCCAAGCAGCTGGCACCCGAGGCGGTCGTGTCGCAGCAAGAGCTGCAGCAGGCCCAGAGTCAGTTCACCAGCGCCGAGGCGGCGCAGCAGGCGGCGCAGGCGCAGATCGCCGCGGTGGCGGTGCGCCTGGGCGAGACGCGCATCGCGTCGCCGCTGACGGGCGTGGTGGTGCAGCGCCGGCTCGATCCCGGGACGCTGGTCGGGCCGCCGGGCGGCGGCGCGATCGTGACCGTCGCGCGGGTCGATACGCTGCGCGTGTTCATCACCGTCAACGAGCGCGAGCTGTCGGGCGTCGGCGTCGGCAAGAACGCCCACGTCGAGGTGGACGCGCTGCCCGGGCGGACCTTCACCGGCAGGGTCGTTCGTCTGTCGCCCGCGCTGGACCCGGCGACGCGCACGCTGGACGCGGAGGTCCAGCTGGACAACCGCGCGGGCGAGCTGGTCCCGGGGATGTACGGGCGCGGCGCGATCGTGGTCGAGACCCACCCGCGCATGCCGGTCGTCCCGGTGGGCGCCGTCGTGCTCACCAACCGCCAGGCGTACGCGTTCACCGTCGATCCGGGCGGGGACGTCGTCCATCGGCGGGCGCTCACGCTGGGCGTCGACGGCGGCGACTGGTTCGAGGTCAAGGCCGGCCTGCGCGCGGGCGACGAGGTCGTCGTTGCGGGCACCGAGGGGCTCGCGGACGGCATGAAGATCCGCGCTGCGCGCGGCACCGACCCGTTCGCGGCCGCCGCCGCGCGCGACGGCGCCGCCGGGGCACACTGAGGACGCCCGCCGATGTGGCTGACCCGCCTGGCGCTGCGTAACCCGGTCTTCATCCTGATGATGTCGCTGATGACCGTGGTGCTGGGCTTCGTCTCCCTGCGCCGGCTGAGCGTCGATCTGTTCCCCGAGATCAACGTCCCGGTCATCCGCGTCGCGACCTTCTACACGGGGGCCGGCCCCGCCGACATCGAGAAGTCGATCACCGAGCCGATCGAGCGCGCGGTCGGCGCGTCGCCCGGCGTCGATCGCGTCGAGAGCCAATCGCGCCAGGGGTTCTCGTCGGTCAGCGTCTGGTTCAACTACGGCGTCAACCTGGACAACGCGCAGTTCGAAGTGTCGCAGCGGGTGGCGCAGATCCTGAACACGCTGCCGCCGGGGATCCAGCAGCCGTTCATCATCAAGTTCGACATCACCAACATCCCGGTCGTGCAGATCGCGGTCAGCGGCGAGGGGCTGGACGAGCGGCAGCTCTACGACCTGGCGTACAACACCATCGAGCCGCAGATCGAGCGCATCAACGGCGTCGCCAGCGCCAACGTGGGCGGCGGGTTGATCCGCGAGATCGAGGTCAAGGTGAAGCGAGACGCGCTGCGCGCCCGCAACATGGGCATCCTCGACGTCGTCGACGCCGTCCGGGAGTCGAACCTGCTGCTGCCCAGCGGCCACCTGAAGGCGGGGGCGCGCGACTACAATGTCTTCTCGAACACGCAGGTGGCGAAGGCGCGGCCCCTCAGCGAGGTGATCGTCAAGAGCGGCACGACGGTGCCGGGGCAGTCAGCGGCGACGGTGCGCGTGCGCGACATCGCCGAGGTCGAGGACGCCGCCCAGGACCAGTCGGAGATCGTGCGCATCAACGGGCAGCGCGGCGTCTATCTGCGCGTGCTCAAGCAGCCCGGCGCCAACACGATCGCGGTCGTGGACGCCATCCGCGCGGCGATGCCGAAGCTGCGCGGCGTGCCCCCCAACGTGAACCTGGCGATCTCGTTCGACCAGTCGCACTACATCCGATCGGCGGTCAGCGCGCTGGAGCACGAGGCGGCGTGGGGCGGCTTGCTGGCCGTGCTCGTCATCCTGATCTTCCTGGTCAGCCTGCGCGCGACCGGGATCATCGGTGTCGCGATCCCGCTGTCGATCATGGCGACGTTCGTGCTGCTCTACTTCACGGGGCAGACGCTGAACGTGTTCACCCTGGGCGGTCTGGCGTTGGGGGTCGGGCGGCTGGTCGACGATTCGATCGTCGAGCTGGAGAACATCCACCGCCACCTGGGCATGGGCCAGTCGCGGCGCGACGCCGTGCTGGCGGCGGCGCAGGAGGTGGCGATGCCGATCCTGGTCTCGACCATCACCACGATCGTCGTGTTCCTGCCGGTGCTGTTCCTGACCGGCGTGGCGCGCAACCTGTTCATGCCGCTGGCGCTGACGATCGCGTTCGCGCTGACGATGAGCTTCTTCGTGTCGCGGACGGTGACGCCGCTCCTGAGCCTGTACGCGCTGAAAGGACACCTGGGCGAGGCGGAGCGGGGCGTGCCGGGCGCGATCAGCCGGGCGCTGTCGCGCGTCGACCACGCGTACGCGCGCAGCCTGGGGTGGGTGCTGCGCCACCGCCTCGTGACCGTGTTCGGAATCCTGGCGATCTTCTTCGTGTCGCTGTTCCTGAAGCGCTTCATCGGCACGGAGTTCTTCCCGGACAGCGACGAATCGCAGTTCGCGGTGAACTTCAAGGCCCCGATCGGGACGCGCGTCGAGCGCACCGAGGGGGTCGCTCAGAAGATCGAGGGCGCGGTCAACAAGAACCTGGTCAACAAGAGCGGGCCGATCGCGACGACGATGATCGCGGACGTCGGGCTGCCACTGGGCCGGACCGCGGTGTTCTCGCAGAACACCGGACCGCATTCGAGCAACGTGCTGGTCAACCTGGTGCCGCGCTCGGAGCGAAAGCGCTCTGATGTGCAGGCCGCCGAATCGGTCCGCTCGGCGCTGCGCGACGCGCTGCCGGGGACGCAGGTCTACTTCTTCATCGGCGGGATCGTGAAACGCATCCTGAACTTCGGCGCGCCCGCGCCCATCGACGTCGAGATCGTGGGCCACGACATCGAGGCCGGCGCGGCCTACGCGAAGCAGGTGATGACGCGGCTGCGGCCGCTGGACGACAGGGACGGCAAACCGTGGCTGACCGACCTGCAGATCTCGCGTGAGGAGAACTACCCCGAGCTGAACGTCGTCGTCGACCGGCAGAAGGCCGGAACGCTGGGCCTGTCCGAGCAGCAGGTGGCGCAGACGGTGCTGACCAGCCTGGTGGGCAACACGCAGTTCGCGCCCATCCCGTTCACCGACGAGAAGACCGGCAACGAATACTTCATCAACGTCCGCCTGGACGACGCCTATCGCTCGCACGTCGACGACATGTCCGAGCTGTTCATGCGCACGCCGTCGGGGGGCATGGTGCCGCTGGACACCATCGCGCGCGTCGAACGCGGCAGCGGCCCGGTCGTCATCAACCGCAAGTATCTGCAGCGGATCATCGACGTCACCGCCAACGTCGCGCCGG
>Ga0207683_10003227_pt1 | contig 14225 bp, 18 predicted proteins | sample KBSM73metaG_FD_184333 | JGI IMG/M metagenome (GOLD analysis project Ga0207683, IMG submission 184333) | Miscanthus rhizosphere microbial communities from Kellogg Biological Station, Michigan, USA - KBS M7-3 metaG (SPAdes) (version 2) | ecosystem: Host-associated > Plants > Roots > Rhizosphere >...
CGTCACCACGTGGCTCGTCCACGGCGTCTGGCCTTTGGTTTCGATCAAGGCCGCGGCCGCTTCGGGAACGCAAAGAGTTCAACCATTCTATCTGGCGTTGGCGGGAACGGCGATCGTCCTGCCGCTGATGACGATTTACCTGCTGTACGGGCTGACCGATGCACTTCCCGTGCTGATCACGACGGTCGTGCTGGTCGTGAATTTCGATGCAAGCCGCGGCGCGTTGCAGGGTCTCGCGATGATCCTGGCCAATTGCATCGGCGGTTTCATTGCGGTGGCTGCGCATTCGATGCTGCAGATTGCACCATCGCTGTTCACCCTCGCCGGCATAACGTTTGCCATCGGCGTGGCGTTCGCCCGGCGGATCGAGAAGGGAGGAGCGGGAGGCACGGTCGCGATGATCACGTTCAATCAGGCGATCATCATGCTCAGCCTGGGGCTGATCCCCGGCCCCTCGAACGCCGGCATCTGGGCCTCGCGCGTTCTTCAGTTCGCCATCGCCTACGCATTCGCAGTAGGGATGATGTATCTGCTCCTGCCACGTGCGACAGGATCGGGGCCGGCAAAATCGCAAAAAGAAAGGCGGAGAGTCTCCGCCTGAGGTACGCACGGATGTGACCCTTCGCCCCCGAGGGCGAAGGGTCACTCGGCCGACTACTAGTTGCCCCGTTCGGCCGGCGGTGGCGGTGGCGGTGGCGGCGGTGGCGGCGGCGGGCAAGTCGCCGTCGCATCGATCACGCTACCGTCCGGGCACGTCTGCGTCGCAGGCGGCGGAGGCGGAGGAGGAGGTGGAGGCGGCGGCGGTGGCGGTGCCGCGTGTCCGAAATTGTATTGAGCAGTCAGCAAGAGGCTGTGCGACGTCCACCGGCTGTCGTCCTCAAACGTCAAGGTGCCGGTCGCGCACTCATTGGGCGGAAGCGCATTGCAGACCGTAGGCGGGCTTGCCGTGAAGACGCTGGTCCCATGAGTCTCGCCGGCATGGAAGTAACGGTACTTCAGCCCAATATCGAAATTGTCGCTGACCGGAAAATAGGCCTGCGCGAGCAGCTGCCACGCGAACTTGCCGTTGCTATGGCCGAACTGGTCGACATTTGCATAGCCGAGGCCGGCGCCGATGCCGCCGCCAAAGCCATCCTGGCCTCCGAAATCGAGCCAGCCATTCATCATGATGTCCCAGGCATGGGACGTCTCGTCGATGTTGAACTTGTCGCTGGTCGTGAATGTTCGCCCAGTGGCCGCGTTCACATTGTTGATGAACGTGCTGGTCAAGGTCGAATGCTTGGCATGGCCGCTCTTATAGCCGATCTCGCCTTCGAGCCGCCAAATCCCGAAATCGAACCCGCCGAACATGTCGACATCGACACCGGCTCCATAGTGAAGTGATCCGATGGTGGTCCGGCTAAAGTTTGCCGGCAACGTCGTGCACGTCGCCGGTGGAAGTGCGTTGCAAACCACCGGTCCGGCGAAAGTGGCGGACCCCAGGATATCCTGGCTGTTCGGCCAAACGGCGCCGAGATCCATGCCGATATAGCCGCCACCATCCTTGGCGACGGCCGGCGTTGCAACGATCAGCAGCGCCGTCGTTGCGAAGAGAGATTTACGCATTTCAATCTCCTGTTGAGCATCATCAGCCGCTTGGAGCCGACACTTTGAGGACTCGGGACGGCTTCTAGCCAGGAAAGCATCGACTGGCGGTCCGGACCGGAAAATCGGGGTTAATCCCGATCAGTGGCTGACTAGGGCTAAGATCAACGAGAAGTGTTGCTGCGACGCAACAGTCGGCCAGCCAGAACCAAGCCAACAGCCGGCGCGCCCATAAAGGCTAACATTGGCGTGCCAACTTGCCTGATTTCGGACGGGATCTACCCTGTAAAAGGGGCGCGGGTTTACCCGTCAGGCGGTCTCCATATTGTCCCGGATCCCAATTATCCACAGGCTAAACTACGAAAACTAAATGACATAAGCCTCAAATTGACCTAAGTAAGTCGAGCGACAATGCCGTCGATGCTCGGTAACGCGAAATGCGTTGGCAGCAACGGAAGGGATCGCACCGTGAAGGAGCAGGGCCTCTTTTTTGAAGAACGGCATCGCGGGGGGCGGCAGGGCCGTCGCGCGGAAGTTGGGCAGGCTCGCACCGACGGTTTCGATTTCACTCACGCCAATTTGCCGGGGAATTCGCTCTTCCAAACCTTGGACGAGTCCGACGTCATTCAGCTCACGCGCGACGAATTCTTCGAAGGCCTGCTGAAGCTACGCGACGATGAGCGCGACCGGGTCGGCCATGAACTTCACGACTCGGCCGGACAGCTCCTGCTCTATTTGCAGCTTAGCGTGGCTCGCCTGAAGTTGATCGAAGCCGCCGAGCAGCATTCGGAGCTGATTGAGGAGATCCAGAGCACAGCGCGGCAAATTTCCGCTGAGATTCGTTCGCTGGCGTTCATCAATCACCCGGTTCGGATGCCGACGGACGGCTTGTCTTCAGCAGTTGAGTCGCTGCTCGCGGGATTTGGCAAACGAACGGGTTACGACGTGAGCTTCAGCACCGATGGCGACGTAACAAAAGCGGACGCTACAACCTCGCTGGCTTTGTTGCGCGTGGCCCAGGAGGCCCTCGTCAATATTCATCGACATGCCCGTGCTTCCACGGTGAGCATGAGCTTGTCGGCCGGTGACGATCTCGTCGAGCTCGCCATTCGCGACGATGGCATAGGGATGCCCACCGATGACGAAATGTCGCATAAGGGTGGCGTGGGGGTCGAGGGGATGCGCTTCCGTGTCGAACAGCTGGGCGGCGAATTCCGGATAGGAAATATTGCGCACGGCACCGAGATCGTCGCCCAAATGCCGTTAAGAGCACCGGCTCGGGGCTAGTTGCCTAGGCTTGGACGAGCTGGTTTCTGACGGCGTATCGGACGAGGTCGGCAGTCGTCCTCAGCTTTAGCTTACGCATTGCGCTCGCCCGATGAGTCTCGACGGTCTTGATGCTAATGTTCAACCGCGCCGCGATTTCCTTATTTATTCGGCCCTCCGCGACCTGCTGCACAACTTCGCGCTCCCGGTGCGTCAGGCTGCTCGCGACTTTCTGAGGCTTGCTGTCGAGGAACTGGTCGAGGAGTGCATCGGAGATGGCTCCAGAGAAATAGGAACGGTGAATTGAGAGCGCATCGAGCGCGGCAGTTAGATGCTGCTCAGCGTCCGACTTCAGCACGAGCCCCCTTACACCGGCACGCAGAACATCCATGATGATCTCCTCACGATCGTGCATCGTGTAGAGAAGGATTTCGATCCGCGGGAATTCGCGCTTCAACGCGTGCGACAGGTCGAGACCGTTCAGCTGCGGGATTGAATAATCCAGGATCGCGATATCTGGTCGCGTCTCTCTGGCAAGTGCAAGCGCTGTCCGCCCATCGGCCGCCTCGGCGACGACCTGGTAATAGGGCTTTGTTTCAAGAAGCTGACGCACGCCGCGACGAACGGCGTCGTGGTCATCGACGACCAAGATCCGTTTGATGGGACTCGTCATGCTTCGCTCACCCGCTGCAAGTCGACCTTACGCAAATGCAAGAGCCCCCACCCTGAAGTTTTGCCGATCTTCGCCCACCTGAGCAACCCTCGTTCCGCCTGTGAGTCTCCCGTCGTACGGTCAGAAACGGGCGTTCCAATCAGGGTAAACCCATGCGACCCCCAATCACGACCCTTTCATGGCTGGAATGAAATGCGGGTAGGCTGCAGGCATCCGCGACGTTCAACGCTCCAGCCAAGTGCTGGAAGTCGAAAAGCCCTGGGAAGTGGGCCCCAACTGCCTGCCGAGGTCAGCAACCGCACAATCCCAAACTAGGGATTAGCCGGATGAAAGGTCGGCCGACCGCGGCCTAGGCCTTCCTGGATTACTAGAATTAACCCGGGAGACTTTTCCATGCGTACCCGAATCGGTGAGGCGCTAACCGCCAGTTTGATCCTGGCGATCATTCCGGCCCAAAGCGCCATTGCGCAGTTGCGCTCAAGCACCACTGCAATGCGCTCGGCGATGAGCAGCGGAGTCTCGAAGGCGGGTGTTGTCGAGCCAGCCGCGATCGCGGCGCTGAAAAAGATGAGCGCGTATTTGTCGAGCGCCAGTACCCTGCAGATTACTTCGCAGGGCAGTCTCGACGTAGTGACCAATGACGGCCAGCGTCTCCAGCTCGACGGAACGACCGATTACAAGATTCGTCGGCCCGGCTTCGTCATCGACTATAAGAGCGACATCAAGGACCGTCGCTTCATTTACGACGGCAAGACCTTCACCATCTATTCGCCGAAGCTCGGCTTCTACGCGAGCGCGCCGGCTCCCGCGACGAACCGCGAGGCGCTCGACGTGATCTACAAGAAATATGGAATTGCCCTGCCGCTGGAGGATCTGTTCCGGTGGGGTGATGGGGCGAGTGCCGATCGTCTCGCGGCCATGAAGTCCGCATATCTCGCGGGCACTGCGACCCTCGATGGCGTCGAAACCGATCATTACGCCTATCGCGAAGCGGATGTGGATTGGGAGGTCTGGATCCAACAAGGCGACCAGCCAGTCCCGCGCAAGCTCGTCATTGTCGATCGCACCGATGCCTCGCGGCCGACCTTCATCGCCCGCCTCGACTGGAAGGTGAATCCGACCTTCTCTGACTCGGACTTCGCCTTCGTTCCGGATGGCGATGCCAAGCGCATAGAGCTCGCAACCTTCAAGGGAGTGGGGAAGTAACATGCACAGCAAGACATTCAACGCCGCAATGCTCGGCGCATTCCTGAGCCTGGCGGCATTCACGGTCCAGGAAGCCGATGCACGCGGCGGCGGACGCGGCGGCGGCGGCGGCGGTCGCGGTGGCGGCGGCGGAATGAGCCGCGGCGGTGGTGGCGGCGGAATGAGCCGTGGCGGCGGCGGCGGTTACCGTGGCGGCGCATCGAGCAGCATGAGCCGCGGCGGTGGAATGAGCCGCGGCGGCGGCTATGGCGGGTCCGGATTTAGCAGGGGCGGCAGCTACAGCCGGCCTGCCGGCGGCGGATACAGCCGGCCAAGCACCGGCGCCATTGGCGGCAGGGGCGGTTACGGCGGGGCTGGACGCCCTGGCGGCGTCGGCGGTGTTGGCGGCGTCGGTGGCGCAGGGCGCCCCGGCGGAGTCGGCGGAGTCGGTGGCGCGGGGCGCCCCGGTGGCGTCGGCGGAGTTGGTGGTGTCGGCGGCGTTGGCGGAGTTGGTGGTGTCGGCGGCGTTGGTGGTGTCGGCGGCGCTCGGCCCGGCGGCGGCAACAGGGTCAACAATGGCAACATCAACGTTGGCAACAGCGTTAACGTCGGCAACGGCTATGGCGGCGGTTACGGCTATGGCGGCTGGAATGGCTGGGGCGACTATCCGATCGGTGCAGGCATCGCGATCGGCGCCGTCGCTGGATTGGCTGCAGCGGCCTACGGCAGCGCCTATTATGCACTCCCGGCGTCCGGCTGCTCCCCTTACCCATACTCCAGCTACACTTATTATTCGTGCGGCGGCGCCTGGTATCAGCCTCAGTATGAAGGCGACACGGTCGTCTATGTGACGGTTCCCGACCCGACCACGTCCACCACGACGACGACGGTCCACCAGTAGCCGACCTCGACACTCGCCTTAGGGGCACGATATGGATGCGAACAGCGCACCGCTGATGCCAACCGAGGCAACCGAGGCACTTGGGTCCTCCGACCGGCAACGCACGTTCGCGCGCTATTTCACCGGCGCGCTGATCGACCTCGTCATCCTCGGCCTGTTCAACGAGTATTCGGACAAGGTCCATGTGTACGACTTCACGACGCTCGTCCTCGCTTCGATCCTGCTCCAGTTCCTTCTCAAGTGGACGATCATCGCCGAGCATTATGTCCTCGGCTTCTTTAGCGGCAGAAGCGGCTTCGCCTGGAAATCGCTCAAGATCTTCGTCGCGTGGCTAATCCTGTTCGGGTCGAAGTTCGTGATCCTCGAGGCGCTGTCGCTGGCGTTCGGAAACCTCGTCCAGTTCCACGGCATCTTCCATGGCATCGTGTGGCTGATCATCGTGGTGGTGGTGATGGTCGTCGTCGAAGAGTTGGTCGTTCGCTTCTATCGCAAGCTCGCCTGATCCGGACTGTACACCCCCTTTTTACAGTATCACTCCGGGCGGGTTTTCCCTGATGGCACTGAGCGAGGCCGAACCCCTAATCGGTTGGCGGGATTTTCCCGCCGAGCTGTTGGAGGACAAGATGCGAGATCGCTTGATGGGGTTATTGATTGCCGGCGCCGTAAGCCTCACTGCCGCGCCAGCCTTGGCCCAGACCCAGGAGGTCCAAGGCATCGTCGTCACCAACCAGAATCACCGCTTGACCTTGAAGACGCCCCAGGGTGACCAGACGATTGCAATTGCCCCGAATGTGCGTGTCCGCTCCATCTCCGGAGCGTTCAGCGGAAACAAGGAAACCGTGCCTCTTACCGCCGTCATCCCGGGCCTGCCTGTGGTGGTCCAGGTTGAGAGCTCGGCCGGCGGGCTCGTCGCAAGCGAAATCGATTATAAGGCGAAGGATTACAAAACGGCAGCGCAGATCCAGGCTGGAGTCCAGGAGACAGCGCGCCGTGAGGCGGAGTTGCGCAGCGCCTATTCGAAGATGGGCGACTGGGATGTTCGCGCAGAGAAGGTCATCTATTTCAAGGTGGGCAGCGCGGCCCTTTCCTCCGACGCAAGACGCGATCTGCTGACACTTGCGAACACGGCCAAGACCCATAAGGGCTACGTTGTCTCGGTGCTGGGCTATGCCGACCCCACCGGCAATGCCGCAGCCAACGAGCGCTTAAGCAATCGCCGCGCACAGGCGGTCATCAATTTCCTCAAGCAGAGCGGTCATCTTCTGCCCGGCCGTGTACTGTCCGCCTCCGCCATGGGAGAGATGAAGATCCCGATCGATAAGCCCGATTCAGCTTCCTACGCGAATGCTCGTCGAGTGATGGTTCGCGTGCTTACCAGCGCTGCCCATCTTAATGCGCATTAGACCTCGTCAATAGCGCGCTTGACGGATTGGCCGGTCTTTCACCGACCTCTGCGAAGGATTGACCGAAATTCGAGGGTTCCGAAAATTCAACCCGATCATCCTTGGCTTGCTGCACATCAGCAGCAGGGAGATGATTTTATGGAAAGCCGGAAGCTTCTTTGCATGGGCGCAGCGGCTTTTGTCAGTTCACTGCTCGTCATTAGCACAGCCGCGCTCGCTGATCCGCAAGAGCCATTTACGGTGCAAGGCCGAGTAATCGATCCGGATCTTCAGCGCGTTGTCCCGTACAGCGATTTGAACCTCGCTGAGGCTCCGGGGCGGAAGACGCTGCTGCGTCGTGTCGGATTCGCAGTGAGGAGTATATGTCAGGACCAGGCGTATGCAGTTACGAGCCTCGATTACCAGGTCCAGGAACGCTCATGTTCGGCGGCGGCCTGGGATAGCGCAAATCCGCAAATCACAGACGCGTTCGAACGAGCCCGGCTGGGTGGGTCCCTAACGACTGCTGCGCTAACGATCACGTCCGTTCGATGATCGGACGCCCCACGGAGGCATTAGCTTAAGTCGAGATGCCTTTCGATCAGGCGAGTAGAAGCGGCCCGGTTCGCCGGGCCGCTTTTTCTGTCGCCAGGCGAGGGTTCGGGGTGGCTACGAAGAACCCCCTCTCGAAAACCGGGAAAGCCGCCAATTCGAACCTCAGACGTCTCAAGCCAAAGCATAAGCAGCGGCTGGGCAATTCCAAATTGGGCTTATGCCCGCTTTCCTGTGACCGAGTGGCCAAGGTGGATTATAATGAAGCAGGCGAAGGGAAGCAGCGGCGAGCTCCGGACGATCTTGTGCGTCGAGTTTGACCGACGTGCCACGCCTTCCGAGGTATCTGCATTAAAGCGCGCTTTGCGCGAGTCCCCTAACTGCATCCATTCAATCGAGGTAACCGGAGGTTTCGACCTGATCGCGGAGTTCGCCGCGACCGGGATTGGCGGGTACAAGACTTGGTTGGCGGAACTTGCGGAGCCGTTTGCCCGGGTGGTGAACCGGTACGAAGTCAGCTTCGTCTTTGGACGCGCACCTAAACGCTTCATTGACGAGGATGCGGTCTGGGTTCCCGAAAACGGTGGCTTCACGCGCATCGATAGCAAACTCATCGACAAGGTGGTTGCCGAAGGGGATTACGTAAGAATTCACTCTCAGGATCAAAGCTGGATGCTCCATGAAACGATGAAGTCGGTCTTTCGACGGCTGCCCGCGACCGATTTCATACGGGTCCACCGTTCGACGATCGTCCGGTTTCCATTCATCAGCCGTGTGGTTCGAGAGGACGGCCACTGGGTGGCCCATTTGCTCGACGGCACGAAGACACCGGTGGCACGCAGTCATGTGCTCGAGACACTTGAAGTCGTAAGATCGCGCGGCCGCAGCTTCGAGGACCCAGACACACAGACGAGATCCGCGCCCATCAAGGTCGCCCAAATAGAGGCTAGATCAGCAATGCGCTGAGTGAGCTGGTGGCGCCGGATCTAGACCCTCCGGATCCAGCCCTGAGAATGGACGACGGCAATACCGTATTTTCGGATTGTGACTCGTATGCGAACCAGAGAGTCACTTTGCGGGATGAGCCATTGTTCCACTTTGAGATCATCCGCGAGGGCAAAGCGGAACAGGTAATTATCTCCCCTCTTCTCGATGCTTACAGGCCCACTTGCCTCGGACATGGTGCCGTCGAACTGACCAGGCGCCACCTCCCGGATGTGCCAGTAACGGTCGAACTTGCGACGTCCCACTTCATTGACATGCTGGACGAGCACGAGCTCCCGATCGTTCACGATGCGACCGCGGCCTGATGATCTCGTAAGGTAAGGCCTTTGCGCAATGACCCTGGTGGTGCTCACCATCAGGGTGTCGCCCTCGAAAAAGCGTAGCGGATCGGTGGCCTTGCGTTCGGCTGGTGCCGCCAACGTTGACATACTGATGATCAGCAAAGCCGTAGCAAATCGTCGGGAGCCTCCGTGGTTCACCGAGGCCGGGTCGCTGAACCAAGCGCCCTCGGCTCCGAGTAGCTACGGTGTTCGCGACGAAACGACAGTCGCATTCGGGGGTGCTGGGAACCGTCGCAGAACAGGTCGTCGTGCCGGCTCCGGGCAGCCATTAGTCGTGTATGCAAACCAGCTGACGCAACAGACAAGCGACATTGTCCTGTCACACTCGAGGGCGACAAGGATGGCAACTGCGGCATCCCTACCGTTGCCCCACGGCGCCGGGTTACTCCGGAGAGGGTCATCATTAGTTCCCGCTGGTGCGCATCAGTAAACATGCGGGGGCATTTTCCATGCTTCAAACGGTCCGGCCATCGGGGTTTCCCCCGAACTCCGGCACGAAATGGTTTCAACGCGTCGCGGACCCGCCTTTGATCTGAGCGACGAATGAAGCAGCTTCATCGAATATCGCACCGATAAACGACCGTTGCACAGCGACCGGCGAACGTGGCGCGACTGTCTCACATTTGAGTGCCAGTGCAGTCGGGCAATCGAATGATTGGAGCGATCGGGCAATGGATCAGGAAAGCGACCTCGTTTATCTCGATCGGCGCGCTTCCGAGGAGCGGCGGGCGGCCGTAAGCAGCGACACTCGGGTGGTCCGCGACGTGCATCTTGAGTTTGCGTCCGCCTATGAGTTTCGCCTTCATCTACTGCGGCAGATGGTCGAACGTGGGGCGGCCAAAAAACGACCTACGATCGTCCGGCCGGCGACGGCGGAAGGTGAGTCGGCGAACAATAGGTCGGGCGACGACCTAATCCAGCATCAAGTACCACTCATGTTGGGAGGATAGGATGGACGCCTATAGGCTTTATTCTGTCGACCGAACGGGCAAGATCGTGTCCGTTCGGAGGCTCGACGCTGAATGCGACGAGGAAGCGGTTCTATTCGCCAGCGCCTTGCACAGAGACGCCGATTGCGAACTCTGGAAGGGCAATACATTCGTGGCCGCAATTCCGTCCTTTGCCGAACCCATGCCTGCACGACCCGTGCTGTAATCGACGGAGTTGTTCGCGGCCTGGACAAAATAAACGGCTAACAAGAATCCCGCCCATCCTGCTCGGGTTTTCACCGATAGGACTCTCCCCCGGCAACAGCCAATCACGTTGACTTGGACAAGGAGAAACGATGATGCGCAGCACGATCGCGGGCCGGAGAGCTCTGATGGCAGGCCTCATGTTGGCCGGGACCGCGGCCCTGTCCGGATGCGCAACGGAAGACTATGTCGACAAGCACATTGCGGCGGTGAACGCGCGGATCGACCAGACTGACAGCCGGCTGGGAGCTCTCGAGGGCCGCGTCAACGACGTCAGCCAGAGGGCCGATGCCGCAGCTGCAGCCGCCCAGGCGGCTAACTCGGCCGCCCAGGCGGCTGGCACCACTGCGCAGAGTGCGGCGGCTGACGCCCAGCGTGCCAACGCCGCCATCGACGACATGAAGCCGGCGCTTGCTCATCTCGAGATGCATCACAAGTACAAGACGTGGAGGGACGTGCATCCGATCCACAAGAAGAAGATGGCCGCCAAGCGTAAATCGTCGATGAGGTCGAAGAAGAAGTGATGCAAATGCACTTTCCGGCGTCGATCGTGGCGAGGCTTCGACGCGTTGGGCCGCAACGCGTCGACGTGCGCGGAAAGCAGCGAAAGACTCAGTCAAATCCTGGCCTGCGCAACTCCCTTCAGGGTCTCGCGCAGCGGGCGCGCCAATCGTTTGTGTCAGCTCGGCAACTCACTGCGGGCAAGCGTGGGCCCTAACTCGAGCGCATGAATATAGAATGGATTATGCAAGGGGCATTTACTGAGGCCAGCGTAGCCGAGTTACGCTGGCTTCGTATTGCTGCCGAGCGGTCCGCTGAGCGCCCTACGGTGGCATCTGCTTGCAGGGGCCGGACTGAATTCCTGGAGGCCGGATATTCGGCCTGAGACAGTAATTCCGGTACCGTGTCTAATGGGACACCCCAATGTCAGTGCACCCGAATGGGTGAGAAGCTCCCGGGAAGGATCCTTGCCTTCCCAGGAGCAACCCTCGAATGGCATCTGCGCACCGGTACGATCGCAAGGTCCGCATCACACTTGGCCTCCTCGCCGTTCTGTTTATCGCCCCGCCGGCTGTCGCACTGCGCGGCTGCGTATCGCATGTGGAGGGAAGCAATATTGTGACGCCGCCACACGCGGCTGGATACGATCAACTCATCGAACTCAGAAACGGGGCAACGTTGTTACTTGATCGAGGGGCGATCAACTCCAAGGTCGCTGACTGGCTCAAGCTCGGCACCGACGACCACACGGCCTTCGAAATCCCGGACGTGAACTTCGACCCGGGTTCGGCCAACCCTTCGATCAGGGGCCAGCGTGCAATCACGCAACTCGGAGAGATATTGAAGGCCGACCGCCAGTTGCACCTTCAGCTTATTGTCCGGCGCGGCGCCACTGAAGATGAACCCGCAGCGAGCCTCGAGAGGCTGCGCGCGGAACGGGTCAAGGCGGAACTGCGGCGCCAAGGCGTGCCATCGGAACGGATTGACGCCGCCAAGCAGCGCGACGTCGGTTCAGCTGGCCGCGGGATCGATCATGCAGAAGATCCCAGCTTGTTCATTCTACTTTCCAGGTAGTTCGGCTGACGCCAACGCGGTCTACCGTGACTTTTCGCTCCGCAATGCTCGTCCCCGCCAGCCCGAAGCGGGTTCATGCCTTACCTCATCGATCTCGAGCTCGAGGGCACGGAGCTTACGCTTGAGCAGGGCTAGTATTTGGTATGGGTCCGGCTTGCCGTTTTCGATCAGGTTGATCTGAATGAGCAGGTCGACGCGCTTGTCCAACAACGGTTCGAGCAAGCGCTCGTCAGGTGCAATGAACATCGATCTCGCCTAGGCCTAAGTAATGGCGCACGCGCTCAGCGCGCCTTTGACTCACGAAACAGCGCAATGCTGAGGCCGATGCACACCACGAACACCAGGTAGCTGGATACATGGCCGATATGATGGCTGCCGAGCGTGATCTCGTACCCGAACATCAGCCGATAAAAGCCGCCGAGGCCGATCACCAGGAAGAAGACGGCTGCGAGAAACATCCACGCGCTTCGACCGAACATGAATCCCTCCCGGTTTGAGCGCGGCCCGCTCGTCGGATCTTACCCTGACATGAGAGCGGTGCGGCTGAACGGGATCAGTCGCACCACCCTCGCAATGGCCGTGCCTTTCGGCCACGCGCTCGCGTTAAGCTTCCGCAAGCGTTCCCTTAATCGGGTTATTTCCCGAGTTTTCTCACAGATGATCCGATGGACTGATGCATAGCGGCTCGGGACGACTGATCGCCCCGAGCCGCTTGCTGTCGCCAGGAGGGGGACATCCGGCGAGACCTTCTGATATCTGTCGCCTACCGAGCAGTGCATCGGCAAATACCCCGATGCTCGAACGTTGCCTCGAAAGTTCGAATTCAGTGAATTGGAATGGCGGGAAGGGCCATCTCCTCCCGTTCGTCGCTCGGAGCTTCGAGGATCGAATCCCAGCCGTGGACTTTGCTTGGACCAGCCCAGAGCTCCATCGGGCGGCTGTGGCGTAACCCCTCCGATATCCACACGGCGGTTTCATCGTTCTTGGCGACGAATTCGCGGCGCTCGACGATGCGACCGTCGAAGGGGTTGAGAATGTACAGTTGGTATGAACTCACAGATCCCGCCATCGACCCTGCATTGGCCTTCCATGATTGAAAATGCCCGGCGAGCTCTGATCTGCGCAAGCTGCTGCCTGTGCCTAGGGGCAAGCACCGGTGAAGAGGCCGGTCATCCCTCAGAGTCTGAAAACTAATTCCTGGTGGCGAGGTCTGCCTCGAGTAATTCGCTCAGCCGGAGGCCGCGTTCGGCCGCCGTCTTCGCTTTCCACAAGGCGGCCAGCAGGTCCGAGTCCGGGTCATCGATCAGTTGGATCTGCTCCGAGAGCGTCGAAACCAGCAGTTCGAAGTCCTGACGGACCAGCCCAACGACTTCGCTGGAAGTTCTGTGGTCTCGAAAATCGTGGCCCATCTGGGAACTGCCTGACACCGGGCAAGAACCAGTTCTTGCAGCGCCTGACAGGCTAGCGGTTCCACGCATTGCGATACTTACGAAATCGCGACACTCTTTTTGCAATTCGTGACATTCGCCGGGATCTCAGGAATCCCGATCCTGCTCGCGGCCGCGGTTTCTCTTTCGCCAGACAGAAGGAGGCTCGCCATATTCGCACGCGAACCAGCGACCAAAGGCGCCGGTACTCGAGTAACCCAGCATGTCCGCAATCAGCCCGACAGGTTGCATACTGGCCAAGAGAAACCGCTCGGCAAGATCACGGCGGGTGAAGTTCAGAAGCGTCTCGAACGAGCTACCCTCCATCGCGAGCCGTCGCTGGAGCGTCCTTGCATTCATTCCGAGGTTTGCCGCCACCGTCGACAATTTCGTCGCGCCGTTCCCCAGCAGCAGCGAGATAGCGCGGCGCGTTGCGTCGCTGACCGGCGCATATTCGCCTCTTAGAGGCATGAGTTCGAGCAACCGGCGAGCGTGCTCGGCCATCATCGGATCTGCCTGCGGAACGGGCGCACTCAAGGAATCGGTCGTGCATGAAAAGCCGCTAAATTTGCTGTCGAATTCCATGTGGACTGGGAAGTACCGCCTGAACGTAGGGAGGTCGGCCGGCGGTGGATGCCGGAAGTGAACGGTTTCGGGGACCCACGACCCACCAAGCGCCTCGGTGAGAATTCGGAATCCGACGCTCATCGCAAGATCGATGACCTGTGTCGTCTCGAGCCCTGGCGCGATGACCCAGCAAAATACGCTCGAGTCCTTTCCGCGTATGCACTCGAGAGAAACGACGTCGTTCATCAGACGCCGATACTCGTTCAACGTATCGAGTACCTCGTCGATCGTGCCCAGATGCTGGAGCAAGAGGCTGATCGGTCCCAAGCTGGCAAAGGATCGCGTCTCCGCCATCAAGAGCGCGAATGAGTCGCAATGCGACTGAGCGGCTGCCGCCTCTATCAGTTCGATAATCGGACGCGCTGCGTGGCGGTTTTCCCCATCGTCCAGGAACCGCGCACTGATGTTCGCCTGCCGAAGCAGTTCGAATGGGTCGAGGCCGACGAAATAGGAAACTTCAATGAATCCGGTCAGGGCAGCTGCTCGAACTTCGTGCACCGGCGGACCCCGACAG
>Ga0207683_10003228_pt1 | contig 14224 bp, 11 predicted proteins | sample KBSM73metaG_FD_184333 | JGI IMG/M metagenome (GOLD analysis project Ga0207683, IMG submission 184333) | Miscanthus rhizosphere microbial communities from Kellogg Biological Station, Michigan, USA - KBS M7-3 metaG (SPAdes) (version 2) | ecosystem: Host-associated > Plants > Roots > Rhizosphere >...
TCGCGCCGGCGATCTGCAGAAAATTGATTTCACCGGCAATCAAAGCGTTCATCCCCTCAACGCCGCTGGGAGTCGCAATGACTTCTACTTCCAACCCGTGTTTCTTGAAAATTCCCGCTTCGCGTGCGAGCCAAGGCACGGCCATCGATCCCGACAACGAGGTGATGGCAACGCGCAGTTTGCGCACCGGTGCCGCATCCCCAGCCCCGTATGCTCGCGGGACAACACAGCACAAAGCTAAGCCGCACATGAAACCGATCAGCTCAAAACGGATTTGTTTCATAAGTCCCTTTCGCTTGTAGTGTACGCAGTGCATAACTCACCCAATTTTGTCTTCTCGAGCGGCGAAGTCTGTGAAAACCCGGCGTTCGTCCTTCGACTTTGCTCAGGATGAACGAAACAGCTAAACCCGCTCGTTTGAGCATGTCGAAGCATGAGCGGACTTTTTACTTAGCGGCTGCGCAGTATCTAACATGCTGAGCAGATCGATGCGGAGAGAAACTATTTCCGTACCTTGTCAATAAATCCGCTCTTCTTGATTTCTTCGAGGATATTCGGTTCAAAAACCCTGAGCGTTTCCGGGGTTTGTCCTTTGGCTTTAGGATTTGTCTTCGCTAACTGCCGGATGACCAACTCGACGCCCCTGCGATCGGGCATGCTCAGCAAGTCTTCCGCATGCTTGCCAAGAAAGTAATCGTAGCCGATACCGTAAACCTCATCATCGGCGCGAATGTACTTTTTTATGGTCCGTACGGTCATGGCTTTATCTCTCTGGGCGAGAAACATCCCTTCGATCATGCCCTTGACGAAATTCGTCGCCTTGTCGCGGTTCGCGTCTAAATAACTGCGCTTGATCATAAGGCAGCTTTGCGGATAAGGCATGCCGGCTTCTGCCATGTCGAGCAGCAGGTTCATTTTGTACCTGTTGAGCGCCATCGTGGCGATCGGCTCGGTAAAAAGTGAGGCTTCTGTGGAGCCGTTGCTTAAAGCCGTCAGGCGATTGGCGCTGGCACCGAGTTGAATTACAGTCACCTGCTTGGGATCAAGCGCAAATTTCTCCAAGCTCGCCTGCACCGCAAAATCCGTTGCTGAACCGAATTGGCTGATGGAAATGCGTTTGCCTTTGAGCTCCTGCATGTTTTTGATCTCGGGACGAGATACGAGTTTGAACGCAAAAAGGTTGAAACCGCCGGTAATCATCGCGATATCCGCGCCTTGTAAGTCGGCGGTGACCGCCAGGGCGCCCGTGGAAAAGAGAAATTGGCTATCGTTGGATAAGAGCGTCTGCACTCCCAGTGTGCCACTGTTCATGGTGAGGTATTCCACTTCCAAGCCATATTTCTTGAACAGCCCTTCATGATTCGCCACCCAAATGATTGCATGCAACGGAGTAATGCCGCCGCCACTGACGCGCACCTTATCCAGTCCCTGGACAGCGGCGGGAACAAGCAGAAATGCCGCAAGCAGCGCACTCAGAAATTTTTTCTGCAGATTCATGGCTACTCGTATCCCGTTGAGCGCATCCGCTGCATAACCCGCATGGGATGACAAACTGCTGCCACGCCTAACGCGCTCGCCTTCAGCGATTGGCTTTAACTCATCTGCGAAAAACTGTCTACAGCGTGCCATTTGACTTGCCGCTTGAGTTCCACCTAAATTCGACGCACCGCCACGGAGGGATTATGACGACTCAGACGATTACGCTCGCCTGCCGCGACTACGACCATACGCGCCCTCTGGCGGACGGCAGGATCAAAATCGATGGTGTCGACCTCAAATTTGTCAATATCTCTCCGCCGTCGCAGATCTTTTTACGGATGCTTCACGATGAAGAATTCGCCGCCTCGGAAATGTCGCTGTCCAATTACATGATTGCGCTGGGCAAAAACGATCGGCGCTTCATCGCGATTCCGGTCTTTCCATCGCGCGTGTTTCGCCAGGCGTATATCTGGATCAATACCCGGTCAGGCATTCAGAGGCCGCAAGACCTGAAGGGCAAAAGAATCGGCATCGCCGATTATTCCATGACGGCGCTGCTCTTCGTGCGCGGTTTCTTGCAGCATCAATACGGCGTCATGCCCCAAGACGTTCATTGGTTTCGCCGTCGCTCGGAGCACGTCTCGATCGAAATTCCCGCGGGCGTACGGCTCGATAATATCAGCAAAAACCAGAGCCTCGACGATTTGCTCGAGGCGGGCGACCTGGATGCTGTTGCGTTGACCTCTCCTCCGCGCGGCTTTCTTAAGGGAGTGCCAGAAATCAAGCGACTATTTGCCAATGCTCGTGCCGTCGAAGCCGAATACTATCGGCAGACCAAAATTTTTCCGATCATGCATATGGTCGTGATCCGGCGCGCCGTCTACGAAAAAAATCCCGGCCTGGCTGTCCGTCTCACCGAGGCATTCGAAACCGCAAAGCATTTGTCCTTCGAAGGCTATGCCGAAGGATTGTCCTGTTTACCTTGGGTACATTTAGATCTGGAATATGCTCGAGAAGTTCTCGGCGCCGATTTTTATCCGTACGGTGTCAGCAAAAATCTAGCGACGTTAGAAGCCGCGACGTTGTATTCAAATGAACAGGGTCTGACTCAAAGAAAATTTGCCGTAAACGAATTGTTTGCCCCGGAGACTTTAAAGCTCTTCGCTTAAAGGCAGTCGCGTTACTTGGTAAGGGACCTTGAAATCGGCGGGATCGGCTAATGACCGAAAACCGATTTGAGCAAGCTCTCACTTAATGCAAGCGCAGCCACTCGCGGCGTAAAAAAAGGCCCGTGCCACGGCGGCACAGGCCTTCATTAGCCACTGAAAGATTCTATTTGAAGGTCAGGAAGTTGGTTTGGTCTGCGCGGCGACAAATCTTGCGCGGCGATTCTTTGCCCAGCAGTCTTCCGTGTGCTCCCTACATACCGGAATTTCTTCGCCATAGCTGATGGTCGACAGCCGATTGGCTGCAACCCCTAACGTCGCCAGATAATCCATCGCGGCTTGAGCGCGTTTTGCACCGAGCGCCATGTTGTAATCCGCCGCGCCGCGCTCATCACAATGCCCCTCGATCTGCACTCGCACTGCAGGATTTCCCTTGAGCCAGTCGGCATTCTCTTTCAGGATTGCGCGTGCTGATTGAGAAAGATCGGCACTATCAAAATTGAAGTTGATGTCCTTCATAGGCCCGCCGCCTGCTGCCTCGCCCCTTTGCAACGCATCTAGACTGGAGCCTGGCGTCGCTTCGGACTTTGCCACTGAGCTTTTGGCCGCGGCCGTCCCTGAACTTCCGCTTGCAGCATTAGCATTTTCCACGGTCCATTTTGGCGGAGGCGGATTCGCCGGATTGCCGCAAGCGAACAAGCCGACAACCGCCAATACGCCGAACCCATAGCTCAGTAACTGCTTCTGCTTCCTCATCAATCAATTCCGCCTTTCCCGTCCGTAACGGACTGATTTTGGTCGCTGATTGTGAAGCATCGCAATGAAGCTGTCAACTATTAAGTAAAATAATATTTTATTTTAACCATCCGATACCGTGGTTTACCAGAAAATCACAAAAATTACTGTGATTGCAAACCGCTAGGCTGGCGAGTTAACCGTACACCGTAAAGCTTGTCTTCCTCGACATTTAATTGATGCCAGTGCTCTCCACCGTCCGAGGTGGCATAGATTGCGCCATCGGTATAGCCAACGCAAAGTGAATCGCTATCTAAGGGGCTAGCAGCAAAGCCACAGGTCATATGGGCATTTCCCGCCGGCAAGCCATTCCGTAAGAATGCCCAGCTAGCACCAGCGTCAATACTGCGTAAAATCTGCGTTCGTGCTCCGCCTGTTTCCCGAGAGGTATCGCGGCTAAAGCGGATCGTGTTGTACGGGCCGGCTCGGACTGTGCGATAACCTGTCCAGGAAGTCGGCCCATTTTCTGCCGCGCCGACGTAGAGGCGATCAGGGACCGCTGGATGAATCGCAATTGGAATTGCATAAGCTCGGCCCATACCATAGTCGAGCTTGGTCCAAAATTTCCCACCATCATCGGATCGATACGTGCCGATGCCCGTGCTGGTATAGAGGGTTTCAAGCCGCGTCGGATGGCGTGTGACCCAGTGCACATCGCGATACACCCGGCCCTCCTCGTGCTTGCCCATTTCATAAGGCAAAATTCCGGCTGGATCGTTATATTCTGGGTATGCGGCCGTGCTTGTGGGACCGCTGATGTCCTCCCAACTTTCACCGCGATCGCGGCTCCGCGCGACGCCTCCTTCTTCGACGCCGACGAGAATCTCATCCGGAACTCGGGAGTCCAGTGTGATACAGCGCACGTGCGCCGTGTGCGGCGGTGGCGGAAACGTCCACTTTGAGTAATCCGGCAAGCGGCGAAAGCCCGCAAGCTCGCGAAACGATCGACCACCGTTTTCGCTAACAAATAGGGCAGCGGGAAGTGTCCCTACGTAAAGCTCATTAGGCCGGGTTGGGTGAACTGCCATGGTCCAGATGTCACGATAGTCCAGGCCGCCGGACGGGAGCCATTTCCAACTTTCGCCGCCGTCCTCACTGATGTGAATTTCCGTCAGAGTCGCGACGTAAAGACGGTTGCGCTGGAATGGATCAGGCGCAAGTTCGCGCACCGTTTCTCCGTTGAGCGCACGGTTGAGTACATCCACCCGCTCCGAGTTACCGTCCCAGCGACAACGCACCAGGCCGTCGGCTTTCAATAGAAATAAATTTAATTCTCCATTGCTCATCGGCATAAAAACCCCGTACTAGAAATTGCCCTTGCCACGCTCAGAAGAAATCCATAGGTTAAACGACGCTGGATCGTCAAGTCGATGGCGCCCGATATGAATATGCTACCTTGAACTTTGAACGGATAGTGCGAAAGACAAAACCGAGGAGCTAAACAATGTACGGATGGCGCGCACGGATCGGTCACGTTGCCCCCTCGCGAGGCGACACTCTGGTTTATGAGTTTTACAAAATCTTTTCTGAAGGTTTCATGATCCTCAATACCACTGGAACCGTGCGTCAACTCGTCGATGGTGACTTTGAAAAACAGCTCGAGCGCATTGAAGAGGCGGTGCAAGATCTGGTCGAAAATCAATGCGATTCGATTATCTTCAGTGGCTCACCGCTTTTCACGCGCCTGCCCTTCGGCAGTGACCGGCAGCTGGGTCAAAAACTGAGCGACAAGTTCGGCGTTCCTGTGGCTGCCGGTCTGACTGCGGAAGTGGAAGCATTGAAAGCGATGAACTGCAAAAAACTGGTGGTGGGCACACCCTATCCGGAAGAGCTCAATGAGAGGCTCAAACGTCATCTAGAAGCCTCCGGTCTCGAAGTTCTGCAAATCGCCGGCTACGGAGTGCGCAAAAACGCCGATCTCACCGATTTACCTGTGCACGCTTCGTACAAAATCGCCAAGCGGCTTTACGCCAAGGCGGGTGATGCCGACGGAGTGTTCATCGCCTGCCCGCGCTGGCCGACGCTTCCCGACGTGGAACTGCTCGAACAGGAAATTAAAAAGCCCGTCGTGACCAGCAGCCTGGCTTGTATCTGGCATGCAATGAAACTGATTGACGTGAAAGAAAACGTCAGGGGATTCGGCCGATTGATGGCAAGCTTGGCCTGAAGCACGTCTCCGCACCTAAGCGTCCCAGACTCTTCTCGCCACTTCGAGCATCACATCCAGCTTGCGGAACTGTTCGTCTTCAGTGAGCAGGTTTCCGCGCAGACTCGAGGCGAAACCGCATTGCGGACTGATGGCGAGCTGTTCGAGAGATAAGTAGCGCGCCGCTTCGTCGATGCGCCGCCACAGCTCGTCCACGCTTTCCACCCGGCCGACTTTCGTCGTAATTAATCCGAGCACGGCGATTTTGCCTTTAGGTACAAACCGCAGAGGCTCGAAGCTGCCGGCGCGCTCGGTATCATACTCCAAAAGTAGCCGCTGATGCTGCAATCCGGCAAAAAGCTTCTCGGCGATCGCATCGTAATGGCCTTCGCGATGCCACATGCTCTGGCGATTGCCCCGACAGATGTGAATGCCAAAAATTGCGTCTGCGAACCCGGCAATAATCTCGTTGTCCGCTTGGATGGAGCGTTCCATGACTTCCATCGGATCTTCGCCCCGCGAGCGCATGGCCGCAACTGAGTTCGGATCGACGTACGCCGTATAACCAGGCGCATCGATGCCAATGTACCGGCATCCCGCTTGAGAGAGCTGCTCGATCATTTCGTGTTCGACCGTGACGACATCGCGCAAAAACTCAGCAGTATTGGAATAGACGGCGCGGGAAGCTTCGGCGTCATAGCACTGCTGGATTCGATCCGGTCCGATCAACGTCACCTTCACCGGTTGCTCCGTTAAGCTCTGCGTAAATCGAAAGTCATCGAGCAGTGAATTGCGCATGAGCTTAAGCTTCTGCGTGACCTGCTTACGATTCAACAGAATCGGATCCTGTCCTTTGTGGGTCACCGTCTCGTCCCGATCAGCACGTTTCAACACTTCATGATATGATTTGACGCCAGCCTGCCACTCCTCCACTCCCGCAACGACGGAAAAGCTTTCCATGAAGCTGGTTCGGCGAAATTCGCCATCCACAACAATTGGCAGATTGTGCGCGACTTGTTTGGCGACCACCTCACGAATCGCCTTGTTTTGTGTCTCCTTCAGCTGCGCCTCACTGATTTTCCCCTCGCCGAACGCGACGAATCCATCTTTGACGGACTGCGGCCGCAATAAGCTGCCGACCAGATCCACTCGCATCGACTGCAAGTTAAAATTGGAATATAGGCTCATAAATTTTCTTTCCGGCAAGAAGTGGCGGCTTTGGGCCGCTGCAGCCTCATAAGATGTCGTCCGAGGAACAATCCGATTCTTTCCGGGACTGCTGAGCAAATTCACAACCGGAAAACGCATCGGCACTGATCCAGGCGCAAAATAGGTTAGTTTTGATTACGCCGTCAAGCCGAAATCGACGGGAGGGCGGTCTCAGTCGTTGCCCCAAAACGCCTTGACAGACCTGCAGTCAACGTGATCTACGGAGGCCGTTCAATTACGCTGCTGTGATCGTCATGCCAGTTATCCGCACGCGATTACTTTACTCGATGGCGTTGCTCGCTTGCCTCCTCGTGAACGCCCGCGTGTCGCACGCACAAAAACTCCGCGTCGCCTATACTGCCTTCGCCGGCACTTTCACCATCCTTTGGCTCGGCAAAGACGCCGGGCTTTATCAAAAACATGGCATCGATATGGAACTGCTCTTCATTGGCTCGAGCACCACTGCCGTACAGGCTCTACTTGCCGGTGACGTCGATGTTGTTTACTCAGCTGCGGCGGCTGTGATCGATGCCAATCTCGCCGGTGCGGAGTTGACCATGCTCGGCTGTCAGTACGACACGGGTCAAACGTCTTTTTTTACGACTCCGCCGGTCGCAAATGTGGCGGCGCTCAAGGGCAAGGCAGTTGGCGTCTCACGCTTTGGCGCCTTTTCGGATTTCGTTGCGCGCTATGTGCTCAAAAAGAATCGCCTCCAGCCAATCAAAGATGTTGCCTTACTGCAGCTCGGCGGCACCCGGGAAATCATCGGCGGAATGCAAAAGAATTTGGTACAAGGCGGAGCCATTTCCCTGCCGCTCAGTCTGCAAGCGCGCAAGCTCGGTTTTCGGGAACTGCTCACTACGGCTAGTCTTGAGCTACCCTTTGACTACGGCTGCCTCATCATTAAAAACTCACAAGTGCGCGCTAGACGCGAGGAGCTCAAGAATCTCCTGCGCGCGACCATCGCCGCCTATGACATCGCAATTCAAGAGCCCGCGCTGGCAAAGAAATCTATCGGCAAATATACCCGCACCACTGATCGCGAGACACTTGACGCAACTTACAAGGAGAATGTGAAAGATTACGCGTTGCGTATCCCGTACGTCTCGCCTGCAGGCTTGATTTCCATCATCGATTTTCGTGCCGAAACGACTCCGGAAGCGAAGAAGCTCGTCGTAGAAAAGATGTACGACAACTCCTTGCTGCAGGAAATCCAGAAAGAACTGACACCGAACAAGTAAGGTCACACACATGAAACTTGGGCTATTCGATCACATGCAAAAGCACGATATTCCGGGGCGCTCCTATATAGACCTTTATAAAAGTCATCTCGAGGTCGTCGAAATGGCCGACCAGGAAGGCATGGATTTTTATTTTGTCGCCGAGCACCATTTCGATATGGGTTTTTCCGAGTGTCCGAGCCCCGGCAGTTTTCTCGGCGCGGCTTCTCAACGCACCAAACGGATCCGTTTGGGACCATTGGTCTATGTGCTGCCGCTCTGGAATCCGATCCGGGTTGCGGAAGAAATCGCAATGCTCGACAACTTGACTGAAGGACGTTTGGAGTGCGGTTTTGGCGCCGGTATCGGTCCTTTCAGTTTTGCCGCTTACAATGTGCCGTGGGACGACAAGCGACAGATAACGCTGGAGGCGCTCCGTGTGATCAAAGGTATTTGGACACACGCATCGTTCACGTTCGAAGGTCGTTATTTCAAATGCAAGGAGGTAGATTTATCGATTCCGTTGGTGCAAAAACCCCATCCGCCGCTCTGGATGCCGACGCGCAGCAAAGAGTCCATCGAAGAAGCCGCTTCGACCGGGATCAGCACGGTGCAGTGGGTGCCCGCCGGAATGGCTGCGGCACGGCGCGCCTTCGACGAGTACCGTGAAGTCTATCAACGCGTTAAACCGGCTGCGAAACCGCACATTGGCTTGATGCGCGAAATTTATGTCGCGCAAACCGACCGCCAAGCGCGCGCCGAAGGCGAATTTCACTGGAAGAATTTTTGGCAGCGGCGAGGCGGTGCGCGCACCTATGGCGCCCATGGATCTACCGGGTTATCCACGATTCTCGACGGCAGCCGCCGTCACGAACTGATGAACATGGAGCGCTCGATTGACGAAGGCTCATTCATCTGCGGGTCACCCGAAACCGTTGCCGATCAAATCAAGAAGATCGCCAGCCAAGCCGGCGCTGACACTTTTTTGGGCGAATTTACTTTCGGCGAGCTCACTCAGAAACAGGTGCTTAATTCGCTCAAGCTCTTCACCGGCCAAGTGCAGCCAGAACTGAGAGAGTTCGAAATCGACGCGCTGAGCTTTCCTAAAGCGGAAGCGTAACGGTACGACTCAGCTTTTTTGACGGACTCTCCGGAAGATCGCTGTGGCAGCCTGCACCTGACACCGCCAAACAGCTAGGCAAGCCAGGCATGGTGCGCAAGTCGGTTCATATCAGTTCGACAATCACGCCTTCGTCGGCACGCAGGAAAAGCTCGTTCTCGACTCGCTCATGCTCACGATCGAGGTACGTTGAGATCCGCAGGAAAGCGCTCTGCGCCTGCAACTCGCAGAGATTGAAGCTGCGTGATTGTCCGGCGAAATTGAGCGCGACCAAAAATCGGCGCTCCTCTGATTTTCGCATATACACGATCAAGTCGTTACCGACGGGGACCGCGGCATAATCTCCGACCGATAGCGCCGGCTCCTTTCGGCGTAACTGTATCAGGCGGTGATAAAGATTGAGTATTGAACTACGCTCCTGCATCAAATTAGCGACGTTGATGGTTTTAAAATCATCGGCGAGCGGCAACCACGACGTGCCGCTAGTAAACCCCGCCGATTCCACGTCGCTCCATTGCATCGGCGTTCGCACCGGATCCCGTCCCAAGCCTAACCCCGGAACATTCTTTTCAAACGGGTCTTGCACTTGATCGGGTGCAATCGGCACGTCTCGCATCCCGATCTCATCACCGTAGTACATCGTTGGTGTGCCGCGGAGCGTCAATAGCAACATCGCCGCGATCCGCGCCTGCGCCGCGCCGGCGCGGCTGACGATGCGCGGCTTGTCATGATTTCCGAGCACCCAGTTGGGCCAGGCATAGGAAGGAAGCAGGGCTTCGTATCGCCCGACAGCAGCAGCGATCTCTTTGGCCTTCCAGGGCAATCGAATCAATTGAAAATTGAACGGCAAGTGCGCTCCTCGCCCACTCGCGCCGTAATAGGCCATCAGCCGTTCCACCGGCAAGTAAATCTCGCCCACCAGCATACGATCGTCATATTCTTCGATAACACCGCGCATCATCGCGACGATCTCCTGCACCTCGGGCAAATCTACCGTGTAAGTGGTGAGCAGTTCGCGATAGGGCGACATGCCCGGGCGAAAATCTGGATTCGGCGGATTGTCGCGAAATTCGGTGTCTTTGACCAGATGATGCATGACATCGACGCGAAAACCATCGACACCGCGATCGAGCCAGAAGCGCAGCACCTCGAGCATCGCGCGCTGCACTTGCGGATTGCGCCAGTTGAGATCGGACTGCTCTCTGAGAAACGCGTGATAGTAATATTGACCGGTTTTTTTGTCCCACGCCCAGGCGCTGCCGCCGAAATTTGCCCGCCAATTGTTCGGCGGCCCACCGCCTGGATCCGGATCGCGCCAGATATACCAATCCCGGCGCTGGCTCGAGCGCGACGCGCGCGCATCGAAAAACCAGGGATGACGATCGGAAGTATGATTCGGGACATAGTCGAGCAAGAGCTTCATGCCACGGCCATGGACATCGTCCAGCAAGGCGTCGAATTCCGCCAGGGTGCCGAAGATCGGGTCGATATCGGTATAGTCGCTGATATCGTAGCCGAAATCCGCCATCGGCGACGGATAGATCGGCGAAATCCAGATGGCATCGACGCCCAGCCACTGAAGATAATCGAGCTTCTGACGAATGCCACCGAGGTCACCGATGCCATCGCCGTTGCTGTCCATGAAGGAGCGCGGATAGACTTGGTAAATAATACCCCGCTGCCACCAACAAAAATTATTTCTCCAGGACGACTCGCCCATTGCTGCTGCCAATGTTAACTCACATCGACCCGGCGGGCGACAGAAGAATGCTCACATCAAAACCAGCAGAAGAGTTTGGCGAGAGTTGTGCGGCGAAATAACACCTGGGAACGCTTCAGAACATGGGAGCCCTTTTCGTGGTGCTTCTAGAAACGCCCTCTGGAGCCGCGTTATTCAATCACCTCGATTGCAAGCCGATAAGCCGGCAATCGGTAGCCCTGCGGCAAGGCAGGAAAGTCGCGGGCGTAAGTTAAAAATGGCGTCTGGTAATTCCACGGCACACGGTCTTTGCCGCGATAGATCGCCGGATAGAAATCGACCAGATGAATTCCCGGGCGGCCGGTGCCCACCAGGTTTACCGTCACATCACCGTTGGTGTTAAACCCGCAAGCATATCCCAGCACAGCGTTGTCATAAGTCACAGCCAATGTGTTATCGAGCTCGGTCCAGCCGACGCCCTTGATTTGTACTGTGAAGACTTCCCCGACCTTCACCCGCCGCGGCGAAACTTTCACCAAGCTTTGTTCGAGGTAATAAGGCGTTTCGGCGAGCACACGGTCCTGAGTGGCAATCCTTATTATGTGCCAGCCGCCGAGGTCGTCCGGCATCGTGATGGTTTGTTTCAGCGATCCATCGGTTGCCGTCCTAGCTTTCCCAAGCGGCACATAATCGAGGTTCCATCCACTTGGAGTCATACGGTTGCCGCGCGCTGTAACGAAGTGAAGCTCGACCTCCGTATTGCTCGGTAGGTTCTTTGCGCTGAGCGTGGCTTGGGTATTTACCGTCCCCGAAGCAGGCGTCAACGTGGCCGCTCCCACTCCCGATTTGTTGCTCATCGTGGTGCGCGGCGCATCGGCACTGAGCACGGCAATGCGGCCCTGCTCCGGCCATTCGATCTTGTCTGGAGGAATTTCGTTATCGGAAGTGATATCGAAGCTGAACCGAAACTCCTGCTGATTGTCGAGATGCGCATAAATGTAGGCCTGCGGCGATTGCTGCGTGTTAAGGTAGGCGCCCGGCGCATAGGCGGTGCTGTTGTTGAGTTGGACGATATGTTTGCCGGGCTCACCGGCGGCTCGAATCTGAAACATCGCGCTGCCTTGAGTGGTGACCGCGGAGATTTCACCGGTATATTTGTTGTCGTACCGCAGCGCCATAAATTGCTCGAAACCGCGCCATCCGATTCCTTTCACGGTGATTGTAATCGGCGTGCCTACGGGCCCGGCCTTGGGAGTAAAGCTGGCGCTGCGTAAAGTACGAAAGCCGCCGCGCGCTATGTCGCGGCCTTCGACAACGGCGAATACATCATGCACTTCGCCGAAATCTTCCGGCGCAGTGAATTTTGCATTCACCCGCCCGTGAACATCCGCCCGAGCGCGGCCCAGCACGACACGTTTCTCGTCGTACTTGCGCTCGTGGTATTCGAGGTTGTCGGGCAAGACTTTGGTGACGTAACTCGCTTCAACCGTGCTCCAAAAAAATTCCACCGCAGCCCCGGCGGCAAAGCCTTCGCCGCTTACAATCGGATCACCAACAAAACCTTTCACCGGTTCGACTTTGAGAAGCTTCAGCGCCGGCGGAAGCTCTTGGGTGACAGGCGCCTGTGCAGCGGATGGGTTCCCGTTCTGAGCAGTCCGCCACGAGTCTGCCACTGCGATACCCGGAACACGGCCAGCCGCGTAAAGCGCGATTGCGCCACACGCCGCAAGCAGCACGAGAAACAGGACGATTTTCAAGCTGCGGATCACGAATTTAGACTAATCGATGATCCGAACGCGGCTGTCGGCGGTGGTGGCCTTTTGGATTGGCGGAGTGAAAGTCGCCGCGCGGCCATCCTTTGCAGCAATCGTGATGCGATAATCGAATGAGCCGATTGGATAATCAGGCGGGATGTCCCATGATGTATCCCACATCCAGGCGGAATCCGGCATCGCTGCTGCGCCGCCGCGAATCGCCCATCGCCCGGGTATCTCTTGACCATGCGGTAGAACGAGCTTGATGGTCGCACCGTCCTTATCGGTCACACGCTTGCCGGTTTTGGTATCGAGAATCTCAAAGCGCACGACCATCCGCATGCCGCGTTTGAAGACGCCGCTCTGAATGCAAGGTTGCGTCGGCGTCAAACCGTAGTTGCTCGGCCCGGTGCTAGTGAGAGTCTCGACGTAAAAGAAAAATGGACCCACAGGCTCGTAATACGATTCCGGGGTGACAAACTTCGGTCGCGGTCCGGAGGGAGGCGGTGGCACCGGCTCCTTCCTCACGCCCAGGACCATCGCAGTGTCGGCGGGAGTTGCTTTTGCTGCTGCGGACGTTTGCTGCGCATCGCGTTTCGCCTGATCCTGTTGCAACGGCGGGGTACAACCAGAAACGATCAATGAAAACAGAACGAGAAATTTGCGCAACATTCTGCGTGCCTCCGATCAAACTCTTTCTGCTGAAATTTCAAAGTCTACGACTGTCGGTGAGCAAAATACGTGAGAGGTCTGCAAACTGTCAAGCCGAATTCAGAACGGCACTTCGCTCAACGCGTCATACTGAACAAAATGAGCTCTCGTCTTTGGCGCGAGTGAAATCGCGATTATGCTCGGTCTCAAAGGGGCCAGAATTACGTGATCAAACGCCGAACTGGGCTGTGAGTCGTTCGGGTCCGTACCCACACTTGGCTATTTTTAGAGTTTGTTCTACGGTCTTGCACGACCCGGCACGAGGATTTTCAGTCCTCTTGCTGGGGCGAGACTATGTGACACTATCGGTCGCTATATGTATCTATTCGAGGGTTTAACGGCGGTTTTCGGAGGTCGATTTTACCGATTCGAACACATAGTGCCATATAGTTCTAGCAAAGTAATAGCAAAGTAACCGGCTGACCGTTATAGGAAGCTAGATAAATCGCGCAATTTCAGGCGAATCATTCGAGCTTTGGGTCGTTATGTATTCCTCTCATTCCTAGGATCGCCGCCGCGGCCCTGACCCGAATCGTTTTGGCCCTTTAGACCTTCCATTTGAAGGACTCGCACAAGTATAAGGATTAACAGAATATAGGGTTTTTGTTATTTAATGGCGGTATGGAATTTTGCGTCAGTCTTTTTGAACGATTTCCCAGGTCCTTATATTTATATGACAATATCGATTGTAGAAATTTCCGAAGCTGAGCGCGACAAAATCATGGCTACTGTCGAGGGCCATTTTTCAGATGTGAAAGATGTTCGAATTGCCCCGTCGAAACTGACTTGTACACTGTCGGCCCTATCAAACGCTGAAGGTGGCGAGGTGTATATCGGCGTCGGTGAAACCAAACCTACCCGCGCTCGGTTGTGGAGCGGATTTCGATCTCCCGAAGATGCCAACGGCCACATTCAGGCTTTCGAG